>OGRT01001144.1_pt1 | contig 22756 bp, 20 predicted proteins | sample 1553581 | NCBI WGS metagenome assembly OGRT01 (sample SAMEA2580113, study PRJEB22360) | human gut metagenome | biome: human gut; feature: human-associated habitat; material: faeces | place: Denmark | collected 2008/2010
GCGTCAAGGCGATTCTGCAGCGTAACAAGGAGCTGCAGGACATCATCGCCCTGATCGGTATCGACGAGCTCGGCGAAGAGGACAAGACCACCGTGAACCGTGCTCGTAAGATCGAGCAGTTCCTCGGCCAGAACTTCTATGTGGCTGAGAAGTTCACCGGTCGCCCCGGCTCCTACGTGCCGGCCGACGAGACCATCGAAGCCTTCACCCGCATCTGCGACGGCGTGTACGACGACGTCCCGGAGCAGGCGTTCTCCGGCATCGGCGGCATCGACGACCTCGAAGAGAAGTGGCACAACATGCAGAAGGAACTGGGTGCGTGATGGCTGCGGAAAAAACCACGATGAAGGTCAACATCGTCGCCGCTGACCACCCTGTGTGGCACGGCGAGGCGACGAGCGTGACCATTCCCGCCTCTGAGGGCGGCATGGGCATCCTGCCCGACCATGAGCCTGTGCTCACGGTGATCAAGCAGGGTACGCTCACCGTGGTTGAGCCCGATGGCGATCGCCACATGTTCGAGGTGACCGACGGATTCATTTCCTTCGACTCGAACAAACTCACCGTGGCGGTCGAGCGCGGCCACGACGTCCAGTACTCCGGCACCGCCGAGTGATCTGAACCAACTCCTTAAGGGGCTCTCTGGTTTTTTCAGAGAGCCCCTTTTGCTATGTATGCCATGTGTTGCGCTACAGTGGTGGCCTATGCGAGTTATTGTTGCCGACTGTTCGGCCGAGTATTCGGGCCGCCTCAACGCCTCACTGCCCCTGGCCAAGCGCGTGTTGCTGATCAAGGCCGATTCCAGCCTGTTGATTTTCTCCGAATTGGGCTCCTACAAGCCGCTGAACTGGATGACCGCGCCCTGCACGATTCGTGAGATCGACCCAGCCGCCAAATCCGCGCAAAATTCCCGGGAAAGTGTCGCTGGTGGGGCTGTGGATGGTGATTCTGCGACGCATTCCCCGGAAAGTGTCGCCGCTGGTGAGCCGGAAAAGGTGCTACGTGTCAGCGCCGACAAGGGTTCGGACATTCTTGAAGTGACGCTGCAGCATATCTATTCCGACCAAACCTATGATCTGGGCGAAGATCCGGGTCTCATCAAGGATGGCGTGGAAGACCATCTGCAGCGCTATCTGGCCGAGCAAATCGAGCGTATCGGCAAGGGAGCCAAGCTGGTGCGTCGCGAATACCCGACCGCCATTGGCCCAGTGGATATTATGGCCGTGAATGCCGAGGGCGAGCATGTGGCTGTGGAAATCAAACGTCACGGCGGCATTGATGGCGTCGAGCAGCTGACTCGCTACTGCGAACTGCTCAATCGAGATCCGCTGCTGGCCCCGGTGCACGGCATCTTCGCCGCACAAACCATCACGCCGCAAGCCCAGGTCTTGGCCAAAGACCGCGGCTTCACCTGCCTCATCCTCGATTACGACGATATGAAAGGCACCGAGGACGACAGTCTCAGGCTGTTCTAGATATAGCAGGGGCTCCCTCATCAGAGGGAGCCCCTGCTATATCTTTTAGTACGCGGCGAGAATATCGATTACGAAGACCAACGTGGAGTTGGCGGGAATCGGACCTTGCTCCTTATCTCCATAGGCCTGATCCGGCGGAATCACCAGCAGAACCTGAGAGCCGACGGTCTGGCCGACCAGACCCTTCTGCCAGCCCTCGATAACCTGATGCTGGCCGCTGGAATCGCTGAACAGATCGGCGTCGATTGTGGAATCGCGATCCCAGGACGAATCGAACTGCTTGCCATTCGTAAGCCAACCGGTGTACTTGACCACCACGGTGTTCTTGTCGGTCAGCTTGGCGCCGTTACCCTTGATCAGCGTCTGCGAGATCAGCGAATCAACCGAACCCTGACCGTTCATGTCGATGGACGGCTCGCCGTTTTTGGCTCGCGTCACCTTCGGCAGATTGGCCGGCACATCCTTGACTTCCTCGCCAGTGGCCTTCTCCAAGTCCTTGGACTTGGACACAAACGTCATCGCCAGAATGTAAGAGTACCCGGACGAATCCTGAGCGTTGACGCCAAAGCCAATCGTGGTGTTGATCTTGGCACCCTTGATCTGGTTGTAGTAGGTCGAGGAGAGGGTCTTGGAATCCACCTTCAGCGAGCAATCCGGCGTGTTCTTGGTCCAGGTGTCCATGAGCTCGGTTCCGTCTTTAACGTTGAGCGCGATGCCTTGGGCGCAGACGCGGTCGCCCTCCTCGATCACGTCGCCATCGCCCTTCTGCAGCACCACATAAGAGCCGTCGGACACGGTCATCGGCGTATTAAAGGAGATGGTCGGCTTCTCGCCGAGCTTGCCCTTGGCGGTCACGCCGGCAATTTGGCCCTTCTTGTCAGAAGAGTCGGAAGATGAAGAGGAATCGGAAGAAGAGGATTTCGAGTCCGAGCTCGAACTGGAGCAGGCAGCCAGCGACACGCACATCGCCAGCGAGCAGGCAAGGGCAACGGCCTTGCCGAGGGGAGATAACATAGACTTAACAGACTTACGCATGACACATCACCCTACTGGTAAACCTTGATTTTCTGCGCTCCTAGGTAATAAACAGGTGAAGATTGTAGAATGGTTGAGTTATGAGTGCTGAAGAACAGACTACAAGACCGGATAAGGGCGCCAAGCGTCCATCACGTCATGCCAAAATCATGCGTGGAGTGGTGACGCCTATCTTCGGACTATTGGCCGTGGCGGCTGTGGTGTTGGGGTACATGAATGCCACGATGTGGAAGCCCTCCACTGAAATCACCGCTTCCGCAACCATGAGCGGCTCCCGGTATGTCGTCACTGATCCGAATGTGCTGACCTTGTTGGATCAGAATGCCACGATAACCGTGGACTCGGGATCCTCTCAGGACGAGGCGTGCGTGGCGTTGGGTCCGTCCAAGGATGTTGCCGGATGGGTCGCGTCCGAGAAGTCCTATACCCGCATCACCGGATTGACATCATGGAGCGAGCTGAGCACCCAGAAGGGAAGCAGCACGAGTCAGGGAGCGCCTACCAGTGCCGATGACGCGGTGTCGTTCAAGGATTCCGATATGTGGACTGCCGTGAAATGCGGCACTGGGTCCGTTTCGCTGAAGAGCAAGAAGACCGGCGCCTCGACGGTAGCCATTGTGGATTTGGGCGAAAATGTCACCAACGCCAAGGTGCAGCTGCACTGGGTGCGCTCCGAAGTGCCGGACTTTGCGATGCCGTTCTATCTGTCCGGCGGATTGCTGGCCGTGCTGGCCGTACTGTGCGCCTCCGTGTTCGCCATGCCGCCGCATAAGCGCCGCAAGCGCATGGTGGAAGGCATGGCAAGCGCCGTAATCGAGGAAGAGGCACCCGCCAGCATCGCAGTGTCCGGGAAGCCGGATGGTGCAAGTCGACGTAATCGTCGCCGTCACGCCACACATCGGCGTTCGGGCCGTGCGTCCTCGCAATCCTCGCAATCTGAAGCCACCGAAACACCGGTTATCATCGACCCAAGTTCGCGTAACCTGGTCGCCGACCAGCAGACCGGTGCCGAAAGCGGCGCTGAGCCCGGCCTCAGCGCCGGCGATAACGAATCGACTTCGGTAATCACCCCTGACGAACTGCAGGCCTACTTCTCCCGCTTGGCCCAAGAGGTCAATACCGGAGACGACTCGGCCGATGACGGACAGGAGGAAAGCTGATGAACAAGCGATGGAACAAACTGTGTGTGTCCGCCCTCGCCTGCGTGGCGTTGGTCGTGCCGTTGACCGCCTGTGAAGGCCAACTGCCGACGCCGGCTGCTGATACCTCCACCAAGGTTGCGCCGGATTTGACCGAGGCGCAGGAGAAGAAGATTCGCCTGAAGATTCTCAAGACGATCGATGAAGCCGATCAGGCCAAGAATCCCGATGGGTATGCGACCGTTATGGGCGGGCCCCAGCTGGACATTCGCATCAGCCAGACCACGATCAATCAGCGTGGCGGCGGTATGTCCGAATATGCGACCATTCCCAAGGACATCGCCCAGACGGTGATTCCTACGGACGACGGATGGCCTCGCTCGGTGTTCACCATCACGACCACCACCGAAGATCAGCAGTCCAAGCGTTTGCTGGTCTTCGATCAGGAATCCGCCCAGCAGAATTACAAGCTGATGGCTATGGCTCGACTGTTTGAGGGCGCCAAGCTGCCGAAGTTCGAGATTCCGACTATTGGCTCGCAGATGGGCACCGCAAAGGATGAGAAGCTGGTGGCCGCTCCCGCCGATGCCTTGGCCCAATACGCCGATGTGCTGCAGAACGGCTCCAAGAGCCAATACGCTTCCAAGTTCGCAGACGATTTGCTGCGCCAGGAACTGGCCAATACCACGGCCAAGGTGCAGGAAGGTATGCAACGCAACAACGGTACGCAGGAGCAAAAATTCACCGCTGTGCCTGAACAGATGTGGGTGATGCGTGCTGCAGACGGTGCCGGTGATCTGGTGGTTGGCCGTATTAACGGCGAATGGACTCGCAAGGCAGGGGATGGCCGCGAATCGCGGCCGGCTTCCGACGACGAGAAGGCGCTGTTCAATAGCGACAAGTACACCAGCACCATGAAGGTCACGTATGTGAACGTGGTGGCCTTGTACATTCCGTTGGCAAGTTCCGGTGAGCAAATCACCGCAGTGGGCGCCGACCGTCAGCCGGTAAAGGTCGAAGCGCTGTAATTGTTGCCGCCACCCACCGCGCGGTTAACGCCCCCACCACGATGTGATTCGTCCACCACGATGTCGATAAAACTTTACCTTTCGCATAATGGTGCCGTTTGGGGTCACATCGTGGTGGGCGTTTTGCTACGTGGTGGGAATTCCACCGCGTAGTGGAAGAATCCCTACGTGGTGGGAATCGGCATTACAATCAATGTCAGCAAATGTGATTGTTGTTGTACGCGAATCGCGTGGAATCGGGAGGCATTATGGCAGAGCAGCAGTTCAATCCGGGAGTCTCATTGGCGGGCGCCGTCGATTTGGAGGCGCTGAAGCATCAGGTCAAGGCCGAGCCCGGACAAGCGGGCGGCGCGCCTGCCGCTGGTGGGTACGTGATCGACACCACCGAAAACACCTTCCAGGCAATGGTGCAGACTTCTGCGACCTTCCCGATCCTGCTGCTTCTGTGGGTGCCGACCGATGACCGCCTGTTCCCGATGGCCCGTGCACTGGGCGACGCGGTGAACGCCCTGAACGGCCAGATTCAGCTCTCCCGTATCGATATCTCGTCCAATCCCTCGATTGCCCAAGCGCTGCAGGTGCAGGGCGTGCCCGCACTGTTCGCGTTGATTGCCGGCCGTCCGATGCCGCTGTTGCAGGGCCTTCCGGGTGACGACGAGCTCAAGCAACTTACTGACGAGGTGATTCCGAAGATTATTGAGGCCGCCGCGCAGTCTGGTGTGAACGGTACCGCGCCGTACTCGGGTGATCCTGATTCCGATGCCGCCAAGAGCGCTGGTGCCACCGGTGCCGTCGCGGGTGCTGAGCAGGTGCCGCCGGAGCATGCCGAAGCCCATCGTTTGGCCGAGGAGGGCGATTACGCCGGTGCCGCCGCCGAATACGAGCGCGTGCTCGGATCCGACCCGTCCGATGCACTGGCCGCCCGCGAACGTGCGAAGGCGCTGTTGCTGGCCCGCTCCGGGGCCGCTGATGTACGTGACGTACGTGCCGCTGCCGCCGCAGCGCCGGACGATGTGGAAGCGCAGTTGGCCGTGGCTGATATCGACATGATTGGTGGCCAGATTCAAGACGCTTTCGACCGTTTGCTGGACTTTTTGGCCGTCGGGCACAAGGCCGATATCGAGCAGGTTCGCAAGCGTCTGCTCGAATACTTCGCCATCCCCGAACCCACCGACCCGCGTCTGACCCGCGCCCGTCGTCGCCTAGCCACCCTCATGTACTAAGTGGTTTTGGCTCCCCTCTTTGAGAGGGGCTGTCGTCGTAGATGACTGAGGGGAGCTCACGAGCGTACTCGATTGCTCCCCCCCCCTAAACCATCCGATTCTTCCCGAAATACTGCTGGAACCTTGGCCCCTCCAGCGCCAGCTCCTCCTCGAAATCATCCGCCCACTTACAGAACGGACGGTTGGCGAGACCATCGTTATTGAATCGCGCCTGATCGGTGATTTCGGTGATGCAGAATTTCGGAATCGTCAGATTGGTAACCGGCCCGGATCGTTCGGCCTCGGCTACGATGAGCGGCGCATTCGGCCCGCCGAACACATCCACGCTCCAGCCGTCTTCCTCAATCCACACGGAATACCGGTTCTTGATGATTACCGAGCCGCCGCGCTTGATGAGTTCGGCCGCGATACGCGTATCGATTTCGCGCTCGACTTCGTAGCGCGTGCCGCCCACGGACGGACCTTTGACGGTGACATATGCTTCCGAGAACCGGTCGCGGTATTCGTCCAGCACGGCCACCGGATTTACGTCGGGCGTCATGTCGACGTGAACCTTGCGCGAGACCAGGCGCACGCGCAAGGCGTAATTGTCGGCATGCACGTAGTAGCTCTGAATGATGAGGGTCGGGGCGTCGCCGTCGTCGTATTCCGCCGGCAGTTCGCGGCAGAAGAAGCGGCGTTCGTATTCGAAGTCATCTGTAGGTTCCGACATAACCCCATTGTAGAGCCGATAATGGCGATTTTCTCGTTATTTTGGCGACGTATGTGCCGCATGCAACGTGATGTGGTGTACAGTAAAGAAGTTGCTCGGGTTTGTAGCTCAGTGGATAGAGCGTCTGTCTCCGGAACAGAAGGTCGTGGGTTCGATCCCCATCAAGCCCACCAGCATGGCTTTCGGCTAACCGCCGGAAGCCTTTTGCATATTCGGCGCGTGCAAGGCTGGTGCTGGTGTCGGCAATGGCAAGGCCGGTGATGCCGGCTCGCTTGGGTCGTGGAAAAACCGTCCGGTTTGGCGAGAACGGTAGCCGAATCGTCTGGAATCGTCTGGAATCGTCTGGAATAGCAAGGAATAGTCTGTTGATGGCCGTATGCCGGGCATCATGCGCGCTAAACGCGACTTTGCTCAGTAGACTGCTACGTAATCGGCATTGCCAATCGTTGCTGATCGTGCGATTGGTCGTAGCCGGTGGTGATGTGTACCGGCGCCGGCCGCAGCAGGTGGGCGCCCCCAAGATGAGAAGGAGCACAATATGAGCGAAAAGATGGAAGCCGTAGCCACTTCCGAGGCGCCGGCCGCGCTGGGCGCATACAGCCAGGCGGTGAAGGCCAATGGCTTCGTGTTCGTATCCGGCCAGCTGGGCATTGATCCGGCCACCGGCGAACTGGCGGGCGAGACCGCTGGAGAGCAGGCTGCACAGGCGCTGAAGAATATTAAGCACATTCTCGACACTGCCGGTACCGGCATTGAGCATGTGTGCCGCGCCACCATCTACCTGAAGAACGTCGAGGACTTCAAGGAAGTGGACGCACGTTACGCTGAGGTGTTCATCGGCTCCGTCAAGCCCGCCCGCGTGGCCTTTGGCAACAACATGATTCCCAAGGGCGCGCTCGTGGAGATTGACGCCATCGCGGTGGAGTGATTCGAACGTTTTCCCGGCGGCTTAATATTGGGCCGCGCGCGTGGTGGCGACGCGCGCCCCGCCGCGTATTGTGCGACGCATTCCCGGGAATGTTGCGCTGGAATCGTTGGGCGGTGGTCCGTGCCACAATAGAGACCATGGCATCCAAAGGAAAACCGTCGCCGCGTTCGGCCGTAAGCCCGCTGAGTGATGAGCAGGTCAAGCGTCTGGCCGCCCGCCACACGCTTGTGGACTCGACACAGTATTACCCGACCGGCCCCCGCACGCCCAATCAGCCGGAAATCAACGCCCAGAATCCCAAGGCCACCAAACGACTGCTGGGAGGGGTGTCCATTGTGTTCCGCGCCAGCTGCAAGACCAAGGCCTGGGGCTTGGAACAGGTGCCGGAAACCGGACCGTTCATCACCGCCGCCAGTCATGTCACCATGTTTGATGTGTTCGTGCCAATGATGAGCCTGTTCCACATGGGCCGCCGCCCCCGTTACATGGCCAAGGCCGAGATGGCGAAGTGGCCATTGATCGGCAAGTGGTTCCAGTTGGTCGGCATGCAGCCGGTGCAGCGTCATTCGGGCAAGGCCAAGCAGATCGAAGAGACCTCGATTGATATTCTGACGTCCGGCCGCCCGCTGACGGTCTGGCCGGAAGGCACCGTGACCCGCGACCCGAAAAAGTGGGTGATGAGCATTAAGGAGGGCGTGGGATATATCGCCCTTGAATCCTCGCGCAGACTGGGGCATCAGGTGCCGCTGTACCCGGCGGTGACGTGGGGTGCCGCCTCCATCAACCACTGGTGGCCATGGCCGCGCAAAAACGTGGTGATGTGCTATGACCATGCGCTCGATTACTCCGATCTGCTTGCCGACATGGACTCATGGGGTGAAGAGCCGCCTGCCGAGGCCGTGAACGAGCTGATGTGGCGCGTGCTCAAACGCATGAACACAGTACTGGAGGAAATTCGTGGCGAGCAGTTCCCCGCTGAAGGCTACTGGGACTACCGCAGTATGAGTCGTAAGCCTTGGCCTGAAGCCGGCGGCCCGTTCCCGGCTGAGAAGTAGCCGCACCGGTTCCCGTACGGGGAGCCTAGGCGAGTAGCATGGCACAAGATTGTGCCGATGAAGTTGCGCGACAAGCGAAGGTAGGAATTTGATATGGGTAAAAATATAACGGTTCTCGGTGCAGGAGCATGGGGTACTGCTTTCGGCCAAGTGCTGGCGGACGCAGGCAACACGGTGACCATGTGGGCCAAGGAGCAGCAGATTGTCGAGGGCATTCGCGATCACCACCACAACGCCGTGCGCCTGCCGTCCGTCGAAAAGTTGCCGGACAACATGACCGCCACTGGGGATCGCGCCGAAGCCGTCAAGAACGCGGACATCGTAGTCGTGGCCATCGCCGCGCAGTTCGCGCGAGTGGCACTCGTCGAATTCAAGGGACTGATTCCCGATCACGCCATCGTCGTCAGCCTGATGAAGGGCATCGAGCGTGGCACCAACAAGCGTATGGACGAAGTCGTCCGCGAATCCCTTGACTTGCCGGCCGACCGGTTCGCCGCCATTTCCGGACCGAACCTGTCCAAGGAAATCGCCGATCGTCATCCCGCCGCCACCGTGGTGGCTTGCACGAACCTCGATAATGCCACGAAGGTGGCCGAGGCATGCACCACCTCCTATTTCAAGCCGTTCGTGACCACCGACGTCATCGGCCTGGAAATGTGCGGCAGCCTGAAGAACGTGACCGCGCTGGCCGTGGGCATGGCCCGTGGTGCCGGCTACGGTGAGAACACCGCAGCCATGATCGAAACTCGTGGACTGGCCGAACTGACCGCGCTGGGCGTAGCCGCTGGTGCCGATCCCAAGACCTTCTTCGGCTTGGCCGGTGTGGGCGATCTCATCGCCACCTGTGGCTCTTCGCTGTCTCGTAACTATACGTTCGGCGCGAATCTCGGCAAGGGATTGACGGTCGAAGAGGCCACCAAGGTCAGCAACGGTGTGGCCGAAGGCGTGCCCACCACGGATGCGGTGGTGGCTCTTGGCGATCAGCTTGATGTGCCGACCCCGTTGGCGTATCAGATGAGCCGCGTGCTGAACGAAGGCATTTCCTGCTCGGAGATGCTTGCCGGACTGTTCGGTCACGAGGTTACCGGCGAATAACGAGAGAAGCGACGTATACGTGGCGTATACGTTGTACGTGCAAAGTCGCGTGGCGTATACGTCGTTGACGTGCACGAGTAGACTGGTGTGCGTCTCTTGTGCGCGGCGTTCCGAGCGCGGTTCGGTCCGGTTGGCGGTGCAAAGCATAGGCTTGAAAACGGTTGTAGTTTCAACAAAAGGATGGTTATGGCCAAGAAGCGTGTTGTGGTGCTCTATGGTGGGCGTGCAGACGAGCATTCGATTTCCTGCATCTCCACTGCCGGTGTGCTGGGGGCCATGGACACTGAACGGTTCGAGCCGATTCCGGTCGGCATCACCAAGGACGGCAAGTGGATCATCAATGGCGAAGATCCGCGTGGCTGGAACTTGGACGGCGGCGAGCTGCCGACCGTAAAGATCACCCCGGAATCGCGCCCGGTGATGCTTGACCCCTCTCGCGGACAGGACGGTTTCTTCATCGGCGAGCCCAGCCACATCAATTCCGCCGATTCCGGCTTCGGCACCAGCTTCGTCAGCATGTCCGACCCGGAAATGCACCATGTGCTGACCTCCCTTGGCCATGTGGACGCGGTACTGCCGGTGCTGCACGGCCCCTATGGCGAGGATGGTACGGTTCAAGGCCTGCTGGAAATGATGGGTGTGCCGTACGTGGGGTGCGGAGTGTTTGCTTCCGCCGCCTGCATGGATAAGCATTACACCAAGGTGGTACTGGATGCCGCCGGCATTCCCACCGCGCCCGGTGTGACGGTCGATGCGCGCAACTTCATCGCCGCCGATGTGCTTGCCGAGATCGAGGACGCCGGTCTTACTTATCCGCTGTTTGTCAAGCCTTCGCGCGCAGGCTCCAGCTTCGGTGTGACCAAAGTCGAGAAAGCCGATGACCGCGAGACCCAGCAGGATCGTCTGGCCGCCGCCATCGCCACCGCCGGCGAGCACGACTGGAAGGTGCTCGTCGAACAGGGGATTGATGGTCGCGAAATCGAATGTGCCGTGCTGTGCCCGAAGGCCGGTGACGAGCCCGAGGCCAGCTGGCCCGGCGAAATCGTGCTCGATCATCAGAACGACGACCAGTTCTACGATTTCGACTCCAAGTACATGGATGCCTCCGCCAGCCACGTGGAAGTGCCTGCCAATCTGCCGGTCAGCGTGCTTGAGGACGTGCGTGACGTGGCCCGTCGCGCGTTCAAGGCCGTGGATGGTGCCGGCTTGAGCCGTGTGGACACCTTCGTGACGCCTGATGGCACGGTGATGGTCAACGAAATCAACACCATGCCCGGCTTCACGCCGATTTCCATGTATCCCAAGGCTTGGGATGCCACCGGAGTGAGCTACACCGAACTCATCACGCGATTGATTGAGGGCGTGCTGAGGTAAGTGTGGTGCGGAATCGGCCGCAGGCCGGTTCCGCTATTGACACATCGCCCATACCTGTCAGTAATTCATGCCAAGTTTTCCTAAGTTCAACAGGCGTACAGCAAATGGCGAACGCAATTCACTTGCGCGCCAGTGTCAGGACAGATTAGGCGCATAGTTTCTTTTCTTGGATTCACGGGCCGCGCGAATGCCGCGCATACCAAGCCCGACTCCCCAGACTGTCGTCTGGATGATGTTGAGAAAAGGAACATTATGAACAACCTGCGTAAGATCGCGGCCGGCTCCCTCGCCGCCGTGCTCGCGTTCTCGATGGCCGCCTGCGGCTCGAGCAACGCCTCCTCCGATGGCACCGGCGAAAGCACCGGCAAGGCCGTCACCGTGAACGAAAAGTCCGCCAAAGCCACCTCCCTCGCCGACTTCGGCACCATGGAAGACCTCGAGAAGGCCGCCAAGGAAGAGGGCGCGCTGAACGTCATCGCCCTTCCGCACGACTGGTCCAACTACGGCGAGGTCATCGAGAGCTTCAAGAAGAAGTACCCGGAGATCAAGGTCACCGAGCTCAACCCGAACGCCTCATCCAAGGAAGAGCTCGACGCCGCCAAGACCAACAAGGGCACCGACGCCGCCCCCGACGTCTTCGATGTCGGCCAGGCCATCGCCGCCACCTCCACCGACTACTTCGCCCCGTACAAGGTGCAGGCCTGGGACAAGATCCCGGACACCGCCAAGGACGCCGACGGCGCCTACTACGCCGACTACACCGGCATCATGTCCGTGGGCTGGAACGCCGACAAGTACGGCGACATCAGCTCCCTGGACGACCTGCTCGACCCGAAGTTCGCCGGCACCGTGGCCCTCAACGGCAAGCCCGCCGAGGCTGGCGCCGCCTTCAACGGCTACCTGATGGCCAACCAGCTCGCCGGTGGCGACATCAACAACCTGCAGCCCGGCCTTGACTACTTCAAGAAGCTCAAGGAAGCCGGCAACCTGACCACCGTCGACGTGACCAACGGCACCATCGACTCCGGCCAGACCGGCGTGGTCTTCGACTGGACCTACAACCAGGCCTCCTACAAGAAGGAGCTCAAGGACAAGGGCGTGAACTGGAAGTACAAGACCTTCCCGAAGGCCCAGGTCGTCAGCTACTACAACCAGGCCATCAACAAGGACGCGCCGCACCCGGCCGCCGCCCGCCTGTGGGAGGAGTACCTGTACACCGCCGACGCCCAGAACCTGTGGTTCAAGGGCGGCGCCAACCCGGTGCTGCTCGATTCCATGAAGGAAGACGGCACCGTCGACCAGGCCACTCTGAAGGACGCCATCACCATCGAAGGCGAGCCGGTCTCCTACACCAACGACGACTCCACCCGCATCACCGAGTGGCTCCAGAACAACTGGGACAAGACGATCGGCAACTGAGGCACAGACCGATGACCGCCGCAATCGCACCCATTGCATCGAACGGACCTGCTGCCGCCAAGGCTGCGGGTCCGTCCGCTACTCCCGCTTCTCCTCTCTCCTCGGCGATGGCCAAGCACCGCCAGGAGCTGGGCACGCTCGCCACCACGCTCCCGTTCTTCGCCTACACCGCCTGCTTCCTGCTCGCACCCACCGTCATCGTGATTGTCGGTGCATTCCAGGATCGCAGCGGCAACTTCACGCTCGCGAACTTCAATAAGATGTTCGAGGCCAACACCATCGCCGCATTCGGCACCTCGATTCTGGTGTCTTTAGCATCCTCTCTGATCGGCGCAGTGGTGGGCGCGCTCGCTTCCTACGCACTGGTCATTGGTGCCAAGCCGAACGGCCTGCTGCGTCGTATGGTCTCCGCCATCTCCTCCGTGCTTGCTCAGTTCGGCGGCGTGATGCTCGCGTTCGCGTTCATCGCCACCATCGGCATCAACGGTATCGGCACCATGCTTATCAAGACACTGACCGGCTACACCGTGAACCCGAACTGGCTCAGTTCGTTGCCGGGCCTGGTGACCATCTACTGCTACTTCCAGATTCCGCTGATGATCATCATCTTCCTGCCCGCGGTCGATTCGATCCGTCCACAGTGGCGCGAGGCATGCGAATCCCTCGGTGGCAACACGTTCCAGTACTGGACGCGCGTGGCCTGCCCGATTCTGGCACCCCGCTTCATCTCCGCGTTCCTGCTGCTGTTCGCCTCCGCGTTCTCCGCATACGCGACCGCCGCGGCCCTGTTCTCCCAGCGTTCGATTCTGGTGCCGCTTATGATCCAAGGTGCCATGCGCAACGAACTGGACCCCAACCAGCAGGGCTTTGCCCAGGTGCTGGCATTCGCAATGATCATCGTCGTGGCCATCGTCATGCTGTTGAGCCACGCCGTGGAAAAGAGGGCCGGACGTTGGCAATGACCGAAACTTCCGCAACCAAGCCGCCGCAGCTGCGCGCCGCTCGTGCGCGTAAACAGAGCATCATCAAATTCGTGATCCTGTTCGTCACCCTGGCGTTCCTGTTCGTGCCGCTGCTGGCCATGCTCATCTTCACCCTGCGTCACCCGCTGTCCGGCCGCTGGTCGGCCGCGCCGTGGATCGCGATTTTCACCGGCAACGGCGAGTCGCTGGGTGCCGACCTGACCGTGCTGTGGCAGGGCATCGGCACCTCGCTGGCCCTGAGCGCGGTCACCGTGGTGATCATGCTGGTGCTGCTGGTGCCCACCATGGTCATCGTGCATATTCGCTCCAAGGTTTTGGAGCGCGCGATCGAATGGGTGGCCACGCTGCCGCTGACCATCCCGGCCATCGTGCTGGTGGTGGGTTTGGGCCCGATCTACCGCTGGCTGTCCGCCGACGTGCTGAGCACCAACCCAATCTGGCTGTGCTTTGCCTACGTGATTCTCGTGATGCCGTTCGCCTTCCGCGCGATCGCCGTGGGGCTTAACTCCATCGACGTCAAGACGCTGGTCGAGGCATCCCGCTCGCTCGGTGCCTCCTGGCCCAAGGTGTTCTTCAAGGTGATCATCCCGAACCTATGGCAGTCGATTCTCTCGGCATCCTTTATCTCCATCGCCGTGGTGCTGGGCGAATACACCGTCGCCTCGCTGCTCGGCCGTATGAACCTGCAGGTCGCGCTCTACCAGCTCGGCCAGTCCAATTCTCAAATCTCCACCGCCATGTCGCTGCTGGCTCTGCTCTTCGGTGCGGTGCTCCTCGTTGCGCTCGACCTGATCTCCGACGCAATGCGCAAGTCAAGGGAAGGTAAGTAACCTGATGAACAGCAATTCGATTTTCACCCGTCGCCATGCCGGTGCCGATGCCGCGGCTTCTGTTTCGGGACCCGCCACCACGTCCGCTGCCGCCGAGGACGCCTTCAAGAACGATCCCACCGCCACCCTCGAAGGCGTGCGCGGCAAGGACGTGACCAAGGCCGCCAAGGCCCTGCTCAAAGACAGCGTCAAGCGCGGCGGCGGCTCCATCCAGATGCGCGACGTCGTCAAGATCTACCCCGGCTCCACCGTTCACGCGCTCGACGACTTCAACCTGGACATCAAGCCCGGCGAAATGGTCGTGCTGCTCGGCGGCTCCGGCTGCGGCAAGTCCACCGCGCTGCGCTCGCTCGCCGGCCTCGAAGACATCCAGGGCGGCCGCATCATGGTCGGCGGCCAAGACGTCACCGGCGTGCCGGTCAACAAGCGCGAGATGGCCATGGTGTTCCAGGCCTACTCGCTTTTCCCGCACATGACCGCCCTGGAGAACGTGGAATTCGGCCTCGAAGTGCGCGGCATGGGCAAGGCAGAACGCCGCAAGATCGCCATGGAACAGCTGGAGCTCGTGGGACTTGCCGATCAGGCCAAGAAGTACACGCAGCAGATGTCCGGCGGCCAGCAGCAGCGCGTGGCCCTGGCCCGCGCGCTGGCCGTCAAGCCGCGCGTGCTACTGCTGACCGGCACGCTGCCGCGCGCGGAGCCGCTCTCCGCCCTCGACGCCAAGGTGCGCGTCCAGCTGCGCGACCAGATTCGCCGCATCCAACTCACCACCGGCACCACCACCGTCTTCGTGACCCACGATCAGGAAGAGGCGCTGGCCGTGGCCGACCGCATCGGTGTGATGAACAAGGGCAAGATCGAGCAGATCGCCGCCCCGCAGAACCTGTACCAGCGCCCCGCCACCGAGTACGTGGCCACGTTCATTGGACTCACCAACCGCCTGCCCGGCGCATCCAATGGCGACGAGGCCGTGGTCTTCGGCCAGCGCGTGCCGCTGCTCGCCGGCTCCGCCAAGGGCGATTCCGTGGCCGTGCTCGTGCGCCCGGAGAACCTGACGCTGGCCTTGGCCGGCAGCAGCGATTCGCACGTCGGCGAACGCGCCCGCGTGGAGGTCATTCACTTCCTTGGCTCCTTGGTGCGCGTGGATACGGTCATCACCTCCGGCGAATACCAGCGCTGGAACAAGGGCGAACAGCTCAAGGCCACCGTGCAGCTGCCCGCCAGCGAGCTGCCGGCCGGTCTGGCGGTGGGCGATGACGTGATTGTCACCCCGCGTCCGGTCGCCGCGCTCGCCTGCTGAATGGCGTTGCGATGATCGTGCGGTTCTGTTCTGTTTTTGTGACTGTACGATCGTCGAATGGCTTATCGGCAATGATGTGTGTGGGACGGCGGCGATTTTTGGGCGATTATCGCGTGCCGTCCCACAGCAATCTTGCAGAGTAGGGGACTTTCTCGGCATTGGGAATGATTGACGTTGATCATTCCTTGCCCATTGATGATTTCCTCCCCCATTCCCAATGCAATCGAAACGCCGTGCCGTATTCTTGAAGAGTATTGCACGTGTGATCGGTCCGTTTGCGGCCAGTGACTATGGGGGATAAGTATGAGCGAACCAATGCCGCCGGCGCAGCAGCCGCAGGCACCTCAGCAATCGCAGCAGCCGCAACAATCTCCACGCGATTGGTGGTTCACGGCCCATCGCCGGTTTTCGACAATCGGCTCGGCGCTCGCCATTATGATGGTGTTCTGGATCGGACTGAATATTCTGGCCACTGAAGCACTACGAACGCTGCTTGGCACCGATGTGCCCGCTTGGGCTGTGCTGCTCGCCTCCTCCGGACCGCTGTATGTGGTGGCCATGCCGCTGAGTATGTTGGCCTTCACTCGCGTACCGGTTATTCGCACCCGGCAGTACCCCATGAAGGCGGGGGAGTTCATTCAGATTTTCGTCATGTGCATTCCGGTAATGTTCTTGGGCAATATGATTGGCAATATATTGTCTGCCGGAGCCACTGATGGTCAGGCCACCAATCGCATCAACGACGTGATTCTTGGCAGCGACTGGCGGGTGAACGCATTGTTCATAGGCCTGTTGGCACCGGTTTGCGAAGAATGGATTTTTCGCAAGGAGATTATCTCCCGCCTGCGCCGGTACGGAGAGAAGACCGCAATCATATTCTCCGCATTGGCATTCGCGCTATTCCATATGAACGTGTTCCAGTTCTTCTACGCCTTTGGCCTAGGACTGATGTTCGGATATGTATACACGCGCACCTCCCGACTGCGGTATTCGGTGGCTATGCACATGCTGATCAACCTGAACGGGTCAGTACTCGCCCCATTGGTGATACAACAGATCGATCCCCGCATCCTCGACGGCACGGTCAGCGAGGCCGAAATCATGCGTATGGCTGAAGCCGGCAACATGGGCGACATGGGCATCATGATGTTGTACGGCACAGTGATGTTGGGCCTCTGCATTGCCGGTATCGTGCTGCTTATCACCAAGCGCAAGAGCTGGGAGTTCTATCTTGCGCCAGAGGAGTTGCCTGCGGGGCTTAAAATACGCACCGCCTATGCCAATCCCGGCGTTATCGCGTACCTACTGTTGACTGTGATACTTACCGGTTGGATGCTGTTCGCATGACTGTCATAGCCGGACCCAGAGAGGCGAGCCGGGAGATATCACAGATTGCCTGACGAGCCGCCATCTTCAACAAGGTATTCGGTGCCCGAACCGGCGATGGCTCGCGCCGCCATATCTTTGATGGTGGAAGGCAGCACACCCTCGCGCGCGAACACAAGCACTTGGCCGGTCATGCCGTAAGGGGAGAAGCCGGTGAACTTGACCAATGGCGGCTGACCCTCCAGCGCCACGTCGGCGGTGGCTTTGGTTACGCGGTCGAGAATATCCTGACTGATCGCAGACGGGTCGCCGGAGGCCTTGGCCGTGAACTCAAGCGTGGCCATGCCTTCGCTGACCGGCGTGAGCTTGGTCAGGGCGGCCGTATTGAGTACCGAATTGGGGATGACCATCATGTCTCCGGAACGGGTGCGCACCACGGTCTGACGCCAGGTGATGTCGTGCACGGTGCCTGTGACGCCTTGAATGGTCACCAGATCGCCGGGTTGGATTACGCGGCCCAGCATCAGGCCGAAGCCGCCGATGATGTTGGCGATTGTATCCTTCAGACCCAGCGAGATCGCCACACCTCCAACACCAAGGGCGGTGATAAGTGTGGTCGGATTGATGCCGAATACGGGCTGCAGTACCATCGCTGCGCCGGTGACCCAGATGGTCACGCGCGTGAGGTTCACGAAAATCGAGGCGCTGGGAATCTGAGAATTGTCCAGAATCTTGCGCAACACGTGGCTGATGACGCGGTCGGCCACAAATACGATGGCCAATACAATGGTCAGCCAGATGAGTTTGCCGGCGTTCACCTGAAACCAGCGTGCGATGTCTTCTGCATATTCAGTCATACGCCTACTGTATCGGTCGTTTCTGGTGAAGTCGTGGAGACGGGGTGGCAGAAAGCGGAATCGGCCTACGGTCGATTCCGCTACTCCTGGCGTTCGCGGCAGGTCTGGCCGAGGCCGCGGGCCAGTCGAATCGGATCGAGAATCTTGTCCAACTGCTCGGCGGGCAGGTCGGTGCGTTCGCCGGCCACCTCGCGCACGGTACGGCCGGTATGTACGGCTTCGGCGGCGATGTCGGCCGCGTGCTCGTAGCCGATGTAGTGGTTGAGCGCGGCGGAAATCGACGGTGAGGACTGGGCGTATGAACGCCCCAGGTCAGCATTGATTTCGATGCCTTCCACGCAGTTGACGCGGAACGTCTCCATGGCGTGCGTCAGCAACGCCATGCCGGTCAGCAGCTCATGCACCATCACCGGGTCGAAGGCGTTCAGCTGCAACTGTCCCTCGGCCACAGCCCAGTTCACAGTCACGTCCATGCCGAAAATCGTGAAGCAGCACTGGTTGACGCATTCGGGGATCACAGGGTTCACTTTGGCCGGCATGATCGACGATCCGGCCTGGCGAGCCGGCACGTTGAGATCGTTGAAACCGCAGCGCGGCCCGGAATTGAGCAGTCGCAAATCGTCGGCGGCCTTCTTCAGGTGCACGGCGAGGCTCTTGATGGCAGCCGACGTGGCCACGTACGCGCCCATATCCGTCATGGCGGCCACCGGATCGGGCGCGGCGGTGACCGGCAGCCCGGTGATTTGCGCCAGATGCTTGATAGCGGACTTGCGGAATCGCAGATCCGCGCAAATGCCGGTACCGATGGCGGTGGCACCGAGGTTGAGCTGGGCCAGCAGCGGCACCACGCGATCGAATGCAGCCAAATCAGACTTCAACAGCGTGGCAAACGCATGAAATTCCTGACCATAGGTCATTGGTACGGCGTCCTGCAGCTGCGTGCGGCCAATCGTCACGTCATTGATATGTTTGTCGGCCAGATCGTGGAAGGCCTTGGCGAGTTTCTTGGTGGACTCGGCGAGCGGCCCGATCGCGTCGATAAGCGCGAGTTTGCAGGCGGCCGGGTAGGTGTCGTTCGTGGACTGCGACTTGTTGACGTCGTCGTTCGGATGGATGTATGTGTAATCGCCGCGCTGGCGGCCGGCGATTTCCAACGCACGGTTGGCGATCACCTCGTTCATGTTCATGTTCGACGAGGTGCCGGCACCGCCCTGCATCACATCGACCGGGAACTGATCGGCCAGTTTGCCGGCCTCAATTTCTAGGCAGGCGGCGCGAATGGCCTCGGCCTTGGCTGGGTCGATCAGGCCTAATTCCTCATTGGCGATGGCGCAGGCGCGCTTGACCGTGGCATAGGCGCGAATCAGCTCGGGATGTTGGCTATCGGTGATGCCGGAGACCGGGAAGTTGCCGATAGCGCGCTGGGTGTGAATACCCCAGTAGACGTTCGCCGGCACCTCCATCTGGCCGATGCAGTCATGTTCCAGACGGGTCTTGTTCGATGTTTCGCTCATGCTTCCATCTTCCTGTGCGTGGGTTGGAAACGCCAGCATGAGAGGCTGATTGCGCCTTGTGAGAAACCTCACGCGAGGTTCGTGCGGCGGAAACAATCCAGACTCGCTGGTTTTCGGTCAAGCGGTGTACCCGGGGAATCCTGCGGGGCCGTTCGACGATGAGATGGTGGATGGCGCGGCATGCGTGGCGGCGACCGGCATGCCGGGGGCGGTCGAATCCTGCGCATTGTGCACGAAGATGCGATTCCAGTAATTAAGCATGTCCTTTTGGCTCATGGCCAGGTATATGCCCATGGCCAGCACGGCCACATCTTCTTTAAGCAGGTCTTTGATTTCGATGGTGTCGCTCAATTCGGGCCAACGTTGCAGCACGGCGAGCATGCCGCCCACGGTGAACTCGACCATGAGATCGGTTTTCAGGTCAAGGTTCTTGGGGTCGCGTTGCAATGTGCTGAGCATTTGCAGACGGCAGAAGTCGCGCAGCGATTCGGTCAGTTCAAGCGTGCTGTGCGGGCCTGCCAACAGGGCCAGGTGGTCGAGGCGCTGACGCTGCTCTGGATCGGAGAGCGTGGCGGTGACGCGGTCTCGCCATTGTTCCTCGGGATTGCCGTTCGGATCGGGGGTGCGGTTGATCGGAATCGATTCGACCTGATGCAGGATGGCTGAATCGGCCAATTCGGGCAGGCTGGAGAAGTGATAGTAGAACGAATTACGGTTCACGCCAGCCTCACGCACCACGTCGGTAACGGTGATCTTGCGATAGTCGCGGTCGGCGAGCAATTCCCAGAAAGCGTTCTCGAGGCGTTCTTTGGCGGGCAGCACCTCGGAATCATGGCGTGGACGTGGCATCTCTTCCTCCTGATGCACCAGCGTGATATGGTCACGCTGTCTAATAACTTATTGGGCAGTATAACTATTATTTGTGGACATGTCTATGAGCTAATCGGCGATTTCAGTTGCGTCCTCCGCTGATGGCGAAGCTGTGGTGCCGGCATCGGCATCAGTATCGGCTCTGGCCGGAGCTGCGCTATCTGCTCCTGCTGCAGTTTCTGCTGGGATCTCGGCTGTTGCTTTGGAGGTCGCAGAACTTGGTGCGGAAGCCGGGGCGGGCGTCGGCTTGCGTTTGGCCGTGGACGCCTTGAACAGTATCGCCAGGGCCTCAACCAAATGACGCCGGTCTGCGGGGGTCAGCCCAACGTACGCGCCAAGCATCGCCGGAATCGAAGCGGGGAAGTTGCTCATCACCTCGCTGAAGCTGGTGGCGCCGTTGGCGTGCAGCACGGTGAACAGCGCATCCACCGCACGCTCGCGCTGTTCGGGCGTAAGCGTGGCGATCCAATGGTTCAGCTCCTCGTTAAACAACTGCGAGCTGGAACTCAAATCCGGCTCGGTGATGAACTGGTCACCATCCAATAGCCAGGTGAAGGCGGAATGCTGCATGATGCCATCCGAATCGGAAGAGACCACGCGGCAAGGCTCCGGGGTCTCGAAAATCATGCCCACAATCGACGAACTCGGCACGATTTTCGTCACCTTCGGCTGGATGGTGCGGTAGGCGGGGCTGGTCACAATCTCCGGCGGGAAACCGGGGCCATCCAGTGAATAGACATGCTGAATGCGCTTGCGCACCTTGGGATCGGCGTTCATGGCCGCGTAAATCGCCAGATTGCCTCCCTTGGAATGGCCGACCAGAATAATCGGACCCTCCCACAGTCGCGCCACCATATCCAGATAGGCGCTGGCTGAACGTTGCGCCGGCACCGGATACTGGAAAGCCATATTGAAATCTTCCTTCCATCCGATGAGCGAATCATCGGTGCCGCGGAAGGAAATAACCAACGTGCCTTTGTAGGTCGGCTTTCGGCGCTTGTGGCCGTCGGGCAGTTGGAAGGTGGCGGCGGCGAATTGGGTTTGCTCACCCTGATTGATGTGCTCGACCACCGCGCCCAGGCGAACGTTGGCGTAGCGGGGGTTTTCGCCTGCGGCCTGGAACAGGTCGTGGGTCAGGTCCGGGTTGACCACTGAAACCATTTGGGCTTCGTGCGGCTTGTCGTCGGCATGTGTTTCCGGCGAACGATGCAGCTCGCGGTTGGCCTCGTCAAGGCTTACCGATTCAAGCTCGGGATGCCAGATACCCTTCAGCCAGATCAGTGGATGCTTGGGTTCGAAAGCGCGAATGCGTGCGGCGAACGAGCCTGACCGCGTCTCATCCAGCATCAACGTCGGACAGACACTGGCCACATCCTCATAGATGAGCGTGGAGATGATCAAGGCGTCGATTTCGTTGAACGGCAAGTCGGCGAAGGAGCGCGTTTCGGTGTGCGCGTAATCGATAATGCCGGTCATGCGCACCTCCTGCTTCCGTTGATATTGCATATCCCCTTGGGCTGCGTGGTCTTGCGATCGCGTGCGGCCGTGCGGCTGCGCGCAGCAATTAACCATATGCATTCCATTGTAGGGATTGTACGGTTTTGGCCGGCGCGATCGAGCAAGACTGCACCGACGGCGAACAATTCGTGGAAGGATTCCCGTCGGCTTGTCGAAAATTGTCGGGTAGCAGGGTTGCGATGCCAGCCAGCCGACCACCCTCCGGCGCTACGCGCCATCTCCCGCCGGCGGGAGGGTTAACCACTCAATCCTTTTTGACGAGGCGGACCGCTGGGCCCGTCAAAGGTTCGGCAGATCGAAGCGCGCCAGATCCACGCCCTCGAGTTCAAGCAACTCGGCCTTGATGTCGAGTCGGCCGCCGTAGCCGCCAAACGCGCGGCCCGAGCCGACTACGCGGTGGCAGGGCACGATGATGGTAACCGGATTGCGCTTCACTGCGCCTCCGACCGCCTGCGCGGCCATGCGGCCGCCGCCGCGTCGTTCGGCCAATTCGGCGGCGAGTTCGCCGTAACTTACCGTCATGCCATAGGGGATTTCGGCCACCAGATTCCACACTTCATGTTGGAATGGCGTGCCGGCGGGATGCAAAGGCGGCACCTGATCCGAGCCGGGGCGTTCGCCGGCGAAATAGGCGGTCAGCCATTCGCGGGTTATACGGAATACGTCGGGTTCACTATCGGATTCGCGATTCGAATCGAGAACGGCTTGGTGATCGGTGGCCCACCACCAGTCTTCAAGACAGAGTTCGGTAAGTCCCTCGCCGTCGGAGGCCATCATCATCCGGCCGATGGGCGTTTCGACTGTGGCCCGCATCAGTTGTCGTTGCGTCATACCGCCATTATCGCGCGTTGAGGGATGAAGCCCATACCGTGCCTGATTCCATGAAGGACGGCACGTCGGCGTAGTTCGGGAACTTCACTTCGGCGCTCGATAATCGTTGGAAAACCGGTGGGACACGCGGGGGCTTGGCTTTTTCCTGAGATTGGCGTATCTTTGTCACCTGTTGCCTGTGAAGGTAACACATGCGGACATAGCTTAGTTGGTAAAGCGCAACCTTGCCAAGGTTGAGACCGCG
>OGRT01001145.1_pt1 | contig 22711 bp, 21 predicted proteins | sample 1553581 | NCBI WGS metagenome assembly OGRT01 (sample SAMEA2580113, study PRJEB22360) | human gut metagenome | biome: human gut; feature: human-associated habitat; material: faeces | place: Denmark | collected 2008/2010
ATTCTACAACAGGAGGGTGTTTATTTTCACTGTCTATTTTTCTTTAAGCAGTCCAATTGCCATTGTTGTAATGCCCTTTTCTTTTGCCATACGCAGTGCTGCCAGTGTATCTGCTGTCTCACCAGACTGGCTGACAACGATCACAAGTGCCTTCTGATTGAGTGGCATCTTACGATAGCGGAACTCCGATGCAAGTTCCACACGCACCGGAACATCCGCCATATCTTCCAGCACATACTGAGCAGCCATACCAACATGCCATGCAGAACCGCAGGCAACAATATAAATCTGCTCAAAGTTCTTAATCTCCTCTTCGGTGATTTCCACACCGGACAAGTCGATAGCTCCATCTTTGATCACAGAATTCAGGGTATCTTGGACAGCTTTCGGCTGCTCATGGATTTCTTTCATCATGAAATGCTCAAAGCCGCCCTTTTCGGCTGCTTCTGCATCCCATTTGATCTCGGTGGTCTGCTTTTCGATTTCATCGCCGTTCAGGTCATAGAAATGCACCTCACCCGGCGTCAACTTTGCAAACTCAAGGTTGCCGATGTAATACACATTGCGAGTGTATTTCAGAATTGCCGGGACATCCGAAGCCACATAAGTCTCACCATCCGCAATACCGATAATCATCGGGCTATCCTTACGCGCCACCCAGATCTCGCCCGGATAATCACGGAACATCAGCTCAAGCGCATAGGAACCGCGCACACGAACCATCGTCTTGGCAATGGCATCGATAGGGCCGAGGTTGTACTTCTTATAATAGTAGTCCACCAACTTGATGACCACTTCGGTATCCGTCTGGCTGTAGAACGTATAGCCATGCTTCAACAGTTTTTCTTTCAGTTCAGTATAGTTCTCGATGATGCCGTTATGTACGCCAACGACCTCAGACTCCACTGTGCCGGAACCGGAACGGCTACAGTTACCGGAAACATGCGGATGTGCATTCGTCTGGCTCGGCTCACCGTGGGTTGCCCAACGGGTATGGCCAATACCACAAGTTCCTTTCAGTGCATTACCGTTATCGGTTTTCTTAATCAGATTGGACAGACGGCCTTTTGCTTTCACGACCTGTGCCAGTGCTTCTCCATCCCGGACAGCCAATCCAGCCGAGTCATATCCTCTATACTCCAGTTTAGACAGGCCATCCAGCAGGATCGGTGCTGCCTGTCGATTTCCTGTAAAACCAACGATTCCACACATAGTTTTATCCCTCCCGTTATTTAATCTATTATACTTTCCCTTTTATGCAAAACGACTCCGGGTAATTGCCAGAGTCGTCATTGACTTTACGCTTTATATCCCTTTTCGCAAATCACGTTGACCACTTCGTCAACATACTTCTGGCAAGTATTATGGTCAGGTGCTTCCACCATAACACGAACAACCGGTTCAGTGCCGGATTCACGCACCAGAATACGGCCGGTATCGCCCAGAGCCTCGGCTACCGTATTTACAGCTTCCTGCACGGCAGGATCATTCTGTGCAGCCTTCTTATCGGTCACACGAACATTCTCCAACACCTGCGGATAGATCTTCAGCGGTGCCGCCAACTCGCTCATCGGCATCTTCTTAGCCAGCATGACTTCCATCATCTTCAAACTGGTTAAGATACCATCGCCGGTGCTGGCATATTTGGAGAAGATGATATGGCCGCTCTGCTCACCACCAATACGGCAACCGTTCTTGGCCATATACTCGTAAACATACTTGTCACCCACAGCAGTCTTAGCGTAGCCGATACCCTGCTCATCAAAAGCCTTGTAGAGGCCAAAGTTGGACATAACTGTGGTAACGACTGTATTATTTAACAGCTTACCACGTTCTTTCATATAGCAGCCGTAGATGTACAGGATGTGGTCACCGGTGATCACATTGCCCTTTTCGTCCACGCAGAGGCAGCGGTCTGCATCGCCGTCATAGGCAAAACCAACGTCCAAGCCTTTCTCTACAACGAACTTCTGCAATCCCTCGATATGCGTAGAGCCGGCATTGTTGTTGATGTTCTGACCATTCGGCTGGTTGTTGATTACATAGGTGTCTGCGCCGAGTGCGTCAAAAACGGATTTTGCAATGTTCCAGGAGCTACCATTGGCGCAGTCCAGACCAACCTTGACACCCTTGAAGGAATAGATACCCAGAGAGATCAGATACCCCATGTAATGATTGCGTCCGGCCACATAATCCACAGTGCAACCGATATGCTCACGATGAGCGAAAGGCAATTCCAACCAGTCCTTGTCAAATACATGGAGCTTGCCATCGATGTAGTCCTCTACCAGCAACAGCGTTTCTTCCGGCATCTTCTCGCCGTAGCAATCGATCAGCTTGATGCCATTGTCGTAGTAGGGGTTGTGACTCGCGGAAATCATAATACCACAGTCAAAGTCATCCACACGAGCGATGTACGCCACGGAAGGAGTGGTGGTGACGTGCAGCAGATAAGCATCTGCTCCGGAGGCTGTCAGGCCCGCGACCAGGCTGTACTCGAACATGTACGAACTCCGACGAGTATCCTTGCCGATAACGATACGAGCAGAATCGGTGTCACCATTGTGCTCACGCAGAGCATTATAGTACCATCCCAAGAAGCGTCCAACCTTATAGGCGTGATCCGCCGTTAATGTAATTCCAGCTTCACCTCGGAAGCCGTCTGTTCCAAGAGTATTTTGACATAGCTTGTTTTCCTTTTCTTAAATTTTACAAACAATTAGCCAGCCTAGTATCCCACTATACCTAATCTGTAAGGCTAATTTCTTGACAACCTGGCTGTAGCAAATCTAGCAACAAAAAACTTTTCTTCCACCTTTTTTAGCACAACTGCAAGAATACAAATACAAAACAATATGATCGAAATGTTTGCTATAGAACACCTTGTTAAAGCTAACAGGCTAAATGGTCCTAAAATTAAGAGTTGATGAACTAGGTAAACTTCAAAACTATATGTATCTGATAATTTGAGTAACATCTCGATTCTATTCAAATTCACTTTTTCAAATATTGTCTTTAAAAGTAGGAAGATGAATATACCTAGCATAACATGATTGTAGCTTTTGATAATTCCAAAACCCAAAAATCCAATATTAGCGATATAATCACAATAGATTTGTAGAGTATTTCCGATAATTGCAAATATTCCAGCAATAATCATCAGTACATTTTCGCTTAGATATTTTCCCTTCTCGTTCATACCAAGGGCATATCCAATCATATAGCAACAAATCCACGCAGGATTAAAGGTTGTGAAACCCCGAATGAGAACTGAAGTGAAGGCTAGACCCAACGCAGTGAACATCACGATTGTTTTTTTCCCTTTAACATATGTATTCCTATAGCCTTGCAAGAGTGGCGTGATTAGGTAGCACATTAATATGGTTGGGATAAACCAGAGATGCTCAGCTCCCTCAAGTCTAGAACAAAGCAACATCCCGAGTGCAAAATCTGTAATGGAAAAGACATCTCTAGCGAATATAAATTCAATGATTCCAAATGGTATGAAAACCAAATAATATGGAATTAGAATTTTCTTGAGTCTTTTATTATAAAAATCAGGCGCATCACCAATGTCTTTTTGTCCATATAAAAATCCTGAAATGCACAGAAAAATTTGTACCCCTACATTAAACCACCATGCTAGTACAAAATCATAGTATTGCATTATGTGGCAACTGATAATCATCAGCATTGAGAGAAAGCGGATTAGGCTAAGTGCTTTATTTTTTTCCCCCCCCCGCTACAACATTAGTTTTCATCTTTCCGCCCCCCCAAGGTTGATATTCCTTTAATTCCGGCTTCACCACGGAAGCCGTCTGTTCCAAAATACTTCCCCATTCTATTTTTCCTTTCATTCAATATGGCAATTTACTCTGAGCACATTTTATCGAATCGCATATTTTCATTTATGGAAGCAAGCTTTTATGATGTTTTTCATTGATATGATTCCCACCTCTTCTTTGTGCATAATGTCTCACCCTTTTCTTTTGCTGACAACTCTCTTGCATACGTCCAAGAACGACTCTTTATCAAATGCCAAATTCAAGATCACGGTAACTGCGCAGAATATGGCAAAGCACAGCACTCCGTTTTTGACCCACAAAATCAATGTGGGGGATCCCGTTGTATCCAACACCGACACGATGAGACAAGAAATCATAATCGTACCAATAGAAAGGCTCAATCTTTTAACGATATTAGAAATCGGATAGGGCATAATATATTTATTGATAAACCAGATCCAATATATCATTCTGTACAGCATACCAATAAATGTTCCGACAGCAATTCCCTCCAAACCATATTTAAAGACTAGTATAACAGAGAGAACGATGTTGATAATTGCCTCTATATAAGCACTATTGGAAGTCTCTTTGAATTTACCTGCTGCATATACAACCGATTCATAAGGCTCGCGGATACAATAAATATACTCTGCCAAAATAATTATGGTTGAAAAAAATACTCTATAATAATTAGTATCTGTCACACCATGCGTATATATCAACACAAAACTAGGCAGCAAATAGATACAGCATCCAAATATTATAGTCGCGATATTCGATACAACAAACTCGTAAGTTTTCATATACTTATTTGCCTGTTTATAATCGTTTACTGCAATCGCCTTTCCGATCATCGGATTAAACGCATTAGAAAATGCCTTAAAAAAGCTTTGCAGGTTTTTTACGACCAACAGATAAACCGAATAGACCGATACCGCTTTCAAGTCGCTAAAGAGCGTCAACACAACCACATCTGTATTGCTGTGGATGAAATAAGCAAAATTCTGTCCAAAGCAAGCCCATCTCTGCGCCAACGAGTCCTTGTCTGACTCCACATCTTTATACAGTTTGTAGTGTTTTTTTACGTAATTACTGTAGGCCACGGGCTGTATTACAAACAACATCACACTGCACAGTTTCACAAAATGCAGCTCTGGAAATATCTTGACCGAAGCAACAACGGCAATGATGTTCAACAATGTAATCAATGCGTGCCAAAGTTGAACGATATACATTTTCTGATCCGCCTGCAGCAAAAGCTTGTACGTAATAGAAAAAAAGTATTGTATAAACAAAGTAAGTGACAAAATCACAGTCAACGAAGCCACATAAAGCCACGAAAAGCTCGATTTGATAACAATCGGATACACACATGCCAATGCGATGGTGTAAAACACAAATATAGATGCAATCTGTCTGAAGAAGTTCTCGGCCGCTTTCAATACGCTGCTTATTTTTCTATCATCTTTCTTTGCAAGTGGTCCATATAAAGCTGTAAGAACCACACTGCCAATTCCACCTTCAACCAATGCAATATAATTCAAAAACTGCGTTATTGACGATACCAGTCCATTCGCTTCTGAGCCAAAGGTGCTTAAAATCAATCGTGGAACGATCAATCCACTTATAAATGTCACCAACTGACATAGCATAGTGCAGCCTACATTTAGCATTACTTTTTTCTTCATTCAATTATCTCCATTTGAAACCTATCATTAAATATCCTACTTTTAACTTATCCTTCATTTTCAATTCTCGATTTTCTCTTGTATTTAGGAATTTTCTTAAAATTAACGGATGAAGTGAATTTAAAATTAAATTCACTTCATCCATCAATTCTACATGTGCCTATAAAATCAATTTCGTTCCTTTATAGAATACATTTTACTAATTGAGAGTATCTATTCTTTCGAGTTAAAATGATACTATCTCAATACAGTCATTTCCATGCAAACATCAAATAGAAGTATATCCTTTTTCCAAAATGTCTGCAATTCTTTCACAAGCATGGCCATCTCCATACGGATTGGCAGCATGTGCCATCTTTGCATATTCTTCTTCATTATCGAGCAGTTTTGTAAACCACTCATATATTTTTTCCTCACTGGTCCCAACCAATTTCAATGTTCCAGCATCAACGCCTTCCGGACGCTCCGTAGTATCTCTCATAACAAGAACCGGTTTTCCGTAGGAAGGGCATTCCTCTTGGATTCCACCAGAATCTGTCAGGCACAAAAAGCATCTAGCTTCAAAATTATGACAATCGAATACCTCAATGGGATCAATGATATGGATTTGGTTACAATCTCCCAGCTCTTCATCGGCAGCTTTTCGGACGATCGGATTCATATGGATCGGATAAATAGCTTTTACATCCGGATGTTCATTTAAAACCCGCCGAATCGCTCTGAACATATTGTGCATCGGCTGGCCAAGATTTTCTCTTCTATGCGCAGTAATAAAAATCATCCTACTGTCGCCTACCCAATCCAATTCCGGATGATGGTAATCCGCAATTACTGTATGCTGCATGGCGTCAATCACGGTATTCCCCGTCACATAAATGGATGTTGCATCTTTCCCCTCGTCCAACAAATGCTTTTTTGCCAGTTCAGTGGGAGCAAAATTATACTTACTGATAATTCCGACTGCCTGACGATTGAATTCTTCTGGATACGGGCTGTAAATATTGTAGGTACGCAAACCGGCCTCCACATGTCCGACCGGAATTTGCAAATAGAAGCAAGCCAATGCTGTTACAAAGGTCGTCGTGGTATCACCATGAACCAAAACGATATCAGGTTTCACATTCTCTAAAACCGCTTTGATTTTTTCCAAAATACCAGTCGTAATATCAAACAATGTTTGACCCTGTTTCATAATTGCCAAATCATAATCCGGAACAACATTAAAAGTTTCCAGCACCTGATCCAACATCTGCCGGTGTTGACCTGTAACACAAACGATGGTTTCTAAGGTTTCTCTTTTTTTCAGTTCATTTACCAACGGACACATTTTTATTGCTTCTGGTCTTGTACCAAAAACTAACATCACTTTTTTTTTCATACAATTACTCCTTTTCTATTTTATTGCTTTTTTGTGAATTTTGGGCAAAATATACAATGCTCAAATAAAGTGGCATACACCATATTCGCTGTGCATCAAAAATATTAAGTAAAATACAGGATAGTATCATATACACAACAACACATTTTTTTAAGCAATCATCTCCACCCTCAATCTTCCTAATTCTATGAGAAGCAAATGTTCTTTTTATTGAATCAAAAAACAATTTTCCGTATAATAGCAACGATAAGATCCCAAATGTAAAAATTCCGCCCAAAATTCCAAGATCTTCCAGCCAGAATCTATCTGTATCGGATCTTCTTAAAATACTAAATGCCTTATTAGTATATGCTGATAAGAATCCCACTCCTAAAATGGCATCCTTTTCTTTAATCAAGCTCCAATAATGATTGATCGTTAATAATCTTGCTGCTGTAGAACCTCCGTCCTTACCATTAAGCGAAAACAAATTCAGAAGATAATCTAAGCCTCCAAAAAGGACAAACGCAATAATAATAATAGAAATCGCCATCAGTTTGATGTTCTTTTTTCTGTTGGAATCTGTTGAGCAATAATATCCATATGCCGTTAAAATAATCGTTACTATTATCTGAAACCTATATTGCGTCACAAAGATCAAGTATACGTATAAGAACGCCAAAACAAGCCAATACAACAACTGTTTTTTCACAAAGCAATAGTAAAGGGTCACACATAATACAATGCCAAATAGTGCTCCTGTATCCATTCGCATAAAGCCGTTTCGTGTCCATCCCTCAGAGTACTGGAATAACAAACCCGAAAAAACTGTCATTCCCTTGAAATTATACAAATACCATGTAATAAATTTAATTCCAAGAAGAAACATCGAAGTCCAACATATTGTTTTTGTGAATTTATACATATCGTCATCCATAGTAAAAATATAGACGATTGGATATGAATAACAAACATAAAAATACTTTCTCGTGATTATTAATAGCTGTACAATGTTATATCCGTACGCAATCCCCGAGTAAATCATTTCTATTAAAATAATCACTAGGTAAATCATCAAATATTTTGATAATGCTCTGCACTGTATTCTTAAATCCATATTTGAGCGAGTCTTATTTTTCACGTATAGTGCTAATAAAACGCCTATCGCTGCAATTGAAATCTCATAGGCAAAAGAACTTCCTGGCAACGTAATTATTTTATCAAACCCTAATGTGTATAATGTCACTGCACAAATAATCACTTTGAACAATTGTGAGACCTTAACTTTTCCCATATCTATTTTCTCCTATCCAATGAATAACCACCGGATAACATCAGCCTCCTTCAATATTTCAACCATTTACTATTGAGTTTACAATATAATCCAAATCAGCACTATCAAAAAAAGCTTTTGAGTTTTTAACCATTTCATCATGGTTGGCATCCACGTATCGAATTGCATCTATAATGGTTTCCGGCTTCAAATCTTTACAGCAAACACCGATATTATACTTTTCAAACGGTTCTCTTAATCCCAATACATCTGTGCCGATCATCGGAATGCTACATCCTGCATACTCATAAATCTTATTTGGAGCACAATACAGCGCATTCAGAATTGTAAAGCCACTGCCTTCGATTTTCCCCGGCTTATAAGGAACCAGCGCAATATCCGCATATTTTAAAAATTCCAAATGTTTCGGCGGATTGAAAAATCCCATATATTTTAAGGAAGAATAACTATCGCACAGCTTCTTAAATTCTTCTGTGCCATCTCCTCTGAACTTGCCGAACAAATACAGGCAATAGTCCTCTTTTACTCTTTCGACAGCTTCTGCAAAGGATTGCAAATCTCTATCTGCACTGATAACGCCCAGATAAATGATTTTTTTACGTTTTTCCCCTTTCATCTCCTCAATTACAGGAAGCATATCCTCTTGTACTTCGCCACTCTTGAGATAGTACGGTTTATTAGGCAAAACATAGGGGAGCTTTTCCAAGTTCCAGCCGACTTTTTGTATATATGCTCTATTTTCTTCTGGAACAACAATTTTCCATGCCTCTTGTGCATAATGCTTAATATTAAATTTTAAAAATTTTGCGCCTCGGAACATCGGATATGTATCTGTCAATTCCATTAGCTGCATTACATGTCTGTCACTATATTCTAGCAGTTCTTTTCCCAAAGTTCTTACAACGCTCGGATTAACAGTCCACACGATATCTCCATCCATAGTATCTTTCAGCGCCGCTCGATACCCTTTGGTTTTTACGCCTCTTTTCTTCAAGCGCAAAAATATGTTACTGTTTTTGACCGCCTTTATTTCTGTATACGAAAATTGTTTATTTTCTTGAATTATTGCTGGAAGATCCCGAACACCCTCAGCCACCAAATGCACTTTATAGTCATTGTTCAAAAGGCATTCTATCAAATTGATTGTTGGCGGATACAACATAACATTTTCATAAATAAAAATTCTTATCGTATTTTTTTTCTTGTCAAACATTGCAATACCTCTCATATACTTTAAACTGTTTTCCGCTTTTATTGCAAATTGAAAAGCTGATAATATCTCTCAATTTCTTTTTCATTTCCATACTCATGCTGAGATAGGTATTCCGAATACTGATAAGGATCTTTCAATATTTTTAGGATACCATCAGCAATTTCCTTGCCGTTCATTCCTACAATAACGCCTTCATCCTTGTTGATCTGATCATATACCGTAGGATAATTTGTTGTAACAATCGGGCAGCACAAAATTTTTCCTTCATCTAAAACCACGGATTTTCCCTCAAAGCGAGATGTCTGAACTAACACATCTGCATTTTTCATGTATGCGTAGGGATTTTCCCGTGCCCCTATAAATTCAAAACAGTCTTGCACTCCCAATTCTTCTCGTTTTTTTTCTAATTCTTCCTTTAAACTTCCGATTCCTAAAACAACCCAATGAAACTTCACTTTGGATTTTTTCAATTCCAAAGCCGCATCCAATGCAAATTCAAATCCTTTTTGTGCGTTCAATCTTCCAACTGATACGATATTCAACATATCTCTTTTAAATTCAGGCGGATAAAATTCTTTTGCCAAGCTTCTTATAACCTGAGAAGATGTCAGGTTAGGCAAAACCACAAATTTTTCTGCGATGCTCGGGAAGTTTTCCTTCAGGTCTTTGGCACACAAATCAGATATCGTTACCACCTTGTCTACTTTTTCAAAATACTCAAGGTCCATTTCTTTAAAATGCCCAAGCTGGGAATATTCATTATGCACCCATGTAATCTTCTTTGCAGCCTTTACTTTATCTACAAGGAAATATGTTTGTTCGCGCTGCATATAAGCGATTGCCACATCGTATTCTTTTGTGAGTTCTGGTACAATTTTCTTGTAAAAATGCTCCCACCTGTATTGGCGACTTTTCGCAACAGAGTTTGTTTTTTTACGAGAGATAAAAGTTCCTATCATATGAACAGCCGAAAGATATGGATGTTTCAACGCCTCTGCTTTGTTATTATCATACAGTGTATATAATTTATTGCAATTCGAGATGATATTCACCGCTTTGGGAACTTGCTTTAAGAACATTCCCTCATTCTGAAACAGCAGCAGATCCACATTATACCGATCATAGTCCAGCAACTGTAATAAGTTTACCAGACTTCTCTCAGCTCCACCATTTCTTAGGCTGCTCATTACAAATAAAACGTTTCTTTTTTCCATTACTCCTGCTCTTGCCTCCTCATTCTTCTTTTATTTCGTTGGCAAGGTAATCCAAGAGCCAAATTTTTTATCCCATTCTGCCGGTTCAAAGCGTTCGAATCCGCTCCAATGGAAAAAGGTAATCTCTCCGAAATACACTTTTCCATTGATGTCGTAAAAGTCGATCCGCGCTTCCGGCAGTCCCTTCGACAAGATCTCCGCATATTTCTTCATTTCATCCAGTCCCTTAGGACGTTTGATCTTATCCCACTCTTTGGAGTTCGGATGACCATTTGTAAAAGGCAGATGGTTAAAATCCATATCAAAGAAATCAAACTTTGTCTCTTCGTTCGGATTTGTGCGATCCGATGCAATAAACATCGCCTTTGCTTCACCGTCAAAAGCAAAAATCTTATAATCCTTTAACTCATAGCCTGATTCATCGACCATGTATTCTTCTGCGATAATTCTACGCTTTACATTCTTATATGGCCACTCTCTATTCTGCATATAGTAGTCATTTTTCAGGCTTTTTTCTATTTTCTTTTTTGCAGCAGCCAAATCAAGTTTTGATTTATCCGTACAAATAACCAATCCACCTGAGTCGTGTGTACATTTTAATACAAACCGATTAGGCAACTGAGCAAAGTCAATATCATCAAAATGATCCCATACTCCCAAGGTTTTAATGATATGCTCTTCTCCAATTTTGGAAGCCACATATTTCTTTACTTCATACTTGTCTACCATCATAGTGTATTCTGGTTTACGATCATACAATTTCAACCATTGAAGCTTCTCGCTATATGTTTTAGGATTATCCAAATCCAATGGATATCCAAAGACATTCTTAAACTGCATCTTCAAGAAATCTTCATCGCTCATATTCTTGAAAAAGCCGCGCTGTGCCAATATAATCGTTCTTTTCTTAGGACTTTTTAGAACCGCCATTCCTTTTTTGATTATATTACTCATTTTTCAATTCCTTTCCGCATACACTATATGCTAATTCTCTCCACTTTCGACAGATCGTTTCCAGTTTCAACCGTTCTGTTGCAATCTCAGCATTTTTGCCCAATTCATTTCTCAAGTTTTCATCTTCTATCAATGTCATAATTTTTTCAGACAGCACATCAACATTCCCGATTGGTACAAGGAAACCGCTTCTGCCATCATCAATTAACTCTGAGGGACCACATTCACATCTTGTAGAAATACAAGGCAAACCTGCGTGCATTGCTTCACACAGTACATTCGGGAATCCCTCATAAAATGATGAAAGCACAAACACTTTGGCTTTTTTCATTTCAAGAAATGGTGTATGCGTCACACCGCACAATTTTACATTTTTCTCAAGATTTTCTTTCCTTATTAAATTTTGAAGTTCCTCTCTGCGATTTCCTTGCCCAAAAATCTTCAACTTCCAAGACGGATGTTTTTCTGCCACTGCTTTGTAGGACTTAATCAATGTCACAAAATCTTTCTGTTTTTCCAATCGACCTACTGAAATCACCGTATTTTCTTTTTCAACATCCTGTCCCACACACTGTTTTCCCATCTCGTCAAAGTCCAAGGGGTTTTCCAAAACCACGATCTTTTTTTGTAAATATGCTGGATAAAATGATTTCATCTCATTCGTCTGTACACAGATGGTATCCGCAAATCGATATAAGAAGCATGTGATTTGAAAAACATATTTAGGATATTTCCGTAAAAGATTATTTCTGTCGCAAACAATTACCTTTGTCCTCGACATAAGCCCTGCTAAAATCAGCATAAAATTACATCTGCTCAAAAAGGAAATTGCCACATCTGCTTTTCTCTGATCCAGATATTTACAAGTCGAATGGAAATCATAAATCCACTCAAGGAATTTACCCTTTCCATTATAATTGACTTTATTTAGCTTAACACCAGTTGCCACACTATAAAACTGTGGCCGTTTTTCATAAGATGTAACACTGACATCTTCACCATGTTCGGCAAAGTTAGCCGCAAGATTCGTTAAGACATGCTCTGCCCCACCACTAGAGAGGCTACTAATATAAAAATCCACTTTCATTTGCTTTGTATTACTCCGTTTCTGCTTTCCCGTTCTTGCAGTACGGTATTATAATCTACGACATCACCCGCATAGACGCGCAACATTTGATCTACTACAATATCCCAATTATATCTATCTAAGATATAAGGTGCCGCTTCTTCCTTATATTTTCTCACAAGATTTTCGTCATCCAAAAGCATCTGTAATTTCTTCTGAAGGTCTGTTTCATTTCCTTTTTCAAAGGACAGGGCCTTATCATGTACTACCTCTGTGTTTTCTGGAATGTCGCTAATCAAACAGCAATTGCCATAACTCATGGCTTCCAACAAAGCATTAGCCATTCCTTCCAAGTTACTCGGAAGCGCAAAGATGTAAGCATTGCTGTAAAGTTCCTGCACCTCTTGTCCATACACATAACCCGTGAAAATTATTCGTTCGTCTCCCTCTGCTAATGCAAGGAGCTGATTATAGTAATCCTTGTTCGACTCCGATCCTCCAGCAATTACAAGTTTCTTATTACTTGAACATTCTCTAAAAGCCTTAATTAAATACTGAAGCCCTTTTTCCGGCACAATTCTTCCCAACGATAGAATATATCCATCCTTTTCTAATCCGTATTTTTCTTTAATAATTTCCGGTGCATGACTTTTGGGCTTATCAACACCATTCGCAAATAGAATCGAATTCACTCCATATTTTGTGTCAATATATTCTTTCATGTTTTTGGAAAGCACCAAACACACATCTGCTTTTGTTGCAGCCATTCGCTCTCCAAATTCAAGGTATTTTGATGCAAACCCGCCCCACTTATCTCTTTGGCTATCTATACCATGTAGCGATGCCACTACTCGTAACCCAAAAAGTTTAGCAAGTGGAATCATAGCACATGATCCTGACGCACGGAAACTCACACAATCATACCGGCTGAATGCCGCATGAATCGTTGCAAGAAAAGAATAAATCGGAACACAAGCTGCTCCCTTTACTGTTGGAACCGTTACTATTTTAATGCCTTTATATTCTCTCAGTTTCTTTCCATCAAACTCTTTTCCAAAAACATTGTGACCGCCACGGTTATATACTGTGACATCATTTCCTCTTTGCACCATCCGAACCGCATGCTGCTCTACGCCCTTCTCTATTCCACCTTCGTTTGACGGTATACGTTTATGTCCAATTATTGCAATTTTCATTACTCCACCCTCAACTAACAATTAATCTCTCTGGAAAATGTCTCTCGTATAAACCTTCTCCTTCACATCATCAAGACACTTATCGTATCTGTTTGCGATAATGGCCTGGCTGCGCTTCTTGAACTCGTCCAAATCATTAACCACTACTGATCCGAAGAACTTTTCGCCATCTTTCAGAGTCGGCTCATAGATGATAACCGTTGCGCCCTTTGCCTTAATCCGCTTCATAACGCCCTGAATGGAGCTCTGGCGGAAGTTGTCGCTGTTGCTCTTCATCGTCAGGCGGTATACGCCGACAACAACTTCTTTCTCCTTGCTTTCGTCCCAGCTGTCATTTGCTTCATAAGCGCCAGCGATTTCCAGCACACGATCTGCAATAAAATCCTTACGAGTTCTGTTACTCTCAACAATAGCTTCAATCAAATTTTCCGGTACATCGGCATAATTTGCGAGCAGCTGTTTAGTGTCCTTGGGCAGGCAGTACCCGCCGTAGCCGAAGCTGGGATTGTTGTAATGAGTACCAATACGCGGATCAAGGCAGACACCATTGATAATTTGCTGGGTGTTCAGTCCCTTCATCTCGGCATAGGTATCCAGCTCGTTGAAGTAGCTAACACGCAGTGCCAGATAGGTGTTGGCAAACAGTTTGACCGCCTCAGCCTCAGTGAAGCCCATGAACAGAGTGTCAATGTTCTCCTTAATTGCACCTTCCTGCAGAAGTTCTGCAAAAGTGTGTGCCGCCTTCACCAGACGAGCATTCTCCACATCGGTACCGACAATGATGCGGGAAGGATAAAGGTTGTCATACAGAGCTTTGCTCTCCCGCAGAAATTCCGGGCTAAAAATGATATTGTCACAGTGGAACTTCTCACGCACAGAAGCCGTATAGCCAACCGGAATCGTGGACTTAATGACCATAATGGCTTCCGGGTTGTATTCGATGACCAACTTGATGACTGCTTCCACTGCAGAAGTGTCAAAGAAATTCTTCTTGCTATCGTAATTTGTAGGAGCTGCTATCACTACAAAATCAGCATCACTGTATGCTTCCTTAGCATCCAGCGTTGCGGTCAAATCCAGCTCTTTCTCTGCCAGATACTTTTCAATATATTCATCCTGAATCGGAGATTTCTTATTATTGATAAGTTCTACTTTTTCAGGAATAATGTCCACAGCAGTCACCTTGTGGTGCTGAGATAACAGCGTAGCAATGGAAAGACCCACATAGCCAGTTCCTGCAACGGCAATTTTTAAATCTTTAAATTCTCTCATAATGCATACTCCTCATCTTTTTCCAAACATTTATCCCTTATATTTCCTAATACTCCCTCATTTCGAGAAAACGCTTTTCACATACTCATAACTGTTAATGTCGCCAATGTCATATCGCTTCCCCGGCATGATGAAGGCATGCATCGGTGTCTGATTGCTCAACCATGCGGCAAAACTCCCTGGTGCGTCATAGCCACAACCATTGTCCAGTGCCTCCTGAATCCGCTTTACATCGCAGGCTCGATAGCAGTAGAACGGCGGTACAGCCAGATTGCCTTTCGGCTCTTTCGGCTTTTCCTCATAGCTGGTAATCAGGTCATTGCCATCCAATGTGATGATTGCCGTTTTCTGCTGCTTTTTCAGTTCATTTTCCTCATGGCACATCACACAGGAGGTATTCTTTTCCTTTGCGAACTCCACAAACTTGGAAAGACTGAAATTCAGCACATTGTCGCCAGCCATAACCAGCAGCTCATCCGTCAAGGTCAGCTTTTCGACTGCCAACTGAATATCTTTAACTGCTCCCAGACGAGTTTCATTGGTACTAGTGCCATCATCGATCACAGTAATCTCATAAGGCCGAACTCTTACCTTCTCGTTCTTCCAATTTTCAAAATGCTGTGCGAACTTGTGGTTGGAAATCACCACAAATTCATCAATGTCGGTGGTATCCACCAAATCATCCACCAACCAGTCAAGGATGGATTTCTCGCCAATTTTCAGAAGTGGCTTTGGAAAATTCTCAGTCAACGGGTAGAGCCGCGTGGCGTAACCAGCTGCTAAAATCAAGCATTTCATCTATGTACTCCTCTATTTCACTCGTGAATCTCCAGCGGCAAACCATCCGGATCAAAGAAGAATGTCATCTTTTCTCCCGTATAGGTATCTGTTCGAATCGGTTCACACTCGATTCCTATCTCATCCAGCTCTTTTACAGTTTCTTCTACACTTTCCACTCGGAAAGCAAGATGCCGCAAACCACAGGCTTCCGGCCGATTCACTCGCTTTGGGGGATTTTTCTCTGCAAAAATCTCAAGCTCTGTATGTTCATCCACACGAAGATCCAGTTTCCAATCATCTCGTTCTTTTCGGTAATTCTCTCGAATCGCCTCAAAACCGAGCTTTTTAATATAGAATTCTCTGGCTTTCTCTATGTCGGAAACTATAATCGCAATGTGATGTACGGAATTCAGTTTCATAACTCCACACCATCGGCACTCTCGCACAGGTGGAAACTATACTTACCTTCCAATGCCGGGAACGCTTTCAGATACTCTGCTGTCACCCTTGCTTCAATATCTTCTGCCTTATCCGGGTCAATCAGTGCCATGCAGCAACCTTTGAAGCCTGCGCCAGAGAAGCGGCCACCGTAGATACCGTCTGTATCGGTCATAATTTCATATAGTCTTTTCAGTTCATCACAGCCGCACTCGTAGCTGTAAATAGAAGATTTTCCGCTTTCAAAAACAAGCTGACCGTACCCCTCCAAATCACCTTTACGCCACAGTTCTGCGCCCTTTTCAGCACGAGCGAACTCGCTGTAATAGTGTTCTGCACGTCTGCGCCACAACTCCGGCAAACGATCTTTATAGGCTTCAAAGACCTCAACCGGCACATCGCGCAGCCGGGTATTTGCAAAGGTGTCATAGTCCATACCCGCATAGCCCATCAGTGCATAGGCCGCAGCCTTGCACTCATCTTGCCGCAGATTGTACTTGGAGTTTTTAAGTGAACGTTCCAGACCAGAGAAGAAAATTGCAACCTTATAAGGCTTCATTTTCTCGCTGGTTGGGATCAGTTCGTAGCTATCATCTTTCGTGTCGAGGTAAAGCAGATGATTTTTCTTAGAGAGCACTTCGCAGCTCTGGTCGAGCTTACCGCAGGAAACACCAACATACTGATTCTCTGCCGCCTTTGCTGTGAGAATCATCTCCATCGGTTCCAGATGGATACCGTTGACCTTGCACAGTGCGGACAAGAAACAAATAATGACCGATGCAGACGAGGACAAGCCGCCAATCGGCAAACTTCCCTCGATGATGCCAGACAGACCAACTTTCAGGCGGTACTTTTCACCCAGCATCTTTGCTGCGCCACGCAAATGGTCTGCCCAATCGCCCTGCTTTTCTTCCGGCACCGCACTAACAAAAAATTGAGCTCGTTTCGGGAAGTTCAATGACTGTAACTCCACCACGCCGTTCTGCTTCGGGTGGTAGGCCATGTGAATGCCCTTATCGATTGCCAGTCCATTGATTTTTCCATACTGATGGTCGATATGCGCTCCAAGCGGACTGATACGGTATGGGCAGAACGCCACATCAAACGGCTCCTGATGGTATAATTCCTTATAAACTTCAACACATTTCATGGATTTATTTTCCTATTTTCCTTCTTTCAAATTTGCGCTATATGATTTACGTAATCTTTCGTTGCGTTATCGACGTGCTTTATAATACAGGGATTTCCAAACACTACAGAATGGTCTGGAACATCACAGTTGATATATGTATTCGGTGCTATAAGCACATCATCTCCTATCACAACATTTCCAACAATTGTCGAGTTTACTCCAATCCAAACCTTATCACCAATATGTGGTGTTCCTTTTCTTTTCCCTCTATTTTCTTGACCTATCGTAACGCCTTTATGAATATTTACATTATTGCCAATTACGGCTTTGGGATTAATTGTTATTCCATATGGATGGCCAACATAAAAGCCATAGCCAATCTTTGTATCAACAGAAAACTCAATTCCCTTTTTCTTTGCAAGAATCTCAAATAATTTTTTATAAATCTTATGAAAAATAGGATTTCTGCTCATTTGTGCCTTACGATAAAATTGCAAGAAATGAGGCATCCCCCCCCCATATCTCTGTTTATCCAGTTCCAGAATATTTTTCATAACTTTTTCAATTCCTCTTCTTGTTTTATTTATTATTTATAAAATTCTGCGTACCACTCAGCGAACTTCCGCAAACCAGTTCTCAAACTTGTGCTCGGCTTATATCCGAAGTCACGCTCCAATGCACTGGTATCTGCATAGGTCACAGGCACATCACCCGGCTGCATCGGAACCAGTTCCTTGTGTGCCTCGAAGTCGTAATCTTCCGGCAGAACCTTTGCTCTAACCAGCTCCTCACTCAGAATCTGCACGAAGTCCAGCAGGTTCTCCGGATTCTGATTGCCGATGTTGTAAACTGCATACGGCGGAATCGGCAGACCATCTTCGCCATTCTTCTTGTCCGGTGCTTTCTTCATCACGCGGACAACGCCCTCAACGATGTCATCCACATAAGTAAAGTCACGCTTGCAGTTGCCATAGTTGAAGATCTTGATGGTTTCACCCTTCACCAGCTTGTTGGTGAATCCGAAGTAAGCCATGTCAGGACGACCAGCCGGACCATAGACCGTAAAGAATCTCAGGCCAGTGGATGGAATGTTATAGAGCTTGGAGTACGCGTGTGCCATCAACTCATTGGATTTCTTGGTTGCCGCATAGAGGGAAACCGGATTATCCACCTTGTCGTCGGTGCTGTACGGAACCTTCTTGTTGGAACCGTAAACGCTGGAAGAAGAAGCATACACCAAGTGCTCCAAACTCTCACAATGGCGGCATGCCTCCAAAATATTAAAGAAGCCGACCAAGTTCGATTCCACATAGGCCTCCGGGTTGGTGATGGAGTAGCGCACACCAGCCTGTGCTGCAAGGTTGACAACCACAGCGGGCTTGTACTTCTCGAACAGCTCGGTAATCAATGCCTTATCAGCGATATTGCCCTTGATAAAGGTGAATGTGGGATACTTTTCCAGCTCATTCAGACGAAATTCTTTCAATGCTACATCATAATAGGCATTCATATTGTCGATGCCAATAACGGTAGCCGACGGAGCTTCCTGATAAATCCGTTTCACAAGGTTAGCGCCAATAAAGCCAGCTGCACCTGTGACCAGAATCGTTTTATTTTCCAGCATGACGTTACTCATCTATGATCCTCCAATTTAAAAATTGCTATATACTCCCTCAGCCTCGGAAACCCGCCGTCCCTCTCGCTTTCCCCTTTTTCCATTATATTATATCCGAGTCCACCGTCAGTCGTCTCTCTGACCCGCTTCCTCATTACAAACAGCAAAAGCCTGTGACACACTCAACGTATGCCATCAGGCTTTCATTTTTGGATAGGGCACTTCCAACTTTTTCGCCAAACCTGTTTTCATCGTGTTCAGCCTCCGCTTTCTGCCTGCCGCTATCAGAGCGCCGTTTATTCCGTTTCAATCCGGTTGTCTTTCTTGTTGCCCTGCGCGTCAGAATCGTTCTGTCTCACACGCCCGTTTCATTATTGATAACATTTGATTTCACCTTTTATATTATAGTATTCTTCCTTTGTACTTGTCAAGTTGTAACCCTTCTCAAATGTTCTGTTTTTTTCGACATGATTTGCGCTCAAACGTTATGTTTGCACAATCCTTTCTCCGTTTTTTTGTATCGGCTTCGCGCCAACAAATCATCTCGTTTCCGCATGCGTTTTATCCTCTCATCCTCTTCTTTCGTCGCTTTTTCTTCGTGTTGTTCCCCACTTATGCTTTGGGCGGCATAACCGCGTTGTCTTCCACATTCTTCCGCTCATTAAAAAAGCCTCGAATCTCGTCTTTTCAGCGCGATTCAAAGGCTGTTCCTCACTTGTCCGGCTCTTCCTCTTCCATGTTCTGCCCAAATTTTTCCGGCACATCAATCAAACCGATTCTGTAAAAAATCGGATAAATGTATGAAATGCCGCGTACATCTCCCAACGCCTTGGGTCTGGCGATCAACGGCCGTTCCTTTTTCTCCTGCCGCACCGCCTCAAATGCCTGCATGACCGTTTTCCATGTGATGCTTTTGCTCTTTTCGCGCCTATCCACAAAAAGCTCTTTGGTATATACGCCTCTGCGCCCGATTTTCAAATGATAGCTGTACGGAAGACCGGACACGGTTCGGAATCTTTCGTTCTGAAACGCTTCCACGCAGGCCCAAAGCGTGTCCTCGCCGGGCGCCTTATGGAGCTGCCGCACGCTCATTTCTTGGATATCCGTCATATCTGTCGCTCCCCTTTATGGAAAAGCGCCGCCCCGACCGACGCAACGCTCTTATCATTTGCCTTTGCTCATTTTGCGGCCGATAATTCGCTTTCCCTGTTCAAACAGCGCCCGGAACTCAGCCGTTCTTCCAAATACAGCCAGAACCAGCGCGCCATAAACCATTGTAAACCCAACGCCCTTTAAAATAAACATCATAACTGTATCGATATGTCTTGCAAAGAGCCCATATCCCATCAAACCGCCGACAAGCACCGTTGCCGTCCGGCGGCCATAATCCGCAAAATAGGTTTTCAGTTTGCTTTGCCAATCCGTTTTGATGCCATATTTCATCAGCACATACGGTTCCACCCAGAAACAGGTCGTCATCGTGCTGATGATCGTGCCCAGAAACACGCCCGTCACGCCATGACGCTGCACGAGAATCAGCGACGTTACCAGGTTGATGATCGCTTCCGCCACCGCTTTGTATCGGTCATGCCAAAACAGCCCCATAGCCTCGCGGAATTGCAGGTTGATCTGCCGCATGCCGCTGACGTAAAACTGCACAATCAACACCAGCACGATCCGCATCGGAAACAGATAGCTTTCGCCGAACATCAACCGCATAAACGGGTTAAACAGCGTCGCCAATCCCGCCGTGATGTAGCCGTAAAACAGGAACATGAAAAAATCGAGCTGTTTATAGATTTTATAGACGTATTCGCCGTCTTCCGTCGCGCCCAGATTGCCGACGCTTCCGGTAAACGCGGAATACACCTTGCAGAGCAAATCATTCAGGCTTTTCAGCACAAGCCGATAGTTGGAATATATGCCCACACTGGTCAGTCCGACGAACGCGGACATAATCAGGTTGTCCGTGCCGCTGACGATGACCGAACCGAATCGGTGCATGCCCATCGCCATGATGTTTTTGAGAATGTCTTTCCGTTTTTCCTTGTCCGGCAGACGCTTTTCATCCCTGAGATAGGGATAATCCCTGTCCACCTTGAAGGCGACGACGGCGTTGGTCATCATCAGCGTGCCAATCTGCAACGCCAGATACAGCAGAAAATTGCCCGTCAGCGCAAGCACCACGATTTGCAGAATCATCTGCATCGTGCGCAGCAGCTGCTCGATCACCGTCCTGACATAGGCTTTCTGATAGGCCAGCAGAATCGAATTTTTATACGACAGCAGATAGGAGCAGACCGAATTGCCCAGATACATCAGATAGATGATCCGCAGATTCTCGATACCGGAATCGCCCTTGATGAGCACATCCAGAAACGGCAGCAGCGCAAGCCCGACGATCAACACAAATGCCGCGACAATCCTGTACAGCATGCGATACAGGTTCATCAGCCTGCCCAGCTCTTCGCGGTTATCCTCCGCTGCGGGCTTGTACATGCTGAAAATCATCGCCGACCCGATGCCCAGTTCCGCGAGGTTCAGCATGCCGAGAATGTCGGAAAACAGCCCGTTGACGCCCAGATACGCCGCCGCCAGATAGCGGATAAAGACCATCCGGCTAATAAACGACAGCACCATGTTCAGCAGATGGCCGCCCACGCCCGCCACAATATTGATGAGGGAATATTTTGTCCGCATCGCGCGTTTCCTCCCGAATGGTCAGCCCTTTTGCCTTTGGGCGTGCTCCACGCGTTTTACATGGCGGATAAAGGTCATGTTGCCGATGATGTAGCGTTTAAACAGCCGCCTCGGCTCCTGAACGAACCGATAAAACCATTCCAGTCCCAGCTTCTGCCAGATTAGGGGCGCACGTTTGGTCACGCCGGCCACCACGTCGAAACTGCCGCCCACGCCCATCACAAACGGGATGTTCAGCTGATCGAGATATCGGTGCACCCAGTATTCCTTCTTCGGCGACGAAAAAGCCACGAACATCATGTCCGCGCCGGATGCAGCCATATCCGCCACAATCCCCGGCTCATTCTCCGGCCCAAAATAGCCGTTGCGCATGCCGACGATTTGCAGCGTCGGATACCGCTCCATGAAAATGTCCCGAACTTTCTCCACCACTTCGGGCTTCGCACCGAACAGATAGATCTTGTACCCGTTCTTCGCCGCTTCCTCCACCAGCCGCATGAACAGGTCAATCCCCGTCACGCGCTCGGTCACGGGCACGCCCAGCTTTTTGGCCGCCCAGAGGATCGACGCGCCATCCGCGTTAATCAGCGGGCAGCTGTTGACGATTTCGCGCAGCTCCGGGTCTTTTTCCATCAGATTCACTTTCAGCGCGTTGATAACCACGTGCTGCACCGGGGGCGTGCGCCGGGCGATCACCCGCTTGACGTAATCCACCGTCTCATCCATGGACAGCGCGTTGACGTAGGTATTCAATATGGGGTATCGATTCGGCGCGACTTCTCGCTTTTCTTCCTGCACCGTTTTTTCCTCAGTCTTTCTCTAAAATATCGGCAATTTCACGTGCCTCGTGTAATTTACCAAACATTAGTTGAAATTCATCAATAACAATTACAATTCTAGGTAGAGTTCTTGTTGGAAAGCTTTCTCTATACTCTTTAATACTTTTTTTATTGACTTCTTTAAATAACTTTAATCGTTTCTTATATTCCTCATATAAAAAATCA
>OGRT01001146.1_pt1 | contig 22672 bp, 22 predicted proteins | sample 1553581 | NCBI WGS metagenome assembly OGRT01 (sample SAMEA2580113, study PRJEB22360) | human gut metagenome | biome: human gut; feature: human-associated habitat; material: faeces | place: Denmark | collected 2008/2010
ATCCCGAACTTCCGAAAGTTAAGTGAGGAATATTCTTCCGGCTACTACAAAGTGCCGGCAGTAGGTGCGGGAACCGCGAATACGGAGTTTGAATCTATCACCGGTATGAGTCTTCATTATTTTGGGGCGGGAGAGTATCCGTATAAGACGATTCTGAAAGAGACGACCTGCGAGAGCGCAGCCTATGATCTTAAGAAGCTCGGTTACAGTACTCATGCGATCCATAACAATGAAGCGAATTTCTACGGAAGACGAACCGTATTTTCCAGACTTGGATTTGACACCTTTACTTCTGAGGAATATATGCCGGACATCAGTGATACCACACCGATGGGATGGGTGAAAGATCATATTCTGACTGATGAAATTTTTAAGGCCATGGAATCCACAGAAGGTCCGGATTATGTATATACGATCTCGGTACAGGGACATGGAGATTATCCAACCGAACCGGTACTTTCTGATCCGGAGATCAAAGTAACGGGAGCGGAATCTGAAGAGAAAAATAATGCATGGGAATATTATGTAAATCAGCTTCACGAGATGGATCAGTTTGTCAAAGAACTGACGGATCGTCTCTCTGAATTGGATGAGCGGGTGGTTCTCGTTATGTATGGAGATCATCTGCCGACCATGGATCTGAAAGTGGAGGACATGAAAAACCGTTATCTGTTCCAGACAAAATATGTGATGTGGAGCAACTTCGACATGAAGAAAAAAGACAAAAACATTGCCGCTTACCAGATGGCAGCGGAAGTGTTTAATCGTCTGGGGATTCATGAGGGAACGGTCTTTAACTATCATCAGACCAGAAAAGGAAGCAGGAATTATCAGCTGGATCTGCAGGCATTGCAGTATGATATCCTGTATGGAAAACAGTATGTTTACGGTGGTGAGAATCCGTTTGAGGCAACAAAGATGCAGCTTGGGATCTATCCTGCAACACTGGAACGGCTGGAGTCCATCGGAAATGGAAGCTATTATGTCTATGGAACCAATTTTACGGCAGCGAGCAGACTGGAGATTAACAAAGAACTGCAGGAAACACAGTACATCAGTCCGACACAGCTGCTGGTGCAGAATGTGGAACTGGCAGATGGCGATCAGGTGTCAGTTGCGACACAGAGTAACAGTTCCACAAAGAAAGTGCTGTCACGAACCGATTATCTTACATACAATGAGGATAATGGAGAACTGATGTCACAGGAAAACTATCAGGCAAAAAAATCAGCAAAAGCGATGCTTGAGCGGCTGAAGGAACAGCATGCAGAGGAAACAGTGGATGACGGGCAGGCAGCGGAAGAAACGCCAACAGAGGAAACAACACAGGAACTGTCTCTGACACCGGCACCTGCGTCCACACCGGAATCCTGAGAAAAGACCGGCTTCCGGTACTACGGAAATTGGAAAAAGTCAAAAGTTGCGACATAATTTACTTGATTATTACCACCACTATTATATAATGGAAAGTACCGGGAAACCGGACAAATACATTGGATAAAGTGGTGGTAATTTTGAATTATAGAGAAATCGTAGATTATATTGAAGAAATACCGAAGTTTACATCGAAAAATCCGCTGGATCACACGAAGGCACTGCTGAAGTGTCTGGGCGATCCCCAGAATCAGATGCAGGTGATCCATGTGGCGGGAACCAATGGAAAAGGAAGCGTCTGTGCATATCTGGATTCCATGCTCCGGGCAGGAGGTTATAAAGTTGGTTTATTTACTTCGCCACATCTGGTAAAGATCAATGAACGTTTTAAGATCAACGGAGAGATGATTTCCGATGAACGGTTTGTGAAAGCTTTTGAAGAAGTACAGAAGATTATTAAAAAGGCACAGGAAGACGGACTGGATCACCCGAGCTATTTTGAGACACTGTTTCTGATGGGAATGGTTGTTTTTAAAGAAGCAGATGTGGATTATGTGGTTCTGGAGACCGGCCTTGGTGGAAGACTGGATGCGACCAACACTGTAGATCATCCGCTGGCATGCATCATTACTTCTATCAGTCTGGATCATGTGGAATATCTGGGAGACACCATCGGAAAAATTGCCGGTGAAAAGGCAGGAATCATCAAACCACAGGTTCCGGTGATCTATGACGGACATCAGCCGGAGGCTTCCGAAGTGATTGAAAAACGTGCCAACGAACTGGGTTCCCCGGCATTTGCACTGACCGAGGACATGTATGAAATGCAGAAAAATACAAGAGAGGGCATTGATTTTTCCTTTCATTGTAAGTATTATAATACTGTTCAACTGTCGATTCCATATATTGCACCGTACCAGATGATGAATGCATCGCTGGCGTTTTTCACGATGGAACAGCTGCGGGATGTGCATAAGATTCCGTTGGAAAAGCTGATCGAGGGATTGAAAAATACGCACTGGGAAGGTCGTATGGAGACTGTTTTACCGGATGTGATCGTAGACGGGGCACACAATGCAGATGGTGTGGCGCGGTTTGTGGAGACGGCGTGTCATTTTGGAAAAGAACATCCGATCACGCTGTTATTTTCGGCAGTGGCTGATAAGGATTATGAAAAAATGATCCGTACAGTCAGCGAAAAGATCCGTCCGAGAGCAGTAGTTGCCACAGAAGTTGGCGGCAGCAGAGTTGTACCGGCTACGGAACTGGCAGAGTTTTTCAAGGAAGACGGATGTGAACAGGTGATCGCCGAGGCAAATGTAGGAGAGGCATTTGAAAAAGCGTTGTCTTTAAAGGGCGATGGAATGTTATTCTGCGTTGGATCTCTTTATCTGGTAGGTGAGATCAAGGAGTACCTTCAGAAGAATCCAGAAGCATAGGAGAGAAAAGAATGATTAATTACGAAGAGGAATTGAAAAAATTCAAACCCTGTCTTGATGTGGACGAGATCGAGAGTGCGGTATATACACGGGATCTGACCGATATCGTGGATATCCTGCAGGAGATGCTGAAAACAGAGAAAAAAGACCGGAAAGAATAAGGGGTAAAACATGAATTGTATGAATTGCGGAGCTCCGATCGGAAAGTCGGATTACTGTACGAGCTGCGGCTTTCATGTGGAAGTACAGAAGAAAATCTGGCAGTTGTCCAATACCTATTACAATCTGGGACTGGACAAGGCACAGATCCGGGATCTGTCCGGAGCCATTGATCTGTTAAAACGCAGTCTGAAGTTTAACAAGCTGAATGTTCAGGCGAGAAACCTGCTGGGACTGGTATATTTTGAGACCGGTGAGGCAGTGGCAGCGTTGAGTGAATGGATCATCAGTAAAAATATCATGCCGGAGAATAACATCGCTTCCGAGTATATCGAACGGCTGCAGCAGAATGCCAACAAACTGGATGTGATCAATCAGACTATCAAAAAGTATAATGACAGTCTGCAATGCTGTCGCAAAGGCAGTGAGGATGTGGCGGTGATCCAGCTGAAAAAGATCCTGAATCAGAATCCGAAGCTGATCAAGGGATATCATCTGCTGGCCCTGATCTACCTGAAAAAAGAAGAGTATGAAAAAGCAAGACGAATTCTGAAAAAAGCGGCGAAGATCGATAAGACAAACTCCACAACGCTGCGCTTTTTGCGGGAAGTAGACGAACAGACCGGAACAATTACCAGCCTGGAACCAAGAAGGTGGGCATTTGGTCTGCGTGAGAAGGAAGAAAAGGTTTCGGGTAATCAGTCGATTGCCTATCGGACAGAAAATGATGTGGTGATCCAGCCACCGACCTTCCGTGAAAGCTCCATGGCAGCGACACTGCTGAATCTTGGATTTGGTTTTCTGGTGGGGGCCTGTCTGGTATGGTTTTTGATGGTACCTGCAAATACACAGCGGATCAATAAAGCGGCAAACGAAAAAGTCGTAAGCTACAGCAACACTATGGCGACACAGTCTGCTGAGATGAATAAGCTCCAGGAACAGATTGACCAGTCTGAAGAGACGGTGGCATCTGCCCAGCAGCAGATTGAGGATGCCCAGAATCAGACAAGCAGTTATGAGAATCTGATTAAAGCATATGCCGCTTTTCAGAGTGGAAATTATACTTCGGCAGCGAATGTTCTGCAGAATGTGCAGGCAGATCTGCTGTCTGTAGATGCAAAAGAAATTTATGATTCAATTTACAAGAGTATCCAGTCAACGATGAAGAATAATCTGAAAAGTCAGGGTGAACAGGCATTTTATGCCAAGGATTATGAGACGGCAATTACAGATTTGAATCAGGCACTGGAGATGGATGACAGCGATTATGAAGTATTAAATCTGTTGGCGCATTCTTATCGGCTTGACGAACAGTATGATAAAGCAGTGGAGATTTTTCAGAAGATCGTAGACCAGTTTCCGGGAACAAAACGTGCTTCCACCGCACAGAAATATATTGATAACGGTGGAAAGGGATTTGACAGCGTTGATCAGAAAAACAGTTCCGGAACAGGAACTGCACAGACACAGGATCAGACAGGGAATCAGGAGACTGTTTCACAGGATACTGCAGAACAAAGCAGTGCAGGTGATACGGCAGATACACAGAATACAGGCGAGACCGGGGCCGATCAGAACGGCAATGGAGGAGAAGCCGAAGGAACTTCCGGAGAAAACGGACAATAAGAGAAACCTCAAAACGGGGGAAATACAAAAGAATTTGTATTTCCCCCGTTTTTTTGTAAAGATAAGAAACCGTTATAAATAATTAGAAAAGGGGAGGATATTTATGGAACAATTTCAGGTTAAGGGGCGGACTCTGGTCATACGGATGCCGAAAGAACTGGATCACCATACCACGGGGCAGATTCCGGGAATAGCTGATCGCATGATCGGCGAGAAGAATATTCAGCGGATTGAATTTGATTTTCGAGACACCGGATTCATGGACAGCTCAGGGATCGGAGTGATCATGGGACGGTATCAAAAGCTGCGGCTGCTTGGAGGCAGTGTGGCAGTGACCCACGTCAGCGATCGAATCTGGAGAATTTTGCATCTTGCAGGAGTGACAAAGGTGATTGAAGTAGAAAAAGAACGAAACTGGAAGGAAAGCAAATAAGGGGGAGAAACGATGGAACAGAAGAATGAAATGATGATTACGTTTGACAGCAGATCCAGTAATGAATCATTTGCAAGAGTGGCAGTAGCGGCGTTTACGACACAGTTAAATCCCACACTGGAAGAGGTAGCTGATATCAAGACCGCTGTATCTGAAGCAATTACAAATGCAATTATTCACGGATATGACAACCAGGTGAAAAAGATCCGGATCCGCTGTCGAGTCAGTGACCGGACCTTGTATGTAGAGGTGGAAGATGACGGAAAGGGAATTGCAGATGTGAAAAAGGCGATGGAACCCATGTATACAACAAGACCGGATCTGGATCGCTCCGGGATGGGTTTTGCTTTCATGGAAGCATTTATGGATCAGGTGGAAGTGGAATCGGAAGCAGGTGTGGGAACAATTGTCCGGATGAAAAAGACAATCGGACAGACACAGCAGCCATTTGCATAAAAGGAGGCCCTATGGAGCGTACCCTCAGATTGATACAGAGAGCACACGAAGGGGATAAGGAGGCGAGGGACATACTGGTGGAAGAGAATGTCGGGCTTGTCTGGAGTATTGTTCGCCGATTTCAAAACAGAGGTGTGGAATCGGAAGATCTGTTTCAGATCGGAACCATCGGGCTGATCAAAGCGGTGGATAAATTCGACTGCAGCTATGAGGTTTGCTTTTCCACCTATGCAGTTCCGATGATTGCCGGAGAGATCAAACGGTATCTGCGAGATGACGGGATACTGAAAGTAAGCCGTTCCCTGAAGGAAACAGCGGGGAAAGCCTACCGGATCCGGGAGCAGCAGGAAAAGCAGACGGGAAGAGAGCCGACTGTCCGGGAGATTGCCGGGATACTGGGAATCCCACCGGAGGAACTGATGGAGGCGATGGAGTCTTATGCGCAGGTGGAATCCCTGCAGCAGACAATTTACCAGGGAGAAGGCAATACCATCCTTCTGATAGACAAACTGGAAGAAAAAGTGAACCAGAGTGAACAGGTGCTGAACAGGTTGTTTTTGGAAGAAATCCTTGGAAAACTGGAAGGTGAAGAACGGGAATTGATCTATCAGCGGTATTTTCAGGAAAAAACACAGAGTGTGATTGCAAAAGAGATGGGAATTTCACAGGTACAGGTCTCGCGGATGGAAAAGAGAATTCTGAGAAAAATACAGGAGGAAGTATAGAGGATTCATTTTGACACATACTACTTACAAAAGAAAGGAAGTGGTAGGATGGCAGGAAAAAAATGGTGGATCTGGCTGTTTGCGATTCTCACAGCAGCCGGAGTACTAGTGGTGCTTCTGATGCAGCAGAATATGCCGGAGAAGCAAAAAGGAGGAACCCTGGTACAAAGACAGGAGGCAACGTGCTATGGGTGATGTACTGTATATACAGACAGACAAAAACCGGAAGATTACAGATCCACATGTCAGGCTTGGTGATATCTCAGATCTTACAAGCAATAATCCGGAAGTATTGCAAAGGTGCAAGGTGCTTCGGGTACTGACTCTGGAGTCGGGGAAATATGGCAGATATGCGGTTTCGGTCATGAAACTGATAGAACTGATCCAGAAAAAAGAAAAACAGGTGGAAGTGGTTCATGTCGGTGAACCGCAGTTTATCCTGACGTACGAGGATCCGGCTGGAAAAAGTGAGAGGATGAGCTGGTTGAAAACTGTGTTTGTGTGTCTGGTCACATTTTTTGGCACGATGTTTTCTATTATGACTTTCAATACGGATGTAGATATTCCAAAATTGTTTGAGAGAATCAGCAGCCAGTTTACTTCAGATCCAAGAGGACTGGCGATTCTGGAAGTGACGTATTCTGTGGGGATCGGTATTGGTGTTGTATTTTTCTTTAATCATTTTGGAAAATGGAAGATCACCGAGGATCCGACACCGATGGAAGTGGAGATGCGTGCGTACGAGGAACAGGTAGATCAGACGATTCTGGAGATGGAGAGCAGAAAGGAGAACAATTCCGGATGAGAGAAATCTTTCTTGGCATGCTGGGACTTTGCATGGGAACAACGATTGCAAGTGGCGTGGTGGCATTTATTATAAGCCTTGGAATTGTTCCAAGGTTTGCCGGGATTACCGGAAGTGCCGCACAGGTGCGTCTGTATGAGGAATGCTCCATGCTGGGGGCGGTGCTTGGCAATGTGGTTTTTCTGTATCAGCGAGCATTGCCACTGGGTAATCCGGGACTTGCAGTTTACGGAAGCTTTTCCGGAATTTTTCTTGGAAGCTGGGTGGTGGCACTGGGTGAGGTGGTGAATATTTATGCGATTTTGATTCGAAGGATCGGTCTTGTGAAAGGAATTGGACTGGTAATCCTCAGCATGGCACTTGGAAAAGTGGTGGGTTCTCTTTGGTTTTTCTTTTTCTGACGGGAGATCAATAACCGAAAAAATGATAAATCCGGGGATAAAACCAGGAAGTCCGGAAGATACTGAGTGTGTAAGAAATGAAAAACAGAAAAAAGACAGGTAAAATTACCTGGATATGAGGATGAAACGATGCAGAAAGACAGAGAAAAACAGCAGTTATATGAAGAATATGTCAAAAAGGTGACTCCAACGCACAGTTTGCCTGCCAATATGGTAAAAGCCTTTCTGGTGGGCGGTCTGATCTGTGTGTCAGGACAGGCAGTCACTGAATGGGCACTGGCAGCAGGTATGGATGAGAAAACAGCTGGAACCTGGTGTTCCATTGCCTTGATCTTTCTGAGTGCCCTGACTACGGGTATGAACCTTTATCCACGGCTGGCAAAATGGGGAGGAGCAGGCACCCTTGTGCCGATCACAGGATTTGCCAATTCTGTGGCGGCACCGGCAGTGGAATACCAGAAAGAAGGACAGGTATTTGGAATCGGAAGCAAGATATTTACCATAGCGGGACCGGTGATACTTTATGGGGTGCTGACCTCATGGGCGTTGGGTCTGATACAGTACGTGGCAGAAAGGTGGTAGCAGATGGAGATCGGGAAACAGAGTATTCGGTTGGAAAAGCCGGTCTATGTGGAAAGCTGGGCATCGGTTGTTGGAAAAAAAGAGGGGGAAGGTCCACTGGCTCCTTTTTTTGATGAGATTGAGACGGATGATCAGCTGGGGCAGGATAACTGGGAAGAAGCAGAGAGTATGCTGCAACAGAAGGCGGCGAGGCTGGCAATCAAAAAAGCAGGATGCTGCCCGGAAGATATACGAATCATCTTCGCGGGGGATCTGCTGGCACAGTCCATCGCTTCTTCCTTCGGGAGCGGCGAACTGGAGCGTCCAATGTATGGAGTATTCGGGGCGTGTTCCACGATGGGTGAAGCACTGAGCCTTGGGGCGATCACAGTTTCGGCAGGCCACGGAGAACGGGTTCTGGCAGTGACATCGAGTCATTTTGCAACGGCAGAGAAAGAATTTCGTTTTCCGCTGGGTTACGGAAACCAGAGGCCATTGTCCGCTTCCTGGACTGTTACGGGAAGTGGTGCCTGTGTGTTAAACAGGAAAAAGGGGAGGGTGAAGATCACGGGGCTTACCATCGGGAAAGTGGTAGACTATGGATTAAAAGATTCCCAGAATATGGGAGCATGTATGGCACCAGCAGCTTGCAGCACCATAGTACAGAACCTGAAAGACTTTGGAAGAAAACCCGGAGAGTATGATCAGATTATTACCGGAGATCTTGGTTATATCGGACAGCAGATATTACTGGACCTTTTGGAAAAAGAAGGGTATCAGGCAGGGAAAAATCACAAAGATTGTGGAATTTTGATGTACGATCAGAAAACACAGGATACCCATGCGGGAGGAAGCGGCTGTGGCTGCAGTGCTTCTGTACTTGCCGGTTATATCCTGCCAAAGATTGCCTGCGGTGACTGGAAACGGGTACTTTTTGTGCCAACAGGGGCGCTGATGTCAAAAGTGAGCTTTTATGAAGGAAACAGTGTGCCGGGAATCGCCCAGGGCGTAGTACTGGAATGGGAAGAAGGGGAGGTGGAACAGACATGCTGATGAATTATATCCATGCTTTCTGGGTAGGCGGACTGATCTGTGCACTGGTGCAGATCCTTCTGGATAAGACCAGGCTGATGCCGGGAAGAGTCATGGTTCTTCTGGTATGTACGGGAAGTGTGCTGAGTGCTCTGCATTTGTACGAACCGTTGGTGGATTATGCCGGTGCAGGTGCCAGTGTTCCGCTGATCGGATTCGGACATTTGTTATTTCAGGGTGTGAAAGAAGAGATGGAACAGGTGGGTGTTCTGGGAGTATTTACCGGAGGGTTAAAAGCCAGTGCCGGAGGTATCAGTGCTGCGCTGATTTTCGGATATCTTGCGAGCCTGTTTTTTCATCCGCAGATGAAAAAATAAAGAAGAAAGAGACCTTCAGCTCTTGCCACATACGGAAAAGATATAGTATAATAATATAGTTTATGTGTAAGTGCCAGCGGGATCGATACAAAGATCCCGCAACAGAAAATGAAAAGGTGATTAATTTGAGAGAAGAAGTAATCAAAAGACTGGAACAGACAGTGGGAAATGATCAGTTTCTGCGGAATGAACCAATGAAGAAACATATTACTTTCCGTGTAGGAGGACCGGCAGCATGTTTTCTGATGCCATCCACAAAAGAACAGATTGAAGAAATCGTACATATCTGTCAGGAAGAAAAGACGCCCTGCTTTATTCTTGGAAATGGCAGCAATCTGCTGGTAAGTGATCAGGGATATGACGGAGCTGTGTTGCAGATCTATAAAAATATGAATCAGGTTGCGGTGAATGGAGAACAGCTGCAGGTACAGGCAGGAGCGCTGTTATCCGCTATAGCCAGAAAGGCACTGGATGCAGGACTTACCGGCATGGAATTTGCAGCGGGAATTCCGGGAACTCTGGGAGGCGCTGTAGTTATGAATGCAGGCGCTTACGGCGCAGAACTGTCTCAGGTCGTCGCGCAGGTCGAGGGCATCCATCTTGCCGACGGCAGGCGCGTCTCTTACCCCGCCGACCGTCTGAATTTTTCCTATCGCCACAGCGCGCTGATGGACACGGATGTGGTCGTCACACAGGCGACGCTGGCACTCGCGCCGGGCGATCCCGAAGCCATCCGCGCGCGGATGGAAGCATGCGCCAGGGCGCGGCGGGAAAAACAACCGCTGAATCTGCCCAGCGCAGGCAGCACGTTTAAACGTCCGGAAGGGCATTTCGCGGCAAAGCTCATCGACGACTGCGGTCTGCGCGGCCTGACCGTCGGCGGCGCGCAGGTGAGCGAAAAACACGCGGGGTTTGTCGTCAACGTCGGCGGTGCAACGGCGCGCGATATGCTTGAGTTAATGCGGCAGATTGAGCAGCGCGTCTTCGAGCAGACGGGCGTGCAGCTTGAGCCGGAGGTTCGCATTCTCGGTGCCGATGAACAAAAGAAAGAGGAATCCGTATGAAATTCTTGATTGTCACCGGTCTGTCCGGTGCAGGCAAAACCAGCGTTCTGCGCCATTTGGAAGATAGCGGCTATCAGTGCATGGACAATATTCCGCCGCTGCTGCTCGCGCCTGCTTTCACCCTCTGCGAAAAGGTGGAACTGGATACCCCCGTGGCGCTCGGCGTGGACTCCCGCAGCGGCGTGCTGTTCGATGCGGACACGGTTTGCAGCGCCATCGATCAGGGCGGCGACAGCCATGAAATCTCCATTCTCTTCCTGGAAGCGGATACTGAAACGCTCATCGACCGCTACAAGGAGACGCGGCGCGATCACCCGCTCATGCGCGGCGGCATCACGCTCGAACAGGCCATCGCCAAGGAGCGCGAAATGCTCCAGCCTCTGCGCGAGCGCGCCAACTATGTGCTCTCCACAGGCGGCCTTCGCGCCAAAGAACTTTGCGCGCGCGTGGACGATCTGCTTTCCGGCAGTGAAAATCAGCGTGCCCTCCGCACGGAGATCATGTCCTTCGGTTATAAGCGTGGCATTCCGCGCGAGGCTGACCTGGTGTTTGACGTGCGCTTTCTGCCCAATCCGTATTATATCAAGGATATCCGCGCATACACGGGTCTGGAAGCGCCCGTGCGCGACTTCGTGCTGGGCAAAGAGGAAACCCGCGAGTTTTTGGGGCATCTATATGAACTGGTGGATTATCTGCTGCCGCTGTACCAACGCGAGGGCAAGCGCCGACTGATGATCGCCGTAGGCTGCACCGGCGGCGCGCATCGCTCCGTGGCCATCAGCGAAGCGCTCGGCGCGCATCTGCGTGCGCTGGGGCAGACCGTAAGCGTCACCCACCGCGACATTTCCATCGAAGAAGCGAGCTGGCCTTTCCGCCGGGTTAAGTGAGGGGAAACGATTGAGGCTCCGCCTCAAACTCCGGCAGGAACCTGAGGTTCCTGCACCTCCCGCATTGGGCTTTCATTCATTTATCACAAGTGATAAATGAAGTGGGAAATCCAAGAACCTCAGGTTCTTGGCAGGGTTTGGGACAGCGTCCCAACGTCTCTCCCAACGTCTCCCCCGACGTATCTTTTATTCAAAAAACGCGCATGCTGTGCTTATCACCGTTTTCGGAGGATAAGTTCCATGCGCGTTTCTTTTTATGCCCAGCCGTCCCATATCCCGCCCATCGCGCCGTCGCCTGTTCAGGCCGCGCCGCCCGCCCCGGCGCAGTTTCTGCCGTTTTCCGCCGAGGCGTTTCAGCAGGCGCGCACGCGCGACGTGCCCGTGCTGCTGTTCATCAGCGACGCGCCGCCGACGCTTTCGGATGCCGCGCTGAGCATGCAGATCGCCGAACGCACCGTGCCCGTCTGGCTGTACCCCGGCATGCGCCCGGATGTGGAATTGCTCTGCCAGCGCGCGGGCGCATTGTTTTCGGAGGAAGGCGCGCTTCCCCTGTGCGCCCTGATGCTGGAAGACGCGCGCGTGTTTCTGGCCGCGCCGCTGCCGCCCGCAGGCTTTGCGCTCGATCCGTCTCGGCTGTACGTCTGGCTCTCGCAGGCAGACCGCCGCTTCGCGCAGAACCGCGACGCTTTCATCCGTCAGGCCGTGCAGACCCTTCGCTCGTTCCGCGCCGAACCGCTGCGTAAGCCCTATTCCCCGCACGACGCGGCGCACGATCTCGTCCGCGCGCTGTCCGCCGTGCATGACCCAATCAACGGTGGCTTCGGCAAGCTCAAGCAGCCGCTCTGCCCCGCTCTCCGCTTTTTGAGCCGCGCCGCCATCGGCAGCCATCAGGCCCGCGCAGCGCTCGACCAAACGCTGGAAGCGATGCTCGCTTCCGACCTCTACGATCCGCTGGACGGCGCTTTCTTTCGTGCGACGCTGACGGAGGATTGGCGCGTCTTCGTGCCGGAAAAACCGCTGGCGCTCAACGCTCTGCTGGCGCTGACGCTGCTGGAAAGCGGCCGCCGCGCCGAAGCCGTCCGCGCGCTGGATTTTTTGCTTTCCGCCTTTTCTGTGCCGGGCGGCATGCTGAATCCCTGTCTGACATACAGCCGGGAAAGCTGCGCCTTTACGCCCGAACAGGTCTGCGCCGCGCTCGGCGGAGAGGACGGCCTGCGTGCCTGCCGCCTGCTGGGGCTGCGCCGCCAATACGCGGGCCCGCCGCCCAAAGTCACGCCCAGCCGTTTTTCGCCGGTTGAGGATGCGGAGCAGACCGATCTGCCCCGAACGCCGACGCTCCCCAAAACCCTCATCCCGGAGGACGCGGCCTTTCTGCGCCGGGTCATGCCTCAGCTTTTGCGCGTCCGCGCGGCCAGAACGCCGCCGACCGCCGCGCCCTGCGTGCTGACGGAGGACTGCGCCCTGGCCGCGACGGTGTTCGCCCTGTGCGGCAGACGGCTCGGCGAAGCCCGCTATATTCAGCTTGCCCAGCGGGCCGTCGGCGCGCTGACCGCGCTTTCGCCCGGCCTGCCCCCGTCGTATACGCCCGTGAGCGCACTCAACGCCCAGCTCACCTGCGGCGCGGGTGCGGCGCTGGCGCTGGCGCTGCTGACGCTGGGGCAGGACGAAGCGTTGTATGCTTACCGGGAAAGCGGTCTGCGTCTGCTGGGCGCGGCACTGCATCTGTTCATCGCCCCAAACGGCATGCCGATGCACACCCCGCAGGACTCGGCCGCCTTCTTTCCCCGCATTCCCGCGATCTTTGATTCGGAACTGCCCTCGCCCGCCGCGCTTTTGCTGCACGCACTGGCGCTGGCCGACGGCTTCCGCCCGGAAGCGGGCTATCGCGAGGCCGCGCACACCCTTTGGGCCGCCGCCGCGCCGTATGCCCGCCAACAGCCGCTCGCCTGCGCGGGCCTGATCGACGCGGCGAATTTTACCCTTTCAGGATCGCCCGAAGCGCAGATGCATCCACAGTGAACAGCGAGTCCTCTCCCAGAAGCACGCCGTCGCTGAGCGCTTTCTTTTCCTGCTGAAGCAGCACGATGCGTTCCTCGATGGTATCGGCGGCAATCAGATCGAACACCTGCACGCCCTTCGTCTGCCCGATCCGGTAGGCACGGTCGGTCGCCTGATTCCGCGCTGCCGTGTTCCACCAGGGGTCGTAATGAATCACGACGTCCGCGCCCGTCAGATTCAGGCCCGTTCCGCCCGCCTTGAGCGAAATCAGGAACACCGGGATGTCGCCGCTGTTAAACTGCTCGACCAGCGCCATGCGCTCAATCTTATCCGTTTCGCCCGTCAGCTTGAGCGTTTGCAGGCCCGCGTCGTGCAGCGCTTCCTCCAACAGCGCAAGCATCGAGGTGAACTGCGAAAAGATCAGCATGCGGCGCCCCTGGGCTGCCAGCCCGCCCGCCAGCTCAATCAGCTGGTCGAGCTTGCCGCTTCCGGCCGCATACTCTTCCAGACAGAGCCGCGGATCGCAGCAGAGCTGCCTCAGCCGCGTCAGCCCCGCCAGCAGCTTCATGCGTCCCTGCGGGTCGGCCAGCTCGCTTTCCGCCTCCTGCATCAGCTTTTCGGCGTAAGCGTGGTAGACTTTGGCCTGCCCCGGCGTCATCTCGCTGGTCATCACGGTTTCAATTTTCTCCGGCAGATCGTCCAGCACGTCCTGCTTCATGCGCCGCAGAATGAACGGCGCGACCATCAGATGCAGGTTTTGGCGCGCCTGCTCGTCCGCATCCTGCACAATCGGCGCTTCAAACCGTTCGCGGAAGCGCTTATAAGCATGCAGATAGCCCGGCATCAGAAAATCAAAAATCGACCAGAGTTCGCTGAGTCGATTTTCAATCGGCGTGCCCGTGAGCGCAAAGCGATGCGCCGCTTGCAGCGTTTTGACCGCCTTAGCCGCCTGTGAGGCGGCGTTTTTGATGTTCTGCGCCTCGTCGAGCAGCACGTGGGTCATCGGTTTTCCGGCATAGGCCATCACGTCCCGGCGGAGCTGATCGTAGGAGGTCACCAAAATGCCCTCGTGCCACGCCTCAATCTGCTTTTGCCGCGCTGCCGCCGTCCCCATCAGCACTTCGCAAGGCAGGTCGGGCGCGAATTTCGCCGCCTCGCCGCGCCAGTTCAGCTGGAGCGAAGCCGGACAGACCACCAGCGCGCAGACCGCCCGTCCCTGCTCCATTTCGCGCAGCAGCAGCGCCAACGTCTGCACTGTCTTGCCAAGGCCCATGTCGTCCGCCAGAATGCCGCCAAAACCCGCGTCGCTGAGCGCACTCAGCCACGACAGCCCCGTCTTCTGATAGGGCCGCAGTTCCGCATGAAGCGCCCTGGGCGGCTCGGCCTGCGTCTTCTGCGCCGCGCTGAGACGCTCCATCCACGTTTCCAGCGCTTTGGGCATATCCAGCGAAACGCCCCTGCGATCCGCAAGCGCCTGTTCCAGATACATCGCCCGTTCCAGCGGCATTGCGCCGCCTTTCTGCGCTTCTTCGGCGGTCATGCCTGCGCTGTCGAGCACCTGGCTGATCTGCGCCGCCTGCTCCAAAGCGTCTTCCGAAAGGAACGTGCCGTTTTTCAGCCGGACATATTTGCGCTTCTGGCGATACGCCGCATAGGCCGCGTCCAGATCCGCCTGCGTCAGCCCGCCGAGATCGGCGTGAACGAGCAGCTGCGCGCCCTGCCTGCTCATGCCGAAGGTCATCGCGCGGCTGGTCTTCACATTCATGCGCGCCAGCCGGTCGGAAATCATCACTTCGCCCGCGTTTTCCAGCTCATGCAGGCGCGTCGTCAGCAGCTCGTAGCAGGCGTCATCCTCCCCGTCAAAGGCATACTCCCATTCCGCCTTTTTCTGCGGAAAAATCTGCTGTACGCGCGAAAGCAGCTGATTCTCGCGGAACGTGTCCCGGCGGATATGCGGCGCATCCTCGCCGGGATGCACCCTCGCCGCGCCATACAGCCATTCCGGACGGCACAGCAGCGCGTTTTCCTCGCCGCAGTCGATGTAAAAGCGCGCCGTCATCTCCATCGGGGTGTACTTCTGCACCAGCTCGCGCCCCCTGACCACCGTCGCCCGCGCGGGCGCAATGATCTGCGAACAGACGGGCGCAATCTGCTTTTTCGGAATGACGAGGCCGTCCGGGCGTTCCGCCGCGCTCTTCAGCAGCGCCGCAATCCGGCGAAAATCCGCGTCAAACGCGCAGACGATCCCGCCCGGCAGAAATTCATATGCGCCCGCCGAACCGAGCGCCACGCTCTGCGCCCTGACGCGCAGCCGTGCGCCGTCCCCCTTTTTTTCCAGCGCGACGGCGGGCGTAATTTCGCCCCGGCTCACCCGAACGCGGATTGGGGTTTCCCCCTCCCGCTTCATTTCCGCCATACCGCCCAAAAGCAGGCGCATGGTCTGATCCAACAGCGCGCCGGTCAGTGAAATCGTCTGCGCGTTTTGCCGGGGCATCACCTGCGTAAGCAGCAGCGCATGATCCAGCAGCGGCAGGTCCCGTTCGTCGATCATCTCCCGGTCGTGGGCAAACGCAAGCCCTTTGCCGTAGGCAAAGTAATCGCCGTTTGCCACGCGCTGCGCAAAATCCCACGGGTTACGGACAATGTACGCCCTCGCGCCTTCCCGGCCGACTTTAAATTCCAGCTCAACGCACTGCATGTCGGCGCGCTCAAGCACGGGATACAGGCGGATTCTGCGTCCGTCCATCTGTTCGGCGGGCATGCGCGCCTTTTCGCCCAGCTGAATCATCCGGTTGATGAAAGCTTCGTTTTCGCGCGTCTGTTCTTCCCGCCTTCTCTTTTCGTATTCCTTCTGTCTCTGTCTGGCCTCGCGTTCATATTCCTGCCGCGCCATATTTTCGATCATCAGCGCGGCGATATGCTTGCAGGCGGTTCTTGTGCGTTCAAACGCGGGGCAGGTGCAGCCGCCCACGATCTGCGTATCCGTCTCCTTATACCACGTTTGATACAGGTCATACCGTCCGCGTACCCTGGCCGTATAGCGCACGCCGTCCGATTCATTTTCCGCATGAATGGTTATCACGCGTCCATCCTGCACATAGTCAAACGCTTTCTTCATCGTCGTCGGGTTGCCCACCAGCTGATAAACATCTTCCATTCGCATCAAGGCGCTTGTCCCCCCGCTTTCGCATTCTGTTTTGATTATAGCACACTTGCGCCGCAAGCGAAAACCCGTTACAATAATCCCGACTTTCTTTTTTGAGGTGCTGATCATGCGTTTGTTTTACGGTCTTTCTCTCCCCGACGACATCCGCGCGGAAGCCGCCTTCGCCGCCCGCCGAGCCGAAGCGCGGATGCCCGGCCGATATGGCGTCCCTTCCAATTATCACATCACGCTGGCGTTTCTGGGTGAAGTTGCGCCCGAACGCCTCCCCGACGCGCAGGCCATTTTGGCCGGGCATATCGCCCAAATGCCCGCGCCGATCATCACGCTGGGGCCTGTCGATTTTTTCGGCCGCGCGGAAAACGCCATTCTGATTCTGCGGGCGCTGTGCAATCCGCCGCTGGACGCGCTGCACAACGCCCTTGCGGCCGACGCGCAGGCATGCGGTCTGCCCGTCGATCCCGGCCCGTTCGCCCCGCACATCACCCTCGCACGGCATGCGCAGACCACGGCTGAAGCGCTGGCCGCCGTTTCCGTATCCCCGCTTTCCTTTGCGCCGAAATCGGCGCACCTCTTTCTGAGCGCGCGGGATGACGCGGATGCGCTGCGCTATACGCCGCTGTTCAGCGCAGATTTCGCTTCCTTTGTTTCGCTGTGACGGTTTGTTTATTAAAATTCGCTTGACAAATGTTACAATCCGTAATAAAATAGTCACAGACTTGAAATGAAAGGAGACGCATGCCCTTATGTCAATTCGTGCGTCTAACAAAAGATGGATTGCGGCGCTTTCCGCCGCTTTGATGGTATGCGTCTGTGCAAGCGCCTGCGCGCAGGATTACAGCCTCGGCGATGAGGCGGACGAAATCGCGACGATTCAGACCGCGCTCAAGCAACTCAAGCTGTACAGCGCCGGCATTACCGGCCACTACGGCGAAAAGACGGAAACCGCGGTCAAGAAATTCCAGAAGAAATACGCGCTTGAGGACAACGGCATTGTGAACGAGGCCACGCGCGCCGCGCTGTATGAGGCGGCGGGCATCACCTATACCGCCTCCTCCGGCAGCTCGTCTTCCTCCTCGTCGTCGTCTTCTTCCTCTTCTTCCACCGTGTCGGACAGCTCCATCCTCCGTTATGGCACGCGCAGCGACGAGGTCATGAAGCTCCAACAGAACCTGACCGCGCTCGGCCTGTATTCCGGCACGATCAGCGGCCATTACGGCAGGGACCACTAAGCCCCCCCCCTTGACGGAACCGCCGACGGAAAATACGGTGAAAAGACCCGGGACGCGGTGCGCTGGTTCCAGCGCAAAAACGGCCTTTCCGCCGACGGCATTGCGGGCGCGAAGACGCTGGCCAAAATTGCGGAAGCGGTCAACGGCTCGTCGTCCTCTTCCTCTTCGAGCAGCTCGTCGTCTTCGTCGTCAAGCGGCAGTTCCGGCTCGTCGTCGAGCAGCCTGCTGAAATACGGCACCAACTCGGAAGCCGTCCGCACCCTTCAGCAGAACCTTAAAACGCTGGGTTATTACACCGGTTCCGTCACCGGCAATTTCGGCCGTCTGACCAAGGAGGCCGTTTATAACTTCCAGAAGGCCAACGGTCTTTCCGCCGACGGCGTGGCGGGCAGCAAGACGCTCGCCGCCATCACGGGCAAGCTTTCCGGAAGCAGCAGCTCCGGCAGCAACAATACAAATTCCGGCAGCTCTTCAAGCAGCAGTTCCGGCAGCTCTTCTTCCTCGTCCACGACCCTCAACACGAGTGTTATGCTCCAGCAGGGATCTTCCGGCGACGAGGTGCTCAAACTGCAAAACATGCTGACGACGCTGGGCTTCTACACCGGCAACAAGACCGGCAACTTTGGCGCGCTGACCGCCGATGCGGTCACGGCTTATCAAAAATCCAAGGGGCTGACAGCGGACGGCATTGCGGGCAAGCGGACGCTCGCCGCTATCAACGCGGATTATTCCGGCAACGGCAGCAGCAGCGCGGGCTCGACCGACGGCACGACCACGCCGAGCGCACAGGTCGCCGGTAACGTCATCTACGACAACTTCTACAACTGGCGGCGCAACTATCAGAACGGCGAATACTGCACGGTGTATGATTTCTCCACCGGCTATTCCTGGAAGCTGCGCATCATGACCAAGGACGCGCATATGGACGCCGAACCCGCCACGGCGGAGGATACGGCCATCATGCTCAAGGCGTTTGGCGGCAAGACGACATGGGCGCCGAAAGCGGTCTGGGTCACCTTCTCGGATGGCAAGACCTACATCGGCTCCACTCACGACGTACCGCACTCTCCGCAGCACCTCTCCAACAACAACTTCAACGGCCACCTGTGCGTGCATTTCCCGATCTCCATAGACAAAGCCAAGAGCATCGGCCCGTATGCCACGAGCCATCAGGAAGCCATCAACGAGGGCTGGGCGGCCACCCAGAAACTCAAATACTGATTTGCCCTTCATCAGGAGGTTTGCTGACATAAGCAGACCGGGCTTGAATGGCAGAATCAACAAATTCCGTTCTTCTTTCATTTGCGGAAAGAGCTATTCTCCCCACTTCGGGGGAGAATAGCTTTTTATTTACAGTCTGGGAGGCTGTTCACGCAGCCTCTTTTTTCTTTGCCTGTTTGCAGTTTAGCGCTCAACATGGTATAATCAGTTATCAGATCGATCAGGGAGGACTTGTTCATGGCTACAATGAAGGATATCGCCGGGCTCGTCGGCGTCAGTCTGACGACCGTTTCCAATGTCGTTCATGGCAACTACGACCGCGTTTCCCCGCAGACGGTGCAGCGCATTCTGGCGGCCATCGACGAGCTGCATTATGTGCCCAACATGTCCGCGCGGGCGCTGGTGAGCCACTCCTCCCGAATCATCGCCTATGTGGACACCCACAGCCCGCAGGAAACCTACGCGGGCAACGGCTTTGCGGGCGTGATGCTCTCCGGGCTGGAAAGCGTCGTCACCGACCACGGCTATTTTCTGATGACGCGGCGCGGCACGGACGAAGACGTGCTCCGCCTGATGCTCAACAACTGGAATCCCGACGGCGTGATCTTCAAAGACCGCGTTCCGCAGAGCCTCGTGGATTTCGTCAAAAAGCAGGGCAAGCCGTGCGTGACCATCAACACCTATCTCGACGATCCGACGCTCATTCAGGTGCGCGCCGAGGATCGCCGGGGCGGCTATCTGGCCGCAAAGCACCTCATCGATTTGGGCCACAGAAATATTCTGTTCATCGGCGCGGTGCACTGCGGCTTCATGAACAACGACCAGCGCTATGCGGGCTACTGCGACGCGCTTGAGGAAGCCGGAATTGCGCCAAACCCCGACAATCTGATGACCAATCTGTTCCCCTTTAACGCCGAGCGCGGCATTGCGCTGGGGCGGCAGCTGGCCGCGCGGCGGGATTTCACGGGCATCTGCGTCAGCGGCGATCAATACGCCGCCGCCGTCATCACGGGACTGCGCGAAGGCGGCGCGCGCGTGCCGGAGGATGTCTCCATCGTCGGGTTCGACGATGTGGATATCGCCCGCATGACGTTTCCGCCGCTGACCACCATTCATCAGGATGGCATCGGCAAAGGCCGCCGCGCGGCGGAAGCGATTTTCGCTCTCATTGACGGAGAAAACCCGGATCCGAAGGATTTCAACCTGCCGGTGGAATTGGTGGTGCGGGGGACGACGGAGAAGGCAAAATAACCGCAAGCCCAGCTGAGCGTCCGCATTTTATATTTACAAGCTATAAATAAAACGCATGAGCGCCTTTCGGCGTATCCTCATGCGTTTTTGTTGAATGGAGTATTCCGCGAAACTCAGTCCTGCACCAAACTTCCCGCCGCCTCGGCTTCCTCCAGCTCGTGCATATACTTGTAAACCGTATACCGCGACACGTTCAGCCGCTCGGCGACAATCGCCACAGATTTCTGATACGTAAACGCGCGGCGCTTATAGAGCATGCGGATGATGCGCATGCGGTCGGTCTTTTTCATCGCCTCCGGCTCTTTGCCCACGGCGCTGATGCACTCGCGCAGCAGCTCTTCGAGTTGGCTTCTCGCGTCCTGCATGAGCGTCTGCTGCAAATCGCCGCTGGTAGCGGTCAGCTCGCTGAGCATCTGCCCGGCGCGCACCATGTTGGTGATATCCAGATTGATGCCCAGCGCGAAATGATAGTCCTCGCCGACGATATTGAAGGTCGAGCTTTTAAGCGTGCGCCCGTCGCGGGAGAGCACCAGCTGGTTGATGTAGTCCTTATTCTGGTAGATGCTCTCGTCGTAATCGCCGATGTCGCCGAAGATATCCGCCGTCGAGCCGACCTCGCGGCCCGTCACCGTGCCGTTGAAAATCGCCAGAATCGGATGGCCGGGGCGGGTCATATCGTGGACAATGGTTTCGCAGTTCGGCCCGAACATCACGGAGATGCCCCGCGCCTCGTTTTTCAAAAAATTGAGCATTTCTTCCCGGTTCATGTCAAAGTCCTCCGTCCCGCAGAGTGCAGGTTTTCATTTTGTTTGTTTTATTTTCTAATTAAAAACGTTCCGGCTGACCTTTTTTCGCCGGGAAAAAGTGACATTCTGTTGCTTTTAATCCATTATATCACATTTTCGTCCCGTTGGGTATGCCTCAAAGTCAAAATCAGCGCCGCAAGCATCATCAGCGCACAGACAGGTAGGCTGAACAGCGTTTCCCAATAACAGCTAAACGACGCGAACACAGCCAGCGCGCAGACGGGCGCGGCCTTTTTGTCATAGGCCGCAAGCGCGACGCTCAGAATATCCGCCAGATAGAAATACCGCTCGTGCATCCGCGGCAGGAAAAACACAATCGCCAGCGGCAGCAGCAATGCCAGACACAGATAGCCCGCACGCGTCATCCTGCCCGCGCGCTTCACGCCGGCGCTCACCAGCAGCGCGCACACGCCAAACGCCAGCGCCATGCCGAAATGACCGTAGGCATACACGTCCAGCCCGGTCGTATTCATCAGCGCAAAGAAGCTCGGCGCGTTGTAGGTCAGCCCCGTATACAGCCCCGTCTGCGCCGTGTAGATGGAAAGCAGCGCACCGATGCTCTTGCCGCCCAGCAGCGCGGGCAGCGCCGTCAGCACGAGCGTGCCCAAAAAGACGAGCGCGTCCGAAAGGCGCAGTTTCCTGTCCGCCCACAGCACGACGACGATAGGCAGGATGAATACAGCTTGCAGCTTAAACGCCAGCGACAGCGCAAACCCCGCCCCCGCGCGCGCGGGCTTTCCTTCCAGCGCAAGCGCCAGTCCCCACAGCGCACAGGCCGCGTACAGGCTGTCGCACTGGGCGAACATGCCGCCGTTTAAGACGATCGTCGGCAGGAGCAGCGCCAGACCGAACGCGGCCATGCTCTTTTTGCCGTCCTTCTGCGCCAATGCAGCCGCCGCGCCCGCCAGAAACGCGTCCCCGATGAAGGAAACCGCCTTCACCGCGTAGAGCGACGGCACGGACAGCCGCGTGATGATAAACAGAATGTATTGATACAGCACATTGTATTCGCCGATGTTTTGGCGCATCCCCTCGGCGAACGATCCGCCCGCCAGCTTTTGCAGCCAGTCCGCCAGATAGATGTCGTAATCGCCGGAGGAACGCTCCAAAAAGCTGACCCGCGCCAGCATCGCCGCCGCGCAAAGCGCGCACAGCAACAGCGCCCCCAGCACGCCCTGCTCATGTTCCTTCGCAATCCGCATTGCAAAGATGAGCATCGCCGCCAGCGGCACGCACAGCGCCGCCGCCGTCGCCATGGGATGCCCCAGCGTGAGGGTACGCGTCGCCATCACCAGCGCAAAGCCAAACGCCGTCAGCGCGGCGCAGACGATCCGCGCCGCCCGGCCGCAGGGCCGCGTCAGCAGACCGTGCAGGCGCTCGTCCAGCGCGTCAAGCGTTGCTTTCACGGCTAAGCGCCCCCTTGATGCCCAACTTATCCAGCAGTTCCAGCAGAATGACCGTCGCGCAGGCAATCGCCATCAGGCTGAGCACGTTCATCGGGATGATCGTGCAGTTGAAAATCGCCTCCATATAACTGCACAGCGAAATCAATTCCAGCACCCCGGCAATCGCCAGCCGCCGCGCGCTGCCCGCGCAAGCAAAGGCCAGCATGCCCGCCAGATACAGACTGCGCGCGTTCATCTGCGGCAGAATCAGCGGCAG
>OGRT01001158.1_pt1 | contig 22441 bp, 19 predicted proteins | sample 1553581 | NCBI WGS metagenome assembly OGRT01 (sample SAMEA2580113, study PRJEB22360) | human gut metagenome | biome: human gut; feature: human-associated habitat; material: faeces | place: Denmark | collected 2008/2010
CAGCAGCAGCGGGCAGTGGGCAAAGGTTGGAGCCTGCAGGCCCAGCAGACGGTACAGGTACAGCTGCCGCGCCGTGGAGGAAAGCAGGTCTGCCCCGCGCACCACCTCGGTGACGCCCATGCGGGCATCGTCCACCACCACCGCCAGCTGATAGGCAAACACGCCGTCTGCCCGGCGCAGGTAGAAATCGCCGCAGTCCCGCAGCAGGTTTTCCGTATGTGTACCCATGCAGCCGTCCGTAAAGGTGATCTCCTCGTCCGGCACCATCAGGCGGTAGGCAGGGGCTTTCTTTTTGCGCTTTTCCGCAATTTCCTCCGGCGTCAGTCCCCGGCAGGTGCCCGGGTAGATGACGTTGCCGTCCGAGGTATGGGGTGCGCTGGCGGCGTGCAGCTGGGAGCGGGAGCAGAAGCAGGGGTACACCAGCCCCCTCTGCTCCAGCTTGCGGTAGCTTTGGGTATAGATGTCCCCGCACTCGCTCTGGTAATAGGGTGCGTGTGCGCCGCCGGTGCTGCCGCCCTCGTCCCATGTAAGTCCCAGCCACGCAAGGTCCTGCTCCAGCAAGTCGGCATAGACGCGGGGGCAGCGCTCGGCGTCCAGGTCCTCGATGCGCAGCACGATGCGCCCGCCCTGACTTTTTGCGCTGAGCCATGCCAGCAGGCTGCACGCCAGATTGCCCAGATGCAGCCGTCCGCTGGGGCTGGGCGCAAAGCGCCCGGTGACCGGGCGGTTTTGGGATACAGGGACTTGGTTTTGCATGGGTGTGCTTCCTTTCGCTTTTACTGGTTTTTTCTCATTATAAGCCCTTGCTGTGCAAAGGTCAATGCGCACAAAAAAGCCGCCGCAGGCGGCAATGCCTGCGGCGGTAAGGTCGGCTGCTCAGTGCAGCTCCGGCCAGTAGCCCTTGTTGGCTTCGATCATATCGTCCAGAATGGCCTTGGCAACGTTCATGCTGGGCACAGTCTTATTCAGGGTAAAGGCCTGCAGCACCTTCTCGTAGCTGCCTTCCACGCAGCCCTCCACCAGCAGCTTTTCGCTGTTGAGCTGCTGCATCATCAAGCCCTGCTGGAACAGCGGGATGTTGTCCCGGGCAATGACCTCCGGGCCGTTCTTGCCGATGTAGGCGGGCAGCTCCACCATTGCGTCATAGGGCATATTGGGGATCGCGCCGCGGTTCTCGGTGATGATGAGGAAGCGTGCCTTGGTGTCGTTCTTCAGCGCAGCGGAAAGATCTGCGATCCAGTCGCCGTGGCTGCCGGCATAGAAGGTGTTGGCGTCCACCTCGCCGGTCTTGAGGTAGTGGTCGATGCCATCGAACAGGTTCTTTTCGCGGGTCTCCTCCACCTCGTTGGCGCGGGTGTGGTTCGGGTCCGAGTGCTCCACGAACTCCTTGGCCTGCAGATAGTAGTTCAGGTAGGTGTTGGGCAGGTACTCCGGGAAGTTTTCCATGATCTCGTACTCGCCCTTCCACACATAGTACCAGCTGCCCTTGGTGTGGCGGTTCTGGCTGCTGGAGGAAGTCAGGGCGCCCATGCCCTTGAGGTAGCTTTCCGGCAGAAGGATCTTGTTCTCCTTGATGTAGGCGCGCAGCTTGGGCATCAGATCCTCGCCGTGGTACTGGATGGAGGTGAACCAGCCGAAGTGGTTCAGGCCAAAGTAATCGTAAACGATCTCCTTCTTGTTCTGGATGCCCATGGCAGCTGCCACCACGTCAATGATGGCGATGGGCATATCGCAGATGTTGATGATCCGTGCCTTCGGGCGCAGCTTGCGGCAGGCTTCGGATACGATGGCGGCGGGGTTGGAGTAGTTCAGGATCCAGTAGTCCTTCTTGGCATACTTTTCCACGTCGTCGATCAGCTTGATCATGGGGAAGATGGTGCGCATTCCGTAGGCCATGCCGCCGCAGCCGCAGGTCTCCTGTCCCACGCAGCCGTGGCGCAGAGGGATCTTTTCGTCCTGCTCCCGCATGGCGTAGCCGCCCACGCGCATCTGGGCAAACACAAAAGAGGTGTCCGTGTAAGCCTGCTGCACATCGGTGGTGACCACCAGCTTGATGTCGGTATTCAGCTCCTTGTGCAGGACCCAGTCCACCACAACGGCAACCTTGTCCTGCCGCTCCTTGTTGATGTCGAACAGACGGATCTCGTCCACTTCCAGTTCTTCCCGGCGCAGGGCGATGGATTTGACGATACCGGCGGTAAAAGTACTCCCGCCGCCAGCAATGGTAATGACCATAGTTAAACGCTCCTTTTTTGTATTTTTCAGGTTAGCCCGGCGCAGTCCGCCGGGGCGCGGTAAAGCGGTTTACTGGTTTTCCAGCTGTGCTTCCACAGCACGCTTGATATCGGCTACCTGCAGACCGTAAACGATCTGGATATCGGTACCCTTTTTCACGATGCCGCTGTTCGGCAGTTTGTTGATGGCAGCTTCGTCCAGCTTTGCGGGATCCTTGATGTTTACCCGCAGGCGGGTGAAGCAGTTGTCCACCGACAGGATGTTCTCCTTGCCGCCCAGACCGTCGATGACGCACTGCACCTCGGCAGCGTTCTTCACGCTTGCCTTCTTGGCGGGTGCATCGCTCCCCGCGGTCTCGGTGCTCACCTCTTCCCGGCCGGGGGTGTGCAGGTTGAAGGCCTTGATCAGCAGGGTGAACACCACAAAGTACACTGCGATCTGGCACAGCGCCAGCAGGTACAGGGTGGGATAGTTGGTCTTATCTGCACCGGCGGAAAGGTTCATCAGAATCGAGCCGAGGAGGTTGGTGGTAAAGCCGGTGACATGGAAGATGTGCAGCAGCACGATGAACAGACCGGAGATGCAGGCGTGTGCCACCCACAGGATGGGCGCAGAGAAGCAGAACATGAAGTCCAGCGGCTCGGTGATGGAAGCCAGAGAAGCGGTAAAGGCCAGCGGCACCAGAACGGCAGCGGTCTTTTTGCGGTTCTCCTTGCGGGCGCAGAAGATGAAGGCCGCCACGATGCCAAAGTAGCCGAAGGTCTTGGTGAAGCCGGTGTACATCCACACGATGCCGTCCGAGAAGGGCAGACCCATGCTGTACTCCATCATCATGACGATGTAGGAGCCGGTGTAGGTGGCATCGCCCACGGTCAGGCTGTTGCCCAGTGCAGAGAACTGGAAGGGGGTGTAGATGAGGTGGTGCAGGCCGGTGGGGATGAGGAAGCGCTCCAAAAAGCCGTACAGGAACAGGCCGAAATTGCCGGAGGTGGCGATCAGGTCGGTCAGTGCGCTGATGACGTTCTGCACCGGCGGCCAGAAGAAGCAGGAGCCAAAGCCGAACAGGATGGAAAAGACCACCATGCAGGTAAAGGACCAGCGGTTGCCGGAGTAGATCTGGGTGATGATGCCCTTGAACTGCTTTTCACAGGTGCGGTTGTACACCCAGCCGCAGACCAAGCCCAGCAGGATGCCGCCGAACACGCCCATATCCACCGTCTGGATGCCGAACACGGTGGACTGACCGGTGCCGTACAGACCCACCATCGGGTCAGCCTCGGCCAGCATACCCAGCTGGGTCAGGGTGACGTTGCCGGCGGTCAGGTACATAAAATAGCTCATCAGGCCGATGATGGCAGCCTGCTGCTTGTTCTTTTTGGCAAGCGCCGCTGCGATGCCCACGCAGAACATCAGGCTGAGGTTGTTGATGATGACCATGATGCAGTTGTAGATCAGCTGTCCCAGCAGCTTGATGGGGGTCCACTGCAGAACGGGGATCATCGCGCTAAGGCTTGTGCTGGTAAGCAATGCGCCCAGCACAAGGATCAGGCCTGCTGCCGAGATATACGACAGCGGTGAGAGCATGGCTTTGGAGAACTTTTCCAAGCCATTCATGACTTTTTCTTTCATCGTGTAATACTCCTCACTTTTTGACTTGACTGTTTTGGGGGATGATTTCTATTCCGCAGGGCTTCCGGACGCCCTGTTGAAGCATTTTATCCTACGATCTTGGTCAGGTGGATGAGCAGATAGACCTGCTCCTGATGATCCAGCTCGTAATCAAATTCCTGCCGCAGATAGGCATTGATGCGCTGTAAACACACCTCGTTGCGGCTGTCGCGCTGCAAAAGCACCGCGTACATGGATTCCAGCCCGGCGTCCTGCCAAGGAGTGTGCCGCAGGATGCGCGCCGCCAGAAACTTGAGGTGTACGGTCAGGCGGGTGATCTCAAGGCTTTCTTCCTCAAAGGTGCAGTGATAGGTATCGCAGATGATCTCCTTGACCGCCTTGACGAACTTTACGGTATCGTAGGCCAGCGCGCCGTCCGCCGCACCGGCTACCAGATGCAGGGCAATGTAGCCCGCTTCGTCCTCCGGCAGCTGTACGCCGCAGAACTGCCGGACAAGTTCCAGCGCCCTTTGCCCCACTGCGTACTCCTTCGGGTACAGCATCCGGGTCTCCGAAAGCATGAGGTTGGGCAGAAAGGTGCCCTTTTCCACACGTTCCAGCGCAAAACTGATGTGGTCCACCAGCGAGATGGTGCTTTTGCTGCTGAGCAGAATGCCCTGCTCCTCTGCCGCCAGCGAGATGCGCTCGGCGGCCTGCATCACCTGCGGGGTAACGTTATCCAGCATCTTGAGGAACTTGGTCTGCAGCTCGTTCTGCACATAGTACACCTTGGAAACGCGGCTTTTGTCGATCACGTCCCCCGGGCGGCGGCCAAACCCAAGCCCGTTGCCCACGAGAATGGCTTCCCTGCCGTCCGGCATGACCACCGACACCGCATTGTTATTGAATACCTTTACAGCCTGCATCGCCGCACTCCTCCGCTTCCATGCCGCAGCTCTTGTGAAAAAGAAAAAGGGCACAAGAACCAAAGGGATGCCGTTGCCGCCTTCCCTCTGATGCTCATGCCTGATCGAACAGTTACACGCACTGATAAATTCACTTGTCTGCTTTTGATTATACGAGCCAGTGCAGAAAATGTCAATGCGTTGAACTGCCCGAAATTCAAGCTGCATTTTTGTATATCCTGCACAGGTGCTGCTTGAAATTCGTCCTGCGCGGAACGATTGACAACGCCGTGCGCAGAACGTATACTTAGGGTGTAGATCCCGCTTTGCTCCGGCGGCTTGCCGGGGCACCAGTTACGGAGGTTTTTCTTATGACATCGAAATATATCCGCTCCCTTGCGCTGCTGCTGTGCGCCGCTTTGCTGGGCTGTCTGCTGGCAGCCTGCGGCGGCTCTGCAAGCTCCACCGCAGCCTCCACGGCATCTTCTGCCGCCGGCAGCGCAGCCGCTTCCACTGCAGCACTGGGCGCTGACACTCAGGCTATCGTGGACCGCGGTGTCCTGAAAGTGGGCGTCAAGAACGCAGTTCAGGGCTTCAGCTTTCAGGATACCCTCACCGGCGAGTACAAGGGCCTCGAGGACAGCCTTGCAGAGATGATCGCAGAGCACCTCGGCGTGGACGTTGAGTTCACCACGGTCACCGCCGCCACCCGCGGCGAGCTGCTGGACTCCGGCGACATCGACGCCGTTCTGGCTACCTTCACCATCACCGATGAGCGCAAGAAGACCTGGGACTTCTCCACCCCCTACTATACCGACTACGTTTCCGTTCTGGTGGAGGACTCCACCGGCATCAAGGGTCTGGCTGACCTGAAGGACAAGGTCGTGGGCGTCTCCTCCGGCTCCACCTCCGCTCGTGCTCTGGTCAAGGCCATGATCGACGAGGGCGTGCTGGACGGCGCAAACTTCGATGCCGACACCTTCAACGCCGACACCTGGAAGGATGGCATCTCCTTCCGTCAGTACGACGACTATCCCGCCATCAGCACCGCACTGAGCGCAGGCGAAGTGCAGGGCTTCTGCGTCGATAAGTCCATCCTCGCCATCTACAAGACCGAGGGCCGCAGCTACATTGACGCTGAGTTCAGCCCGCAGGAGTATGGCGTCGCTACCAAGAAGGGCAGCGACTTCTCCACCCTGTGCGACGACCTCGTCAAGGGCTGGCTGGCAGATGGCACCATCGAGAAGCTCATCAAAGACAACGGTCTGGATTAAGCCCAGACTTTTCAGAACCAAGAGAGTGCAGGGAAAGGGGAGTTTGCCATGTCTGGCTTGTTTTCGTTAGAGTCCTGGTCCACCGTCTGGACGCATCGTGAGAGTTTTCTGCTGGGTCTGGGCAACACGCTGCAGACCGCCATCTGCGCACTGGCGCTGGCCTTCATCATCGGCGCTGCGCTGGGCCTGATGTCCACCAGCGGCAGTAAGCTGCTGCGCATCATCGCCCGCATTTACGTCGAGTTCGTCCAGAACACCCCGCTGCTGCTGCAGCTGTGCTTCCTGTATTATGCGCTGGCATTTGCAGGCGTGAGCCTCGGCGTCATCCGCACCGGCATCATTGCGCTGGGCGTTTACACCGGCGCTTACATGGGCGAGGTCGTCCGCGCTGCCATCGAGTCTGTGCCGAAGGGCCAGTTCGAGGCCGCACAGGCGCAGGGCTTCAACTATCTGCAGCGGATGGGCTACATCATCCTGCCCCAGAGCATCCCTGTGATGCTCCCTCCGATGGTCAACCAGGTGGTCAACCTCTTCAAGAACACCTCCTGCCTCTACATCGTGGGCGGCGCTGACCTCATCAGCGTGACCTACAGCTTCGTCACCGGCGCTTCCACCGGCGGCGCATACGCCCCCGCTTATATCGTCTGCGGCCTCATCTTCTTCGTGGTCTGCTTCCCGCTGTCCACGCTGGCAGCCCGCTGGGAAGCTTCCCTCAAGGAGCGCAAGGGCCGCGTGAACACGAGTCTCAAGACCGCTGCCAAGAAAGTAGAGCTGAAGGAGGCTGCCTGATATGAAGACGCTTGCTGCAAGCCTTTCCATCCTGACAAGAGAAGGCGTCATGCTCTACCTGCTGCGCGGCGTGGCCTTCACCTGCATCATCTCGGTGCTGGGCGTCATCATGGGCCTCATCGTAGGCTCTCTGCTGGCGCTGGCCCGCACCTACTGCAAAAAGGGTCCGGCCCGCATCCTCGGCTGGTTCGCTACCGCCTACATCGAGCTGTTTCGCAACACGCCCTACCTGCTCTGGATCTTCATCTGTGTGGTGTTCTGTCCCTGCCCGGGCTTTTTCGCCCGCAAGATGTTCGGCCTGACCAGCGTGGAGATGAAGCTTCTGTTCAAGGCCGCTCTGGCCCTCATCCTCTTCAACTCCTCCGTCATCGCCGAGATCGTCCGCGGCGGTCTGAACGGCGTGTCCAAGGGCCAGTTTGAGGCCGGCTATGCACAGGGCTTCAACACCGCTGAGGTGCTGCTCTACATCGTCCTGCCGCAGGCCTACCGCAACATCGTGCCGACCCTGCTCAGCCAGGTCATCACCACCATCAAGGACTCCTCCTATCTGGCAAATGTGGCCACCATCGAGCTGATGGCCCGCATCCGCCAGCTGCTGAGCGCCGCCGGTACTTACAACGGTCTCGGCACGGTGAACGTCTCCGACGTTATGGTGCTGTTCGGCACAGCCTGCGTCATCTACTTCATCATCAACTTCACCCTGAGCTGTGTGGTGCGCGCAATGCAGAACCGCCGCAGGAAGGCTCTGGTCTTTGCCCCGGCAAAGGCCGCATAAACTAAGACCTATTCCAATTTCCCAATTCCCAATTATTCCCCTGTCATTGTTCTGTCAATGCCAAAAGCGCCCGGCGGGTCATCCGCCGGGCGCTTTTGGTGTATAGAGATATTCCGATATGCCAAAGCCTCTCCCTTTGGGAGCAACAACGACGACCGCCGCCAGCGGCGGAAACAGGGAGGAGCTGTTGGGGCCGCGGCCAGCAGGATGCGAGCAACAGCGAAGCAGACGCTGGGAGCCGCAACTCGGGCAGTGGCATCGCGTCAGCGATGACGGAGAGGTTGTACGAAGACAGAGCCTTTCCTCTGTAGGAAAGGCCGGCTCGTGGCAGTGTTTCCTGTATCTTTTTGCCGAAGTTTATGATATACTTGTTTTGCGGCCTTGCCCGCCCATTTTATTGGGAAGGGGGTGAGCACCATGAGTCCATTTTTATCTCTTATCCAGTCCGTCGCAGTAAACATAATTTCACATTGTGTTTGCAAGTGGCTTGACGGATTGTCTACGGGCCGTAAGCACTAAATAAGGAAACCCCCTTTCGGAGCGGCAACTCCGTGAGGGGGTTTTCTTTTGCTTTGGCGAGCACCATGAGTACTCTTATCTCTTATGCTTTTATTATATGCCATTCCCCGCAAAAGTCAAGCGTTGCACAGAAAGTTTACAGAAACCGCCGCGCAGCGGCTTTCCATTTTTTTCAGTCCTGCGTTTCTTTCCGGATGCCGAACAGCCTCCGGAGCAAGCCTCTCAGGCACTTGGGGCTTTTGAGAACGACCACCTGCATAGAGCCGACCACCTTTCGTCGCTTGATACGCCATTATAGGCGGTCTGCGCCCGGAATGTTCCGGTTCAGCTCAGGATCGGCCCGTCCGGCACCGTCTCCACCACCACCAGCGCGCCCTTTTGGGTGGAGATGGTGATGCAGTCGGAGCCCTCGGCATACTCGTTGCTGACGCCGAGGGGGTAGCCTGCGGTGAGGACAGCGTCGGTCAGCTCGTAGAAGGAGCCCCGCTCCCAGACCCCCTCTGCCCTGCCCTCCATCGGGAAGACCGAGAGGTAGAAATACTCATTCCTAGGGTAGCGGCGGGTCTCGCCGGGCATCACGAAGGTGATGCGGCTGCGCTCGTCCAGAAGCGTGGCGCGGACGCCCCGCTGTTCGAGGCCGAGGCCGGTGCAGAGGTTGGCCAGCGTATGCTCGAGGCGTCTGCCGCCCAGTACACCCAGCAGCAGCGCCTCGTCGAAGCCCTTCTCGGAGGCCAGCTTTGCCGCGTACTCGGTGTCGGTGTCGTCCTTGACGTGGGGCAGGATGATGGTGTCGCCGCCCTCCTGCGCCGGGCAGGGCGCGGTGTCGAAGTCGCCCACGATGATGTCGGGGCGGCAGTGGAGCGGCGCACAGTTGCGGTAGCCCGCGTCGCAGGCAATGATGGTGTCGCCGGGCCGCAGGGCCGACGCCAGCGAGGCGCTGACCGGGCAGGCGGAAATGATAACACAGCGGGACATGGGATTCCTTCTTTCTGGGAAGTATGATAACACAGCGTCTTTTTCTGTATCTTTTTGCCGAAGTTTATGATATACTGGTTCTGCGGTTCATCCCCGCTATCTTACGGGAGAGGGGGTGGAGATCTTGGCCTACCTAATGGCATTCTTGGTAGCGGTCGCGGCAAATCTGGCGTCTGACATCATGTCCCGCTTTATTTGCAAGTGGCTTGACCGTTACGACGATGACCGTAAGCCCAACTAAAAGAGAACCCCCTTTCGGAGCGGGCACTCCGGGAGGGGGTTTTCTCTTTCTTGGGATGGTCAACTTGACCTTTGGCATTCCTGACCTTAGTATACCCGATTCCCCGCAAAAGTCAAGCGCTGTGCAGAAAGTTTACAAGCACTCTTCTCTTAGCATTTATTGTATCTTTTTGTCGAAGTTTATGATATACTGGTTCTGCGGTTCATCCCGCCCATCTTACTTGGGAAGGGAGGTGAAACCAATGATCCATATTCTCACAATCTTGGAGTCTGCTGTGGCAAATATAATTTCACATTATATCTGCAAGTGGCTTGACAGACTCGACAAGGACCGTAAGCCCGACTAAATGGAAAGCCCCCTGGGAGCGGCAACTCCTTGGGGGCTTTTCTTTTTTAGTGAAACCAATGGAATCTTCTCACAATCCCATCTTTAGTATATGCGATTCCCCGCAAAAGTCAAGCGCTGTGCAGAAAGTTTACAGGGCAGGACTCGCTGCAGAGGGCAGGCCCGTCTTAGTACAACCTCTCCGTCATGCCTGCGGCGTGCCACCTCTCCTTGTAGGAGAGGCCTTGGCAGTCCCCGAAAAGTGAACGGTTCCGCCAGAGGCTCCCCTACTAGGGGAGCTGTCTGCGAAGCAGACTGAGAGGTTGTACTACGGACAGCTTCACCGTGACGGAGAGGTTCACCCCCTCCTCTGCCACTCCTTCACATCCTTGACCTCATCGTACATGGCGCAGTAGCTGTCGTAGCGGGTCTGGGAGAGCTTGCCTTCCGCGAGGGCGGCGCGGACGGCGCAGCCCTTCTCGGAGCGGTGGGAGCAGCCGGTGAACTGGCACGCGCCGAGGTAAGGCCCGAACTCCGGGAAGGCGTGTTCCAGATTTTCTTTCGGGATGAAGCCCGCCCGGCTGGCCTCGAGGCTGGCGAAGCCCGGGGTGTCGGCGATGCGGCCCCCGAAGGCTTCAAAGATGGTCACCTCGCGGGTGGTGTGACGGCCTCGGCCCAGCTTCTGGCTGATGGCGGCGGTCTGGCGCTCCACGTCGGGCAGGAGGGCGTTCAGCAGGGTGGATTTGCCCACGCCGGAGTTGCCGCAGAAGGCGCAGAGACGGCCATTGATCCAGTGCCTGATGTCGTCCAGACCCTCGCCGGTGGCGTAGTCGATGCGGATGAAGGGCAGGGTCGATTTTTCATAGGCGCTGCGCAGGAACTCCGCCTCGGCGAGGTCGCCTTTGGTGCAGACGATGACGGGCTGAACGCCCTTGTCCACCGCGATGGCCGAGAGCTTATCCAGCACGAGGGTGCTGGGGGTGGGCTGGGTGGTGCTTGCCACGAGGAACAGCACGTCGAGGTTCGCCATGGGCGGGCGGACGAAGATGTTCCGCCGGGGCGCGATGTCCGCGATGACCGCCCCGCCGTTCTCGGTCTCCAGCGTCACCACGTCGCCCGCCACGGGGGTGATCTTCTGCTTGCGGAAGATGCCCCGGGGCTTGCACTCCACGATGCCTTCCGACGTTTTAACGTAATAAAATCCGCCGATGCCTTTTGTGATATAACCTGTCATACCTTCTCCTTCAGCCCAGCCAGGACGTCCACCAGTCGCTGAGACCGCCGCCGGTGGACGAAGACGAGCTGGCGCCGGTGCTCTCGCTGGAAGAGCTGCCGCCTCCGAAGAGGCCGCCCAACCAGCCGCCGGAGCCGTCGCCGCTCCCGCTGCTCTCGCTGGGTGCTTCGGGTTCCGGTGCAGGCTCGGGGCCTGCGCTGACCACGACGCTGACCCGGGTGTTCAGCTTGGCCGATGCGCCCTCGCCGGGGTTCTGGCTGATGATGCTGCCCACGGGCTGGTCGCTGTACTGCTCGGTCTGGCTGCCCAGACCCAGTTTCCGCTGCACCAGCAGGGTGCGGGCGTCGTCCACGCTCATGCCGATGAGGCTGGGGACTTTGGTGGTGGTGGCCACCTGCGGGCGGCTGACGTAGATCACCACCGACTGCCTGCGGCGGGGTCGGTGCGGATGATGGAGCCTGCGGCCACCGACTCATCCACGGCCTGGGTGACCAGCACCGACACGCCCAGGTCCTTCAGCTGCTGTTCGCCGTCGGCCTGCACGTAGTTGGTCAGGTCGGGGACGGTGACGTAGTGGATGCCGAGGCTGACGGTGAGGGTCACGCTCTGGCCCTCGCGGACGGTGCGGCCCGCCACCCGCGACTGCTTGTAGACATGGCCTGCGGCGTAGTCGTTGTTGTACTCCTCTTCCCAGTTGACGACCACCTGACCGGAGGCCACCTGCTCAGAGGCGTTCACCTCGTCCTGGGTCATGCCGCTGAAATCGCCCAGCACGATGTCGGCGCGGTCGGTCATGATGTTGCTGGAATCGTTCAGGATGGTCCAGCACAGGGCCGCACAGGCCAGCGCAAAGGCCGTCGTGATGCCCAGCAGCACCGGCATAAAGCCGCTGCGCTTCTTCTTTTTCGCCCTGGCCTTGGGGCGGGCGGGATTCGCCGCCGGTTTCTCCGGGGGTCTGCGGATGCTGCGTTTCTGCGGCATGGGGTCATTCACCACCTTTTCAGGTTCTTCCTTTACATATTGATACTGGAACGTGACGGAGGGGTCCTGCACGTAGGCGTCCAGCGCTTCCAGCATCTCTGCGGCGCTGGAATACCGGTTGACCGGCAGCTTCGCCATGGCGCGCTCCGTGATCTGGACGAGGCCCAGCGGCACCTCCGGGGCAAGCTCTGCCAGCGGCTTCGGGGTATCCCGTATCTGCTTGCGGGCCACCTCCACCATGTCGTCGGCGTCGAAGGGCAGCCTGCCCGAGAGCATCTCGTACATCATGACGCCCACGGAGTAGATGTCGCTCTTGGGGTCGGTCTCCTCCCCCTTCGCCTGTTCGGGGCTGATGTAGTGGACGCTGCCCATGGTCTTTTTGCCGTTCTGGATCTGGTTCTCGGCCCGGGAGATGCGGGCGATGCCAAAGTCCATCATCCGCAGCTGGCCGTTGTCCAGCAGCATGATGTTCTGGGGCTTGATGTCCCGGTGGACGACGCCGTTGCGGTGGGCGTGGTCGAGGGCGCGGAGGATCTGGGCGATGAAATGGACGGTCTCCCGGCTGGTGATCTTGCCGCCCCGCTCGTTGAGGTACTCCCGGAGGGTCATCCCCTCCACGCACTCCATGACGATATACTGTAGGTTTTCGCTGACAGAGACGTCGTAGACCTTGACGATGTTGGGGTGGTTGAGCAGGGAGATGGCCTTGGACTCGTTCTTGAAGCGGCGGACGAGGTCGGCGTCATGCATCAGCTCCTGACGCAGCACCTTGACGGCCACCACCGTGCCTTCCGGCACAGGCCCGCCGGGGGCAGAGACCACGGCCTTGTAGACGTTGGCCATGCCGCCTGCGCCGATGAGCTCCTGAATGGTGTAGAGCCCGTCCAGCGTCTTGCCGATGAGATTATCCATGCTTCACCTCCAGCGGCTCCACGCCCAGCAGCAGCGCGGTGATGTTGTCGGGGCCGCCGCCCGCGTTGGCGGCGTCCACCAGCCGGTCGGGGATGTCGTAGAACCCGCCCTTGGTGAAGATCTCTTCGATCTTTTCCTTGGGCAGGACGTTGGTGAGGCCGTCGGTGCAGAGCAGGAGCATATCGCCCCTCTGCACCGGCACGCTGGTGAACTCGGGTTCGAGGCGGTAGTCCACGCCCAGCGCCCGGGTGATGATGTTCTTCTGGGGGTGATGCTCGGCTTCCTCGGCGGTGATGGTGCCGCAGTCCACCAGCTCCTGCACATAGGAGTGGTCGTGGGTGAGCTGGGTGAGTCTGCCGTCCCGGACGAGGTAGGCCCGGGAGTCGCCTGCGTGGCAGATAAAGGCGTTGCCGCCCCGCACGAGGGCGCAGACCGCCGTGGTGCCCATGCCCGCCAGCTCCTCCTCCCGGGAGGCTTTCTGGAAGACGAAGCGGTTGGCGTTGATGAGCGCCCGCTTCAAGAACTTTTCCTCGTCGCCGGGCAGGCACTGGGCGTACTGCTCGTGGAAGCTGTGCTCGATGACGTCGCAGGCGCTCACGGAAGCCTCACGGCCTCCCCGCGCACCGCCCATGCCGTCGCACACGAGGCCCCAGGCCGCGTCGCTGTTCAGCTCGCCTGCCCGGTAGTCATCCTGATTCTCGGGGCGGACGCTGCCGACGTCTGTTTTTCCTGCAAGTTTCATAGGATTCTCCTTCTCAAACTTTGCCGTTCATCTCGTCGCGGCGGAGCTGGCCGCAGGCGGCGCTGATCTCGCTGCCCAGACGGCGGCGGACGGTGGCGTTGACGCCGAGGCTTTCCAGCTTCTGCTGGAAGCGCCGGACGTTGGCAGCGTCGGTGGCCGAATAAGGGCTGCCGTCCACCGGGTTGATGGGGATGAGGTTGACGTGAGCGCCCATCCCCCGGATGAGGTCGGCCAGCTGTCTGGCGCAGGCGTCGGAGTCGTTGACGCCCCGCACCATGGAGTACTCGAAGCTCACTCTCCGGCCCGTCGTCTCCTGATACCGGCGCACGGCCTGCATCAGCACCTCCACGGGGTAGGCGTCGTTCACGGGCATCATGCCGCTGCGGATGTCGTTGTTGGGGGCGTGGAGGGAGACGGAGAGGGTGAGCTGGAGCTTCTTCTCGGCCAGCTGGTCGATCTTCGGCACGAGGCCGCAGGTGGAGAGGCTGATGTTCCGCATCCCGATGTTCACGCCCTCGGGGGACGAGATGTTCTCAAGAAAGCGCATGACTTCGTCGAAATTATCCAGCGGCTCCCCGATGCCCATCAGCACGATGTGGGAGATGCGCTCCCCGATGTCCTTCTGGGCGGTGTAAATTTCGGAGCAGATCTCGCCCGCCTCGAGGTTGCGCACCCGGCCCGCCTGGGTGGAGGCGCAGAAGCGGCAGCCCATCCGGCAGCCCACCTGGGTGGACACGCAGACCGTGTTGCCGTAGTGGTAGCGCATGACGACGGTCTCGATGCAGTTGCCGTCGGCCATCCGCAGCAGGTACTTCACGGTGCCGTCCTTGGCCTCCTGCCGCCGCTCGATGATGGGCGCGGCGATGTAAAATGCCTCCTCGAGCTTTGCCAGCAGGGCTTTGGGCTGGTCGGTCATGGCCGAAAAGTCGGTCACGAGCTTCTGATGGACCCAGTGGAAGATCTGCTTTGCCCGGAAGCCGGGCTGGCCCATCGCTTTCAGCTCCGCTGTCAGCTGTTCCAGCGTCAGGGAGGATATACAGCGTTTAGTCTCCATGAAAATCTCCTTTTGTCAGGAATCACGTTTCTGCATCGCGCAGAGGAAAAAGCCGTCCATGCCGGTGCGGGTGGGAACGGAAAGCGCACCCCAGTCCCCCACCGTCATCCCGGCCGGGAAGCGGACGTCCGGCGTCACCACCCGCAACTCCGGGTGTCGGCCCACGAAGGCCCGCACCTGCTCTTCGTTCTCGGCAGGGTCGATGGTGCAGGTGGAGTAGACCAGACGCCCGCCCTCTTTCAGGTGGGCGGCGGCTGTATCCAGAATGGCCGACTGGGTGGCCAATAATTCATCGTGACGCGCTTTTTCGAGGGTCTTGTACCGGATGTCCGGCTTCTTGGCGAGGATGCCAAGGCCGCTGCAGGGGGCGTCTACCAAAATAGCATCCGCCATGGGCAGGTCGGCGTCAGGTCTGGTGCCGTCGGAGACCCGGGGCTCCACGTGGGCAAACCCCATCCGCTCCACGGCCTTGCGGATCAGCTGGACGCGGTTCTCGCTGACGTCGCAGCTCACCAGCCGCCCTTCGTCCCCCATCTCCTCGATGAGGAGCAGGCTCTTGCCGCCGGGGGCAGCGCAGAGGTCGAGGACGGTATCGCCGGGCTTTGCCTCCACACAGAGGGCGGCAAGCTGGCTGGCCTGCCCCTCTACGTGGAAATAGCCGTCCCGGAAAAGCCCGCTCTCCGCCGGGCTCCCCTCGAAGCGGGCTAAGACACTGCCCGGCAGGAGGCCCGGGGCGGCGGTCTTCGCGCCCGAGGCCAGCAGCTTTTCGCAGAGGGCTTCCGGCGTCCCTTTCAGGGGGTTGGCCCGGAGGCTGGTCAGGCCGCCGTCGGCGGTGTGGGTCAGGATGTCCAGCGCCTCGTCGGGGTAGTGTTCGTGGAGGAAGGCTGCCACGTCCCGGCCCGCCGAGCCCAGCACCATCAGCCGCTCCACCTCGTCGGCGAAGACGGCAGAGCCGAGGTCATAGCCGATGGCCCGGCGCAGCACGGCGTTCACGAGGCCGGAGGCGCTGGCTTTCCGGAAAGTACGGGTCAGCTTGACGGCCTCATTGACCGCCGCCGAGGCCGGCACCTGCATATAGCGGGCCTGCGCCAGCGCGGCGCGGAGAATTTCCCGCACCTGCGGGTCGAGCTTTGCGAGGCCCTTGGGCAGAAACCGGCTCAGGATATAGTCCAGCGTCCCCTGATGTTCCAGCACGGTGTAAAATATCGCGCTGGCAAATGCTTTATCGCGGCCTTCCAGCTTCTGGCGGCGCAGTTCTGCGTCGAGGATGAGGTTCGAAAAACCGTCCTGCTCCTGCCGCACCAGCGCCGCCACCGCCGCCCCGCGGGGGTTCGGGCCGCTCACAGGCTGTCCCCCGCCTTGAGGCGGAGACCGGCGGCGAAGGAGGTGCCGTCCATGGGCTTCTTGCCCTCCGGCACGACGTGCAGCAGCTGAATAGCGCCCTCACCGCAGGCCACGGTCAGGGGCTTGGTGGCGAGGACCGTGCCGGCGGCTTCGCCGTGGCTTTCCGCGACGCGGCACTCCATGACTTTGACCTTCTTGCCGCCCGCCGTCACGAACCATGCCCCGGGCCACGGGTTCATGCCCCGCACCCAGTTGTGGATGTGGTCGGCGCTGTCGGTCAGATGGAACTGGGCCATCTCCTTACTCAGCATGGGGGCGGTGGAGGCGTTCTCGTGGGCCTGAGGCTCTGCTTTCAGCGTCCCGGCTGCGATGGCAGGCAGGGTCTCGCAGAGCACCCGTGCGCCCACGGCAGTGACCCGGTCGAACAGCTGGCCGCTGGTCTCCTCGGGGTCGATGGCGATCCTCTCGCAGGCCAGCACGTCGCCGGTGTCGAGGCCCTCGTCCATCTGCATGATGGAGACGCCCGTCTCGGCGTCGCCGTTCAGCACCGCCCACTGCACGGGGGCGCTGCCCCGGTATTTCGGCAGCAGGGAGACGTGGAGGTTGATGCAGCCGTATTTCGGCGCTTCCAGCACCGATCTGGGCAGGATGCAGCCGTAGGCCACCACGACGATGAGCTCAGGAGCCAGCGCCCGGATGTTCTCGTCCTCGCCGCCGTCCCGCAGGGTGCGGGGCTGAAAGACGGGGGTGCCGTGGGCCAGCGCCACTTCCTTCACCGGGGGTGCGGTGAGCACCTGCTTGCGGCCCACGGGCTTGTCGCGCCGGGTGTAGACCCCGCAGATGTCGTGGCCCGCCTCATACAGGGCTTTCAGGCAGTCCGCCGCAATATCCGGCGTCCCCATGAACAGAATGCGCATCAGTCGTTCTCCTTCTTCTTGGCGGCAGCGGCGCGGCCCTCCTCGGTGTCCTCATAGAAGAACTCGCTGGACTCCATGATGGTGATGCCGTCCAGATGGTCGTTCTCGTGCTGGATGCAGCGGCCCAGCAGACCGTCAGCTTCCAGCTCGAACCATTCGCCGTTGCGGTCCTGCGCACGCACCTTGACGGCAACCGGGCGGGTCACAGCGCCGTTATGTCCTGGGAAGGACAGGCAGCCCTCGTAGGCGGTCTCCTCGTCCTCCGACACGGCGAGAATTTCGGGGTTGACGAAGTCGATGAACTTGTACTCGTAGTTTTCGGGGATCTCCTCCGGGGCGTCGGTGGTGTCCCACACCACGAAGACGCGGCGCAGCATCCCCACCTGCGGGCCTGCGAGACCCACGCCGTCGGCGGCGATCATCGTCTCGCGCATATCGTCCAGCAGGGTGGCCAGACGGTCGTCAAAGTTGGTCACGGGGCGGCAGACCTTGTTCAGGATGGGGTCGCCCTCTTTTACAATGTTGCGGATAGCCATGAAGTATACCTCCAAATAAATCTTATCATATATCACCGTCAGAATGCATATCCACCACCACGGTGGCCTTGCTGGGCAGCTTTTCCTGCTCGTAGAGGCCGAGGGTCTGGCGGACAAGGTCGCGGAAGCGTTTGTCGGCGCGGCACTTGATGGTGAGCTTGTAGCGGTAGTTCTCGTTGATCTTTTCGATGTTGCCGGGGGTGGGGCCAAGCACCCGGAGGGGCAGGTCCGGCTGCTGCGCGGCCTGACGGCCCAAGAGGGCCGAGAACCGGGCGGCGGCCCGGGCCACCTCGATCTCCTTCGGGCCGGAGAAGCCCACGACGCAGAGCCCGCAGAAGGGCGGGTAGAGGCCCAGCCTGCGGTAGGCGATCTCCTGCTCGAAGAATGCGTCGTAGTCCTGGGCGGCGGCGAGGTTGAGGACGGGGTTGTCGGGGTCGGTGGTCTGGATGATGGCGAAGCCCGGGTCTTTCGCCCGGCCGGAGCGCCCCACCACCTGGGTGATGAGGCTGAACACCGTCTCGTAGGCCCGAAACCCCTGCGCAAAGAGCAGCGAGTCGATGCCGAGGACGCCCACGAGGGTCACGTCCTCGAAATCGAGGCCCTTGGCCACCATCTGGGTCCCCACCATGATGTCGTACTCATGCCGGGCGAACTTCGCCAGCAGCTTTTCGTGGGCGTCTTTGGCGGCGGTGGAGTCCTGGTCCATCCGCAGCACTTTTGCCTCCGGGAAGAGCTGGGCCAGCTCCTCCTCGGCTTTCTGGGTGCCGAAGCCCCGGTAGAGCAGCTTGCCGCCGCAGGCGGGGCAGGTCTTGGGGGGCGGGTCGAGCTGGGTGCCGCAGTAGTGGCAGAGCAGCTTATGGCCCGCCTTGTGGTAGACCATGGGGACGCTGCACTTGGGGCATTTCAGCACCTCGCGGCAGTCGTCGCACTGGGCCATGGTCTGGTAGCCGCGGCGGTTGAGCAGCAGGATGGTCTGCTTGCCCGCGTCGAGGTTGCGCCGGATGGCGTCCTCCATCGCAAGGCTGATCTCCCTCGGGTTGCCCGAGGCCAGCTCTGCCCGCATATCCACGATCTGGACGCTGGGCAGCGGGTTGCCGCCGTAGCGCTGGGTGAGCCGGACGAGCTGGGTGCGGCCATTCTGGGCGGCGTAAAAGCTCTCGGTGCTGGGGGTAGCGCTGGCCAGAAGGAGCAGGGAGCCGTTCTCCGCCGCCCGCTGCCGGGCCACCTCGTGGGCGGCATACCGGGGCGCGGACTCGGAGCGGTAGGTGTGCTCCTGCTCCTCGTCGATGATGACGAGGCCGATGTTCTCCAGCGGGGCAAAGACGGCGCTCCGGGTCCCCACCACGATGTCGGCACCGCCGTCCTGTATCATCTGCCATTGGAGCAGGCGTTCGGTGTGGTTGAGGGCCGAGTGCTGGACGGCCACCCGCCGCCCGAACCGGCTCTTGAGGCGGAGGATCATCTGAGGCGTCAGGCTGATCTCCGGCACCAGCACGAGGGCGCGGCGGCCCAGCGCCAGACACCGCTCGATGAGCTTTAAGAACACCAGCGTCTTGCCGCTGCCGGTGACGCCGTAGAGCAGCGCCGAGTGGGGGGCGGTGTCTTCGAGGCCGGGCAGCAGGGCGTCATAGGCCGCCTGCTGCTCTGCCGTCAGGGTGATGGGCTCGTTTTTCAGCGGGATAGACGAATACAGGTCGATGGATTTGTTCACCTTGCTGCATTCGACGACGCCCTTGGCGCAGAGGTTGTCCAGCACGGCTTTGGTGATGCCGTGGGTCTCCATCTCATTCTGGGTGCGCTCTCCCCCGCTCAGCAGGGCCACCGCCGCCAGCTGCTTGGCCGTGGGCTTCGGCTTCTGCTGAAGTGTTCCCACCAGCTTATAGCTGTTCTCGGTGTGGCGGGTGAGCTGCTTTTGGAGCACCGGCGTCACGCCGTCCGCCGCGAGGGCGGGCTTATACTGCGCCCCATAGGGGATGACCGCCTTGACGGCCTCGTAGTAGGTGCAGAAGGTGCGCTCCTTGAGGAAATGCACCAGCCGCAGCAGCTCCGGCGTCAGGCAGGCCGAGGCGGGCGCTACGTCGAAGAGGTACTTGAGCTTTGCGTGCTCCGGCTCTTCGTCGCAGGCCAGCACCACGCCCATCCGGGCCTTGCTCCCCCGCCCGAAGGGCACCAGCACCATGCTGCCGAGGCGGACGGCCTCCTGCTGGTCGGTCATGACGGCGTAGGTATAGAGTTTGTCGAAGTGGAAGGTCGCGTTGCTCACGGCAACGCCTACCGTTTTTGGCATTCGCGGCTCCTTGTTATCTGTCGAGGCCGGCCCGCTGGCGGATGATGCCGTAAAGCTTCTCGGCGCAGGCGTCCACCTCGTCGTTCACGAGGGTGAGGGTGAACTTCTCCTGCTCGGCCAGCTCCTTCTTTGCGGTATCGAGGCGCTCGAGGATGCTGGCTTCCGTCTCGGTGCCGCGGCCCCGGAGGCGGCGTTCCAGCTCCTCCACGGAGGGCGGCAGCAGGAAGATGGTGGTCGCCCCCGGGAACATCCGGCGGATATTGGCCGCGCCGTGGACATCGATGACCAGCACCACCAGCTTGCCCGCCTCGAGGCGCTTATCCACCTCTTCGCGGAGGGTGCCATAGTAGTTGCCGTTGTAGAAGTTGTGCTCCACCACCTGGTCGGTGTCGATGAGGTGCCGGAACTGCTCCCGGGTGCGGTAGTAGTAGTCCACGCCCTCCTGCTCCCCGGGGCGGGGTGCGCGGGTGGTGGCGGAGACGGTCTTTTCGATCTCGGGGTGGGCCTCGCGCAGGGCCTTGACCACACTATCCTTGCCGGTACCGGCGGCACCGGAGACGACAAACAGGTACTTTTCGTTTTCCATTTTTTACTGCTCCTCTGTCGGTTTTCCTTCCGGCTGGCCCGCAGCGCGGCTTGCCACCGTCTCAGGCGTCAGGGCCGAAAGGACTACATGGTCGGAGTCCATGATGAGCACGGCCCGGGTGCTGCGGCCATAGGACGCATCAATGAGCATCCCCCGCTCCCGCGCCTCCTTCACCAGACGCTTGACCGGCGCGGAGTCGGGGCTGACGACGGCCACCACCCGCCCTGCGCTGACCAGATTGCCAAAGCCGATGTTGATGAGCTTCATCTGAACTCCTCCGTACTGTTTTTATTCGAGGTTCTGGATCTGTTCGCGGATCTTCTCGATCTCCGCCTTCATGTCCACCACCGTGCGGGTGATGTCCAGATCCTGACACTTGGAGCCGATGGTGTTGGTCTCACGGTTCAACTCCTGCGTCAGGAAGTCCAGCTTGCGGCCCACCGGCTCGTCCAGCTCCAGAATGGAGCGGTACTGGGCGATGTGGCTGCGCAGACGGACAGTCTCCTCGTCCACGGCGGTCTTGTCGCCGAAGATGGCGGCTTCCGTCAGGACCCGGGCGTCGTCGATGCTGCGGTCCTCGAGGATGGTCTTGAGCTTCTCGTAGAGGCGGCTGGTGTAGGCTTCGACGCGGCCTGCGCTCAGGGTCTCCACCTTGCCGACGCATTCCTCCAGGAAGTTCAGGCGGTTTTCCACATCGGCCTTCATCTTGGCACCCTCGGCGGCGCGCATCTCCACAAAGCGGTCCAGCGCCTGTGCGGTAACGGCAGAAACATCTTCCCACAGCTGTTCCTCGTCCACATCCGCGTGGCGGGTGGTGAGCACATCCGGGAAGCGGGTCAGCACGCCCGCAGAGATATCGTTTTTGACACCCAGCTGTTCCGAAATATCCCGCATGGCCTGCTGGTAGCTGCGTGCCAGCTCCATGTTGACGGCCACCACCGTATCGGCAGCGTCCACATTCTGCACGGTCATGCTAAGCTCCACCTTGCCGCGGGAAATGCGCTCGTTGAGCTGCTTTTTCAGGCGGCTGTCCAGATAGCTGCAGGTGCGCGGGATGCGCGAAGAATACTCAAAGTAGCGGGAATTCACGCTGCGCAGCTCCACCGTGATCTCACGGCCATTGCGCACAGCAGTCCCCCGGCCAAAGCCGGTCATGCTTAAGACCATAACGCTCTCCTGTTCTTACATTTTCAGTGTTTCAGCTTACAAGTTTCGGTATACGTATCCGCCTTTGGGTACACAAACCCATGTTACGATACATATAGTTTCATTTTACTATTCTTCGGCCCAAAATTCAAGGTGCACTGTTGCGTGCCGCCGCCAAAACAGGCCGCAATACACGGTGCAAAGCAAAAAAGCTCTGATACAAAATCTTCCGATCCTGTATCAGAGCCTGTTTCAGTTGGTTTTATATACGCAGGTCACGCTGTTCTGCAGCAGATTTGCGTTCAGCAGTGCGCGCTCCACCCAGTGGATATTGTCCGCAATGGTATCGCGGGAGACACCGTATTCTGCCGCAATGTTCTCCATGCTGCGGTACTCGCGGCGGTAGAGCAAAGTCAGCACCAGCTTATCCTGCATTGTGATCTTGGTAAAATGCGGCCTGCGCCGGTGCTCCTTGCAATAAGCCGCATTCAGTGCTTCCAGCATCTGGGCAAATTCCTTCCGGGTGATGCCGAAGGTAAATTCATAATCCTGCTCTGTAAATTCCGCAAGGCGCTGTACCGTGATGCTTCTCATGCAGATCACCTCTTCTTTTTCCGGGGATGCCCGGGTGTCGGCTGCATCCATTTTGATTCATTATAAAATGGATGGATTTTCATGTCAATGAGCCGCCGCCCATTTTTGGGGCCAGATCCGGTGCAAAACACAAAAAGGAGCCTCCCGCCGCAAAAGCGGGAAGCCCCTGAATCCGTTATGAAAAATCAGACGGGATGAGACTGATTGGTGTAGTCCACATGGTCGCCGTCCACGCCCTGCTTCTTGGCATTGCGCTTTTCAAAGAACTTGGGTGCCACCTGCGGGAACATTGCGTAGGTCAGCACATCCTCTTCCTGCGTTGCCCACTTGGCAGCTTCTGCCTTCAGCTTGTCCATCTCAGGAGCCAGAGTATCAGCAAAGCGGCAGGTAATGGGCTGCTCGTCGCCCAGGATCTTCTTGGTGAACTCGGGCTTGATGGGAGCGGGAGTCTTGCCGTAGTCGC
>OGRT01001175.1_pt1 | contig 22220 bp, 8 predicted proteins | sample 1553581 | NCBI WGS metagenome assembly OGRT01 (sample SAMEA2580113, study PRJEB22360) | human gut metagenome | biome: human gut; feature: human-associated habitat; material: faeces | place: Denmark | collected 2008/2010
AAAGTGCGCCCAGATAGGGCGCTGTGCAAAGCAGTCTAAGGTACTGCTGCACACGGCAGTGTGCGAAACAATCTGCCTTACCGACTAAGGAGAAATCCTTTACGGGAACAGCGCATGGCAGAAAAAGGAATAGTCACCAAAGGACTTAGGTGCGACTGTTTTCTAATGTTAAGAAGATATGAGGATAAGATTGGGTTTATCGAATGTAAGGTTCCAGTTCCTGTTTTTTGCAGGTGTGGGAAAAGTCCTGAAACCCATGTCATAACGCTGTCACGTCATCTTTCACGGCGGGACAACTGCCAACACGTTATGAAACAGGCGTGAGAACACGTCACAACGAACCGAAAGCATATCCGACAATCTTCACTAACCTATGCACAGTGCTAACTGGGGATTGCCTAAGTCTGGCTCATTTGCCGGATATGGTAACGGAGGCTCCATAGTAGTCCGAGAGGGATAACGACCCTTACATGGCGAAGGGAGCCAGTTAGTAACATCTAAAATGTAAGAATGAAAGGGAGGAGAAACCTCAATGAAACCAACATCTGAAATTTTAGAGCGTATTGAAAAGTGTTCCAGCGAACACAAAGACGGCGTATTCACAAGACTTTACAGATACTTACTTCGTGAAGATATTTACTACGCCGCCTATCAGAAACTTTATGCAAACAAAGGTGCAACAACACAGGGTATCGACAACGATACCGCAGACGGTTTCAGTGACTTCTATGTAAAAGAGTTAATCCAGTCACTAAAGGACGGAACCTACAAGGCCAATCCTGTAAGGCGTGAGTATATTCCAAAGAAAAACGGAAAGCTCCGTCCGCTGGGTATCCCGTCTTTCCGTGACAAGCTCCTGCAAGAAGTTGTCAGAATGATTTTAGAAGCTATCTATGAACCTGTCTTTGACAGCCACTCCCACGGTTTCAGACCGGGTAAAAGCTGTCATACCGCACTCCGTCAGATTTCTTCTGACTTCACAGGCGTGGTCTGGTTTATCGAGGGCGATATACAAGGTTGTTTTGATAACATCAATCACGAAAAATTGATTGAGATTTTGAGCAGGAAAATCAAGGACAGTCGTTTTCTGAACATCATTCGCCAGTTTTTGAAAGCTGGGTATATCGAGAATTGGAAATACAACGCCACTTACAGCGGTTCCCCGCAGGGTGGTATCTGTTCTCCAATACTTGCAAATATCTATCTGAATGAGCTGGACAAGAAGTTTCGGGAAATCGCAGAACGCTTTGATAAGCCGAGGTCTGCATATCAGACACCGGAATATCATGCGGCAAGCAAAGAATTAAAAAGACTGTCTTATTGGATTGACCATACCGCTGATGAAGCGGCAAGACAAGAACTGATTGACCAGCATAGGGCACAGAAGGAAGCTATGAGAAATCTGCCCTGCAAACCTGCCGACAACAAGAAGTTCACTTTTGTCCGTTATGCGGACGATTGGCTGGCAGGTGTGTGCGGCACAAAAGAGGAATGTGAGGACTTGAAAGCCGAAATCGCTGAATTTCTAAGCACAGAGCTGAAATTAACTCTAAGCGAGGAAAAGACGCTGATAACGCACAGCTCCGAAAAAGTCCGTTTCATTGGATATGATATTTGCGTCCGCAGAAATCAGGAAGTCAAAGGTCACAGAATGAAAAACGGAACGTGGAGAAAATCCCGTACCCTGCACATGAAAGTTGCCCTGTCTGTTCCCCATACGGAAAAGATTGAGAAATTCATGTTTGCAAAGAAAGTCATTCGCCAAAAGGAAAACGGGGAGTTTCAGCCGATACACCGAGCCGGACTTCTCAACCTTGCGGATTATGAGATTGTGGAACAGTACAATGCCGAAGCAAGAGGATTATGCAACTATTACAATCTGGCTTGTGATTATCACACGCTGGACTACTTCTGCTATCTTATGGAGTACAGTTGCTTAAAGACGATTGCTAATAAGCACAAAACCAGTATCCGCAAAATCATTCGCCAGTATAAAGACGGGAAAACATGGTCTGTCCCTTATGAAACTAAAGCAGGAACAAAACGTGTTCGCCCTGTTAAAATCGCAGATTGTAAGCGTGGCGAAGCGAGTGACATCATTTATCAGAGAAAGAAATTCAGCTGGAAAACCACTATTAGACAACGGCTCAATGCCAGAGTTTGTGAACTATGTGGGTGTAAAGAAGCCGATTTGTATGAGGTTCACGTTATACGGAACTTAAACGAATTGGGTAATTCTGATTGGGAAACCGTGATGAAAAAGAAGCGGCGGAAAACGCTTGTTGTTTGTAGCAAGTGCCATGAAAGAATACACAGACACTAATCAATACGTTAATTACTAATGGGGAGCCGGATACTTCGAGAGGAGTAAGTCCGGTTCCGAGGGAGGGTGTAGGAAACCTACCGCCAACGGCGGCAAGGCGCCTTTACCCTACCCTACGACCTGCTTGCCAGCCGTGAGATAGAAAATATCTTTGAAAATTCTGACTTTATCCTGATGTTAAACCAGGCATCCGGTGACAGGCAGATTCTTGCAAAGCAGCTGAACATTTCACCACATCAGCTTTCTTATGTTACCAACAGTGGAGAAGGTGAGGGACTGGTCTTTTATGGCAGTACCATTATCCCGTTTAAGGATAAATTTGATAATTCTCTGATGCTGTATGCGTTGATGACTTCTAAGCCGGATGAGGTAGAGAAGCGTAAAAAACTTGGTATCGGAGAAAGAGACGATTAAAAAAATATAAAAAACAAAATAGAACAAAAGCAGGGGATGAGCCGGGAAATTGTTTCCGGCAATTTTTCTGCCGGGATAAAGGCAAAGGGGATGGTGAGATTTGCAGGAGCATGAGTATAAGGCGAGAGATAAAACCGTCCAGAAGATGAGCCGTGATGGTCTTAGAGAAGAGAATCTTCGGAATAAAGAAGAAAAAAGGATCACTGGACGGGACATGGATACAGAGGTTTCCCGTAGTGAAAAAAAGGATGAACTGGATTTCAGTAAGAGAAGGCGTGAGCATATCAATGAAAAAAGGGAAACAGAACATCCGGAGCAAAGTTCCCAAAAAACCATATATAGTAGAGAATCTGTACTGGATGAGGAGTCAGAACAAGATATAGATGGAAAACTGGATGGGGAACAAGTAGCCGATGAAAGCACAGCTGCAACGAAATCCGCATTTCGCAGTGAGAGCATCCGTGGACAGCCAAGGGGAGAACGGGCTTATCTGGAAACGGTTGCAGACAGCCGGGATCTCCGTAAGAAAAAGATGGTCAGAGATTATGCGTCAAAAGAAAGACGGAAGGAAAAGGAGGCTTCCGAAGAAAGCAAGACGGTAAAGAGAGAAGCTGCCCGGTACAGGGAAACTTCAGAAGTGGCAGAAGAGTCTCTGGATGGATTTTCGGAGGAGATCAAAGGCAAATCGAAGCGGGAACGTGTGCTGAAAGAACAGCGGAAAAAGAGTTCCAGATTATCGTTTGGCGATGAAAGTGATGGCATGGTACATGGAGCCGGTATCGGTATCCGAAGTTCTGCATCTGCCGTGAAAGATGCTGCGGCTACGGCGGCTCATTGGAAAACCCATGAGGCAGAAGAGGATAATGCTGCGGTAGAAGGGGCACACCGGGCAGAGCTTGCAGGAGAAAGCCTCGCAAGAAAATCCATTTATACAAGGGAACGCTTAAAGCAAAGGAGGGAACAGTCAAAAAGACTGAAAGAAAGCGTTCTTGATGAAGCAGAAAAAAGCAGGCTGATGTTTGAATCTGTTTATGGAAATGAAGCAAAAAAGATGGTGAAGAAGGAAGCGGAGCAAAAAAGAAAATCTGCATTGCAAAAGCTGTTCCAGAAGAAACGTTATCAGAAACAGTATCAGGCAGCAAAGCAGAGCAAAAAGGCAAAGGATGCGGCGATTACTTCAGCACAGAAATTTACAGAAAAAGCAAAAGATGCAGTCAAAATGATTGCGGCACAAAACCGTGGGATTTTTGCTACAGTTGCTATCTTTGGATTGATCTTTGTTTTGATTGCAGTAAGTTTTACCAGCTGCAGTGCATCCTTGCAGGGAGCTTCGTCTGCCATTATTTCCACCAGTTATTCCAGTACAGATGAGGACATTTATGCCGCTGAAAATGCATACCGGGCATTAGAAGAAGCCTTAAATACGCAGATCAATCAGATGGAATCCACGCATCCGGATTACGATGAATACCGGTACCAGATTGATGAGATCGGTCATAATCCATATCAGCTGATCTCTTATCTGACAGTTAAATACGGTGGTTTTACTTATGATGAAGTAGCAGAGGAGATAGAGTCCATTTTCCGCCAGCAGTATGGGATTACGACAGATTCTACCAGGGAGACAGTTACCGAAACAAAGACAGTCCGGGTAGGGGAATCACTGGGACAGGTTGTCACCAGTGGGTATTGTAACTGCTCCATCTGCTGTGGGCAGTGGAGTGGAGGACCGACAGCCAGCGGTGCGATGCCGACAGCTAATCATACGATCGCAGTAGATGCATCGAATCCTTTTGTACCGATGGGAACCCATGTCATTATGAATGGTGTGGAATATGTAGTAGAAGATACCGGAGCTTTTGCAAGATATGGTGTTCAGTTTGATGTTTATTATGATAATCATGCAGCAGCTTCCGCACATGGGCACCAGACATGGGAGGCATACATAGCAGACAGCAATGGAAGCCAGGAAGTGCAGGTTACGACAACGAAAGAAGTAAACCGTCTGGATGTGACGATGACAAACCGCAATCTGGATACTGTATTGAGAAGCCGCATGACGGAAGAAGAACAGGAAAGATACGATGCATATAACAAATATTATGGAAATCGTGATTACCTGTTTGACTTAAACAGCATACCCACCGGAAGCGGAGGCTTTGGTTATACCATACCGGCAGATGCTTTATCTGATCCACAGTTTGCAAAAATGATACAGGAAGCAGAAAAATATCTGGGTGTCCCATATGTATGGGGCGGTTATTCCCCAAGTGGTTTTGACTGTTCCGGTTTTGTGAGCTGGGTTATCAATAACTGTGGAAATGGATGGAATGTTGGAAGATGTACTGCCGATGAGCTGCGGTCACACTGTTCACAGGTATCGCCATCGGAGGCAAAACCGGGAGATCTGATCTTCTTCCAGGGAACCTATGACACACCGGGAGCAAGCCATGTGGGAATCTATGTCGGCAATAACATGATGATCCACTGTGGCAAGCCTGTCCAGTATACGAGCATTGCAAGTGCTTACTGGCAGGAACATTTTATGGCGTTTGGTCGTCTGCATTAGAGGAGGTGACAGGGCAGATGAACATGAAATTAAAAAAACTTCTGAATGATATTCAGAAAACAGAGGACAAGATTGCTGAATTACAGGAACACCTGAAGCGGCAGAATACATTGAGACAGCAGATGGAAGACATAGAGATCGTCAAGTCGTTCCGTTCCATGAAGCTGGACAGCCGCAGCCTGCTTGTCCTGCTTGACAGGATTCAGAAAGGAACCGTTACGATCCAGATGAATGAGGATGGCGGTATCACGGTGGAGGATGCAAAAGCTCCGCAGAAAAAGGAAAACAACGCAGAAGTTCATAGACCACCTGTTGGTCAGATGACAGAAAGAGAGGTTTTAGACGATGAGAAATAAAGTGGTAAAGAAACTGCTTATGATTGCCATGGCAGTCACCATGATCTCCGGGACATCCATTGCTACGGTTTACGCCAATGCAAACCCACCGGCGGAAGAGACAACGACACAGGTAGTAGAAGAAACAACAACAGAATCAACAGAAGATACGGAGAAGAAAGAGGATACCGGAAGGGTCACCGGAGAAAGTAATAATTCTGCTTTTTCTACACCGGGAAATGCCCAGCTTGTAGATGATAAGGAAAATGATGATACAAAACAGTTCCTTACTATCCAGACCCAAAAGGGGAATACTTTTTACATGGTCATTGACCGTTCCAGTAATACAGAGAATGTGTATATGATGTCTCTGGTCGATGAGAATGATCTGGCAGAATTTCTGGATGAAACAGAAACAGACAAAGAGACGAAAGAATCAACGGTAGTCATTCCAGAAACCACACCGGAGACTACACCAGCAGCAGAGGAGGAAACCGAAGTGAAGAAAGAAGAGAAAAGCGGAATGAATGTGAAAGGTCTTGCAGCTATCGTAGTTGCAGCAATCTTAGGCTTTGCAGGAATCGCAGTTTATAAGAAACATGGACGCAGTAAGGACGAAGATTATGTAAGTGAACAGCTTGAATTTTCAGACGGTCCGTATGTAAATGAAGAGGACGATGAAAAAGAAGAATAAGTGTTTTTAAGAAATGGAAACAGTAATAAGGACAGGGGCAGCCAGAAATCTTGGCTGCCTTTTTTGATAGAAAGGAAAGGATTATGTCTAAATTTTTAGTGATCGCAGAGAAGCCAAGTGTAGCACAAAGCTATGCGAAAAATCTGTCCGCTTATAAGCGGGAGGACGGTTATCTGGAGGGAGAAAGCTGTATCGTCAGCTGGTGTTTAGGACATCTGGCAGAGTATGCACAGCCAGAGGAATATGACCCGAAATATGAAAAATGGCAGTTTGATGATCTGCCAATCCTTCCAGAAACATGGAAGCTGAAAGTTTCCAAGGATAAAAAGAAGCAGTTTGAAGTCATAAAAACTCTGATGAATCGAAGTGATGTGGAATATCTGGTAAATGGCTGTGATGCAGGAAGAGAAGGAGAACTGATTTTTCAGAGAGTATATGACCTTGCCGGATGCAGGAAACCAGTGAAACGTCTGTGGATCAGCTCGATGGAAGATGCCGCCATTCAGAAAGGCTTCCAGACAATGAAAAGTGAGGAAGAATACAAGAATCTCTGTATGGCTGCGGTGTGCAGGGCACAGGCTGACTGGCTGATCGGAATGAATGGAACCAGAGCATACACCACGAGATATTTTAAACGATTGGTTGTAGGCAGGGTACAGACCCCAACCCTTGCCATGCTTGCAGAACGGCAGGAGAGGATTGAGCATTTTCAAAAAGAAGCGTTTTATAAGATAGCACTGACAGATGGAAAACTTACAGTAGTTTCCGAGAACATTGCAAATGAAGAAGCTGCGGATCTGCTGGCAGCGTTATGTAATGGTTCGACCGCTGTGGTCACACAGATGAAGAAAGAACGTAAGAAATCATTTCCACCGAAACTTTATGATCTGACAAGCCTGCAGAGAGAAGCCAACCGTTACTTTGGATATACAGCGAAACGTACACTGGATATGTTACAGGAATTATATGAAGAAAAGCTGATTACTTATCCAAGAACAGACAGCCAGTTTGTAACGGAGGATATGAAAGATTCGGTAGAGGAACTGGTAGAAAAAATGCCAGTATTACTTTCGTTTGTAGATTATGAACAGTTGGGGCATGGCATAAAAAGGGTAATCAACAATGCAAAGGTATCTGATCACCATGCGATTCTTCCGACAAAAGAAGCCGTGGAGAAAGGAATTGCTGATTTACCGGCAGATAAAAAGAATCTGATGATGCTGATCTGTCAGCAGCTGGTACAGGCAACTGGAGAAGAATATCTGTATGAGCAGACAGATATTACGGTAAAGTGCCAGGAACATGATTTTAAAGCCAGAGGGAAGATTCCAGTACAGATGGGATTTAAGGAAGTAGAAAAGGCATTTAAACAGCTGTGTGTCAAAGCGGAACCAGTGGAGGAAAAGGAAAAAGAGACTTCGATTCCTGCTGGGTATGAAGAAGGAATGAGGCTTTTTCCAGTAAAAGCAGAGAAAACCACACATTATACCTCTCCGCCGAAACCATTCAATGAAGATACGCTCCTTGCTGCAATGGAAACAGCCGGTAATAAGGAGTTTGATTCTGAAACAGAAAAGAAAGGGCTGGGGACTCCGGCAACAAGGGCAAGTATCATTGAAAAATTGGTTTCTTCCGGTTATGCACAGAGAAAGGGTAAGCAGATATTACCAAGTACCGAGGGAAAGGAATTGGTAAAGGTCATGCCAGAGTATCTGAAATCAGCAGTAATGACAGCGGAATGGGAGAACCAGCTGTTGCTGATGGAAAAGGGACAGATTACAGATACTCAGTTCATGGGAGAGATTACTTCTCTTGTAAGTAAGATTTTAGAGGTATGCAGGGAGATACCAGAAGAGGAACGCAGGAGATTCCAGACTGAGAGGGAAGTGATCGGCAAATGTCCGGTCTGTGGCTGTGATGTTTTCGAGGGGAAACAGAATTTTTACTGCTCAAACCGTCAGTGTGATTTTGCCCTTTGGAAAGAAAACCGTTTCCTTGGAAGCATGGAGAAAAATCTGGATAAAAAGATGGCAAGAGAACTTCTTGATAAGGCTTGTACCCATGTAAAAGGTCTGTATTCTAAAAAGAAAGATATGAAATTTGATGCAGATCTGTTACTCACACTGGAGGATGGCAAGCCGAGATTCCATCTGGAATTCCCAAAGAAGAAAAAGAAATAAGACAAGGAGGTAAAGCGATATGTCTAAACTACAGGACATCCGGGATCTGGCACAGGAACATGCGGTATCAGTGAGCGGTTCCCCCAGAGACTGGATGGATTATATGGACACAGCATCAAGGTTATATCGTTATTCTTTTTCAGACCAGCTTCTGATCCATGCACAGCATCCGGAAGCAACGGCCTGTGCATCACTGGAATTATGGAATGAAAAGATGTTCCGATGGGTGAACCGTGGTGCAAGGGAGATCGCCCTGCTTGATGAAACAGGGCAGCATACCAGACTCCGTTATGTGTTTGATATTTCGGATACTCACATGGTAGCCGGAGGCAGAAGTCCGTATCTTTGGAAGATGCAGGAACACCAGAGAGAAGAGATTCTCACCCATCTGGCAGAGGTCTATGCTCTGGAGGAAAAGGATACAGCAACTTTGCAGGATGCATTGATGGCAGTCGCAAGGGAAATGGTCAGTGATAATCTGGAGGAATACCTGGACGGATTGGAATATGCAACGGAAGGTACTTATCTGGAAGATCTGGATGAGGTGACGATCCGCAGTGATTTTCGTCAGCTGGTAACAGACAGTGTTTACTACCTGCTTTCCAGGCGATGCGGGCTTGACCCGATGGAACTTCTGGAAGAAGAGGACTTCATGCATATCACAGATTATAACCGTCTGTCTGTTCTCACCTTTCTTGGAAATATGGCAAGCCAGCTCAGTGAGAGTATTCTGATTGATATTGGAAAGACCATACATAAAATTTCTCTGGAAGAAGCGAGAAAAGAGGTTGAAATTTCCAATGAAAGGAATTATAATGACTTTACTACGTTAATGCGTGAAACTAAAAATCGGGATGCAGAATCTAAAAAAGAAGAAAATATTGAAAATGAAGGAGGAACTGATTATGGAACTGACATATCATCGCAAGGGAGATTACCTGTTTCCGAATCTGACCGTCGAAGAGGAAGAAGTGACGATCGGGAAATACGGGATGCTGCGGAGGACATTCCTGAAGGAACACAAGAACAGCCTTTATCAGAGCCTGTTCCTGACCGGGAAGCTGAACAGCCATCTGGAACAGATCGAGAAAGCAGCACAGGAGAGAATGGACAGCCAGATGGAGAAATTACTGGAGAAGAATCCGGCACCGGACAAGGAAGCAGATCCGATAGCATGGACAGCACACATGAACGCACTGATGGCAACAGCGGAAGAGAGCATCTTGACGGAATTGGTATACAGTTAGTCGAAGATACAAGAGAAAATGGACTGAGTAAAGCAGAGGAAGAGATCGCCTCTGCTTTATCTTTGCCCGAATATCCAACTGCAGATGAACAAAGGCGGAACATCGAGGAAAGGACAGCTGCCCTTTATGCCGGAGAAATCCCGATTCCAGAGGAAGTTGTTGATGAGATTTTACGGACAGGAGGAAACCGGAAAGCAAGCCAGCTCCGGATCATCTATAATTTCATGAGCGAACAGACATCGGAGGAATATGCGGAGTTTGTAAAGCGTGAATACCGTAAAGGTGGAAAAGGCTTTCAGATTGATGGAAGGGAATATTCAGTCTGGTTTGATGAAACCGGGATGCAGATCGCAGTGGGGCATACGGTTACAGACCATATCTTAGATAAGGCGTTTTTATCATGGGAGGATGTCAGCGGACGTATCCATCAGCTTTTAGATCAGGGTGAATATGCACCACAGTCTGTATTGGATGCGGCAAGAAGTAATGCAGTGAAAGAACACGCCCAGGCTCTTGCCTATATGAAAGGGGATATGGCAGAAGGAGTAGCCGAGATTGTTTTTGACGAAGAGGACTTACCACATCTTCGCAGTATCTATCCGGAGATCACAGATTATCTGGAAGAAAAGCTGGAAGATCCCCAGTGGCTTTCGGAACTGAATGAAAGACTGGATGCACTGGCAGAAGCCTATGAAGAAAATCATTCCATTATGCGTTTCCATCATTATAATCCTGTAAATATCTCAAAGCAGTTTCAGAAGTTTGCGGATGAGGTGATTCCTTATCAGGCTAGGGACGGCTTTGCCTGGAAAGAACATCCGATGTTCATTACACAGGATGAGATTGATGCTTATCTTTCAGGAGGTGGAGCGTATTCGCAGGGCAGGCTTAGGACGTATTCCTTTTATCTACTTCATGAAGATGAAAGATCGAGGACAGGTTTTATCAAGGAACAGTATGGGATCGGTGGAAGCAGTCATGCACTGTCTGGTGCCGATGATTCACACGCAAACTATGATGGAAAAGGATTGTTTCTTGCAAGAGGTGCTTATGGGAATCCATATACGTCAATTTTATTATCCTGGAATAAAGTTGCAAACAGAGTAGCTTATCTGATAAAGAATGACCAGTTCCTGCAGGCAGAAGATTATGCTCGTATGCCGGAATATGAACGAGAGCAGATGGCGAATAAGGTACTCCGCTTTTATGACCGTCTTCCGGAAGAGATAGACAGACCCTTTACAGATGACTTCTTCTGGGAAAAACCAGGAAAAGAAATGGTCGCAGTATTAGAGAATCCAGAGCAGACAGAAGAACTGTTACAGAAGATGGATGCAGCATTGGCAGCTCTGCCATTGGATTTTGAAGCGTATGGGACAAACTATCAGCAGAAAACAGAACTTCTTTCGGAACTCCACCAGTATGCAGAAGGAACCTATACGATATTCCCGACACCGGAAGCAGAACCGTCTTTTGCGGAACTATCCGGACACCAGATGACCATGTTTGATTTCTTGGATACGAAGGCAGTGGCAGAACCGACCGTAGTAGATATGTCAGATGTGGAGGAAATAGAAGAGGAAGAGGTTACTGCCGAAGAATCTATTTCAGAGAGTCAGGAGCAGGAAATAATAGAAACTTCTGAGGAACAGAAAGAACCAGAAGAAGAGGCAACAGCTAAAACAGCAGAAGAACTAGCGGAGTCCTGGGATGAAGGTGTTTTTGCGTATCAGGGGTATCATTTTGAAGCAGTAGGGGTATTGCTGGAAGGAATAGAAGGAAAAGATCTGGTTGCACAGACCCGTTCCAATACAGAACTGCATTTATCAACCTACCATACAGAAGATTTCCCTAAATATTCCTATGATGATTTTTATGCAGTCAGCAATGCACCAACTGCCGATGTGTTCCGGTGTCTGGAAACCGGACGCAATTATATTCCCGGAGAAAATGAACTGTTTGGATATGAGGGAGAATTCCAGCCATATTTAAAACCGGAAACAGAAAAGATTGTAACAGAACCGCACAACTTCCGTATCCAGGATAATGACCTTGGTGCAGGCGGACCGAAAGCAAAGTATAAGGCAAATATGGAAGCCATCCATTTGTTACAGACGTTGGAGAAAGAAGAGCGTCTGGCAACCCCTGAAGAGCAGGAAATTTTATCCCGTTATGTTGGCTGGGGTGGTATCCCACAGGCATTTGAGGAGAGTAACAGCAGCTGGGCGAATGAGTATCTGGAATTAAAGAATACCTTATCACCGGAAGAATACAGTGCAGCAAGGGCATCGACCTTAAATGCTTTTTATACATCCCCGACCGTGATCCGAAGTATGTATGAAGCATTGGAAAACATGGGACTGAAACAGGGAAATATCCTGGAGCCGTCCTGTGGTGTCGGTAACTTTATGGGACTGATCCCAGAGAGTATGAGCAAAGCTAATATGTACGGTGTGGAACTTGACCCGGTTTCGGGCAGGATCGCAAAACAGCTTTACCAGAAAAACAAGATTGCCGTGCAGGGATTTGAGGAAACCAGTTATCCGGACAGCTTTTTTGACTGTGTGATAGGCAATGTTCCGTTTGGAGCGTATCAGGTCAGTGACCGCAGATATGACCGGCATCATTTTATGATCCATGATTATTTTATTGCAAAATCCCTTGATCTGGCCCGACCGGGCGGCGTAGTTGCAGTGGTAACTTCCAGTGGAACGATGGATAAGCAGAATCCGGCAGTGAGACAGTATATCGCAAACCGGGCAGAACTGCTTGGAGCCATCCGATTACCGAATAATGCGTTCCAGAGAAATGCCAATACCAGTGTTGTTTCTGATATTTTGTTTTTCCAGAAAAGGGACAGGGCATCCATTGAGGAGCCGGAATGGTTAAATCTAAAGGAAACACCGGAAGGCTATTCAGTCAATGCTTATTTTGCAGAGCATCCGGAAATGGTGCTTGGTGAATTTACCACAGAAAGCACCCAGTATGGAAAGCAGGAAGTGACTGTAAAACCAAAAGAAGGCGTTACCTTAGAAGAACAGTTAAAAGAAGCCGTCCAGAATATCCATGGCACGATCACGGAACTGGAACTTTCGGATACAGAGCTGGAGGAGGTTGTCTCTATCCCGGCAGACCCGGATGTAAAGAATTTCAGTTTTACCGTAGTGAATGATGAAGTCTATTACCGGGAAAATTCTGTGATGAACCGCATGGAGCTTTCGGCAATGACAGCGGAACGTGTCAAAGGGATGGTGAACATCCGTGATGTTACGAATGAACTGATCCAGTGCCAGATGGAAGAGGAAAGTGATGAAGAGATCATAAAGCTGCAGGAAAAACTTAATGAAGAATACGATACCTTTACAGCAAAATATGGTCTTATCAGCAGCAATGCCAATAAGAGGGCATTCAGCCAGGACAGCAGCTATTGTCTTTTGACTTCTCTGGAATTTCTGGATGATAAGGGAGAACTGAAACGGAAAGCGGATATTTTCAGCAAGCGTACAATCCGCCGGGCAGAAACGGTAACTTCCGTGGATACTGCCAGTGAAGCACTTGCTGTTTCCATCGGTGAGAGGGCGGGCGTTGACCTTTCCTATATGGCACAGCTTTCCGGAAAAACAGAAGCAGAACTTACCGAAGAACTGGCAGGAGTGATCTTTAAGAACCCGATCGGTGAAAAATGGGAACCATCGGACGAATATCTTTCTGGAAATGTGAGGGAGAAACTACAGATTGCCAAACAGTTTGCAGAAGATCACCCGGAATATCAGGTGAACGTGCAGTATTTGGAGCAGGTACAGCCAAAAGATCTGGATGCGTCAGAGATTGAGGCAAGACTTGGGGCAACCTGGATCTCCGAGGATTACATTACACGGTTTATGGCAGAGACATTCCATACACCAAGATATTATGTAGGGAGCAAAGTCAAAGTCCAGTATGCCGAAGTGACCGGACAATGGAATGTTATGGGAAAAAGTGTGGACAGCTACGGAAATGCTCTTGTTACTTCCACATATGGAACACAGAGAGCCAATGCCTATCGCCTTTTGGAAGATGCCTTAAACCTTAGAGATACCAAGATTTATGACACGGTACAGGATGCCGATGGGGAACACCGGGAATTAAACCGGAAGGAAACAATGCTGGCACAGCAGAAGCAGGAGCTGATCAAAGAGGAATTTAAGGAGTGGATATTTAAAGACCTGCACCGACGGGAAGATCTCTGTAAGATCTATAATGAACGATTTAACAGCATTCGTCCACGGGAATATGATGGAAGCCATATTCAGTTTGTCGGCATGAACCCGGAGATCACCTTGATGCCGCATCAGAAAAACGCAGTGGCTCATGTGCTGTATGGAAATAATACGTTACTGGCTCATTGCGTAGGAGCAGGAAAGACGTTCCAGATGATCGCAGCCGGTATGGAATCAAAACGGCTGGGACTCTCACAAAAGAATCTTTATGTTGTGCCAAACCATCTGACCGAGCAGTGGGGCAGTGATTTTCTACGTCTCTATCCGGGAGCAAATATCCTGGTGGCAACGAAGAAAGACTTTGAGCCGGCAAACCGAAAACGGTTCTGTTCCCGTATTGCGACAGGGGATTATGATGCCGTGATCATCGGCCATACGCAGTTTGAGAAAATCCCTCTTTCAAGAGAACGGCAGATTGCCATGCTGGAAGATCAGATCGCAGATATTACGTTTTCCATTGAAGAAGCGGCACATCAGGCAGGGCAGAATTATACCATCAAGCAGTTGGAAAAAACAAAGAAGAGTCTGCAGGCGAGGATGAAGAAACTCAATGACCAGACCAGAAAGGATGATGTAGTAACTTTTGAGCAGTTGGGTGTAGACCGGCTGTTTGTGGATGAGAGCCATAGTTTTAAGAACCTTTTTTTGTATACAAAAATGCGGAATGTGGCGGGTATCTCACAGACGGATGCACAGAAAAGTTCGGATATGTTTATGAAATGCCGGTATATGGATGAACTGACAGGCGGCAGAGGAATCACCTTTGCTACAGGTACTCCTGTATCAAATAGTATGACCGAGCTTTACACTATCATGCGTTATCTCCAGTATGATACACTCATGCGTATGGGTATGGGACACTTTGATTCCTGGGCGGCAACGTTTGGGGAGACAGTAACTGCAATCGAATTATCACCGGAAGGAACGGGCTATCGTGCGAAAACACGGTTTGCCCGTTTTTTTAATCTTCCAGAGCTGATCTCCATTTTTAAGGAAGCTGCGGATATTCAGACATCGGATATGCTGAATCTTCCTGTACCGGAAGCAGAGTTTATCAATGAAGTCTTAAAACCAAGTGAAGAACAGCAGGAAATGGTCAGTGCCTTTTCGGAACGTGCGGAAGAAGTAAGAGCCGGTCTTGTGAATCCAACGGTGGACAACATGCTCAAGATTACCAATGACGGAAGAAAATGTGCATTGGATCAGAGGCTATTAAATGAACTCCTTCCGGATGCAGAAAAAAGCAAGGTCAATACCTGTGTGGAAAATGCTTTTCAGGTATGGGACGAGGGAAAAGCAGATCGGACAACACAGCTGATCTTCTGTGACTTGTCTACTCCAAAAGGGGATGGGACTTTCAATGTATATGATGATGTCCGAAACAAACTGGCTGCCAGGGGAATCCCGAAAGAAGAGATTGCGTTTATTCATGAATACAACACGGAGACAAAGAAAGCAGATTTGTTTGCAAAGGTACGGACCGGGCAGGTGAGAATCCTTATGGGTTCCACTCCAAAACTCGGTGCTGGTACCAACGTACAGGACAGGCTCATTGCCCTCCATCACCTTGACTGTCCGTGGAAGCCGTCTGATCTGGAACAACAGGAAGGACGTATCTTAAGACAGGGAAACCAGAATGACAAAGTAAAGATATTCCGGTATGTGACGGAGAACACTTTTGATGCGTATATGTGGCAGATTTTGGAGAATAAGCAGAAGTTCATCAGCCAGATCATGACCAGTAAATCCCCGGTCAGGGCTTGTGAAGATGTGGATGATACGGCACTGTCCTATGCGGAAATAAAGGCACTTGCCACAGGCAATCCGTACATTAAAGAAAAAATGGATCTGGATGTGCAGGTGAGTAAGCTAAAACTTCTAAAGGCAAACCATACCAGTCAGATTTACCGTCTGGAATCCGATATTGCAAAGAATTTCCCGGTACAGATCAGTGCATTGAAAGAGCGGATTGCCGGAATGCAGGTGGATTCGCAGGTAGTAAAAAGTGTGGATTTACAGGATAATGACACGTTTGCCATGACAGTAGGGAATGTCCTTTATGAAGATAAGAAAGAAGCAGGCGAAGCGTTGATCGCTGCTTGTGCAGGGTTAAAAACCGTCAGCACCGGCGGAAAGGTCGGAGAATATCATGGGTTCACGTTATCTGCTTCCTATAATATGTTCTCCAATGCGTTTGAACTGACGATCAAAGGAAAATGTTCTTATAAGCTGGAGATCGGAAAAGACCCGGTAGGAAATATGCAGCGTATCCATAACACGCTTTCTTCTATCGACAGGAAGCTGACGGAAAGTGAGCAGAAATTGGAAACCGTACAACAGCAGCTTGCTACTGCACAGGAAGAGGTAAAGAAACCATTTCCGAAAGAAGCAGAGCTGAATGAAAAGATAGAACGGTTATCCGAGTTAAATGCCTTGCTGAACATGGATGAAAAGGGCAATGAGACGATTATGGCAGATGAGGATATTGGCAGAGAAGGAAGTAACACAGACAGCAGGGATGCCGTAGAAGAAAAAGAACTTCCGGAAACAGCAGACAGAATTCATAAGCCATCTATTCTGGAACGCTTAAAGCAGGAGAAGGCACAGCAGAATACAGCGGAACCGACCGTTACACAGAAAACTGCAAAGAAAAAACACGAACAGGAGTTATAAAAGATTTCCCGTCAGAGTTTTCTCTGGCGGGGACATAAAATGGAGGGTTTGTTTATGGCAAATAATATAGAAAAACAGTTAAAAGAAATATCGGAACGGCTGGAGCAGGGAGTAAAAGAGATCTTTACATCGGAGCGATATACCGAATATCTGAATACCATGTCAAAGTTCCATAATTACAGCTTTAATAACACGCTGCTGATCACCATGCAGAAACCGGAAGCAACACTGGTGGCAGGGTATCAGGCATGGCAGAAGAAGTTTAACCGCCATGTAAAACGTGGAGAGAAAGGAATCCAGATCATTGCACCAGCACCGATCCGGGAGAAACAGGAGATTGAAAAGATCGACCCGGTAACAAAAGAGCCTGTGATCGGGGATGATGGACAGCCGGAAACAGAGATTGTGGAGATGGTGATACCGAGATTCCGCATAACGACAGTGTTTGATGTCAGCCAGACAGAGGGAGAACCGATCGCAGAACTGGAGGTGCCGGAGCTTACCGGAAGTGTACAGTTTTATGATACGTTCATGCAGGCATTGCAGAATATTTCTCCTGTACCGATCCGCATGATGAATGTGGAAGGGGAAGCAAAAGGCTATTATCACCAGACAGAAAAATATATTGCGATAAAGGAAGATATGAGTAATATCCAGACGATGAAAACCGGAGTCCATGAAGTGAGCCACGCATTGCTGCATGACCGGGAAGTAATGGATGCGGAAGGCGTCTTAAAAGACCAGACAACAAAGGAAGTGGAAGCAGAAAGTATCGCTTACATAGTCTGCAACCATTTTGGTCTGGATACTTCAGAATATTCGTTTACCTATATCGCCAGCTGGTGCGAGAGCAGGGATATGAAGGCGTTGAAAGCATCTATGGATACCATCCGAAAAACATCGGCAGAGATCATTGAGAATATCGAGGCACAGATGTACGAGTTGGAAATGGAAAGACCAATCCGGGATACTTTTCATAAGGAAGATTTAATTCTGCATCTTTCAGGCAGTATGGGTTCCGAGTTTACCTATGATCTGATTGAAAACATGAGCAGGGAACAGTTAGAGCAGAATGTGGGAGAATACGTCCGCCTTCTGGAAAGTGGTGAGATAGAGGAAAATGAGAAACCTCTGGAAAGTTTTCTGGAAGAAAAAGGTGCTGCTGTCACACCACTCTATGACAGCAGTGGACACGGAGAGAACTATCCGATTGATTTTTATGATGTGGAATATGATGCTGACATAGGCGTTACTTATATTTCTGACCTTTCTCCGAAAGAGCAGGCAGAGATGTTGGTACAAAAGGCAGAGTTTCCAAGAAATATTTTTTCAGAAGAAGAAAAGACATTTGTAAATGAATATGCAGAAACCTTCCCCGGACAGGTGGAAAGACTGAATGACCTGGTATGGGATATGAGGGAATCTTATGATGAAGCCGGTTCAAAGCTGGTGTATGAAGTGATTCAGGCAGCAAGGGCAAACTTCCCAGTGAAGGAACCGGAGATTGCAGAAGAAACAGCCATGCAGTATGCCCACCGTCTGATTGAAACGGCAGAAGCTGCAAATACAGGAAATTTCACAGATTCCCAGAGAAATCTTATTGTGAATTTTGCATATAAGATGGATGACAAAGACGAAGTGCTTGGACTGGTGAACCGTATGATGACCGCAATCCGCAGACCGGAAAGTGAATATACGAGAAACCTTATGAATGAAACACAGGCACAGATTGACAATTTCCCAGATGGCATGATCGGTTTTACGGAAATGCACGAGGCAGGAATCCAGTTAGACCATATGCTACCGCTTATGAAAGACCGGGCATATGAATTATACCGTGGAGGGGCAGAAATTTACATCTTATATGGAAATCCAGAGAATCCACAACGGGCAGAACAGGTGCTTGTGGAGACGGAAAATGAGATTTTTGGATATGACGGTATCTTTGGAATCACAGAAACAGAATGGGAAGTCCAGAAAGAAAGAGAAGTCTCTGCCACAAAACAGGAAGCACTGGAACGGCAGAGTGCAGAAAAGATTGATGAGACACTTCTTCTGCATGGAGAAAGCAGAAGGTTTGCCATTTATCAGATGGATAGTGGAGATGAGCATACCTATCAGTTTATGGGAATGGAATCTGCAAAGAACCTGGGCTATACCATTGATGGAAAGGATTACCGGATGGTTTATGCAGCACCGTGGATGCCAACGATCACGTTAGACAATATATTTGAACGATTTAACATTGATCGACCGGAAGATTTCCGTGGTCATTCCTTATCGGTAAGTGATGTGATCGTGATAAACAGGGGGGCAGAGATCACAGCCTATTATGTAGATTCTTTTGGATTTCAGGAACTTCCGGAGTTTGTCCAGCAGAGAATGAACATGCTGGAACATAATTCCGTCAGGGCATATCCGCCAGTTTATAAAGAAACATTGGAACAGGCAATGGGAGAACGGGATGTAGATGCCTATCTGGATTCCAGAAAGTTAAATCTGGACTGCAAGAAAGCAATCGAGGATGTTATCCGGGAGAATTTTGACGGACTGCACTTAAAGCAGGGTGCGGCAAAAGAAGTCGTGGAACGCTTTGGGGAAGAACGTATGAATTTTGTTATGGCAAACACCATCCGTGAACTTTCTCATGATGGAAGATTTTCCAGACAGAACAAAGACTGGGCGGAGCATATCGAAATCCCGGAAAATATCAGCCGAGGCAGAAATCTGAACCTGGATTATGTGATTGAAAGCCACCCGGCAGTTTTAGATGGGTTTATCGACATGGCAAGAGCTGAGATCCGGATGCAGAGGATAGAACAGGCGATAGGAGAAAACGAAGTGACGATCACAGCAGAGACAAGAGGATATGAAGCAGAAGGACATAACGGGACATGGCATACGGTTGATAAAAAGGAATATGCGGGGGAAAAGTTTTTCTTAATGGAACATGATGAATTTGGCTCCGATGTGGCTGGCATTATCGTAGCAGAAAATGGACAGCTTGTAGCGGAGGACTTATGGAATGGATTTGATGAAGGAGCGTTAGAAGCTGTATCAGAATATCTGCAGGAAAATGGAACAACACTTTATGACTTGACGGAATTCCCGGAAGATTCTGTTGTAACCCTGCGGAGTGGACAGACACTTACAATCGAAGAAATACAGGCAGTACAGAAAGACATATGGGAAGAAACGATGGCAGGAAAAAATGAATCGGAAACAGATGTCCGGTTTAATTTTCATGCAGTCAGTGAGGTGCAGCTGCCGGAAGGCATAAAGTTGAAAATGCCAGAGATTCATTACATTGATAATTTTTATGTGATGGAAGATGTAAATGCAGAGGGTGTAGTAAAAGTAAACCGGTATGAATCACTGGATGAAGCGATGCAGGAATATTTACGTCTGCCAAATCATCAGAAAAAAGTGCTTGGTATCCAGAATACGGAAACGATGCAGGAAAGCATGGATTTTATCCGATGTGAAAACGGGATAGATCGGCTGACCCATGCGTATGAACAGATCGGAGGGTGGCTGAATCCAGAAATATATGAAGCGGTAAATAAAATGGAAAACATGCTGGACTGGAATGAGGTACAGATTGCATATCAGATTGGAAAACAATACTTTACAATCCAGACCGCAGAAGATGGCTATGACTATACATTTTACAATGAAGATTATCAGGAGGATGATGGAGGAATCTATGACAATCCGACAATCTATGTGGATGAAGCTGCCAGTGATATTTTAGAAGATAAAGGGTATTCACTGGAAGATGCAAAAGTAGTGGATTATGAAGAACTGATGGCAGATGTGGAAGAAGTTCAGGAAGAACAGATGCAGCGGATACAATTAGAAAAGAACTGCCCGGCAAGTATTTTTGAAGGATTTCGCAGAGAAGAAGCACTGCAAACCTATGAGGGAATCGCAATGCAGTTTACCAGGAGTAAAGGGTATCTGACCATACAGGCAACAGAAGAAGGATATTCTTTTATTTTTTATGACTTTGACCTGCATGAAATCCAGAGTGGTGATTATGATAATCCCGACGCATTTATCCAGGAAGCCGCTTATGAAATTCTTAAAAGTGAGAGAATGGATGACATGGAATGTGTCAAAGTGGATTATAAAGAATTTGAGGAAATGACGATCCAGCACTCTAAAGATTTATTGCAGGAGGGGGAACTTCGTGTGACTTCTGAGATTGGAAGAAATGAACTGGCATTAAATAGCCTGAGCAGGGCAGAAGTAGAAAGAGGGGTTCTGTATCATGCACAGGCAGTATTAGAAGATATGGGAATGGAACAGGAGGTAGAGCTGCTTGCTGCAAGAGTGTATGGTTCCAGAAGCAGACAAGACCTTTACCGGGAAGATTCTGACCTTGATGTAGTGATTTCTTATCGTGGCAATATCCGTGAAGACAGTTTCTTCAATGAATTAAATGCTCATGGTATAGCAATGGCAGGTATTAAGGTGGACATCAATCCTATCGCAGAAGAAAGAATCACTCTGGCAGAATATATGAAGGAAGCAGATGCTTACCTTGATCAGCAGGAGATTAAAAAACTCGCTTCGGACCTGGATAATTTTAGTTATGACGTTGATACCTATGAGTATAACGATACGATTGAAAATAGAGAAGAACAGGTGGAAAAACTCACAGAGGATATTTTGAATAAGAAAACAGAAGCTATCAAGGACTGGCTGCTTGAGGTATCCGAGGAATCCGATATAGACAGCGATGTGATAACTGCCCGTTCTTTACTTTCCCGTTTGGAAGATACAGAGCGACTTTCTATCTTTGACAAACAGCCAGAACAGGAACAGCCAGAAGCTACGATCAGTTTTTATGTCGCAGAGTGCATGGAGTTTCCGGTCATGGGAGAATACCATAATAATCTTACTCTGGAAGAAGCGATTAAGATTTATGAAAGTATTCCGGCAGAACGAATGCATGGAGGCAAAGGGATTGGTTTTGATCTGCAGGACGGGGATAAAGATTATTCTGGAGAGTACGAACTGATGTGTTGGGACAGAGTAGACAGGGAACTGATAGATATGATTCCTCATTATAAGGAAAGTCCATTGGTACAGAAAGCAATCAACGATATGGAAAAGTATCTGAATGAGAAACATGGAAAAGTGCAGGAAGCAGAACAGACTGTGGAAGTGAAACAGGAAGTTCCAGAAGCACCAGTCAAGAAAGAATCTGTATCAGTAGAACCAAACTGGGAACAAAACAAAGAGCCTGCAAAGGGCGAAAAAGGAGAACTGAAAAAATCTGTGCTGCAGTCGTTAAAAGAGTTCCAGGCAAGAGTAAAAGCACAGGAGCAGAAAGAAATGGCAACTGAAAAATCCAAAGCACATAAGAAGGGGGATGTAGAATTATGATGAATCTGGCAATGAACTTTGATACAGACGAATGTTCAGTAACGGCAATGTTTGATAAAGGAAACAGAAATGACACAATGGAAGCAATCGACCATATCATTCCATTTCTAAAAGGGGATGCGGATATGATCG
>OGRT01001177.1_pt1 | contig 22205 bp, 23 predicted proteins | sample 1553581 | NCBI WGS metagenome assembly OGRT01 (sample SAMEA2580113, study PRJEB22360) | human gut metagenome | biome: human gut; feature: human-associated habitat; material: faeces | place: Denmark | collected 2008/2010
CACAGGACGAAAATCATCCTCTGATGCTGAGACTGCGGGTTCTGCGGGTGCATTCAGTTCCAGCGCCGCCTTCCATAAAAACAGGCCGAAGCAGAGCATCAGCACCGCAAAAACAAACAGCATACCGCGTAAAAGCTGGTGCTGTGTTTTGCGGCGGCGTGTTTTATGTTTGCTATGTTTATTTGCAGGTCTGCGATGACTGGTTGGCATAAAGTTTTACTTCCTGTTCGTTTTACATTTATAATACGAGTATACTCGCCTTTTCCCTGCGCTGCAACAAAAAAAGACTGCCAATTTTTCAAAAGGCAGTCCTTACTGGGTTATTTCAGTTCTACAACCGTCACGCCGCTTTCGCCTTCGCCGTAACGGCCAAGACGGAAGCTTTTTACCATGCGGTTACCGCGCAAATGCTTATGGATGGCGGTGCGCAGTGCACCGGTGCCGTTGCCATGGATCAGATAGACCACCGTCTGCCCGTTCAGGATGGCACGGTCAATAAAGGAATCTACCTCTGACAGTGCCTCGTCCACCGTCAGCCCCAGCAGGTTGCACTCCATTTTGGCGGTGCGCTGTACGCGCTCTCCCCTGCCGTTGGGACGGTTGGTGTCGCCGGTCAGGCGGGAATACCGCTGCTGCGCCTTGGTTTTTGGTGCAGTGGGTTCTTTTACCAGCTTTTCCGGCTGCTTCAAGCCCTTGAGGGGTACCTTGGTCTTAATGATACCGGCGCGCACCAGCACATCGCCGTTTTTATCAGGCAGCGCCAGAACGGTGGCCAGCTGGTTCAGTTCTGCAATGCAGACCTCCTGCCCCACCTTTACCTCCTTCAGCGGCACAAACTCCTTAACGGGGTTATGCACCACCTCCGTACCGGCAAACAGCTTTTCGGTCTCCTTTTTGGCAATCTCGCGGGCGCGCTGTGCCTTCTGCTGGGCGCTCATACGCTCGTCCTTTTGCAGCTGGCGCAGTTCGTCGGTCAGCGCGTAGGCCTGTGTTTCCACCTGCTGTGCCAGTGTACGTGCCTTGGCACGGGCGGCTTCCAATTCGTTTTCGCCCTGCTGGATCAGCTCATCCCGCTTTTTGCGGGCGGCTTCCAACTGATGAGAAGCTTCGTTGCGTAGCTGCTCCACCTCGTTCTGGCTTTCTTTCAGTTGAAGTTTCAGATCATCCAGCTGCCCCAGAACTGCATCCAGACGTTTATCCTCGGCAGACAGATGCTGCTGGGCAGCCTCAATGACGCGACTGGGGATGCCCAGCTTTTCGCTGATCAGGAAAGCGTTGGACTTGCCCGGTACGCCCACACTCAGCTTATAGGTGGGGCGCAGGGTCTCCAGATCAAACTCGCAGCTGGCGTTGACCACGCCCTTAGTCTCCAGCGCAAAAACCTTCAGTTCCGCATAGTGGGTGGTAGCCATCAGCAGTACACCACGGCGGCGCAGCTCCTCAATGATGGCAACAGCCAGTGCGGCACCCTCGGCAGGGTCGGTGCCGGCGCCCAGCTCGTCCAGCAGCACAAGGGTGTGCGGCATGGCAAGCTCCAGAATGCCGGTGATCTTTTTCATGTGGCCGGAGAAGGTGGATAGGCTCTGCTCAATGCTCTGTTCATCGCCGATATCTACCAGAAATTCGTCAAACACGCAGATCTCGCTGCGCTCGTCTGCCGGGATCAGAAAACCGCACTGTGCCATAGCGCACAGCAGACCGGCGGTTTTCAGAGTGACCGTTTTACCGCCAGTGTTCGGGCCGGTGATGATAAGGGAATCATACTCCCCGCCCAGCGCAATGTCCACCGGAACACATTTTTGCGGATCGATCAAAGGATGGCGGGCGCGGATCAGATTAAAAGAAGAATCTGTGCGCACAGCGGGCTTGAAGGCCTTCAGCTCCAGCGCAAGCCGTGCTTTCGCCAGCAGGATGTCGATCTCCAGCATGGCCTTGTAGCTGTACTGAAACTGCGGTTCAATGGCAGCCACCTGTGCGGTAAAGGCCACCAGAATGCGCTCGATCTCCTGCGCTTCCTGTGCGCGGTACTGCAGGATGCGGGCATTGGCTTCCACCACAGCCTGCGGCTCCACAAACACCGTAGCGCCCGTAGAGGATACATCGTGGATGATACCGCTCACCTCGCCGCGGTACTCGCTCTTGACCGGCACAACATACCGGCCGTTGCGCATGGAAACCACGCTCTCCTGCAGGTATTTTGAGGTATCCATGTTGCGCACCATGCTTTCCAGCCGGTCGCGGATGCTGTTTTCAGTGGCGCGGATCTTCTTGCGCAGTTCTGCCAGCGTGCGGGAGGCGGTATCCGCCATGGCGTCCGGTGCCAGAATGGCACTTGAGATCTGCTGCTCAAGGCCCGGCTCCGGTGCCAGCGCGTAAAACAGATCATCGGTCGGCAGCGCGTCGTGCTCAGAGGAGCCGTACCAGCTGGTCAGGTGCTGAAAATTACGCAGCGCACCGGCCACCATCAGCAGCTCGCCCATAGAAAGCACACCGCCCTTTACGGCACGGGCGGCAAGCTGGCTGACCCCCTCTACCCCGCCAAAGCGCGGTGAGCCGTTTTTGATCAGCAGAGTGTTGATGGCGTCCGTCTGTTCCAGTGCGTAGCGCACCTCGTCCGGGTCGCACTGCGGCTCAATAGCCAGCAGCATAGCACGGGCTTCCTTGCACACGCAGCCCTCCGCTGCTCGGGCAATGATCTTATCCAATTCTAATGTTTTTAAGTAGCTTGTTTCCATACTGTTCCTTTTTGGTCAGGGCAGCACGCTTTTCAAAAAGGCATAACTCTTCAGCGGCTTATCCAGATGCGTCAGGGCATAGTTTTCAGCCACTGCGGAAAGCTTTGCCAGACTGCCCACAGAGATCTTGAATGCAAATATTTTTTTGTCCTCTACCAAGCAGATGTGACGCAGTGCAAACAGCGCAGCCTTGTCCAGATTGCAGTTCTTGCCTGCCTTTGCGGCGCAGGCTGCACAGAGCAGATGCCCTTCCTGTGCGTCCAGATAAAAGGCATCTCCTTCATCGTAGGTGCCACAGTCCCGGCAGCAGACAATCTGCGGCATAAAGCCGCACTCACTCATGGTGCGCAGCTCAAATACCGCCTTGATCACCCGCAGGTCGGTGCGGTGCTCGCTGATCATATACAGGCTGTTCAGCACAAGCCGCAGCTCCCGGGCTGCTTCCTCTCCAGTAGGCGAAAGCGCAGCAGCCATCTCGGTAAGATACATAGCAAGGCTTACCCCTTCAATGGAGGAAGAAACGCCATGGAAGATGTTCTGCACCTCGGCTTCCCGCACGGTATACATATTGCGTCCGGGCACCAGCGTAAACTCTGAATAGCAGAACAGCCCGCAGGCGCTGAACAGCTTGCTTTTCAACCGCAGACTGTTTGCAGCCATTGCCGTAATCACGCCCATTTTCGGGGTAAGGATCGTCAGAATACGGTCTGCTTCTCTATAACGGGTCTCCTTCAGTACCAGACCCATGGTCACAAATGGTTCCATCGTCCGTTTCTCCTGCCGGATGCTCGGCGGGCAGCTGCACCCGTTGTTTGTAATCGAGATAACGGAGAATATTCCCCGTGCAGGCAAAGGCCTGCCAGCTTGCAGCAGCATCCATTTTCAGCACTCCTTCCCTTTCCTGTACACAGGCTGCTTTTGTTATAGTGTCAGCCTGATTCTAGCACAGCATACAAGGGAAAACTGTCCTGCTTTGGCAGCGCTCAGCGGTTGGATGGATTCTGCTTGAAGCCGAAGTTATTCAGCAAAAATTCGTTGTCCCGCCAGTCGGATTTTACCTTGACCCAGCACTGCAGGTTGACCCGGCAGCCCAGAAATTCTTCGCAGTCGGCGCGGGCAGCGCTGGCGATCTTTTTGAGCATCGCACCGCCCTTGCCGATGACCATGCCCTTATGGCTCTCCCGCTCGCAGTAGATGTTCACATCAATGTCGATCAGGTCTGTGCCCGGGCGCTCCTTGAAGCGCTCCACCACCACTGCAATGCCGTGCGGGATCTCGTCCCGCATGAAGAGCAGTGCCTTTTCGCGGATGACCTCAGCCACCAGCTCCTTTTCCGGCATATCGGTATAAGCGTCGTCATCAAAGTAATGGGGGCCTTCCACGGCGTAACGGCTCAGAGCATCAAACAGCTCCTCGCTGCCTTCTTTGTTGCGCACGCTGATGGTGTAGATTGCATCAAACACACCCAGTGCCTTCAGCTCTGCCTTGCGGGCTTCCAAATCGGCAGGGTCTTTCACAAGGTCAGTCTTGTTGATGACCGCAATGGCTGGGCCGCTGCGGTGCAGCGCTTCCACCAGCGCCATCTCAGATTCGTTCAGCGCACCGTAGGGCTCGAACAGCATCATGGAAACATCCACATCCGCAATGGAATCGCTGGCGGTCTTATCCATGCGCTTGCCCAGCTTGTTATGCGCCTTGTGCACACCGGGAGTATCCAGCAGCACATACTGCAGCGGCCCACGGGTGATCACGCCGGTAATGCGGGTGCGGGTGGTCTGGGGCTTAGAGGTGACGATGGCCACCTTCTCGCCGACCAAGAGGTTCGTCAGGCTGGATTTGCCCACGTTCGGCCGTCCGATGACAGCAACGAATACAGAGGAGGTGTCGTAATGCTCCTGAACGGGTATTGTAGTACTCAAAGCGAACTCCTGTCTTGTTTTTATGTTCTGTTGCAAAGGGATATCATTCCGTGTAGCTGACCGTGCGGGGCAGACCCAGCTGCAGCAGCACAGCCTCTTCTTTTTCGCGCATACGCATAGCTTCCAGACCGCCATTTTCGTGGTCGTAACCCAGCAGATGCAGCATGGAGTGAACAGTCAGAAAAGCCACCTCCCGCTGCAGCGGATGCCCATACAGATTGGCCTGCTCCATGGCGCGCTCCATGCTGATGACGATATCGCCCAGCATCATGCAGCCGTTGTTCTCGTCGATATCATACTTGCCGTCCTCACCCAGAGGAAAGCTCAGCACATCGGTGGGCATGGGCTTGTTGCGATACTGATTGTTCAGCTCGGCAATGGCAGCGTTGTCCACAAAGGTAACGCTGATCTCTGCGGGACGGTCAAAATGCTCATACTCCAACACAGCGTTGCAGGCGCGGCGGATGAGGATGCGAAGCCCGGAGGGCACCTTGACAGCTTTCTGGGAGTTGGTGATCAAAACTTTGTTGGACATATCGGTCCACTCCTTTCAAAGGGTTATTTAAAATTCTTTTTGTTTTCTTTATTTTCCGCTTCGGCAGCCGGATGGGCGGCACGCTCGTAAGCCTTAACGATTTCCTGCACCAGCCGGTGGCGCACAACGTCCTTATCAGTAAAGTAGCACTGTGCAATGCCGTTCACATCCTTCAGCACCTTCAGCGCGTCCACCAGACCGCTGCGGGTGCTGCCCGGCAGATCGATCTGGGTCACATCACCGGTAACGACCACCTTGGAGCCTACGCCCATACGGGTAAGAAACATTTTCATCTGCTCCGGGGTGGTGTTCTGCGCCTCGTCCAGAATGATAAAGGAATCATCCAGTGTGCGACCGCGCATATAGGCCAGCGGGGCGACCTCGATGATCTGCTTTTCCACCAGACGCTCGTAGGTTTCTGCGCCCAGCATATCAAACAGGCCATCATACAGCGGACGCAGATAGGGGTCTACCTTCTGCTGCAGGTCACCGGGCAAAAAGCCCAGCTTCTCACCCGCTTCCACCGCCGGGCGGGTCAGGATAATGCGGGAGACCTCCTTAGCCTTGAAGGCTTTTACCGCCATGGCTACGGCCAGATAGGTCTTGCCGGTACCCGCCGGGCCGACACCGAAGGTAATGGCATTGGAACGGATGGCGCTCAGGTATTCCTTCTGTCCCAGCGTTTTGGGGCGGATCGGGCGTCCCTTGACCGTGACCGTAACAAAATCCTCGGTCAGCTCCTTTACCCGCTTCTCCGCGCCATCGTGCGCCAAACTGATGCAGTAGTGCACGGTCTGATCCTCCAGCGGGGTGCGGTTCTCGATCAGAAGCAGCATTCCCTCCACGGCGCGGTTCGCAGCGGCCACGTTGGCAGGCTCGCCGGAAATGCGCAGCTGTGTACCGCGGCAGACAGCGGTGACCGAAAACTCTTTTTCCAACAAGCGAATATTCCGGTCGCAGTTGCCAAAAACAGCCGCTGCGATCTCTACACTATCCAGTTCAATACACTTTTCCGCCATGGAGCTCCTCCCGAATTGCAGAATTTGATGACTATATTGTACCACCAAAATCTTCAGAAGAAAACTATGAAAAGTGCACAAAATATTTTCCTACATTCCATCGGTTTTTCCATACGAACTGTGTCTTAAAGCTTTTTGATGACTTTTTTCTGAAAACACTTGACAAAGTGTATCGTGAGACGATATACTTTAAGTACGATATATCGGTTGACGATATAAAGACGTCCGATAGAATCCATGGAGTATTTCAGTATGGAAAACCTTGCATTGACAGAATCGACCTATTATATCCTGTTGTCTCTTTACCATCCGCAGCACGGCTATGGCGTCATGCAGCAGACAGAGCAGCTTTCCGGCGGCAGAGTCCATCTTGCCGCCGGGACACTGTATGGTGCATTGACCTCCCTGTGCGATAAAGGCTGGATCCGTCCCCTGCCTGCCGAGAGCGGCAGCCGCAAAAAGGAATACCAGCTTACCGCAGAAGGTGTACAGGTTTTAAAGCATGAGCTTGCCCGCTTGCAGCAGCTTGTGGCCAATGGTGAGAGCATCCTGAAGGAGGAAGCCTTATGAGGGAAAAGAAAACCGTTTTCAAGCTTTTCTTTGTGTGGGATTTTGAAAAAGAAGAGCGCTGGCTGAACGAGATGGCACAGGAGGGCTGGGTACTGGACAACACCGGGTTTTCCTTTTATACCTTTGTGCGCTGCGAACCGGGCGAGTATATCATCCGCTTGGAGATGAACCCCAGCAGTGATTACCGCGCCTTTGTAAAGGAGCTGGGTGCAGAGTATATCGGTGGCTGTGTCAACTGGGTGTACTTCCGTCGGAAAGCGGAGCTTGGCAGCTTTGAGCTGCTCTCGGATATCGACTCCCGTCTGACGCATCTGAGCCGCATCGACAGGATGCTTTCCCTGATCTGTCTGGCAAACCTGATCATTGGCATAACGAACTCTCTGAATCAGGCTCGCTACGGCTGGCTGAACCTGTTGTGCGCAGCAATGCTCTCCTATGCACTGGGGCGTATCCACGGCATGAAAGCAGCGCTGGAAAAGGAACGCAGTTTGCACGAATGATTTGTCAAGCCCTTCTTTGACACAACCGCAGAGAAAAAGCTGGCGTATCTTTGGATAAAAAGACAATGGCAAACCGATCTCCATCGTGATACAATAGCAAGCGTTGTGTGCCGCCGCCCGGCGGCCGTTTATACTGCTTGAAAACAAAGGAGAAGGAACCATGGAACAGCTTTTTCTGATGCCCGGTGAAGAACGATACGAGCGCTTCAAGGATGGCAACGGTGTTCCTAAGGTGCACTACTCCTACTGTTCCATGCGCGGTGCATTCTTTGACTGCGAGAGCCGCAGTCTTGAGGAAGCCCAGCGCCTGTGCGAAAACTGGCTTGTGGGGCAGGATCGCTGCTACCGCAACTAACATAGAACCATAAAACCCCTGCCGTATTTGCAGACCTTTCCGCAAAACGGCAGGGGTTATTTTTATATAGGTTTTACTGCCACACCTGCGCACAGACAAGTTCCAATACACTGCCGGCAATACAGCGGGATTTATCCGATATCAGGAAACAGTTGGAAAGTTCCTCCCGCCGGGGGTCAATATCCGCAATCTTAAAACCCGGTGTGACTGGATAGCCGCTGCGCAGCAATCCGCGCAGAATACCAGAAATTTGTGCAGTGACCGGGATATCTTTTCCCTCCGGGGTGCGGATGGTAGCAATAACTTCACCCTTCTCTACTAAATCTCCGATCTTGCGCACATTCATAAAAACACCGGCGGCCTGTGCATGGATCACCCGCTCTGCACCGTACCCGCCGATGACGCCGGGGATGCCGGTATTGGGGATTGCGCTCCCTTCCCGGATAATCCTACCCAGCCGGTGGCCGCGCTTGGTCTCCACCACGACGTCTACGTCCTGCCCGGCCACAAAGCCGGGACCAAGGGCAATGGTCAGCGGTGCCATATCCCGATGGGTGCCAAGGTTGCGCTTGGCCAGAATGGCGTCCACTACGACCTCCGGCTTTGCCCGGGCAATACAGGCTCCCTCCGGGTCAACGAGCACCGGAACAGCGCTCTGCGCCCAGACAGACTGCACCTGCTCTAATGTTTCAATGCGGACAGCGCGCAGACCCTCAACAGTTGTTTCGCCTTCATACACTGCTTCACACAGAGCCACCTGACGGCGAATGGCCGCGGGCTGTGTCGTTTCCAGTACCAGCACCCGCAGCCCGGCGCTCCACAACCGGTGGATGGTTCCAGTGGCAAGGTCGCCGCCGCCGCGCACGATAATTAAGGCATCCTTTTTCATTTTGCTTCCTCCCCGGGGAAAAGTGTCTGCAACAGTACCTCCATGGAGCCGCCGCAGGCAGCAATGGCTGCGTCCTCGTTTTTGCCGTCAGCCGAAAGCTGTAAGCATTGCAGGGCGGGCGCAGCCTGTGCCAACATCTTCCGGGCAGCCTGCACCGTGTAATGCTCCATAATGCCGCCGCCCACACTGCCCACAGTACTGCCATCGGGCAGAATGAGCATTTTTGCGCCCACATCCCGCGGGGTGGAACCATGCCGTGCAACGATGGTCGCCAGCACCGCCGGAGTGCGGGCATTTTCTGCCTGCACCATCGCATCCAGCAATGCGATGGGATAACCCTCGGTCTGAGGGCGGGCATTCTTGACCTGTACGATCTGCGCCAGAATGGAAAGTGCGATCTCCGCAGCCGTCTGCGCCCCGATGGCAAGGCCGATGGGTACGCAGAGCGACTCCACTCGCTGGCTGTCCAACCCGGTCTCCAACAGCTGACGGCGCACCAATGCGGCACGGCCACGACTGCCCATCATGCCCACATAAGCCGCGGACTTTTGCAGGATCAGGGTAAGGCAGTCCAGATCAAAGGCGTGGGAGCGGGTCAGCACCGCAAAATAGGTCTCTGCTCCGCCGGACACATTCTGGAGTGCCTGTACAAAGGGGGCGCAGAGCACAGTGTCTGCTCCGGCGGCACGCAGCTGCTGGGCAAATTCTTCCCGGTCATCTATGGCAAGCACCGGTAGGCCGAGAAGCTTTGCCTGTTTTACAAGGGCGGTCGCCACATGACCGCCGCCGCAGACCACCAGCTGCGGCACTGCACCAAAACGCTCGGCAAATACCCGCTGCCCGTCCAGTGTAAGAAAGCCCGTAGCGGTACAGTCTTGCAAAGCGGCAAGCTGACGCTGCAAAAGCCCAGCGCTCGGGGTCTGCCACAGGGCATCTCCGTCCCGCAGCAGCAGCTGACTGTCTGTCTCTGCGCCTTCCAGCACGGTAGCCAGCGTATAGCTGCCGGTCTGGTTTGTATCTTGCAGAACGTCTGCAAGCGTTTGTCTGTTCATTGGTGTTTCTCTCCCTCTGTTATTGCTCCACAGGCGTTACCTTATCAAACCGTGTTTCGTCCAGTTCTGCCTGCCAGCTTTGCCAGTCCTCCGGCAGCATACGCCATGCAAGCCCGCACCCTGCCGAGATTTCACGCGGCAACGGAATCAGCCGCCCAGGCACCTGTCGGACATGGCATTGCTTTTCCCACTCCATAGCTTCTAAGGTGGTACGGAAGGAAAGCACGATATAGCTTCGTTTTATTCGCATAAAAGCTCCCGGGCAAGTGCGCAGACTGCCTGCGCCGCCTGCTGCACCTCCTGCTCCGTATTAAAATGAGAAAAGCTGAACCGTACCACGCCCTGCTCGGCCGTGCCAAGGGCCTTGTGCATCAGCGGAGCGCAGTGTGCCCCGGCACGCACGCAGATGCCGTAGTCCTCCCACAAGATATCTGCCACCCGGGCAGAATCCTCCTGTCCGATGTTCAGCGCCACAATGGGTGCACGGGGCTGCATGGTCATATCACCATACACTGTTACGCCCGGCGCAGTGCGCACCTGCTCATAAAACAGGCGGGCAAGGGCGGCTTCCCGGGCAGCAAGGTTTTCTACACCCTGCTCCAGCAGCCAGTGCACCCCGGCACATAGCCCTGCAAGGCCATGCACGTTCAGCGTGCCAGCCTCCAGTGCGGTGGGCATCTGTAAAGGATGCACTTCGTCAAAGCTGTGCACGCCGCTGCCGCCCACAAGGAGCGGCGCGATCTGTAACCCGGGGCGCACATAAGCACCGCCCGTGCCCTGCGGCCCCAAAAGCGCCTTGTGACCGGTAAAGCAGAGGGCATCTATGCCCAGCTGCTGCACATCAATGGGCTGTGCACCGGCAGTCTGGGCAGCATCTACGATGAACAGCAGACCGTGCCGGTGGGCAAAGTCCGCTGCGCGGGCAAGGTTGGTGCCGTTGCCGGTCACGTTGGAAGCTCCCGTCACCACCAGTGCCCGGGTGGTTGGTCGCAGCAGCGTTTCCCACTGGTCGTAGCAAAGCCGTGCAGCGTCATCCACCCCGGTAAAGGAGACCTCTACTCCCTGCGCCCGCAGCCGGTACAGCGGACGCAGAACGGAATTATGCTCGCATACCGTTGTGATGACATGGTCGCCCGGATGCAGCACGCCGTTCAGTACTGTGTTCAGTGCCATGGTCGCGTTGGCGGCAAAAACAATACAGGAGGGGTCTGGCGCATGGAAAAGCTCTGCCAGCGCCAGACGGGTGTCCAGCACGATCCGTGCGGCGTGAAGGGTAGGCTCGTGTGCGCCGCGCCCGGGGTTGCCTGCCGTGTGCAGCGCCTCCAGAATAGCCTGTTCCACCTGCGGTGGTTTATGCAGAGTTGTGGCTGCGTTGTCCAGATAGATCACGGCTTTACCACGTTCCCGGCCTGCGTCAGCTTTTCGGCAATGGTGTACATATTGGTCACACTGCCCACAGCCAGCTTCTCGGTAAGGCCGTAAAAGTTCAGGCAGGTGCCGCAGGTCAGGATCTCCACGCCCTGTGCTTCCAGTGCCTTGAGATCTTCCAGCATGGCAGAGCCTTCACAGGTCAGCGCCGCACCGCCGTTATAGAACAGGATGGTCTTGGGCAGCTTGTCCTGCTGGGTCAGCGCAAACACAAAGGCCTTGAGCAGGGTCTTGCCCAGCTCCTCGCTGCCATCGCCCATAACGGCAGCGGAAATAGCCACCACCGTATCGGTGCGGGCATCCGGTGCGCATACAGGGGCTTGCTCTGCCGGGGCGTCTGCCGCTTCTCCCAGTGTGAACAGCACACGGTATTTGCGCTCTTCCAGCTTTTCAGCACTATACTGATAGCCCTTCTGCTGTGCCATCTTGGTCAGGTTCTGTACGGCGATCTCGTTGTCCACCAGTACCTCCACCTGTCCCGCGCCCTGCAGCTCAGAAATCGCCTTTTTCGCCTTGACGACCGGCAGCGGGCAGGCATCGCCCAGTGCATCTACTTTAATAAACTCAGCCATGCTGATTACTCCTCTCATTTGTCTATTACAGTGATCTCGATTTCCTGCTTCGGCAGGATTTCTCCCACAATGCTTGCAGGCAGACCTGCGGCACGCAATTCCTGCTCCAGTGCCGCTGCATCCGCCGGGTCTACCGCCAATAGCAGCCCGCCGGAGGTCTGCGGGTCGAACAAGACCTCCTCCATGGCAAAGCTTACGTTTTCAAACTGGACGAACGGCCCGGTATGGTTGCGGTTGCGCTGCCCGGCGGCGGTGTACAAAAATGCATTCGCTGCTTTTTCTGCGCCCGGCAGCACCGGCACGGCATTTGCGTGGATGATGCAGGAAAGTTTGCCGCCCATCATCTCGTGCAGATGGCCGAGAAAGCTGAAGCCGGTCACATCCGTAGCGGCATGGACGCGGTATTTGCGGCTGAGTTCTGCCGCCGTTTTGTTCAGAGTGGTCATGGAGCGGATGGCGGCTTCCATCTCCTCCGGGGAGGCTTCACCCACGCGGTTTGCCGTGCAGAGCAGACCCACGCCTAAAGCCTTGGTCAATACCAGCTTGTCGCCGGGCATACCGGTGTCGTTCGTATACATCCGGTGCGGGTCTACAAGGCCGGTCACGGAAAGGCCGTATTTTACCCCGCTGTCCGCGATGGAATGCCCGCCCGCAAGGCTGCCGCCGGCTTCTGCCACCTTTTCAGCACCGCCGCGCAAAATTTCGCCCAGTACGTTCAAGTCCATATCCTCCGGGAAACAGACCAGATTCAGTGCAGTCTTTACCTCGCCGCCCATGGCGTAGACATCGCTCAGGGCATTTGTGGCAGCGATCTGCCCAAAGGTGTAGGGGTCGTCCACCATCGGTGGAAAAAAGTCCACGGTCTGCACCAGCGCAATGTCGTCCGTAATGCGGTAGACTGCGGCATCATCCCGGCTGTCGTAGCCGACCAGAAGATCCGGGTCTTTTTCGCCCCGGGGCAGCTTTTCCAGAATACGGCTCAGTGCCCCGGCACCCAGCTTTGCGGTGCAGCCACCCCCGGTACAGAATATGATCTTATCTTCCTTGCTCATGCGCGTTCTTCCTCTTTGAAATGCGTCAGCACGCACGGTATGCCCTGCTGACGCAAAAGCTGTTGTATTTGTATGCCCTGCTGCTGCAGTTCCGGCGTATCAACCTGATTGAGCACAGCGTAAAACTCCCGGTCACCCACCGCCTTGCGGCCCCCCTGCGTGCTTGCAAGCAGCTGCGCCAACATGGCCGGCGTAAGGGGCGCATCCGGCGCAGCCGCTAAAAACTGCGGACGGATGGTTTCATAGCGGAAGCAGACCTCCCGCAAGGGCTTGCCCAGCGCCGAAAGCCCTGCCACCGCCAAAACGATATCGCTTTGGGACAGCAGCACCGGCTCGTGCGCCGCCGGGACCTTGCAGGGATAGTGCTTTGCACCGTCCGCTTCTATAAATACCGCATCTGCCTGCGCCATCCGGCGCAAAAGCTGCTGCGGCGGCAAAGTCAGCTTCCCGTTTTCTGCCGGAGTGCCGATCACTGCGTAGTGACCCGCCTGCCATAAAGCGATAAGCGCTGCGTCATCCGGTGCATAGTAGGCTACCGGTTGCCGGATGTGGGTGGTCGTAGTCACAAGCACCCGCCAGCCCTTACGGGCACAGTGGTCTGCCATGGCATACAGCAGGGTCGTTTTTCCCCCGCCGCCTACCAGAGAAACGATATGCCCTTTCTCTGCCAGAAACGGAAGCTCTTTTTCGTTCAGCATCAGCCTTTACTGCTTGGCTGCAACTGCCATAGCGATCTGCTCCGGGGTGATGGGCAGCTCGTAGAAGCGGGTGCCGATGGCGTTGTAAATGGCGTCCGAAATGGCGGGCAGCGGCGTATTGATGACCACTTCGCCGATGGACTTTGCACCAAAGGGGCCGTTGGGCTCGTAGCTGTTCTCAAACTCCACATGGATGCGGCCGATATCGTTGCGGGCAGGGATCTTGTACTGGAACAGAGAATTCTCTTCCGGGTAGCCGTTTTTGTCGTAGGTGATGTTTTCGGTCAGGGTCATGCCGATACCCTGCAGGATGCCGCCTTCGGCCTGCACCCGGGTCAGGTTGGGGTTTATGGGGGTGCCGCAGTCCACACAGGCGTCAAATTCCAGCACCTTCACCTCGCCGGTCTCGGTATCAACCTCTACTTCGGCAGCGCCCACCATATACGGCGGCGGCGACAAGGGCGAGGTGTGGGTCTCGGTAAATTCCAGCGGGATCTTATGGCCGAACTGAGAAGCAAAGGCGATATCGGACAGAGTCTTTTGGCGGGTGGGGTCGGCGCTTTCAAACACGACCTTGCCGTCAAACTCCACGGCATCCGCCGGGCATTCCAGCAGCTCTGCACCCAGCTTGCAGATCTGTTCCCGCAGCTTCAGTGCACACTTTTCGGTGGCCTTGCCGGTGACATAGGTGGTGCTGGAAGCATAGGAGCCGGAATCGTAGGGCGAAGAATCCGTATCCGCACCAAAGACGGTAATGTTATCCAGCGGGCAATCCAGCACCTCGGCGGCGATCTGCGCCAGCGTGGTGTCGCAGCCCGTGCCCATATCGGCAGCGCCGATCATCAGGGTATAGAACCCGTCATCATTCAGCTTGAGGGTAGCGCTGCCTACATCCATGCCGGAGATGCCGGAGCCCTGCATTGCCATACCCATGCCCACGGCACGGATCTTACTGTTGCCCATATCCCGGGCAGGATACTTGTGCTCCCAGTCGATCATCTCGCGCACCTTGAGCACGCACCGGTCCAGCGCACAGCTGGTATTTACCGCGCCGTAGTAGGCGGGCATCACATCACCCTCCTGCACGGTGTTCTTCAGGCGCAGTGCAATGGGATCCATGTTCAGCTTGTGTGCCAGCTCGTTCACCGCAGACTCCACCGCAAACAGACCCTGCGTAGCACCATAGCCGCGGTATGCACCGGCAGACATATGGTTAGTATATACCACATCGCTGACAAAGCGGAAGGCCTCGGCCTTGCCGTACAGCGGGATGGACTTGTGACCGGACAGACCCACAGTAGTGGGGCCATGCTCGCCGTAAGCGCCGGTGTTGGACAGAGTGTACAGGTCGATGCCCTTCACGATGCCGTCTCTGGTAGCGCCCAGACGGACGTGCATCTCCATCTCGTGGCGCGGCGAAGAGGCCGTCTGGCTTTCCACCCGGCTGAAGATGAGCTTGGAAGGTTTTTTGGTCATCCAAGTCACAAAGGCCGGGTAAACCTCGCTGACAGCGGTCTGCTTTGCGCCAAAACCGCCGCCGATGCGGGGCTTGGAGACACGCACCATGGATTTGGGGATATGCAGTGCATTGGCGATGTTGCGGCGGGCATGGAAAACGATCTGGGTAGAGCTGAGCACATTCAGCCGCCCGTAAGTATCAATGGAGCAATAGGTGCGGAAGGTCTCCATCATGGCCTGCTGGCAGGCCTTAGTGTGGTACACATGGTCGATGACCACATCACACCCGGCCAGCACAGCGTCGATATCACCGTTGCCGCATTCATCATGAGCGCAGAGGTTGCGCTTGTTGTCGGCACCCACGGGGGCAAGGCTTTCCCAGTTGTCCTCCGGGTGCACAAGGATGGGGTTATCCTTTGCGGTGTGGAAATCCAGAACAGCTTCCAGCACCTCGTAGTCTACTTTGATAAGCTTGAGCGCCTTGTCCACGCACTTTTCGTCCTTACCGGCTACGATAGCCACCACATCTCCCACAAAGCGGACGTGGCGGTCGATCAGCAGACGGTCGTATGGGCTGGCCTCCGGGTAGGTCTGGCCGGCCTGTGTGTAGCGGCGGGCATCCTGCGGCACATCCTCCCAAGTGAAGATGGCTTCGATGCCGGGCACCTTTTTGGCAACAGCGGTGTTGATGCTGCGGACGATGGCGTTTGCATGGGGCGAGCGCAACAGCTTGACGATCAGGCAGTCCTGCGGGATGATATCATCCATATAAACAGGCTGGCCGGTGACCAGCTGCATCGCGTCTTTTTTGCGGAACGGTTTGTTGACGGTTTTCACTGTGCGCCCTCCTTCTGCTTTTTCCATGCCAGAAAGTTCATGATGCCGCGCAGCTGGCCTTCGTAGCCGGAGCAGCGGCACAGGTTTCCGGCAAGGTATTCCTTCACCTGCTCTTCAGTGGGGTACGGCTGCTCCCGGAACAGAGCCAGCGCGTTCATGATAAAGCCCGGGTTGCAGAAGCCGCACTGCTCTGCGCCCTGATCTGCAATAAAGGCACCAAACTCAGCAGCCTCTTCCTGCAAGCCCTCCAGCGTGGTGATTTTATGCCCATCGGCACGGGCTGCCAGCACGGAGCAGGACAGCACAGGCTTATCGTCCATAAACACGGTGCACAGACCGCAGTTGGAGGTCTCGCAGCCGCGCTTGACGCTCTTGCAGCCGTGTGCGCGGACAAAATCGATCAAAAGCATATCCGGGGCGATCTCCTCGGATACCCGGACACCGTTCAATGTAAGTGTGATCTGCATTTACTTTTCCTCCTGCATTTTACGCTGTTCCAGTTCCAGCACCGCGCGCTTTGTCAGCACGCCTGCCAGATGCCTGCGGTACTCGGCGCTGCCGCGCATATTGGAGCCGGTAACGATCTGCGCCTTTACGCTTTCCGCAAACTGTGCGGCAAGCTGTTCTGCCGCAAGGGCAGGCTCTGCCGGGAGCTCGAACCGCACGGCGCGCAGCGGACGTGCGCCGATGACGATGCGGTAATCTCCGGTCTCCAACCGGGCAGCGGCGCAGGTCAGCACCGGAATATCGGTCTGACTGTTGCGCACCGACTGATAATAGAGCTGCATCGGTGTCTTTTTTACGATCAGCCGCACCAGAACATCCCGGTCATAGGGGCGCTGGGCATATTCATGCAGCGGCAGGATACCGCCTTTGTACAGCTCTACATCACAGTCCATGGCTAGGAACATGGTCAGCACATCCGAAAAACCGAACCGGCTGTAAATGCTGCCGCCCACGGTCGCCAGATTGCGCAGCTGTACGCCCACGATATGGCGCACAGTCTCCCGCATAGCACCATGAGTATAGGCGTCAAGCCCCGGATGCTGTTCCAGCTGGCGCAGGGTGACCATAGCGCCGATGGAAAAGCTGTCCTCGGTCTCCTCAATGGTATCCAGTCCCAGACCGGAAAGGTCGATGGCGGTGCCGACATTGATGGTTTCCATCTTTAGCCAGATCATGCCGCCCAAAATGCGGTTTGGCTTTTTCTGGTTCAGCTGCCACGCTTCCTCCAGACTTTCTGCCCGCTTATATTCTCGGATCGTCATCATAGATGCAGGTTCCTCTCTCTTTTTTTCTCTGTTCTTTTATTTTAACACAGATTTCGATATAATACTATTGTGAATTCGTTTCAGAAAGAGTGGTACTATATGAAAGAACTTCTTCCGGTGGGCTGTGTCATCATGGCATCCGGTCTGAGCCAGCGCTTCGGCTCCAACAAACTCCTTGCGCCGTTCTGCGGGGAACCGATGCTATGCCGCGCATTTGCAGCGACCGATACTCCAAAGCTTTCGGCCCGCATCGTGGTGACACGTTCGGACGAAGTTGCGCAGCTTTGCCGCTCCCGCAATGTTCCGGTGCTGCTGCATGATCTGCCTGGTCGAAACGATACGGTGCGGCTGGGTCTTTCTGCGCTGCTGGAACAGGTTCCGGAGCTTTTTGGCTGCATGTTCCTGCCGGGAGACCAGCCGCTTTTGTGCCGCGAGACAGTGGAAGCCATGGCAGGCATCTCCGGGTGGGATCAAAGAACTCGGCTGGAACGACAAAAAGAAACAGAACGGGAGATCTTCCGTCTGGGTGCCGTGGCCGATAACGACCCAGCACCGCTTGTTGGAAGTCCCGTTCTGTTTGGAAGCAGTTTTTTTTCGGAACTGCTCACCCTGCCGGAAAACAAAGGCGGCAACGTACTGCTCAAAAAGTACCCTGCGCAGGTACGCACGGTCTGTATTGCAGCCCCTATGGAGCTGCTGGATGCGGACACCCCGCAGGTGTTGCAACAGCTGGAAGCCCTTGCCCGGCTAAAAAACTAAGTTTTACTCTGCCATATCGTTCTTGGGCAGCAGAATGTTCAGCAGGATCGCCACAAAGGCGGCCGGAACGATGCCGGACTCGCCGCAGATCAGCTGGAGAGCCTGCGGTGCCTGTGCCAGAATGCCGCTGTTGGCACCCATGCCGTAGCCCACGCCCAGTGCCACGGACACGATGGTCAGGTGGCGCGGAGTCATCTTTTCCTTGGTGATCAGCTGGATGCCGCTGACCACGATGGAAGAGAACATCATAACGGCAGCACCGCCCAGAACGGCCTGCGGCATGATGGAGATCAGCGCGCCCAGCTTGGGGATCAGGCCGCAGAGGATCAGGAACACAGCGCCGGAAGCCAGTGCCATGCGGTTGACCACCTTGGTCATGGCCACCAGACCCACGTTCTGGCTGAAAGAGGTGTTGGGCAGCACGCCGAACAGTGCGGCAAAGGTAGAGCCGAGACCATCACAGATGACGCCGCCGGACAGCTCCTTATCAGAGGGCTCACGGTTCATGCCGCCTTCCATCACGCCAGAGATATCGCCCACCGTCTCCACTGCGGTAACGATGAACATGATCAGCACCGGCAGGATCGCACGAGCGTCAAATACTACCTTGACCGGCATCAGCTTGGGCACTGCGAACCAGGAAGCCTGCGCCACCTTGCTCCAGTTGAGCACCCATGCCTTGGTGAACTCTACGCCATCAGCAGTCACGCCAGTGGTGGGCAGTACCAGACCCATAATGAAAGCAACTACATAACCGGCCAGAATGCCGATGAGGATGGCAGAGGAGCTGAGGAAACCGGTGGTCCAGTGTTTGAAGAACAGGATGACTACCAGCACGAACAGTGCCAGCAGCAGGTTTTCCACAGAGCCGAAATCCTTGGCCTTGTTGCCACCGCCGAAGGAGTTGATACCTACCGAAATCAGCGAAAGACCGATGGAAAGCACCACCGTGCCGGTGACCACCGGCGGGAAGAACCTGCCCAGCGGCTTCAGGAAAAAGCCCAGCACGCTTTCAAAAATACCGCCGATGATGGATGCGCCCATAATCGCGCCATAGGCCAGCACACCGCCGCCCATCGTGCCCACAACGCTGTTGAACACGCCAATAAAGCCGGAACTGGTACCCATGATAATAGGTACTGCGCCGCCCACGGGTCCGATGGTGAACAGCTGCACCAGCGTGACGATACCTGCCACGAACATGGCGCTCTGCAGCAGGGTGACCTGCAGGTCGGCGAACTCGCCGCCTGCAATGCCGCAGGCGCTGGTGATGATCAGCAGCGGGGTCAGGTTGCCCACGAACATGGCGCAGACGTGCTGCAAGCCCAGCGGGATGGCCTGCCGCAGGGACATTTTGGCTTCAAACTGATAAGCCGCTTCTTCAAGCTTGACTTCCTTCAAAAATTCCACTCTCCTCAAGGTTTTAAAGGTTTATGCGGTTCGGATGCTTTGCAAAAAAGCGAAAACATTATAGCAAAATGCAGATAAGATGTAAAATAAGTATGACTTTTTACATGAAGAAATGCTGCATCCTATAAGCGAACTTTTCTCCGGCAGATAAGCAAAAAGCAGGGTTTCCGTATGATTTGTCCCACCCTGTCGGGCTGGCAGCATACAGAATCCCCTGCTTTTTTCGTGCTTTTCTCTGTTTTTTGTGCGATACGGAAAAATTTGATTCTCTGAGGTCAGCGCAATCCATAATCCCGCAGACAACGCGTAAGACCGGTCTGTGTGGTGTCAAATACGATGCCCTGCGCCCGCAGCTTGCTGCAATCCATTGCAAGGTTCCGTGCCCAGTCGGCTTCCTGAATATCGACCGTGATCCCCAGTGTCTTAGCAAACTGCCGGGCGGTCAACACCATATTTTCAGCGTTCTCACTGCCGAAGTTATAGACCCCGCCGGACAGGGTCAGGGCAGGCTCCAGCAGTGCCACCGCCTGACGGACATAGGTGATGCCCCGGAAATCCTGGACAGAAAAGCGGAGAGATTCTCCCCGCTGTGCCGCACGCAAAAGGTTCAGCAGCAGGTTGCCCCGGATGGGCAGCCGGTAGCCCGGCAGGTCGTACATCCATGTGGCGCGCAGCAACACGGCGCTCGGGCAGAGCGCCTGCACCTGCTGCTCCATTTCCAGCTTGCCCTGCCCATACACATTGGCAGGCTGCAGCGGAATGGTTTCCGGCAGTGGGCCGGACTGCTCTACACCGGCATAGACCTGATCCGAGCTGAAAGCCACCAGCTTTGCGTTTGTTTCCGCTGCGGCACGGGCAAGCCAGACCGGCAGCTCCACATTGGCGCGGTAAGCCTGCTCCGGGTGGTCGGCGCAGTAACCGGTATCCGAAATAGCTGCGGTATGCAGAATGACATCCGGGCGCTGCTGAAAAATAGCCTGCCGCACGGCATCCTCCCCTGCTGCTGCCAAAAAGCCTTTGGGAAAGGCGCACAACTCGTAACGCCCAGCCCATTGCTGCATCACGCGGGAGCCCACAAAGCCGCCGGCACCGGTTACAAGGATCTTTTTCATTTTGTTCTCCTGTTATAAGATTTCAGATGAAAAATTCCAGCACGAACACCACGGCACAGCAGCCCGCAGCCACCTGAAACAGACTTGCGCCAAACCATGCGGCGGCGATGCCAACTACCAGTGCAACGGCACCCGCTGCCGGGCTCTGCGTTGCCTGAATGATGGCAGGGAAAGTCATCACGGCCAGCGTCACATAGGGCACATAGTACAAAAACGACTGGATAAAGCGATTTTTGATAGGCTTGCGGATCAGCGTCAGCGGCAGGATGCGGATGGCATAAGATACCAGCGCCATGACCGCAATATAGATATAATTGTTATGCGTCATCTTCGTTTTCCTCCTGCCTGATCGGGAACAGCACCGCTGCTGCGCCGGAGATTGCCACCGTTAAAAGAATGGTGCGGGTACCCTCGGAAAGTGCCGAGATGCCCGGCAGATAGCTGCACAGAAAGCTCAGCGCAAAGCTGATGATAACCAGTACGGCAACGACCCGGTCTTTGCGAGCCGGCGGGATGATGATGGCTAAAAACATTCCGTACAGCGCCACACTCAGGGCACTGACCACCCGCAGCGGCAGCAGGTTGCCCGCTATAATGCCCAGCGCCGTACCGGAAGCCCAAGCCGGTGCCGCCAACAGGATAGCACCATAGGTATAGTACGGGTTCAGGCTACCCGGGCGGGCGATGGTAATGCCGAACAGCTCGTCCGTGACGTCATAGCCGATGAGCAGCCGATGCCAGAAGGGTGTTTCCGGCGCAAAGCGCTGTGCCAGCGCGCAGCTCATCAGTAGATACCGTGCATTGGCGATCAGGGTGATGACCGCCACCTCAAAATAGGTGGCATTTGCCATAATCAGCGCAAATGCGGCATATTCTCCTGCGGAGGCGTTGTTCAGCAGGCTGACAAGAAACCCCTGAAACGGCGTAAAGCCCGCCTTGCGCGCCGCAATGCCCAGTGAAAATGACACCGCAAAATAGCCCAGCGCAATGGGCACGCCATCCCGCATTCCATCGCAGAACACCTTGCGGCTGAATTGATCAGCCCTTCCTGTTTGGACGAGCTGCGGCTCTAAAAGCCTCTGCTTCGATTCCATAGTTGATACTTCCCCTTTCCTATTTTGCAAACAACGGATCCTATTATACTCCCCTGCGGGCGGAGAAGGAAGGGGTTTAGGGCTTTTTTGTGCAAAATACTGCGTTTATCGCAATTTTCAAAAAAGTGCCTATCAAAACGGCATATTTGCGATATGCAGTTTGCGGATGTTGCTTGGGCATTAAAAATGCAAACTGCTATAAAAGGGTTACCGTTTGCTCTGATACAGGAGATACTTTGAACGTTACCGTCTATTTGACCGTACCAGAAGAAAAAACACCCCGGGAGGTTTCGTTTTCACGGAACCCTCCGGGGTGATGGTGCTATTGGGGATTACTCGAGCTCGATCGTTGCAGGCGGCTTACCGGTGCAATCGTAGAACACGCGGTTGACGTGCTTGACTTCGTTGACGATGCGGCTGGTGACAGTGCCCAGAACATCCCAGGGCATATTATAGCTCTCCGCGGTCATAAAGTCGGTGGTGGTCACAGCACGCAGCGCCACAGCGTAATCATAGGTTCTCTCGTCTCCCATAACGCCGACAGAGCGCATGTTTGTCAGGGCCGCAAAATACTGGTTGATCTCTTTGTCCAGTCCGGCCTTTGCGATTTCCTCACGGTAAATGGCATCTGCTTCCTGTACAATCTTTACCTTTTCTTCGGTTACTTCACCGATAATACGAATGCCAAGTCCGGGGCCAGGGAAAGGCTGGCGGTATACCAGGTATTCGGGAATGCCAAGCTCCAGTCCTGCACGGCGGACCTCATCCTTAAACAGCAGACGTAAGGGCTCGATGATTTCTTTAAAATCAACATAGTCAGGAAGTCCACCAACATTGTGATGTGATTTGATCACGGCTGATTCTCCGCCAAGTCCGCTTTCTACAACGTCAGGGTAAATCGTTCCCTGAACGAGAAAATCAACGGCACCGATCTTCTTTG
>OGRT01001188.1_pt1 | contig 22031 bp, 16 predicted proteins | sample 1553581 | NCBI WGS metagenome assembly OGRT01 (sample SAMEA2580113, study PRJEB22360) | human gut metagenome | biome: human gut; feature: human-associated habitat; material: faeces | place: Denmark | collected 2008/2010
CCCGCTGTCTGGCGATCGACCCTAAGTTTATTATGCTGGACGAACCGTTTGCCGGTGTCGACCCGATTGCCGTGCAGGATATTCAGACGATTGTAGCCAAGTTAAAGCATAAGAATATCGGTATCCTGATTACCGACCATAATGTGTACGAAACATTGAGCATTTGCGACCGTGCTTATTTGCTGTTCGAAGGAAAAGTGCTTTTCCAGGGAACAGCAGAGCAATTGGCAGAAAACGAGATCGTACGCGAAAAATATTTGGGGAAAGACTTCGTGCTGCGGAAAAAAGATTTATAAATTCAACTTATTTTATTGCAAAAGTCTCCTGATGTGCCGGGTGCATAAGAAGAACAGGACTAATGTCACTACTGCTAATGCAGAGTAAGGCAACAGGTTCGCGTTGGATATATCTCCGGTGATAAATTCATTCTCCCGCAGATGGATATCCGACATGCTGATAACGGCAAAAGCGTTATTGACGAAATGGGCGAAGACCGGAATCCAGATGTTTCTGCTCCAATATAACAAATAACCGAAATATGCTCCCAATAACATACGGGGAAGGAACCCGTAGAACTGCAAATGGAATGCGCTGAATAGAATAGCGGCAGACCAGATGACTATATGATGATTGGATGTCCATTGACCTATAATCCGTTGCAGGGCACCACGGAACAGAAATTCTTCTGTAATACCGGCCATTATAGCGATGACAAACAGATTCGACAGGAATGTAAGCATACCGTCGCCGGCTAAAAGCGTATTGGTAATTTGTTCGGCAAGGGCTTCCTGCGCTTTCATCCAGCTTTCGACCGGGGCCATGAACTCCGGCAGTATCATTTGCTTGTTCAGCAAAGCTGTCAGTGTGATCGCAGGGGACATCAGGAACATGCTGACCAGTGCTAGCAGCAGGATTTTGGTATCCACTTTACGCTTTATACAAAGGTAGGCGGCCGGGTCCGCACTGCACAGCCAGGCTACCGCCAGTGCCGGGAACAGGAAAGTCCCGATGGCTGACAACAACTGCATCATTCGCATCATATCGGGGTATTGCGTTATATTGACGGATACACCGTGTGACAAAACAAAGATTCCCGTTCCGATCAGGGATGACAGGACTGCTCCGAACAAAAGACTGACCAGCAGGAGCCATAACTGGAACATGGCCGGTTTACCGGCATATATACCTTTTAATACCATATCTATAATATTAATGTACGGACATAAAAAAACTTCTGCCCAAATATAGGTAGAAGTTTTTATTTCTTCAGGAAAGAATGAATTACATTTTTGGTCTGGCTTCTTTTACAACCATCTGACGACCTTCGAATTCAGCCTCGTTCAATTCTCCAATAGCTTTTTTAGCTGCTGCATCATCAGGCATTTCAACAAAAGCAAAGCCTTTTGATTTACCTGTTTCACGGTCTTTGATGATCTTTACAGAATCTACCACTCCGTATTCTTCCATTACTTGTTTCAGATCTTCTTCCCGAACACGATAGTTCAGGTTGCCAATGTAAATGTTCATAAAAATAGAAATAATTAAAAAATAAAATTGTTACTGATGAAAGTAATAAACCGGAATTTCGTAACAGTGATAGATAAATCGACAAGTAACAAGTAAATGAAGAAATAAAAAACAATGTTATTTACGTTCAAGGTAAATCCCCTTTCACATTACAAAGGAATACATTTATTTTAGAAATACAAGATTTTGGATTGAAAAAATTAATATGTGTCTAATTTTGGCTTACTTATAACAAATTAAGTAAACAATTTGCGAGATTAAAAGAATAACTCTAATTTTGCAGCCTAAAATTCGATACGACTATTAATTAAATAAATCATTCAGAATGAACGTTTCGCTTAAGAACATTGATGCCGTTAGCGGTATTGTGAAATTAGAAATAGTGAAGGCTGACTATGCTGAACAGGTTGAAAAGAGCCTGCGCAACTTCCGTCAGAAAGCAAATGTACCGGGTTTCCGTAAGGGAATGGTACCGATGGGTATGGTGAAGAAGATGTATGGAAAACATGTACTGGTTGAAGAAGTCAACAAGTTGGTTTCCGAAAATCTGTTCAAATATATCAACGAGAATAAGTTGAACGTTTTAGGCGAACCGATGCCTAACGAAACAGAACAACAGCCTATTAATTTCGATACACAGGAAGATTTTGAATTTTGTTTTGACGTAGCTTTGGCTCCGGAAATCAAAATCGAACTGAGTAAGGGCGACAAGCTTCCTTATTATCAGGTTGCTATCGACCAAGAGATGTTGAACCAGCAGGTTGACGCTTATACTGCAAACTTCGGATCTTATGACACTGCTGAAGAAGTAGAAGAAAAAGACCTGGTTAAAGGTACTATTGCAGAACTTGAAAACGGTTCTCCGAAAGAAGGTGGTATCGTTGTGGAAGATGCAGTACTGATGCCTTCTTATCTGAAGGATGAAGCTGAAAAAGCTAAATTCATCGGTGCAAAAGCTAACACTGTAATCGTGTTCAACCCGAATAAGGCTTACGAAGGCGCTGAAGCAGAGATCGCTTCTTTGCTGAAGGTTGACAAAGAAGCTGTTGCCGGTCTTACCGGAGATTTCAGCTTCGAGATTAAAGAAATCACACGCCACAAAAAGGCAGAACTGAACCAGGAATTGTTCGACAAAGTATTCGGTGAAGGCGTTGTTTCCAGCGAAGAAGAATTCAAGAATAAGATTAAGGATGCATTGGCAGAACAGTTCACTCCTCAGAGCGACTTTAAGTTCCTGTTGGATGCCCGTGAAGTGTTGGTACAGAAAGCTGGCGAACTGAAGTTTGCCGACGACCTGTTGAAACGTTGGTTGCTGGCTGCAAATGAAAAGAATACGGCTGAAAAACTGGATGAAGAGTATCCGAAGATTATCGAAGACCTGAAATATCAGTTGATCAAAGAAAACCTGGTGAAAGGCAATAACCTGAAGGTAGAAGATGCAGATATTGAAAACTTTGCAAAACGTGTGGCAAAAGCTCAGTTTGCACAGTACGGCATGCTTTCTGTTCCTGAAGATGTATTGGCCAACTATGCAAAAGATATGTTGAAAAACAAACAGACTTTACAGAATGTTATCGACCGTGCAGTAGAAGAAAAACTGGCTGCCTGGTTGAAAGAACAGGTAGAACTGGACGTAAAAGAAGTTTCAGCAGAAGAGTTCAACAAACTCTTTGAATAATATTATTCTTCAGAAATCGTAGTATTTACTAAGGTTTCAGCAAGAAAAAGGGGTTCCTCTCTAAAAAATATCTTAGCGGATAGCAAATAAGTTGTTTCTTTCAGAAATTTATTTATAACTTTGTTATTCCGATAAGTCAGAGGGAAATCCCTTTTTTTATGACTTTCGGTTATACAATAAACAGTAAACTATGGACGATTTTAGAAAGTATGCAACAAAGCATTTGCGGATGAACAGTAACGCGCTGGATAGTTATATGAATATCACCAGCAGTTATATTTCTCCGACAATTATTGAAGAGCGCCAGCTGAATGTTGCGCAGATGGACGTGTTTTCCCGTTTGATGATGGATCGTATTATCTTCCTGGGAACACAGGTCGACGATTATTCGGCCAATGTGATTCAGGCGCAATTATTATATCTGGATTCCAGCGATCCCGGCAAAGATATATCTATTTATATTAATTCGCCGGGCGGTTCGGTATATGCAGGTTATGGTATTTATGATACCATGCAGTTTATCGGATGTGATGTTTCTACTATCTGTACAGGTATGGCCGCTTCTTTTGCCGCCGTATTGCTGGTAGCCGGAACGAAGGGCAAACGTATGGCTTTGCCGCATTCTCGCGTGATGATCCACCAACCTCTGGGCGGTGTACAGGGACAAGCTTCGGATATCGAGATTACTGCTCGTGAAATCCTGAAGGTAAAGAAAGAACTGTATACTATTATTTCAACTCACTCAGGAAAACCTTATGAAGAGGTAGAACGCGATAGCGATCGCGACTACTGGATGACTGCCGAAGAAGCGAAAGCTTATGGAATGGTAGACGAGATCCTGGTCCGTAATAGTAAATAACAAACATAGAGACAAGGCCTTTGCGCCTTGTCTTTTTCGACAAATAAATAAACAAAATATCTATGGCCAAAACAGGCGACGTTTGTACGTTTTGTGGGAGAAGCAGTCGGGACGTTAATATGCTGATAAATGGGATATCCGGTGCCATCTGTGATGAATGCGCACAGCAAGCGTATGAAATTGTAAAAGAACAACAGCCTGCCAGGAAAAGTTCTCTGGGACTTGACCAGGCGGAACTGCCGAAACCGGAGGATATAAAAAACTTTCTGGATCAATATGTGATCGGACAGGATGACGCCAAGCGTTACCTTTCTGTTTCGGTGTATAACCATTACAAACGATTACTCCAGAAAGTCACTTCGGATGACGTGGAGATCGAGAAATCTAATATTATTATGGTCGGCGCAACCGGTACGGGAAAAACCCTGTTGGCTCGTACGATCGCAAAATTACTGCATGTGCCGTTTGCTATCGTGGATGCTACGGTACTGACCGAAGCCGGTTATGTGGGAGAAGATATTGAAAGTATTCTGACCCGTTTGTTGCAGGCTGCCGATTATGACGTGGATGCAGCTCAGCGGGGAATTGTATTTATTGATGAGATAGATAAGATCGCGCGTAAAAGTGACAATCCGTCTATAACCCGTGATGTAAGTGGAGAAGGAGTACAGCAGGGTTTGCTGAAGCTGCTGGAAGGTTCGATCGTAAACGTACCTCCCCAGGGCGGAAGAAAGCATCCGGAACAGAAAATGATAGCGGTAGATACTAAAAATATTCTTTTTGTCTGTGGCGGAGCGTTTGACGGTATCGAGAAGAAAATTGCACAACGTCTGAATACTCGTGTTGTGGGATATTCTGCCAGCAAGGATACTGCTCAGGTGGACAGGAATAACTTCCTGAAATACATTACGCCAACCGACCTGAAGTCGTTCGGGCTGATTCCGGAGATCATCGGCCGTCTGCCTATTCTGACTTATCTGAACCCGCTTGACCGGAGCACGCTTCGCAGCATTCTGACAGAGCCGAAGAATTCGATCATCAAGCAGTATGTCAAATTGTTTGAGATGGATTCCATTAAACTGACGTTTGATGAAGATGTTTACGAATATATTGTAGATAAAGCTTTGGAATTTAAGCTGGGAGCCCGTGGCCTGCGTTCGATCGTAGAGGCTATCATGATGGATGCTATGTTCAGCATGCCGTCTGAGAAGAAGAAGAAACTCCATGTAACATTGGAGTATGCGAAGGAGAAGTTTGAAAAATCAGATGTAAACCGTTTGCAGATAGCGTAATGCCTGCGGTTTGTAAAATATAATAAGTATGGCGAAGAAGGATAGTTTAACTGAGCATTTAAAGACTCATTTTGGTTTTGATACCTTTAAAGGGAATCAGAAAGCAATCATTGAAAATGTGCTGGCCGGGAATGATACCTTTGTGTTGATGCCCACCGGCGGGGGCAAGTCCCTCTGTTACCAGTTGCCTTCTATAATGATGGAAGGTACTGCGATCGTTATATCTCCCCTGATTGCTTTGATGAAGAACCAGGTGGATGCCATGCGTAATTTTAGTGAAGAAGACGGAGTCGCTCATTTTATTAACTCTTCACTGAATAAGTCGGCGATCGACCAGGTGAAGGCTGATATAATGGCTGGCCGCACGAAATTATTGTATGTTGCTCCCGAGTCGCTGACAAAAGAGGAGAATGTCGAATTTTTGCGTAATGTGAATATTTCGTTTTATGCAGTAGATGAGGCGCATTGTATTTCAGAATGGGGACATGATTTCCGTCCGGAATATCGCCGGATACGTCCTATCATCAATGAAATAGGCAAGCGTCCGCTGATTGCGCTGACGGCAACAGCCACTCCGAAAGTTCAGCACGATATCCAGAAAAACCTGGGTATGATTGATGCCTCAGTTTTCAAATCCTCCTTTAACCGTTCTAATTTATATTACGAAGTTCGTCCGAAGGATGAAAATGTAGACCGCGAGATCATTAAATATATTAAGGCCAACGAAGGTAAATCGGGTATTGTCTATTGTCTGAGCCGCAAGAAGGTGGAAGAGTTTGCCGATATTCTGAAAGCGAACGGTATCAAAGCGCTTGCGTATCATGCCGGAATGGATTCAGGGCAACGGTCGGCCAATCAGGATGCATTCCTGTTGGAAAAAGCCGACGTTATCGTGGCTACTATCGCATTCGGTATGGGTATCGATAAGCCGGATGTACGTTATGTCATTCATTATGATATCCCGAAGAGCCTCGAAGGTTATTACCAGGAAACAGGTCGTGCCGGCCGTGATGGTGGCGAAGGCCAGTGTATTGCCTTTTATGCATACAAAGATTTGCAGAAGCTGGAGAAATTTATGCAGGGTAAGCCTGTAGCGGAACAGGAAATCGGTAAGCAACTGTTGCTTGAAACAGCGGCTTATGCCGAAACTTCCGTATGCCGTCGCAAAGTCTTGTTGCATTATTTCGGTGAGGAATACCTGGAAGAAAATTGTGGAAATTGTGATAATTGTTTGAACCCCAAAAAGCAAGTGGAAGCGAAAGAATTATTGAGTGCGGTACTTGAAGTGATAAGTACTTTGAAAGAAAAATTTAAGGCAGATTATATTGTCAACATGTTGGTCGGTAACGAGACCTCCGAAATTCAATCTTACAAACACAATGAACTGGAAGTCTTCGGTTCGGGAACGGACGAAGACGACAAGACCTGGAACGCAGTGATCCGTCAGGCGCTGATTGCCGGTTATCTGACAAAGGATATCGAAAACTATGGCCTGCTGAAAATCTCTCCGAAGGGAAAAGATTTCATGAAGAAGCCGGTATCTTTCAAAATAACGAAGGATAACGAGTTTGAGGAAGAGGAAGAATCTGAAGTGCCGGTACGTGGCGGAGCAACCTGTGCGGTTGATCCGGTCCTTTATTCTATGATGAAGGATTTGCGTAAGAAGCTGTCCAAGCGATTGGAAGTTCCTCCTTTTGTTATTTTCCAGGACCCGTCGCTTGAGGCGATGGCTACCACTTATCCGGTGACTCTGGATGAGTTGCAGAATATTCCCGGTGTCGGTGCCGGTAAGGCAAAACGTTACGGACAGGAATTCATTACACTGATCAAAAAACACGTAGAAGAAAATGAGATCGAACGTCCGGAAGACTTGCGTGTTCGTACGGTTGCAAACAAGTCGAAACTGAAAGTCTCCATTATCCAGCGTATCGACCGCAAAGTCGCCCTGGATGAGATAGCGTTGACAAACGGTCTTGAATTCAACGAACTGCTGGATGAGATCGAAGCGATCGTTTATTCGGGAACACGTATCAATATCGATTACTTTGTAAACGATGTGATGGATGAAGATCATGTGGAAGATATCTATGAATATTTCAAAGATTCCGAAACGGATGATCTGGAAGATGCGATCGAAGAGTTGGGCGGTGATTATACAGAAGAAGAGATCCGTCTGGTACGCATAAAATTCTTATCGGAAATGGCAAATTAATAATATGCCGATAGGGTTAATATGCCAATATGCCAATAGAGATAATATATCGTTGTTTTTTATTGGCACATTGGCATATTGTTTTATTGGCATATTATTCGTATATTTGCGCGCAATAATTTTTAAAGCATACGTTTTATGTCATTTATTGCAGACAGGTTAGTTATGGACGGATTAACATTCGATGATGTATTGTTGATCCCCGCTTACTCAGAAGTTCTTCCCCGAAATGTCGACCTTACGACAAAGTTTTCACGAAACATTACATTGAATACCCCGATGGTATCGGCCGCTATGGATACGGTTACCGAGGCAAAGATGGCAATCGCTATTGCCCGCGAAGGTGGTATCGGTGTTATTCATAAGAACATGACGATTGCAGAACAGGCTAAGCAGGTTCAAAGCGTTAAGCGTGCTGAAAACGGAATGATCTATGATCCCGTAACAATCACGAAGGGAAAACGTGTGGCCGATGCGTTGGCTATGATGGCAGAATATAAGATCGGCGGTATACCTGTTGTGGATGAAGGCGGTTATCTGGTTGGAATCGTTACCAACCGTGACCTTCGTTTTGAAAGAGACATGAACCGTTCGATCGACGAGGTGATGACGAAGGAAAACCTGGTCGTGACAGATCAGTCTACAGACCTGGAAGCAGCAGCCCAGATCCTTCAGCAACACAAGATTGAAAAGCTGCCGGTGGTGGACAGCCATAATAAGCTGATCGGACTTGTTACCTATAAAGATATCACTAAAGCAAAAGATAAACCTTCAGCCTGCAAAGATGCCAAAGGCCGCTTACGTGTGGCTGCCGGTGTGGGTGTGACATTCAATACATTTGAACGTGTGGCTGCATTGGTAGAGGCTGGTGCCGATGCCTTGGTTATCGACACGGCTCACGGACATTCCAAAGGTGTGGTCGATGTGTTGAAACAAATTAAAGCACAGTATCCGGGTATCGATTGCGTGGTTGGTAATATTGCTACGGGCGATGCTGCCAGATATCTGGCAGATGCCGGAGCAGATGCCGTTAAGGTAGGAATCGGACCGGGGTCTATCTGTACGACCCGTGTTATTGCCGGAGTCGGTGTTCCCCAGTTGTCTGCAATCTATGATGTTGCAAAAGCATTGAAGGGTACAGGTATTCCTCTGATTGCCGACGGCGGATTGCGTTATTCCGGTGATATCGTGAAGGCGATTGCTGCCGGCGGATCATCCGTGATGATGGGTTCCTTGCTGGCCGGAGTGGAAGAATCGCCGGGTGAAACGATCATTTTCAACGGACGTAAGTTTAAATCCTATCGTGGTATGGGATCGCTGGAAGCGATGCAGAAAGGATCGAAAGATCGTTATTTCCAGGATGTGGAAGATGACGTGAAGAAACTTGTGCCGGAAGGTATTGCCGCGCGTGTTCCTTATAAAGGTTCTTTATTCGAAGTGATCTACCAGATGGTCGGCGGGTTGCGTGCCGGTATGGGATATTGCGGAGCGCATAATATTGAAGAACTGCATCAGGCTAAATTCACCCGCATTACCAATGCCGGTGTACAGGAAAGTCATCCGCATGACGTGGCAATTACACAGGAAGCGCCCAATTATAGCCGTGGCGAATAATAAATGTGGATAAATCCCGTTATATAAAAAACACTAATTTAATCGGATAGCATACTTTTTGGGGATGCTATCCGTTAGATTAGTGTTATTTTTGTAATGTGTACGTAGTATGATAAACGGAATTTTGATGAAAAAGTTGCTTGTATTATCTTTAGTATTCGCTTGTTTAACCGGAGAAGCCGCTAATAAGGCTGATTCTGTAGTGATGACTGTGGCCGGAAAACAGGTATCTCTGGATGAATTTGTTTTTATGGCCAGAAAGAATGGTGAAGTTAATTTATCTGATCGTAAGTCATTGGAAAATTATGTGGAACTGTATAAAAACTTTAAGTTGAAAGTTGTCGATGCAGAAACCGCCGGTCTCGACAAGACAAAAGATTTTACCAATGAACTGGAAGGATACCGCGCTCAGCTGACATCAAGTTACTTATCAGACAGAGACGGGGAAGAAGCAGCTCTCCGTGTGGAATATGACCGTTTGGGCGAAGTGCTGGAATTGAGTCATATTTTATTCCGTCTGCCGGGAAAGACTCTTTCAAGGGATACGCTCGCAGTTTATGAAAAGGCGATGAAAGTCTATGAACGTATAAAAAACGGGGAAGACATGGCAACCGTTGGTCAGGAGCTGGCAAAGCTGGACTCTACCAAACAGACCGGATATGAATATGCACGTTGTTTGTTGCCTATGCAGACGATCAAAGCGTTCGAGAATTATGCTTATTCTATGAAACCGGGTGAATTATCCATGCCGGTACGTACTACGCTGGGATATCATATTATTAAACTACATAGCCGCAAACCCAATCCGGGGATGCGTCGTGTTGCCCATATTCTGATCCCTTTCCAGAAAGATTCGGTAACCCGCAGTGATAGTGAAGCGCTGGCTTTGGCTGAAGAGGTTTATCAGAAGATACAGGACGGAGCAGACTTCGGACAGTTAGCAGAAGAAAACTCTTCGGATGCCGCTTCGGCACGCAAAGGGGGAGAACTTCCTTGGTTCGGTGTCGGAGAAATGGTGGAACCTTTTGAAAAAGGTGCGTTTGCTTTAAATACTCCGGGAGAAGTGTCTAAACCCGTTAAAACACGGTTCGGTTATCATATTATCAAATTACTCGACAAGGGAGGCATCCCATCTTTTGAAGAAAAGAAGAAATCATGGTCCCGTGTGATGGCACAGGGTGAACGTAATTTCGAATATTATAAGGCGTTCGATGAACGTCTGAAAAAAGAGTATGGGTATGTGTTCTATCCGGAGGCTTATGCCGAACTGGTCGCTTTGTGCAATGATCATTTTCCTTCCGACAAGGACTTCTACGAAAAGGCCAAGGATATGAATAAGACATTGATCCATCTGGTAGATACGGATTTCCCACAGAGCGAATTCGCTTATTATATCCAGCGTTGTCCGTTCTCGACAAAAACGTATGCCGGTGATTTTATGCAGGAAGTGTTCGATCTGTTCGTTCGTGATATTGTTACGACAACCGAGCGCAAGAATTTGGAAACTAAGCATCCTGAATTTACACATCTGATGCAGGAATATCGGGATGGTATCCTGTTGTTCAATATCAGTAATCAGAAAGTGTGGAGCAAGCCTGCTGCTGAACAGCCGGAGTTGGAAAAAGCCTGGTTGCAGGAGCTGAATAAGGAATATCCTGTTACGATTAACTGGAAATTGTTGAAAAAACTAAAGAAATAAGAAAGAGAAGGTTATGAAGTATTGCTTCATTTTTATAGCATTCGTATCTTTGCTGTGTTCTTGTAAGCGAACCCAGCAAACCGACGATGCGGATGTGCTGGTAAGAGTGAAGGACCGGACGTTGAAACGTTCGGAAGTGGTTAGTCTGATTCCGCGGGGGACGTCCTCTGCGGATAGTTTGTTGTTAGCCGAAAGCTTTGTAAAGAAATGGGTAAAGGATGCCCTGGTTTACGAAGTTGCCCAGCGAAACCTGGGGGACGAAAAGGAAGAGGTCGACAAGCTGGTAGAAGAATACCGCCACTCGCTGATTCGTTACCGTTATCAGGAGCGCCTGATCAAAGAGAAATTGTCGGCTGATATCCGCGAAAGCGATAAGCTGAACTATTATGAGGAGAATCAGAAAAAGTTTACACTTGATAAAGCCCTGATCAAGGGACTTTTCCTGAAAATACCGGTGGATGCCCCCGGTTTGTCGGAGGTAAAAGGGTGGTACAAATCGACTTCTGAAGCCTCTTTAGAAAAAATAGAGAAGTATAGTGTGCAAAATGCCACTATTTATGACTACTTTTACGACAAATGGGTGGATTTTGACGAGGTGATGGATAATATACCTGTCCATGTATCCAACTCAACAGCTTATCTGAAGGCGAATAAGTTTGTGGAAGTAGCCGATAGTAGTTATTGCTATCTGCTGAATATCAAAGAGTATCTACCGGAGGGAAGCGTGGCGCCTTATGATTATGCGAGTTCGCAAATCACGGAGATGCTGATCAATCAGCGGAAAGTAGATTTTTTGAAGACGTTTGAAGAAGAATTATATAAAGATGGAATCAGAGGAGGTGATGTAAAGTTTTTTACTGAACCGTAATTTGTAACTTATAAAGTAGAAATGATGAAAAAGATTTTAACTGTATTCTTTCTTGCCTGCTTATCTTGTGCGGCAATGGCACAGGATAATGTGATTGATGAGATTGTGTGGGTGGTAGGAGATGATGCTATTTTACGTTCGGACGTAGAAACGCAGCGTTTGTATATGCAAAACGAAGGCGAACGTCTGGATGGTGATCCTTATTGTGTGATTCCGGAACGGATAGCGATACAGAAACTGTACCTGAACCAGGCGAAGATAGACAGTATCGAGGCCAGCGAAAGCCAGGTGATACAGCAAGCTGACCAGTGGATAACCTGGGCAATCAACCAGATCGGATCAAGGGAAAAAGTAGAGGAATATTTCGGAAAGAAAATCTCACAGATCAGGGATGAACAGAAGGAAAAGTTCCGTGAACAGCAGATCGTTTCAGAAATGCAGCGCAAACTGATCGGGGAGATCAAGATGACTCCTTCTGAAATTCGTAAGTTTTATAATCAGTTGTCGAAAGACAGTTTGCCGACTATCCCGACAACAGTGGAAGTCCAGATCATTACTTTCGAACCGAAGATTCCGTTTGATGTGACAGATGCTATCAAAGCACGTCTGCGTGATTTTACGGAACAGATCAACAGCGGTAAGATGGAGTTCTCTACGTTGGCCCGCCTGTATTCCGAAGATCCAGCTTCTGCAGCCCGTGGCGGTGAGATGGGATTTATGAGCAAGACTGACCTGGTGCCGGAGTTTGCCAATGTGGCATTCAACCTTTCTGATCCGAAGCGTGTATCTCAGGTTGTACAGACTGAATATGGATATCATATCATCCAGCTGATCGAGAAACGCGGTAACCGTATCAACTGCCGTCATATCCTGTTAAGACCGAAAGTGTCAGAAAAGGAATTGACGGAAGCGACTGCCCGCATGGACTCATTATATGCGGACTTGCAGGCAAACAAATTCTCGTTTGAGGAAGCTGCAACATTCGTTTCATATGATAAGGATACCCGTAACAACAAAGGGTTGATGGTTAACCAGAATCATGAAGGAAACAATTTCGGTACTCCGAAGTTTGAAATGCAGGAACTTCCCCAGGAAGTCGGTAAAGTGGTATACAACATGCAGGTGGGTGAAATCTCCAAACCGTTTACTATGATTTCCAACAAACAGAAGGAAGTGGTTGCCATCGTTAAATTGAAATCCCGTACAGAACAACATAAGGCAAATCTTTCTGATGACTTCCAGGCAATGAAGAATATGGTGGAACAACAGAAAAGAGAAGAATTGTTGGATGAGTGGATCAAGAAAAAGCAAAAAACTACGTATGTCCGTATTGCCGAAGGATGGCGTAACTGCGATTTCAAATATCCGGGTTGGGTTAAAGAATGAAGATTGTAAAAAAGTTTTTTCTTACAGGACTGCTTTGTCTGCTGGCTGTTTGTGTTTTTGCACAAACGCAGGATTCCATATCCGTCAAGCAGGGAGAGACTCTTACAGCCGATACGGTCACGACTAAAAAGACACTGGTTTATCTGCTACATGCCGATACTGTATCCTATGATAAGGAAGTGATGAAGGCTGATGCACAGTTTCTGGAGGGAAATGTCAGTTTCCGGCACGATAGTTCGTATATGTATTGCGACAGTGCATACTTTTTTGAGGCGACTAATTCGCTGGAGGCTTTCAGTAATGTCCGTATGGAACAAGGAGATACTTTGTTTGTATACGGCAATTACTTGTTTTATGACGGGGATACCCAGATTGCTTACCTGCGTGAAAATGTCCGTATGGAGAACGGGCAGGTAACGCTTTTTACCGATAGTTTGAACTATGAGCGTATTCCCGATATCGGTTATTATTTTGACGGCGGTTTGATCGTTGACTCGCTGAATCAGTTGTCCTCTTTCTACGGTCAATATTCTCCGGGCACGAAACTGGCTATATTTAATGATAGTGTGCGTCTGGAGAATCCGAATTTTACACTCTATTCGGATACGCTTCATTACGATACCGAATCGAAGATCGCAACAATACTGGGACCTTCCATCATTGTTTCAGACAGCGGGACGATCCATTCTTCCCGCGGATGGTACAATACGGAAGCTAACACTTCGCTGTTGCTAGACCGTTCCGAAGTTTATTCGGGCAACAGGGTCCTGATCGGCGATTCTATATCATATGACCAGAATGCCGGTTTCGGTGAAGCCTTCGGGAATATGTGTTTGCAGGATACGGCTCAGAAAGTAATGCTGGAGGGACAGTACGGTTTCTATAATGAGCGGACGGAATATGCGTTTGCAACCGACAGTGCCCGTTTCCTTGAATATTCGCAGGGCGACACGTTATATCTGCATGCCGATACGCTGGAAATGATGTTGATCGATTCGACGGCCCGCGAAATAAAGGCATTTTATGGTGTGCGTTTCTATCGCACCGATATGCAGGGTGTTTGTGATTCCATGCAGTTTAATACGCGTGATTCCATATTATATATGTATAGGGATCCGATTCTGTGGAATGAGCAGTACCAGATATCCGGTGATACGATAGTTATCTATATGAATGACAGTACGATCGATTATGCACATGTGATACAATATGCATTTGCAGTGCAGCATCTCGATTCGACTTATTATAATCAATTGAAAGGGAATGACCTGAAAGCATATTTTGAAGGTCAGGCTGTCCGGCAGATCGATGTCGAAGGGAATGCGGAATCCATCTTCTATCCGTTGGATAACGGCGCGATGATCGGTTTGAATGAAACCAAGAGCGGATTCCTGACAATTTGGGTGAAAGACAATGCGTTGGAACGGCTGAAGATATGGCCCAGTCCGCAGGGAAGTCTTACCCCCATACCCGATCTGAAGCCGGAACAGAAAACACTGAAAGATTTTTATTGGTTTGATTACTTGCGTCCGAAAAATAAAGATGATATTTATCAGGTAGTGAAGAGGAGAGTCGAAGACGCACCGGTTCGAAGCAATAAGTTTAAGCACGAGCAATAGCATTTATTATTAAATTTGTTGAGTTATGGCACTTTTCTCATTTTATAATGTACGTAAACCCCGGCAGTTCAATCATAAACCTATTTATTGGGATCCCCATAAAGAGGCGATGGAAGAACGTGTGCGTAAAATGAAACGCGAGATGGGCATGGAAGAATCGTTGGAAGATTACAAGCCGCAGATCAAAGGAACTTTTATTGAGGGTACTTCGCATCTGAAGAAAAGCCTTGACAGAGGCGACGATGCGCGTAGCCGTAAATATAAGAGCGCAAAACTGATCGTGGGGATCGCAGTCCTGGGTGCTTTACTCTGGTTTTTGTTTTGGTCATGAGCGATATAATTCATTTATTACCCGATAGTATAGCCAATCAGATAGCGGCCGGTGAAGTCATTCAACGGCCTGCTTCCGTTGTAAAGGAACTGGTTGAAAATGCGATTGATGCCGGAGCCGCACATATCCAGGTGAACATTAAGGATGCCGGCCGTACATTGATCCAGGTGGTCGATGACGGGAAAGGTATGTCTGAGACAGATGCCCGCATGGCATTTGAACGGCATGCTACTTCCAAGATCTCTTCGGCCGAAGATCTGTTTTCCCTCCATACGATGGGATTTCGCGGAGAGGCGCTGGCTTCTATCGCTGCGGTTGCCCATGTGGAACTGCGTACCCGTTTGAGAGGTACTGAGTTGGGTACGAAGCTATCCATCGCCGGTTCCACATTGGAAGATATTAGCCCCGATGCTTGTACAGAGGGAAGTATTTTTTCGATCAAGAACCTATTCTTTAATGTACCTGCGCGCCGTAAATTCCTGAAATCGAATGAAACGGAGTTCCGTAATATAATCAATGAATTTGAACGTATCGCCTTGGTCAACCCGCAGGTAGCCCTGGTGTTGAACCACAATGATACCGAGATATTTAATTTGCCGGAGTCAGGTCTCCGCCAGCGTATTATAAATGTATATGGCAAGAACCTGAACCAGAAGTTGCTTTCTGTGGATGCACAGAGTTCGCTGGTCACTATTTCCGGTTTTGTAGGTCGCCCGGACTCTGCCAAGAAGCGCGGTGCACTGCAATATTTCTTCGTGAACGGACGTTTCATGAAGCATCCCTATTTCCACAAGGCCGTTATGCAGGCTTATGAACAGTTGATCCCTCACGGCGAACAACCCAATTATTTTATCTATTTCACGCTTGATCCTTCTACGATCGATGTAAATATCCACCCGACTAAGACCGAGATTAAGTTTGAGAATGAGCAGCCTATCTGGCAGATACTGATGGCGGCAACCCGTGAGGCGCTGGCAAAGTCGAGTGCTATCCCTACCATTGATTTTGATGTGGAAGATGCGATAGACATCCCGGTTTACAACCCGGTCAAAGAACCGGACGGATTTAGAGCACCGACCGTGCAGCTTGATTCGGGTTATAATCCTTTCAAGGCATCTTCTACCCCGTCTTCTTATTCTCCGTCTTCGCCATCCCCTTCGTCTTCCGGGAAGTCGGAGTTCGACTGGTCACAACTCTATCAGGGGTTTGAAAGCGACCGCGATGCCGTGCGTAAAGATTTGGAAATGATGGGAGAGGTGATTGAGACGGATGCTGATGAGAAGCCGGAACCGGTAGCTTCTGTTGTTGGAGGTGAAGCCCTGTTTGCCGAAACGACTACTCCATGCTATCAGTACAAAGGTCGTTATATTGTTACTTCATTGAAGTCCGGCCTGGCCCTGATCGACCAGTACAGGGCGCATGTGCGTATCTTGTTCGACCAGTATCTGAATAATATGCGACAGCAGAAAGGTGCATCGCAGCAGGTTCTTTTCCCCGAAATCATTGAGTTCACGGCAGCAGAAGCAGCTGTCTTGCCTGTTCTGTTGGAAGATATGCGTTTTATCGGTTTCGACTTGTCGAATCTGGGAAATAACAGTTATGCGATCAACGGCCTGCCTGCCGGACTTGAGAATGTAGACCAGCTGGTTCTGATAAAGGATATTGTCAACCGTGCTATCGAGACAGGATGTGAAGTACATGAAGAGATCTGTGAAGCAATCGCTTTGTCTCTGGCAAAAGCTGCAGCCATCCGTCCGGGTAAAACATTGTCTGCCGATGAGATGGATCACCTGATCGCAACCTTGTTCTCCTGCCCGGATTCCAACCTGACCCCCGACGGAAAGACGATCATTTCCATGCTGACTGACGAAGAACTGGAGAAACGGTTCAGATAAGAAGGGCATATCATTTTTATTCCTATATTTGTGTTTCACTTACTTAAATTGAAATACAATGTGGAGACCAATGTATCATCTTTTTTCCCTTGTGGGAATTCTTTTACTGTTTGCTGCATGTAATCAGTCGCATATCGACCGGAAAGTCTTGGTAGACCGGCATCGTATCGTAACAACTAAAACAAACCCGGTTAGTCCGGCCCAAGTCGGGAACGGGGAGTTTGCGTTCGGTGTGGATATCACAGGTTTACAGACCTTTGTCCCATTCAATACGATGGCACAGTGGAGTTGGCATAGTTTTCCGTTGCCTGAAGGTATGCACGTTGAAGACTTCGAAAAGCCTGTTATCGATACTTATAGAAAGGCGGTGCCTTACGATATACCCAATCCCCGGCAACCAGAATTATCAAATTGGCTGGCAGCTAATCCCCATCGTTTTAATCTGGGACGTATTGGTTTTAGATTACTTCGTCCGGACGGTTCGGAAGCTGTCGCGGATGATTTGTCCGATACGCGCCAGGAAGTAGATATGTGGACAGGTATCATTCACAGTTTTTTTATACTGGACGGAATACCCGTATCTGTTAAAACAGCCTGTCATCCTTCTTTGGACGCGGTTGGTGTCACTGTTGAGAGTCAGTTGGTCCGAGAAGGAAAACTTGCCGTTTTTCTGGATTTCCCTTATGCAGAAGATGGGCAGATGAAAGATTATGTGGGAACTTATGACAAACCGGAGGCTCACAGGTCGGTCATTAAAGAGCAAAAAGATAAAACGGTATCGATTGCCAGGGAGATGGATGATGTCTCTTATTATACATCCCTGCATTGGGATACTCCTGCCTCTTTTATGAAATCAGGAGCGGATTCATCCCATCGTTTTGAACTACGTCCGGAAAATACGGAAAAGCTGTCTTTTACTTGTCTTTTCTCCCGTGAGAAAGCAGGTGATATTCCTGTTGTCGCTGATGTTTTTGATGAAAGTGCCCGCGAATGGCAAAGTTTCTGGCAGTCGGGAGCGGTCATCGATTTGTCCGGCAGTAAAGATCCGCGTTGGAAAGAGTTGGAGCGCAGGATTGTTTTGTCGCAGTATCTGATGAAAGTGAATGAAGCCGGGTCGTTGCCTCCGCAGGAAAGCGGGTTGGTGAATAACGGATGGTATGGTCGTTTCCATTTTGAGATGATATGGTGGCATGGTGTGCATTATGCATTGTGGAATCGGTGGCCATTACTGGAGAAAAGTCTTGCTGTTTATCAGAACTATCTGTCGACATCACGGGAACGTGCCGACCGCCAAGGGTATAAAGGTGCCCGTTGGCCTAAATGTACCGCCGATTTTGACCGGGAATGGCCTCATATCATACATGCGACTTTGATTTGGCAGCAACCGCATCCAATTTATTTTGCCGATCTTGATTACCGGCTGCATCCTACCCGTGAAACATTAGAAAAATGGGAACCGATTATAACTGCTACGGCAGATTTTATGGCGGATTATGCTCATTATGACGAGGCGCAGGACCGTTATGTGCTCGGACCTCCCGTCTTCATTGTTTCTGAGAATACGGTTCCCGAGACAACAATAAATCCTGCATTTGAACTGGGATACTGGCGTTACGGATTGCGTATGGCTGCTGAATGGCGTAAGCGTTTGTCGCTTCCGGTCGATGCGAAGTGGGAGGATGTTTTGGCAAAACTGGCACCATTACCCGTGGAAGACGGACTATACGTTACCCATGAAGGTATCCGGAATATGTGGTCGGATTTTGCATTTGAGCATCCGGCGTTGATCGGTACTTACGGAATGTTGCCGGGGGATGGTGTGGATACGGAAATACTTGCCCGGACTTTGGATAAAATAACTTCAACCTGGAATTTCGACCGTACATGGGGGTGGGATTTCCCTATGCTGGCAATGGCTGCTGCCCGCTGTGGCAAACGAGAGCAGGCTGTTGACTTTCTGCTTCATCCGGCCGGAGGATTTCAATTTGATGAACATGGACTGGCAACAGGCGGGCCATTTCCTTATCTTCCCTCCAACGGAGCTTTGCTGACCGCAGTAGCTATGATGGCGGCTGGTTGGGACGGCTCGACAGGTGAAGCTCCGGGATTTCCTCGCGATGGAAGCTGGGGAGTCAAAACGGAGGGGTTTCTTCCTATGCCGTAGTTTTTAATGTAGTCGTTTAGTGATTACCGTATATTTATAAAACGATTGATTCAGCTTTCAGCCACCTTTCATCCTTGTAAAACAACCTGTTGGGATGAAGGGTGGCTGATTTGTCTTATTTTTTGTAGTTCCCGGGCACAGGTACATAAATCGGGAATCTATCTATTCCTTCTTTCTTTAATTTCCCGGCTTTTACCATTTCTGTCAGACGACGATTGGCTGTCCCTTTCGTAAATCTGCAAACTTGCTGGAACTCCAGGCGGGTGATATATGCATGGGTTGAAAAATAGATGGTTAATAAGTTGTCAATTTCTGTTTCCGAGCGACTTTTCGAATGATTTTTATGTGCTGCCCTGACAAACCGGGTGGTACTCAATTCCTTTTTTAACGCTATTTCCGGACGGAACGCCACCGACTTGAACTGGATGGATTCGGCCCGTATCTCTTTCGGGTCTTTTATAGGCGGACATTGCAGTGTCATTTCCAAATAACCCAATCCTTTGATATGTATTCTTTTTCCTTGTTTCAGATTACGGATGATCGCTTTGCTTAGCATGGTTATAGTTGCTTCTACATCACCGGTTGTCAGGCTGCTGGCATCGTGTATCTCTTCTGAGAGCATTTCGGTGGTGATAACTCCTCGCGGCACAATCCGGGCATGCAGGCGTGGTTTGCGGTTACTCCCTTTCGGTATGGGGTTTTTATAGAAGTCGTATTCTGCTGACATATTCTTGCTTGTTTAATGAATAACTCCTGTTTAAATGCTTGCCTATTCATCGCTTGACAATTGTAGGGCGTAAGACTCACAAGTGTAAGGCTATTACTTAACAGTAGTGGTTCTTACGCCCTACAACTGTGGAGTGATTATTGAATGACTACAAAGGTAACAGATGTATATGACTTAAGCAATACTTTTTGCCTACTTTTTCGGTAGATGAGATTGTTGGAAAATAGTAGTCTGTTAATTTGTAAAACCTTGATATACGGTATTATATTCGCTGAAAATAACTAAAAAAAACGAATATGAATGCGATTAAAAATCTTATTGAAAAGCTGTGTGACCTGGTGATGTACGGACCGTTTTCGAAAGAAGCGGAAGTGATAACAAATGCAGTATTGGAGGTGATGCCGGTAGGGGCAACAGAAGAGCTACCGGAAAAACACCCGGCAATGATGCAGGAAGTGTCGGGTGTGAATAATGCAGGTAATGTTGTGCCCCTTGCAGCAACGGATACCTCTTTGCAAAAAGCGACCCGGGCGATGATGGCGATGGAGCAGTTTCTGGGTGAACAGTACGATCTCCGTTTCAACAAGCTGACGTCGGAGACGGAATTCAGGAAGCGGAATCTTTCCGGAGCCTGCTTCCAGCCTGTGGGGCAGCGCGAGTTGAACAGTTTTTGTATAGAAGCGCGAAAGCAAGGGATAGATTGTTGGGACAGGGATGTGTCGCGTTATGTGTTTTCCGATAGCATTCCTGAATATCATCCGTTCCGCCTTTATATGGATGAGTTACCGGACTGGGATGGGATCGACCGGATCGATAGCCTGGCACGCAGGGTTTCTTCTGTTCCGTTGTGGGTAAAATGTTTTCATCGCTGGTTGTTGGGGATGGCGGCACAATGGTTGGAGACAGACCGGCTGCATGCAAACAGTGTATCACCGGTATTAGTCAGTCGTACACAGGGAAAACAGAAGTCTACGTTTTGTAAATTATTGCTTCCCCGTGAGTTGCAGCGGTATTATACGGACAGCTACGATCTGTCCGCCCAATCGGCGGCAGAATGTAAGCTGACGGAATTCGGCTTGATCAATATGGATGAATTTGATAAGTTTACTCCTCGCAAGATGGCATTGTTGAAGAACCTGATGCAGGTTGTCAATCCATGTGTTCGCAAAGCACACCAGAAAAATTACCGTCCGTTACCCCGTGTCGCTTCTTTCATCGCAACGTCTAATCAGAAGGAGTTGCTGACTGATCCAACTGGAAGTCGTCGGTTCCTGTGTGTTGAAATAGAAAATAAAATAGATTGTTCTCCGCTTGATTATCGTCAGCTTTATGCTCAGCTGAAAGCCGAATTACTGGCCGGCGAACGGTATTGGTTCACTTCTGAAGAGGAAGCGGAGATCATGGCGGCCAACGAATCGTATTACAAGCATCCTGTTGAAGAAGATGTGTTCAGGAGTTGTTTTCGTCCGGCCGAATATGGAGAGAAGGCATTGATGCTTTCTGCTGCGGAGATTTTCCAGCGGTTGAAAAAGCATAATCCGGCAGCTATGCGCTCGGTATCGGCAGGTAATTTCGGAAAGTTCCTTTCTTCCCTGGGGATTGAACGGAAACATACCGAATCCGGTAATTATTATAGGGTGGTAGCACTGGTGTAAAATGGTCTTTTAAGGTGTAAAAAGGGCCAATTAACATTTGACTCTGAAAAATAGGGAAAATGTGGTTGGATAAGAGAAAGATTCTTGATAAATCATCTTTCATTGTTTTGGCTTGATAATCAGTGTGATATATCGGCTGAAACCTGAAAGGTGATTTGTTGTATTATATATGTCAGTACCTTTGTGAAGAGAGAAAACAGACACAAGACAAGCCCTGTTGGTTTTAAGCCGGCGGGGCTTCGTGTTAAATAATAATAAATAGTTTGAATTCACATGTTGTAGAACAGAAACAAACGGGAACTATTATGTAACTTTGCACCGTTTTTAGCGCAGATTATGCAGAAAAACAGATGTAACTCGTTGGTTATACGGAAATAATGCGTATCTTTGCAGCCTGAAATAGAAAAAAGAGATAAATAAAATTATAACACATTCAAAGTTTAAAAAAGAAAAGAAATGCCTACAATTCAGCAATTAGTTAGAAAAGGAAGGGAAACTTTGGTGG
>OGRT01001205.1_pt1 | contig 21724 bp, 18 predicted proteins | sample 1553581 | NCBI WGS metagenome assembly OGRT01 (sample SAMEA2580113, study PRJEB22360) | human gut metagenome | biome: human gut; feature: human-associated habitat; material: faeces | place: Denmark | collected 2008/2010
TACTTGTTGGGGGGGGGAGGCTGCAGCAGCTGTAAGGGCGGCTGCCACTGAGCGATCGCGTAGGAGAAGGGGGCGCGGGTCAAGGCTTTGGCCCGCGCCCCTTTTGTAAACCAAGAGTTCGTGTGATATAACGAAAAGAGAGTGATACGAGATGGAACTGACGCCAGCACACCTGCGGTACCTGCTCGCGATCTATGAGGTCTCGCAGACCCATCTTGACATCAGCTCCCGCAGCATCGCCGAGAAGCTGGGCGTGACCAAACCCTCGGTGGTGCGGGTGCTGAACCTGCTGATGGAGCGGGGGATGATCGTCAAGGAATATTACGGCAAGATCTACCTCACCGACCGGGGCATCTTCGTGGCCCGGGAGGTCAAAAAGCAGCTGGACGAAGTGCTCGCGCACTTCCCACCGGTGGAGGAAGCGCTGACCGATGAGGAGCGGTTCACCGCCGCCCTCGCCCTGACGGCGGCCCTGCCGGAACGGGTGTTCACCGGCCGGTACGATCAGATGATGGGCGCAGAGGAAGCGCCCTCTGCCGCAGGCTGATGCCTTGAAATGCAAAAGAACCGGACTCTGCGGAGTCCGGTTCTTTTCGTATGCGGGTCCTCAGACCAGATAGCCCTCGAAGCAGTGGAGGTCTTCGGTCTTGACGATGCCTTCGAGGTAGAGGCCGTCTTCGCGGTACTCCTCGAGCTGGACGCTGCCACGCTCCCGCATGGGGGCGGCAAGTCCCAGCTTGTCGTAGGGCAGCAGCACCCGGATGGTGTGCACCCGGTCGCTGAGCACCTCGTCCAGCTTTTGCAGCAGCTTGTCCAGCCCGTAGCCGGTCTTGGCGCTGGTCAGCAGGATATCGGAGTCAAAGCTCAGGGTGTTGGGCTTGTCGCACTTGTTGTACACGGTCAGGCGGGGAATGTCGGCACAGTCCAGCCCGTCCAGCACCTCATCGGTCACAGACAGCTGCTCCTCGCGCTGCTCGTCCCCGGCATCTGCCACTCGGACGATCACATCCGACCATGCGGCTTCCTCCAAGGTGGATTTGAAGGCTTCCACCAGATTGTGGGGCAGGCGGGACACAAAACCTACCGTGTCCACCAGCAGCACCGCCATGCCGCTGGGCAGCACCAGTTTGCGGCTGGTGGGGTCCAGTGTGGCAAACAACATATCGGCTTCGGCTACGCTGGGGCCGCACAGGGCGTTCATCAGGCTGGATTTTCCCACGTTGGTGTAGCCCACAAGGCTTACCACCGGCATTCCGGTCTTGGCGCGAGCCTTGCGGCTCTCGCCCCGGCGCTTTTCCATCTCAGCCAGCTTTTCAGCCAGCGCGTCAATACGGGCGTGCACATGACGACGATCCAGCTCCAGCTTGGTCTCACCGGCACCGCGGCGGGCACCGCCGCCGCCGCCACCGCCGCCGCCCTGACGGCTCAGGCTTTCGCCCATGCCCTGCAGGCGGGGCAGACGGTAGCGCAGGAGGGCCAGCTCAGTCTGCAGCTTGCCTTCGTTGGTCACGGCACGGCTGCGGAAGATCTCGAGGATGAGCATGGTGCGGTCGATGACCTCGAGGCCGCCGAGGGCCGTGGAGATGTTGCGGATCTGGCTGCCGGTCAGCTCGCCGTCAAACACAGCGCATTCCGCGCCCAGCGTCTGGGCGGCAAGGGAAGCTTCCTCCAGCTTGCCGCTGCCCAGCACGATGCCGGTCTCCGGGGTCTGGCGTTTCTGGGTGATCTGTGCCACGGCTTCCATGTGGTTGGCCTCGCACAGGGCAGAAAGCTCTGCCAGACTGCGCTCACAGTCCCACAGCCCCTGATCCAGTGCCAGCAGCACTACCTTTGTGGGAGGGGTCTCGGTCAAAATATCATAAAGCTCGCTCAAAGTAAGTCCTTTCTGTTATTATAGCGTTCTTTTGTCAGAAGGTAGCACCGGCATTCCACCGGTGTGCCGTCAAATTTGTGGTAAACATCGTTGTGGTGGTACACAAAACCAGCCTTTTCCATCACCCGGCCGCTGGCGGGGTTCTGCACCGCGTGGCAGCAGGTGAGGAAGGCACCGCCCACCTGTCTGAACCAGAAATCCACCACAACTTGCAGCGCTTCGGTGGTAAAGCCTTTGCCCCACCACTTCTGCCCGATGCAGTAGCCCGGCTCCCAGATGCCGCCGGAGAGTTCCAGCCCCGGCCATTTGGTCTTTTGCTGCGGCTCACCCAGCAGGGCGTTGTACACGGAGAGGGAGCCGAACACCTGTCCGGTGGCCTTTTCCACTATGGCCCACTGGTAATAATCCGGGTTCGGATACAGCTCTGCCCACGCCGAAAGCAGTTCCCGGGTCTCGGCAGGGCTTTTGTGCGGTTCCCAGCGCAAAAACCGGGTCACAGCCGGGTCGTTTGCCCAGTTTTCGTACATCTGCAGGGCATCCTGCGACAGCAGGCGGCGCAGCAGCAGACGGTCAGTTTCCAGCTCAAGTGTGCCGGTGTGGCGCATGATCCATCCTCTCCCTTTTATAAAAACTTATTCCTTGGGTGTATCTGAAAAGTCGAAAATTTAGTCTATTTCTACAAACACAGCCGGATTTTGCGTTAAACAGCCTTGAAATCCACAAAGGATTCCTGCGGCTATTTGCCTTAAATCCCGCTTGTGCTTGCGAAATATTCGTCATTTTCTTTGTTTTCAGATACACCTTAACAAAAACGGCGCTGCGAGTCAGGAGGTGACCCACAGCGCCGTTGCTGTCTATGGCTAGATTATAGTCTTTGCGGGCAAAAAAGGCAATTGACAAAACTGACGATTCTGTACAAACACGATCCCGTATTTTTGGAACAACCGCGATTGGTATGACTTTTGCACCGAAAAAGCCCCATTCAGGACGGCTTTCTTCGGCTGAAAGGTGCGCAGCGCGCGGCAATTGTTCTTATTGTAAAAGCATCAGATGACCTGAAACAGGAAAAACTTGAGGTAGTTCGTCTCCGGCACGCCCCACAGAATGGGATGATCCGGTGCCTGCTGCTTTACCTCGATCTGCCGCAGCTGCCGGTGGGCGTCCTTAGCGGCAGCGCGCAGCATCTTGATGAACAGCTCCTCAGTGGCAAAGTGGGAGCAGCTGGCAGTGGCCAGATACCCGCCCCGGGGCAGCAGCTTCATGGCGCGGTAGTTGATCTCCTTGTAGCCGCGCATGGCGTTCTCCACCGTGCGGCGCGCCTTGGTAAAGGCCGGCGGATCCAGAATGATAAAATCGTAGGGGTGTCCCTCTCTTTCCAAGCGGGGCAGCAGCTCAAAGGTGTCCTCGCACAAAAAGTCCATATTGGTCAGACCGTTGCGCTGGGCATTGCGCTGCGCCATGGCAATGGCCTCGGCGCTGATGTCGGCGGCGGTCACCCGGGCAGCACCGCCCTTGGCGGCGTTCAGGGCAAAGCTGCCGGTGTGGGTAAAGCAGTCCAGCACGGTGTGCCCGGCGGCAAGGCGTGCCACCGCCCGGCGGTTATATTTCTGGTCAAGGAAAAAGCCGGTCTTTTGCCCGTTTTCAAAGTCCACATGGTAGTAGACGCCGTTTTCGCAGATCTCGGTCTGGGTGGTTTCCGGGTGGCTCTCGCCGGGCAGGGCAAACCAGCCTTTATTCTGTTCCAGCCCTTCCTTGGCGCGCAGGGCTTCATCGTTGCGTTCGTAGATGCCGTCAATGGTCTGTCCGTCTGCCCGCAGTACCTCAGCCAAAAGCGGGAAGAGCACCGGCTTCAGCTTTTCCATGCCCACGCTCAAAGTCTGGGTGACCAGAACATTGTTGAACCGGTCTACCGTCAGCCCGGGGAACTGGTCTGCCTCGCCAAAGATGAAGCGGCAGGCAGAAAGGTCGGCAGGTTCCAGCACGGTCTTGCGGTAAGCCCATGCGTACTCCACCCGGCGCCGCCAGAAGGCGGTATCAAAGGTATCGTTGGCGTTGCGGGAGATCAGCCGCACCCGGATCTTGCTTTGCAGCGAGAGAAAACCGGTGCCGAGGTATGCGCCCTTGGGACTGACCACATCCACCAGCGTGCCGTTTTCCGGCGTAGTGCCGGGGGCTTCCAGAATGTCGTTCTCGTATACCCATGGATGCCCGCCCACCAAAAGACCCTCGGCGTGCTTGTTGACTTTATATACAGGATAAGTGCGTTCGCTTTTCATAAAATGCTCCTTCAACTAAGAATGCGCAAAATGATGCTTGTTCTGCTCTTTATCATAACATAAAAATATGGTAGAATAAATACAAAATTTTGCGGAAGGAAGAAAACGCTATGGAGATCGAACGCAAATGGATGGTGACCGGCTGGCCGGAGGGGCTGCCCCTTGAGGAAGAGTTCACCATGCGGCAGGGCTATATCAGCGTGCAGCCCACGGTGCGCATCCGGGAGGAAGCACTGACCGGCGGCAGCACCGACTATATCCTCTGCTTCAAGTCCGCAGGGGGCTTGGCACGGGAGGAGATCGAGCGCAGCATCGATAAAGACCTGTTTGTGCAGCTGGAAGAGAAGATCATCGGCAAGCCCCTGATCAAAAAGGTACGCCGGAGCTACCGCCTGCCGGACGGCGCGGTGCTGGAGGTGAACCATGTGGACGAGGGCCTGCCCACAGCATTCTGGTACGCCGAGGTGGAGTACCCCACGGTGGAAGCCGCGCTCCGCTGGCAGCCGGATGCCTGCGGCCTTGCGGCATACCTCAACGATGAAGTGACGAACCAGCCCGGCCAGAGCATGGGCGCATACTGGGCACAAACCAGAGGGTGACGCCAACAATACTGTGAAGGGAATGACTGTTTACGAAAAAGATCAAGCTGAAACTGGAACTCCAGTATAACTCGCCGGTGATCCTTACCTTTTTTCTGCTGTCCATGCTGGTGCTGCTGGCAGACGGCTGGACGAACGGCTGGAGCACCATGAACCTTTTCTGCGTGTACCGCTCCTCGTGGCGGGACCCGCTGGGCTACATCCGGCTGTTCGGCCATGTGCTGGGCCATGCAAACTGGGAGCATTTTCTCAATAATATGCTGCTGCTGTTGGTGGTGGGCCCGCCCATGGAGGAAAAATACGGCAGCATCCCGCTGCTCAAGGGCATTTTGTTTACCGCGCTGGTCACCGGCGTGCTGCAATGTATCCTGTTCCCCCACACGGGGCTGCTGGGAGCGTCCGGCATCGTGTTCATGCTCATCATGCTCTCCTCGCTGGCGGGCTTCTCCGGCGGCATCCCGGTCACCATGCTGCTGGTGGCGGCGCTGTACTTCGGCCAGCAGGTGTATGATATCATCTTTGTGCACGATAACGTGGCAAACTTTATGCACATCGTGGGCGGCTTGTGCGGTACCGCCTTCGGCTATTACTGCGCCCTCCATCGCCGCCCGGCGCGGAGTCGCAGATAAAAAAGAAGCATTATGGATAAAAACGGGATACCGGAACGTCTGCAGACGCTCCGGTATCCCGTTTATACAAGAAAGAAAAATAATAAGTGCGACAAACTGGAAGTTATTTACTTCTCTTCATACTTTTTAACGATAACTAAACTATAAGCAGCCATAATTACAATTGTTTCCACCATCACACCAATAACCGACAACAGAACGTATGGTGTATTTTGACCATCTAACAGCGAAATTCCTAATATAACAAAAATGATTCCATAGATTATAAACAATAGTCCGCTCGCACGATTGTAACCTTTAACATCTTTTACTTTTATTGTTTCGGTATTAGCCCAGAATCCAACGGGATTCTTAGAAAACATATCTTTTATTCCTAATCCAATTATAAACACTCCCAAAAGTGACCATATAACAAACCCAATCATATTGTTTCTCCTTACAAACCGCATTAAAACCATAATGAGACACATTCTTGTATTTCCCAAAATTGAGATTTACTAATTCTACAAATTCCGATTCTTAATATATGAGTAGAGACTTTTACAGTCTCTGCTCTTTCTTTATGATGAAGGTGATTGGTCTGACGTAATTTCCGATTGGGACACCACGCCCGAAGTTAAATGTGTCAGCCCGCCTTCATTGTTCTACATTCGATTCAGCAAGTTGGGAAAGATTGCTTCTCCCGTTTAACGAAAGAATATGAGTGAACCTTGAAGAGCTGGATCCAATCATAAATCACTTACGAAAGGAGCGTCTTTCTTATGATTGCTGTTGGTATCGATGTTTCAAAATCCAAGAGCACCGTTGCCATTCTCAATGGAGATGGCAGCATCCGTGCCAAACCTTTTGATGTCCACCATGTCGCTGATGAGTTGCAGGCATTGGTAGATTACATCAAGAGGACTTCAGAGCCTCCAACCATCCTTATGGAGCCCACCAGCCACTACCACTATCCACTCCTGAAAGCCTTCACGGAGGCGGAACTCCCAGTCTGTCTGATCAATCCATACCAGATGAAGAAGTATGGCGATACCGAACTCAGAAAGGCGAAAACGGACAAACGTGATTCTCTGCGAATCGCTCAGTATGCCCTTGAGAAGTCCTATTCGCTGATTCCTTACACTCCTCAGGACCAGAAGTATGAAGATCTCCGTTTTCTGTCCAGGCAATACAGTCAGAGGATATCAACCCTAACTGTTGCCAAAGTTCAGCTGCTCAGCCTTCTGGATGAAACAATGCCCGGCATTACGACCATTCTTCCTCTTAAAAGCAGGGATCCCGACAACTGTGTGCTTCTGCGTTTCATTAAGCGTTTCAAGTCTTTCGATGTAATCCGTAAGATGGGCAAGACACGTTTCCTGGACAGCTATCAAGTCCTAGTCAAAAAGACCAAGGATCGTTTTGCCGGTTCTAAGGGACTGGCTATCTATGAGCTGGTCCTTAACAGTGTTACCACCCGTGGAGAAAATCCCTTATCCGCAATGACTCAGGATCAATGTGTTGATCTCGTATCCACATCTCAGAAAGCTGCCGATGAGATCAATCTTCAAATGCGGATCATAGCAGAGACCATGCCGGAGTACAAAGTGCTTCGTTCTATGGCCGGCGTGGGGGACCGACTGGGACCGATCATTCTTGGAGAAATCGGTGACATTCGCCGTTTTCACAGTGGCAAAGCACTCAATGCTTATGCCGGCAATGATGCTCCGCCATATCAGTCCGGACAATTCGAGAGCCGGAATCGTCACATCTCCAAACGTGGCAACCCGGCTCTCAGAAAAGCTTGTTTTGAGGTAATGCAGGCTCTCAAACTGACAAAACCTCAGGACGATCCTGTTTACCTTTTTCTGCTCAAAAAGGAACAGGAAGGGAAACCATACAACGTAGCCAAAATGGCTGCCGTCAATAAGTTTCTGCGGATCTACTACGCTCATGCAATGGAGTTGTACAAGTAAATCTGTCCGCTTTCATTATAGCTGTTAACTGCCGGCCTGCAACAGCAGGTCTTATTAAGGTTACTCTCTTTTTTGTTCTCAAGGTTCTCGAAATCTTCAAAAATCTGCTTGACAAACATTAGCAAGATTTGACAAGTACCTTATAGCTTCATATTTTCAAACCTATTATATCAATTTTTTCTTGATTTAATCATAAAAAATGCTATACCAGCAACTATTATGTATCCGAACAATGAAATAACAGATGATTCAATTCCAAACTCACCACCTGTGATGGCGAAATCTTTTGAATTAAGTACATATGTCATTACAGAATATTTATCCATTTTTTCTCCAATGGCTAATCCTCCACCAATAATCACAACGTTCCAGATAGCATGAACTATTCCACTATTCCAAACTGAACCACTTTCTATTGCAATCATCGAAAACATAACGCCTACCATCGTTCCGGCGATAATTACTAATAAACAACTGCCTATTGAAAAATCCTGTCCAAGAACATGTACAATACCAAATAACATTGATGGAACAATTACAGCCACCTTAATATTCCATCTCTTCTTTAATGCATTAAGTATAACTCCTCTAAACACCATTTCTTCAACAAATCCAGCCGCTATTCCGGTAAATGCAACCCCTGCACTTAAAGTATTGAACATCTGATTTCCATTCATATTTGAGAATACATACTTACCGTTGAATATTAAAAGATAACTTCCTTTTATAACAAATGGTAATAATACAGCTATCAAAATCCATCTTATTTTAATAGCAAATTTAGGCATTCCGAAATCCGAAGTCGGCAATTTAATAATTTTGCTAATAAACATTTTCAGAATAAGATATGTCAATCCAGCATATATAATTCCAGCGATAATATTACAAATGCCAGTTGGAATTTTTATTATAACAAACATACTTGCAATGGATTGTGCAATAATCTGTGTGATTATTAAAATAAATATGGCAACAAACGATGTGCTAATTGCTTTTTTTGTACTCATTTTATTTCTCCTTTATAACTTTCGATTTTAATGTCTCTATTATACCATAATGATACTATTATAAAAAAGGAAAAAGAGCTCCTTCGAGCTCTTTTGATTCAGTTCTGTAAACTTGAATTTTATCGTTCTTTCATACAATACACATAAGTCTGTACAATATTACGCATATAAATAAACTGATTATGTTTGCTCTATTTGTTTTATAGTTTGCATTTGTCGGATTTCATTTTTTTATTTTGTTATTTCAAGTAAAATCAAATACATGCAATGGGACAATAACAATAATAAGACTAAATAGTAAAGTCACTATCTTTAATATTTTACTTTTTTTCCAGAAAAAATAGTACATTGCAAACTGCAATATTATACTTATTGTAAAATAAAGTATCCACTTTAATTCCCATTGCACAATAGCTATTATTGATTCATAATCAAATTCAGTAAAAATTATGCATACAATAAATATCCAAAGAAAAAGTAAAAATACAATAAATTCGTATCCTGCTAATGCAAGTACTTTTTTTCTTATACTTGCATTTCGCATAAAAAAAACAACCCCAATAGATAATATACACAATAAAAATGTTCTATAATAATCCGAAAAAATTATTTCTGTTATCACATTCGTGTCTCCTATAAAAACTTCTGTTAAATCAGCACAATTTTTCAAATATTGATAGCAGCAATATTTCGATTTGTAAACCATAAACTCAAATTACAGATTCCTACAATTTGCAAATCATTATATACTCTTCGTCATTCTCATCGACAATTTCAAATCCTACTTTTAGATACATATGAACTGCATAATTCATCTTCTGAACAGATAATGACACTTGCTTATATCCTTGCATTTTCAGTTTTTTTAGCATCTGCTCCATTAGATTAGTTCCAATACCATAGTTTCTATACTGTTTTAAAAGTGAAATTGCAAATGATGGTGTTTCAGCATCAATATGTCCATAATCATTCATAATACGACACCATACTGCACCAACAATTTCATTATTGGCTTCAGCAACCAAACACAAGTCTCCTTTATTCTTACCAAAATCTTTAACATACACCTGTAATTCTGGTTGATTTATAATCTCTTTTGGTGGTATAGGAACCCCTTCTGGAATAAAAATTGCTTCGTATAAAAAAGTATTTAGCACCTTGGACTCGTTTTGTCTTAATTCTCTTATTGAATAATCCATATAAACCTCCGATTTATTTTTTATAAATCAGTTGCTATTCCACACATCCAAACACCTCCACAAACAACGATTTGTTAAACTATCTATACAATACCATATCTCTTTGGCTAATACAATAATTGCATCGCTCCCGCTTATTCTCATCAATTCTGCAACTAATGTATCGTGATCATATGCATATTGTCAGGCTGTCTGTTCACTTTTCTTTGAATGATACGCTTCACGTCTCATAGCCAGTGTTTTTTCATATCTTACTTTTGCAATAGGATCTCCGCTTAATGCATCGTCACGCATTTTCCGGTAACTCTTTACTGTAGCTCTTACCTGATACTGTTTACGCTCTGCAAGTTGGCTCTGTGCTTCCTGATCTCCGGCTTATGCTTTTGCCTTGATCTCTGCACGCTTCTGATTTCTTTTCTGCGTAGATTTCTTAGAAGATTTTCTCTTTCTTTCAGCAATCTCTTCCGCTCTGCGTGCTTCCTCTGACTGCAAGGCTTCCACTTCATCCTCACTAAATGGAAGAACAAAATTTCCAATGAAATTGAAATAAATATCCACTTGCTGAGTACGGTCTTTTGTTCTGCCATCCTCTGCTTCATGAATTGCAACCTTTTCAATGAAATCATTAAGCATAAGCTCTGTAATATTTGTTTGTTCCTCTGTTTTTGTGTAATCATCTACACTCGGTGTACCGTTGCAATACAGGTTAAATGCCATTTGCACCACCTTCATACTGCCACTGGTCTGCCAGCCTTCATGCAAGCACTCAGTTTTTACACATCCCGTCTTAAAATCATAGATGCTATCAACATTTCTTCTTGTATCATCGCTGATACCAAGGCAATAGCAAAGTGCCTTGTGGTACACATCCTGATAGCGTACCTCTTTTAATTTTTCATAGTGAACCTCCTTATAGATATTAGAATAGAAAAAGGGAACAAACCCAAATAAAAGGGCTTATTCCCAAACATCAAACAAGGGAAAGCAATAAATGCTTTCCCTTGCAGAACTTTATATATAGACTTTTACTTCAATATCTTTAAATCTGTTCGCTTTTGTATACTCTGGATGTTCAGCCATAAATGCCTGCACGTCTGCTCTCGTTACCGTTAAGCTGCAGAAATAAATATATTGTTGCCTAATTCCTCTTGTCCGCAATTGCTGCCTGTGCTGCAGCCAATCTCGCGATCGGTACACGGAACGGAGAACAGGATACATAATCCATTCCAACCTTATGGCAGAATGCAACAGAAGAGGGATCGCCGCCATGCTCACCACAGATACCGATCTTTAAGTTCGGACGCTGGGAACGACCTTTTGTGACTGCCATTTCGATCAGCTGTCCTACGCCATTTTGGTCAAGCTTTGCAAAGGGATCAGATTCATAGATCTTACTCTTGTAATAATCCACCAGGAATTTTCCTGCGTCGTCACGGGAGAAGCCAAAGGTCATCTGAGTCAGATCATTGGTACCAAAGGAGAAAAATTCGGCTTCTTCTGCAATTTCGTTTGCCAGAAGTGCTGCTCTTGGAATTTCGATCATCGTTCCAATATGATAAACCAGATTCGAATTTTTTTCTGCCTTAACCTTTTCAGCAGTTTCCACAATTACGTCCTTGACAAATTTCAACTCCTTTTTATCGCCAACCAGCGGAACCATGATCTCCGGAACGATCTCAAAGCCCTTTTCTTTACTTACTTCAATCGCCGCTTCGATCACCGCTCTTGTCTGCATTCTTGCAATTTCCGGATACGTAACGGACAGCCGGCAGCCTCTGTGACCCATCATCGGGTTGAACTCATGCAACTCACTGCAGGTGCTCTTTACTTCCTCAACAGAAAGATTCATATCCTTTGCCAGTGCTTCGATATCCTTTTCGTCTGTCGGAACAAACTCATGCAGCGGCGGATCCAGGAAACGAATCGTAACAGGTTTCCCCTCCATTACTTCATAAAGCGCCTTGAAATCGCCCTTCTGGAACGGAATCAGCTCTTCCAGCGCCTTTTCGCGCTCTTCCACGGTTTTGGAAAGGATCATTTTACGGATCTTCGGAATTCGCTCCGGTTCAAAGAACATGTGCTCTGTTCTGCAAAGTCCAATCCCTTCTGCACCAAGATGTACCGCATTTGCCGCATCTGCAGGCGTATCTGCATTCGTGCGAACCCTCAATTTACGGAAGGAATCCGCCCAGCTCATGATTCTGCCGAAGTTGCCGCTGATCGAAGCCTCCTGTGTCTGAATATCGCCGTCGTAAATTTTACCGGTTGAGCCATCCAGGGAAATATAATCCCCCTCAAAATAGGTCTTGCCGCCTAATGTAAACTGCTTTTTCTTTTCATCGATCACAATATCTCCGCAGCCGGAAATACATGCGGTTCCCATACCTCTTGCCACAACTGCAGCATGGGATGTCATACCGCCGCGCACAGTCAGGATACCCTCTGCAGCATGCATCCCCTCGATATCCTCCGGAGAAGTTTCCAGACGTACTAAAATGACACGCTCGCCAGTCTCATGGGCTTCTTTTGCTTCCTCTGCAGTAAAATAGATCTTACCGGCAGCTGCGCCAGGAGATGCCGGAAGAGCCTGTCCCATCACAGTTCCCTTTTTCAGTGCATCCGGATCGAAAGCGGGATGCAGCAGCTGATCCAGAGATTTTGCTTCAATTCTGCTGACAGCTTCCTGGGGTGTGATCATGCCTTCATCCACAAGGTCGCATGCGATCTGCAGAGCCGCCTGCGCCGTGCGCTTGCCATTTCTGGTCTGTAAGAAATACAGTTTTCCGTCCTCGATGGTAAATTCCATATCCTGCATATCACGGTAATGCTCTTCCAGACGGTTTGCAATTTTCAAAAATTCCTCATAGCATTCCGGCAGGTCTTCTTCCAGTCGGGTAATGGGCTGCGGTGTACGGATTCCTGCAACAACGTCCTCACCCTGTGCGTTGATCAGATATTCGCCATAAATGCCCTTTGCTCCGGTGGAGGGGTTTCTCGTAAAGGCAACGCCTGTACCGGAGGTATTGCCCATATTTCCGAATACCATCGACTGTACATTGACTGCAGTTCCCCAGTCCCCCGGAATGTCATTCATTCTTCTGTATACGATAGCTCTTTCATTATCCCACGAACGGAATACCGCCTTTACCGCTTCCATCAGCTGAACCCGCGGCTCCTGCGGAAATTCTTCGCCCATTTTTTCCTTATAGATCTCTTTAAAACGCCGGATCACCTCTTTTAGATCCTCCGCCGTCAGCTCCGTATCAAAGTGAACTTTTCGATCTTCTTTTATTTCATCAATGACCCGTTCAAATAACGATTTGGGAACTTCCATGACAACATCTGAGAACATCTGAATAAAGCGTCTGTAAGAATCGTAGGCAAATCTCGGATTGCCTGTCCGTTTGGCAAAGCCTTCGACCGAAATATCGGTCAAGCCCAGATTCAGGATCGTATCCATCATACCGGGCATCGAAGCTCTCGCTCCGCTTCGTACCGACACAAGCAACGGATTCTCGGTATCTCCGAACTTCTTGCCGAGCTTTTCCTCCAAAAGTGCCAGTGCATCAAAAATCTGTATCTGAATTTCTTCAGAAATTGACCTGCCATGGTTATAGTAGTCTGTGCAGGCCTCTGTCGTCACGGTAAAGCCGGGTGGAATCGGCAGCCCGAGATTCGTCATCTCTGCAAGGTTCGCACCTTTTCCGCCCAGGAGGTTGCGCATATCCGCATTTCCCTCCCTGAATAAATACACCCATTTCGCCATTGTAATGGTCCCCCTTTGGTCTGTATTTACAGTCATTTAGCATTATGCCGGACTGTTTTTCTCATAAAATCATTCTAGCACATTAAAATATGTAAAGTCAAACAATATATTCGTTTTTTATTTGTGCAGTTTTTAGTTTCCTTGCCAGATTTTGTCGCAGAACAAAGAAAATCTTTCACAAACAGCAAAAAGTTGCCAAAAGGAGCCGTTCACGCGCAATACAATTCACCCGCGCCATTTGCAAAAAAATCCGCCTTCTCCATGTGGAATCCACACGGAAAAGACGGATCTTTCTAATTCACAGAATTAAGTACCCACAAAGCGTGTACTCGACTATACACAGCCAGCTTAAAATTTCTTAGAAATCCAGCTTTTCTGCAAAGTATGCGTCCAGATCAGCGATCGCAACCCGCTCCTGCTCCATAGAATCACGGAAGCGAACGGTTACGCAGCCGTCTGTCTCGGATTCGAAATCGTAGGTAACGCAGAACGGCGTACCGATTTCATCCTGACGGCGATATCTCTTACCGATATTGCCTCTGTCGTCAAATTCGCAGTTGTACTTCTTGCACAGCTGGGTATAGATCTTCTCTGCGCCCTCGTTGAGCTTCTTGGACAGCGGCAGGATGCCGATTTTAACCGGTGCCAGAGCCGGATGGAAATGAAGGACAGTACGGACATCTCCGCCCTCCAGCTCTTCCTCGTCATAAGCAGCGCATAAAAATGCCAGAACGACACGGTCTGCACCCAGAGACGGCTCAACAACATAAGGGATATATTTTTCATTCTTGGAATCGTCAAAGTAAGACAGATCCTGACCGGAAACCTCTGCATGGCGGGAAAGGTCGTAATCGGTACGGTCAGCGATGCCCCACAGCTCGCCCCAGCCAAAGGGGAATAAAAATTCGATATCCGTTGTAGCCTTGGAGTAGAAGGAAAGCTCTTCTTTTTCATGGTCTCTGACACGCATTTCTTCCGGCTTGATGCCCAGAGTCTGCAGCCAGTCGATACAGAACTGTTTCCAGTATGCGAACCATTCGAGGTCGGTGTCAGGCTCACAGAAGAATTCCAGCTCCATCTGCTCAAACTCTCTGGTACGGAACGTGAAGTTGCCGGGTGTGATTTCATTGCGGAAGGACTTACCGATCTGACCAATACCGAACGGGATTTTCTTTCTGGAAGTACGCTGTACGTTCTTGAAGTTTACGAAAATACCCTGCGCGGTTTCGGGACGCAGATATACCGTATTCTTTGCATCCTCCGTAACACCCTGGAAGGTCTTGAACATCAGGTTGAACTGACGGATTTCGGTAAAGTTGTGTTTGCCGCAGGTCGGGCAGGGAACCTGATTATCTTCGATGAATTGCATCATCTGTTCCTGGCTCCAGCCGTCTACAGATCCTCCCAGATCAATATTGTGCTCCTGTGCATAATCTTCGATGATCTTATCTGCACGGAAACGCTCGTGGCATTCCTTACAGTCCATCAGCGGATCAGAAAAGCCGCCCAGATGTCCGGATGCAACCCAGGTCTGGGGATTCATCAGAATCGCGCAGTCCACACCGACGTTGTAAGGGTTCTCCTGGATAAATTTTTTCCACCATGCGCGCTTTACGTTGTTTTTCAGCTCTACGCCGAGGTTACCGTAATCCCATGTATTTGCAAGTCCGCCGTAAATTTCGGAACCGGGATATACAAACCCTCTCGCTTTTGCCAGCGATACAATTTTGTCCATTGTCTTTTCCATCGTTTTTCTCCTTTGACTGCACAGATTTTAATCAAACAGAATATAGGTCAGCATATCTGCGTCGGTTACGGATACTGTTTTGGCATTCGCTGTCGCCTCGACATCCTCCGAACCGTACCGGACCTTATCCCATACTCTGACATTAACCGCTTCCCGCACAACTGCAATGTGCTTTTCTCCCATTTTGAGGAGGTCTTCCTTGCCGATCTGCTCTCCGTCTCCCTTCAGGGAAGAAAGCGTGACATTCAGATCATAGCCTGCATTAAACGCATCTTTTACGGTTCCAACAAACAATGCCAGTTTGTTGAAAGCAGAATAAGCAGAAGCGTCCGCATACTGCATCACGACCGTTACCGTATGATCGTCATTTTCTTTTGCCGCTTTCAGCACAACCGCTTCTTTTCCAGCCGAAGCATTATAAGTATCGCATGCCTGCTGAATCGTACTTTCCAGCTCATCCAGATTATAATAGCTTTCGGAAAAATCTTCTATAATCGTGTGAACCACCTGACCATTTTTTTTGACTTCAATCGTGGTCTCGGTTACTTCCGGCTCCCTGCCGCATCCCGTCAGCATCGCTGCCAGACACAGGATACACAGTGCGCGCATGATCCATTTTCGCGTCATTTATCTGCTCCCTCTCATCTGCATCCGCTCTTTATCTGCCGATGCTATGATCTTAACTATTATAGCCGACCGCCCTTTCTTTTTCAACCCATAACTTTACAAAGTCATTTTATAACGTTTCCAGGATCTCCAGGGTATGAAATTCACCCGGAAGAAAATCCCTCCGGTATTTTTCTGCAATCTGCACAAGCTCTGCAAGCACTTCTTCTTTTAAGGTAAATGTGTAAAGCTTTTCCACGGGCGTCCCTGCAATAAATTCAACTGCATACAGCGCCGTTTCCGAAAAATTGCCCTGCGGCAGCCCCGGGAATTCCCCGTTTGCCACAATCAGCCGGATTTCGTAAATGCATCGCACAAGCCTGCGCGGGATGCTTTTTACCGTCAGCGCCCGCAGGGACTGATATAAAAGCTTTAACACCTCGCGCTCGTCGTTATTTTCCCGCGTGCAATAATCCGCCAGCTCCAGGAAATACATTCCGTAATAGGCGCCCTCAAAATCCTGCCGCAGCTCTTCAAAATAGCAGTCCGCTGAAATATCACAAACGCTGTAGGAATTTCGCCCTGCATACAGCTCGAACGTCCCGAAGGTAAACGGACTGGTAGGAGCCAGAAAAGCGCTTGTCGGCTTTCTGGCTCCCCTTGCAAAAGCGGATATTTTTCCTTTTTCCCGAGTCAGGATCACGACTCTCCTGTCATACTCCCCGATCGGTTCTGCCTTCAGAACGATCCCGAGCACTTTGATCCGATCCTGCATGTTGTTCCCCATCCTGTCCCTGCGCCTTTGCACGGAAGGACGAAGTAAACGAGCTGCTCTCGTGCAACTTCGCCCGGTTCCGGAGCGCATTTCTTTCCTGTATCTGATTCCGGTACTGCAGATAATCCTCCACACGCCCGGTTTTTAAAAACTGATCCCAGTAACTTCTTTCATTCATCCTTACCGCCTCCCATGTATCCAATCTGCCGTCTCCGACAGCTTTTACGTCCCTCATAGGATAAGCGGTTTGAACTTTTTTATTCCCTCAGAAAAAAGAGCGTTCTATCTGTCCGGTCTGGTATCCGCAGGATTGTAACCGAAGTTTTTCAAGAGGAAATCGCTGTCTCTCCAGTCCTTCTTGACCTTGACCCAGAGCTGCAGATTGACCTGGCATTCCAGCATATCCTCGATATCCCGGCGCGCCTGAGAACCGATCTTTTTGAGCATGCTGCCCTGCTTGCCGATAATAATTCCCTTGTGGGAATCCCGCTCGCAGATGATCGTCGCATCGATATTGACGATATGCTCCTTAAATTCCATCCGTTCGACCGCCACTGCGATACCGTGGGGAATTTCCTCTTCCAGACAGCGCAGCGCCTTTTCCCGGATCATCTCCGCAACGATCTGACGCTGCGGCTGGTCTGTGATTGTATCTTCATCGTAGAAGGGCTCTCCATAGGGAAGATATTTGAAAATGCAGTCCAACAGCGTATCGGTATTGTTGCTGCGAAGTGCCGATACCGGGACGATTTCTGCAAAATCCATCTCTTTGCGGTAGGTTTCCATTGCATCCAAAACAGCTGTTTTAGGAACGGTGTCGATCTTGTTGATCACGAGAATGACCGGCAGCCTGCTGCGTTTTAACTGCTCCAGGATATGCCGTTCCCCGGCACCGATATAGGTCGTCGGCTCTACCAGCCAGAGAATGACGTCCACGTCAGAAAATGTGCTTTCCGCCACCTTTACCATGTAGTTGCCGAGCTTGTTTTTCGCCTTATGGATGCCCGGCGTATCCAGAAACACAATCTGTCCCTTCGGTCCCGTATAGACGGTCTGAATCCGGTTTCTTGTCGTCTGGGGTTTATTGGATGTGATCGCGATTTTCTGTCCGATCAGATGATTCATCAGTGTGGACTTGCCCACGTTCGGGCGTCCTACCAGCGTTGCAAAGCCCGCTTTTTTCTGTTTGTTCTGCGCCATGTATCTGTTCCTTTCCCGGTTTTTGTCTGTATCTGTCCCCGGTTTTGATTTCTGTTTTTGCCGATGTCTTTTTTCCCGCCTGATGCTTTTCACTTATCTTGATAATTATCCGTACAATCAGGATCGCAATTCCGAGTACGATTGCAATCGCAATCAGGATCGGCAGGAGAATAATAAATTCAATTGCGAAATTTTTGAAAAAGCTTCCAACCCTGTAAATATTTGCAGAAAAGCCCTCTGCAATCCGCGCACCCGCGCTCTTTGCCGCTCCTGGCGTGTAGCGCTCCACCTCGTCGATATAGAGGTTGACCGTGCTGTAATCCACCTGATTGTCATAGGTGCGAAGCTGGGATTCCATGCTTTCGATCTGATAGCGTACATCGGTCAGCTGCTCGTTGATCGCAATGATATCCTCGATGGATTCTGCCTGCTCCATCATGGAGAGGAGGCTTTCCTGTTCTGCCAGAAGTGCCTTTTTGTGGCTCTGCAGATCCACATACTGCAGCGTCACATCCTCTGTGGATTCAGATTTTCTCGTCACATTGGACTGCTTGGAAATTCCCGCCAGATAGCCGTCGAGCTTCTCCGACGGAATTCTTGCCGTCAGACGTGCGCTTCTGGCAGCAGACGTTGAACTGGCATAACTACTATTGGAAATGCTGCTGCTTTCTATGTAGCCTCCAAGCTCCTCCGCCTGAGACTGTGCAGACGCAAGGAGCGCATCAAAGCTTTCCGTCTCTACGTCCATATCCACATTTCGGATCAGCTTGCGCCCGGTCGTCTCTCCCTTTTCTACGGTTTCCGCCTGGGACGAGCCGTTTTCTTCCGATACTTCATCGGCATACTCATAGTCGCCGCTGTCATAATATACACCGCCCGCAGCACTGTAGTTTGAAGCAGCCGTATCATAGGCGGATTCCATCGCCATTTTGCTCGCCGAGCCGCAGCCCGACAGCATGGATAATACTAAAACACCCGTCAGTACCTTCGCCATTTTCTTTTTCAACATGAAAATCCCTCCCTTCTAAGCTTCCCATTGTGTATATGCTCCATCGACTGCACCGAACTTTTGTCCGGGCAGCCGCGTGCTTCAAAGCAGCTGTTCCAGTGTCCCGAAGCGTTCTTTTTCCTCTTCGATCTTCTTCGTATTTCCGACAACACACAGGCAGTCGTCTTCCAGAAATGCCTTCATGTGACCGGCAAGCGCCCGGATATCCTCCGCCGTCGCATCCAGAACCTGATCCCGCTCCTTCTGCAGCTGCTCTGCGGTCTGTCCGGTCAGATAAATGCTCAGCGCGCGCAGCGCCTTTGCAGCCGGGTTCATCGGCGCATCCATTTCACTGACCGTACCGATGACCGCTTGAGTCATCGAGCGCTCATCCCCTGCAAAATGCGCTACATACTCCACGATTCCCTCATAGGCCTCGATCGTTTTGCCAAGATTCGGATCGCGGTAAGAAGCGATATAGGCATCTCCGCTCTTTCCGAAGCTGCACATGCAGCCGTAAGCGCCGCCCTTGACGCGAACTGTGTTCCAGAGATAATCCGTATTTAAAATACCGCGCAGCATCCGCAGCACTCCGGTATATTCCAACCCGTTCTTTTTATAATTTCCGGCGCGGCACACATACTGTACCTGAGAAGCTGATAAAAAGCCCTCATTTTTCTTCGAAACCGCAGCATGCACCGGCTCTCTGTCCACCGGGCAGGTAAACAAATCTTTTTTCAGCGCTTTGGCTTCTGCTTCAAACAGCTTTTCCTGTTCTTCCTCTTCTGCGGTAAAATCAAACATCAGGTTTTCCGGACGGAACATACACTCGCTCAGCCGTTTCAAAATCTCCGGAAGCTTCTCTTTTTCTTCGTCCCAATTTGTGCAGAGCCCATCCACCAGCCGATAAAAGTCCATGCCGCTTAAAATTTCCTGAATTGCTACCGTCTCGGACGTATAGGACATTGCCCTGCCCGCCGCAATCGTATGTCCTGCGGAAATCATGGAGGACTGCAGTCTCGATTTCAACTCTGTCAGAATCTCGTACAGGCGCTTCGTATCCGTATAATTGGAACGTACCAGCATCTCTGCTGTCAGCTCCATCGCGTCCTTTAAATGCGCATGGAATGCTTTTCCTTTGATTTCAAACGTAATTTTGCGTTCGGACGGGTTTGTGATATTCGGATAAATATTCGTAACCGGCACGATTCCTCCGGTCAAAAGGTCAGTCTGTGTAAACAGCTCCTGATAGGAATAATTCTGCGTATCCACCAGGCCGATCGCCGCCTTCAAAATGCCGACATAGGCAAACAGCTCTGCCGGAACCTCACTGATATCGAACAGCAGGCGAAAATAACTGACGCCGTTGGTTTCGATTTTATGGTAAATCAGTTTTGTGTCTTCGATTTCACGTTCTTCCAGAATGATCGGCTCGATCTCCCGACGAATATCGCTTCTTTCCAGCAGTGGAATCTTCGCCAGATCCTCCGGACGGTCGGGCTCTTCCTGAAACGCTTTCAGCGCAGCTGTCTTTTCCACAATTTTTTCGATTTCTTCTGCAGTCAGCGTCTCCTTGTAAGCCTGCAGGCGATCTGCCAGCTCCTGATCCTTTTTATCGGTCAGCCCTCTTTCGGGTACGAGCAGCAGTACGCTTCTGTGCGGATTGTGCAGCAGATGCTTTTCAATCAGCTGTTCAAAATATCCGGTCTCCACCTTTTCTCTCAGGCTGCGGTAAGTATCGCCCGCTTCGATATGAATAAACGGCCTGGTTTCGTCGTAAAGCCAGCTGTCCATTACCTGCAGACCATACATCAATCCTGCAGGGAAAATACCATAATCCGCTTCCCGATACTTAAATTCGTAATAATTCAGGCCGGCCTGCAAACGCTTTTGATCCAGTCCCTCTGCAACAAGCTTTTCCAATGTCTCGTCGATGATCCTTAAAAATTCTTCTTTCCGGGAAGCATCCGCATTTTTAGCGACGATGGAGAAATACGGCTGTCTCGTCCCGTTGTCATAATCACTGTAGATGTCTTCGCCGATGCCTGCATCCAAAAGTGCCTGCTTTAAGGGCGCACCCTGGGAGGAACAAAGCGCGTAGTCCAGAATCTGAAAGGCAATGTATTCTTCCCGGTTTAAAACGTCCCCGGCAGTCATACTGCAGGTCAGGTAGGTATTGTGCTCCAGCGGCTCGCTCTCGGTGATCGAGTAAGGCTTTACAGCTTCCCTGGGTGCAGCAAAAGGCTCCTGCAGACTGATGTTTGCCTCCACGTCAATTTTTTCAAAATGAGACAGATAATGCTCATCCATCCAGTTGAGGCGCTCGACCATATCCATGTTGCCATACAGATAGATATAGCTGTTGGCCGGATGATAATATTTACGATGGAAATCCAGGAACTGTTCATAGGTCAGGTTCGGAATCACATCCGGGTCGCCGCCGGATTCGTTCGCATAAATCGTATCAGGGAACAGATTCCGCACGATCTCCCGATCCAGAACGTCGTCCGGTGAAGAGAACGCACCCTTCATCTCATTATATACGACGCCGTTTAATTTCAGTTCATCGGAGGCGTTTTCCATTTCATAATGCCAGCCCTCCTGATAAAAGATGTTGGGCTGCTTATAAATATCCGGATAAAATACTGCATCCATATAAACATGCATCAGGTTTGCAAAATCCTTGTCGTTGCAGCTTGCAACCGGATACATCGTCTTGTCCGGATAGGTCATGGCATTTAAAAACGTATTCATAGATCCCTTTACAAGCTCAATAAAAGGGTCTTTGACCGGAAATTCCTTCGAGCCTTCCAGAACGGAATGCTCCAGAATATGCGCAACACCTGTGCTGTCCGCCGGAGGCGTCTTAAATCCGATATAAAATACTTTGTTTTCATCCTCATTGGATAGCAGTGCGATCCGCGCACCGCTCTTTTTGTGGCGCAGCAGATATCCTTCCGATCTTAAATCATGGATCTTCTGTCGGCTGATGATCTCATAAGCTGCCAGATCTTCTATTCTCATTTTCTCCGCTCATTTCTGCGCACGTTTTTTGCGCATATCGAGTTTGTGTCAAGTGCGCGCAGACACAAATCTCGCGATTG
>OGRT01001264.1_pt1 | contig 20794 bp, 15 predicted proteins | sample 1553581 | NCBI WGS metagenome assembly OGRT01 (sample SAMEA2580113, study PRJEB22360) | human gut metagenome | biome: human gut; feature: human-associated habitat; material: faeces | place: Denmark | collected 2008/2010
GGGCGGAGGTGATCCCCGCCGCGGTGGAGGACGCCAAGGCCAACGCGGCCCGCAACGGGGTGACCAACGCGGAGTTTCTCTGCGCCGATGCGGCGCAGGCCGCCCAGACCCTGGCCGATCGCGGCCTGCGCCCCGATGTGATCTGCGTGGACCCGCCGCGAAAGGGACTGGCCCCGGCGGTGATCGACGCCATCGTTCAGATGGCCCCGCAGCGTCTGGTCTATGTCTCCTGCGACCCGGCGACACTGGCCCGGGACGTCAAGCGCATGGAGGAGCAGGGGTATGTGCTGCAGAGGGCGGAGGCGGTGGATTTGTTTCCGCGGACGGCGCATGTGGAGACGGTTTGCCTTTTGGGTAGGGAAATAGTCAACGATAAGAATGTTGAGTATGCTCATGTTGATTATGAACCAAAAGATGCAGAGTATCTGAAAAGTGCTAAGGGTTCAGCGTCATACAGAGAAATCAAAGAGTGGATTAAGGAACAACATGATGTTTCTGTATCAAATCTATACATTGCTCAAGTAAAAGACAAATTAGGCTTTGAGAAGCGTGAAAATTATAATAAAGGTGCTGACGGTCATAGAGTACCGAACTGTCCAACTGAGAAAGAAAAATTGATTCTGGAAGCGTTCAAGCATTTTAGAATGATATAAGAAAAAATCAGAATGAGAGAAAGTGGAGAACATCCGCTTTCTCTTTTTTTTGATGTTCTGAAAAAAATTTTTGAGCTGGATGCGTTGCCAGACAACACGTTTAAAGGAAATGGCACATAAATGGGTAGGAAAAGTATTGCAATTAGAAATCCAGTGTGCTAGACTTTTATTAAACCGTAAGAAATACAGTAAAATGGAGGGATAAAGATGGCAAAGCAAAAAGGTTGGACAAATTCAATTCCTGTTCAGGAAAGAACATTTCTTACCCAGAGAGAGCTTAGTAGATATACTGGCATCAGCTATGATTTAGTTAGAAAATATGTCAAGGGTGGGGAATTTGAAGATTATATTACAGTAGGAAAACAGAATAAAGTTATGGTAGATAGAATCGCTTTTGAAAATTTCCTTAAAGCGAAAAAACATATTGAAAAGTAAAATTACAAAAAAATAGCAACTGTGAGTGGCATCACTGTTGCTATCAAGGAAGTTACCAAGAACTTCTTTCAGTTATTATTTATGCTCATATATTAGCATATTTTCTTGGTGACTTCAAGAGAAAAACAGAAGATTCATGAAAACATGAAATCATGAGAAAGGACATGTTAATATATGGCTAGAACTTACGAAGAAACTATTTTTGATGCAACAGTAGATGCTGTGAACGATGCATTAGCACAGCCAGTGTTGCCAACACCTGATGAAATTAAGGGTAATATTTTAGATAACAGCAGAAACGAAGTTACAATGTATAATTCGATTGCTCAGCAGGGGGCAAAGTGGAAGGTGCCTGTGGAGTTGGAAACATATCAGATTGCGTATATAATGCTGCGTGTGCATTATATTGCATTGATTGAGACAACTGAATCTGAAGATGATGCAGATTGTTCTCTTTTGGGCGTATACATGGAAGATGGTGAAGATGAAGGTATTTATACAACAAAGGATTCTGAAATCCGTCGTATTGCAAGACTCTATAAGAGAAGAATCACATATAAGGAATTTCAGGAAATGATGTATATCATGAGAGAGGAAGCTCCGAGAGTGAAACGCTGTAGTGAGCGGAATCTGATTGCTGTCAATAACGGTATTTTTGATTTTGATACAAAGACTTTGATGCCGTTTACACCGGATAAAGTGTTCACTTCAAAATCAAGAGTAGATTACAATCCAAATGCAAAAAATGTGGTGATTCATAACGACGAAGATGGTACAGACTGGGATGTAGAAAGCTGGATGAACACATTGTCTGATGACAAAGGGGTGGTTACAATTCTCTGGCAGATTTTAGGTGCTATCATTCGTCCAAATGTATCATGGAATAAGGCTTGTTTTATGTATTCAGAATCTGGTAACAATGGTAAAGGTACATTGTGTGTATTGATGAGACAGCTTGTCGGAGAAGGAAGATATGCATCTATTCCATTGAAAGATTTCGGTAAAGATTTTATGCTGGAACCTTTGATTAGAACTACATCTGTTATTGTTGATGAAAACGACGTCGGTACATATATCGACAAGGCTGCGAATTTAAAGGCTGTAATTACAGGTGATACAATTCAGGTTAATCGTAAATTTAAAGCACCGATTTCTTTTAAGTTTAAAGGATTTATGGTGCAGTGTCTGAACGAAATGCCAAGAGTGAAGGATAAATCTGATTCATTCTACAGACGTCAGCTTTTCATTCCGTTTACAAAATGCTTTACAGGTGCGGAACGCAAATACATCAAGGATGATTATCTGAAACGTAAGGAAGTCGTAGAATATGTGATGTATAAGGTTCTTAATATGAACTATTATGAATTCGATGTTCCAGAAGCATGTAAAACAGCATTGGAAGAATATAAGGAGTTCAATGACCCTGTAAGACAGTTCATGGCTGAAATTATGCCGGAATTACAGTGGGATTTTGTTCCGTTTACATTCTTGTATGATTTATACAAAGAATGGTACAAAAAGTACGTTGGAAAACAGGAAGTAAAATCATTACAGGTATTTATCAAAGATGTTCTGAATCTGCTGAAAGATTATCCAGATTGGGATTGTCCTGACAGTAAAAAAGCTGTCAGACCTAAGAATATGATGGATAAGCCAGAATGGATGATTGATGAATACAAGCTGGAAGATTGGTATAGCACTACATACAAAGGAAATGATTTAAAGAAAAAGTGTTGTCCGACGTTGAAATCAAGTTACAGAGGAATTTTAAGAGTGTAATACAGAGTGATAGTACAGAAAATGTGCTATCACTTTTTGTTTTTCGGGATTTTTTGAGAAATGTAGCACGTTTCGTGCTACATGAAATCCGTTGACTGGTACTGGATTTAGCGAATTTTACAAAAAAATGTAGCATGTAGAAAAATGTTGATGCTACATGAAATCCGTTGATACACAATAGATTTATCCATTTGTAGCAGATGTAGCACATTTTTTTAAGATATATACACGTGAAAAATAAAAAAAGCCTAAAAACATTGATTTATGAGGATTTTACTTTGTATCATTGTGATGTTATCTATAAGTGTATTTTACTTTGTATCATTATGATATTATGTGTAATTTGGATAAATCCGTTGATACGTAATGGATTTGTATTTAGTGTAGACTAAAATAAAAATGTTATATATATGTTCCCAAAAAAACGTGCTACACGTGCTACAAAACACATAAATCCCTTACCCAGTACTGGATTTATGCGTAGCACGTTGTTTTTTTGTCTGCTACACTGTCTGCTACAAAAACGCTGAATGTGCTGCTGGGCATTGGATTTATGCGTAGCACGAAACGTGCTACATTTTTTTGGCTTCTGTATTTTCAAATGCTGATAATATCTATCATCACATTTTCCATGTATGCAATTAGCAGAACAATTCAAAACCCATCGTTTAACACGCCGTATGACGTCACCACGCGTATAAAATCACTAATCTGTAAAATTACTTGATTTTATATGAAAATCTTCACCACGGGCTTATTTTCAATCAAATACGGCATATTGAAACATGATAGTAATTTTAAATGCGTATTTGGGGTAGGAAAAAATAGCTTGAAATTTGCTAAATTATCATGATATAATGTTTTCATGAAAACATGAAACAATGAAATCATGAAAGGAGCATGAATCATGAAGAATATATTGATTATCAACCGTAAGGGCGGTGTTGGTAAGACATTGGTTGCAGATGAGCTTGCTTTTGCTTTGGATGCCAAGAATGTTCCGTATTGCTTTTATGACCTTGATGGTCAGGGTGGTACACTGCATGAACCTGTTGAAATGGATAATGCGGATATATCAATTATTGATACACCGGGTTCATTACAAGGTGAAATGGGTGAATGGGTCAAAGATGCGGATGTAGTTATTATTCCTATGCGTCCAAGTGTAACGGATATGCCAGCTACGGAAACAACGATTGACCTTGTAAAGCGTAATGCACCAGATACGCCTATTGTGTATGTGGTTAATGGTACAAATAGATTTAAGGCTACAAAGGAATTTATGGAATTTTTCAAAGAAGAACATAAAGACGAGCCAATCTATTGCCTGCCACAAAGTGAAGCGTTTGTACAGTCAAGGCTTGCAAATCAGTCGGTGGTTGCATATAATCCAAGGCTTCCAGCTGCATTGGCTACAAGCGTGCTGACACATGGCGTATGGAAAATCTTAAAATTGAAATTTTAATGAAATCATGATAAAATGAAATCATGAAAATTGAATTAGCAGTAGTAGCCGATTTTGTGGGATATGTGGGTAACTCGTAGAGTTATCCATATTTTCCATAAAGTTCAGAAAGGAGATTTTAAGATATGACTGAAAATAGATTCAAAGCTCGTCAGCAAAAGCGAGCTGTTGAGGAAGAATCACGTCTGGAACAGGCAAAGGGTGGAACTACATCTGTATCTGGAAAAAATCATGGAAATCAGAAAATGGTTCCTGTCCAGTTCTATATGACAAATGATATGAAAAAAAGATTGAAAATGTATTGTCTGTCTAATGATACAAAGATGACAGATGTTTTGAATAAAATGACAGATGAATTTTTGAAATCTAATGGTTTTTAATGAATTCATGAAATCATGATACAGATGAAAAGGAGTTATAGATGTTATGCTTAGACATGATATGGTTGAAACTGTTGGAAAAGAATTTCTGACAAGCAATATAGAAGCTGGTGAATATAGTTATGTTCAAGCGGCAGGTGGAAAGGCTCAGCTGGAAGCAAAGGTTGGACATCCTGTATCACATTTTAAATTGGATATTCGATTTGAAATGGAAGATGTGGTTGTTTTGATTGAAACAAAACAGAACTATGTTGATGATGATGAAAAACAGTTGCGTGAGTATCTGGAAGAAGAACGTGCTATTCATCCGGGAAAGAAAGCTATTTGTATTCTTGCTAATACAAACAATGATAAAATCAAAGTGTGGAAATCATTTGTTGATGATGAACATGTATTAAAAGATGAAGCCATGTTGGATAGAATGTCTCATTATGTTAGATTGTTCAAAATCAATAAATCCAATGACCGTGAAACAGTTCTTAAAAATACATATTCTTTGAATGAATTATTACACAAAAAGGATATTGATGAGAATCTGCGTAGTCAGTTTGTAGGAACAAGTCTTTTGTATATCAAAGACCTTGTGAAAAAGAAAGGTGCAGTATTGATTACAAAGGAATTTGTTGATTCTATGAAAGAGTTCTGGAGCTTAATGACACCCAAAGGCATCAGAGGTGCCATTGAAGGAGTGTTATCCGATTTGTTAGATGGTTCTGATAACAAAGCGAAGAAGATTGAATTGCTTCAAAAGAATGTTCTTGGAAATCAGAAAGTCAGAGCATTAAAGACTACAGATTGGGTAGAAATTCTCGAAACAATTATGCTGGATATTTACAGATACATTGACACTGACAGTTCAGAAGGTCAGGATATTCTGAATATGTTCTTCATAGCGTTTAATAAATATACAGGAAAGGCTGATAAGAATCAGGCATTTACACCAGACCATATTACAGAGTTTATGTGCCGTGTCACAGGCGTAGATAGAACTAAACGTGTTCTTGATGCTACATGTGGTAGTGGTTCTTTCCTTGTACAAGCAATGGTGAAAGAGCTTGCTGATTGTAGACGTGGAAAACGAGAAAAAGAAGCCAAAGACCTTATGCGTAAGGTAAAAGAAGAACATATTTACGGTATTGAGGTTGAAGAAAAAGCCTATGGTCTTTCTACAACAAATATGCTGATTCATGGAGATGGAAATAGTAATATCAAGTTTGGAAGTTGCTTTGATTTGAAAGGATTCATTAAAGATGCAGACCCAGATATTATTCTTATGAATCCGCCGTATAATGCGAAACCGATTGGTATTCCACCTAAATATAAAGCCGATTGGGGAAAGGCAAAGGATGGAAAGGAAGACCCAACGAAAGGATTTGTATTTATTCATTATCTGTCAGATGTAATCAAAGAAATGAATGAGAAAAGAGAATCTGAGGGTAAACCACATAAGACAGTGAAAATGGCTGTATTACTTCCAGTAGCAGCTGCCATTGGAACAAGTAAGATTATTCAGGCTGAAAAATTATCAATACTTGAGGATAATACATTAGAGGCTGTGTTTACATTACCTAATGAGATTTTTTACCCTGGTGCATCTGTATCAGCGTGCTGTATGGTATTTACATTGGGAGAATCTCATGTAAAAGCAGATGGAACAGTAAGAGAAACATTCTTTGGATACTACAAAGAAGATGGATTCAAAAAGAAAAAGAATCTTGGAAGAGTAGAGCAATTTGATGATAATGGTGACAGTAAATGGAAAGCTATTGAAGAAGAATGGCTGAATTTATTCCGTAATCATAAATCTGTTGATGGACTTTCGGCAACGGCGGAAGTATCTGGAAAAGATGAATGGCTTTGCGAAGCATATATGAAAACTGATTACACAAAGTTAAAAGAAGAAGATTTTCAGCAAACTTTAAATAATTATCTCGCATATCTGATGAAGGAGGGGAAGGTTTATGAATCTTAACCTTAGAAGTTGGAAAGAATTTGAAATGGGGAAATTATTTGATATAAAAAAAGGTAAAAGGTTGACATCTGCTGACCAAGAGGATGGTAATAATAATTATATTGGAGCTATTGATTCAAATAATGGTGTTGCAAATCATATTGGACAAAAACCTATTCATTCTGCAAATACTATTTCATTGAGTTATAATGGTTCTGTAGGAGAAGCTTTTTATCAATCAGAACCATATTGGGCAACAGATGATGTTAATGCATTGTATTCGTATTATGATGATTTTAATAAATATATAGGATTGTTCATGGTAGCAGTAATTCGACAAGAAAAATATAAGTTTTCATATGGGAGAAAATGGACATTGGATAATATGAACAAAACTAAAATCAACCTTCCGATTCAACATAATGATGATGGTACACCATTTATTGACGTGAATAAAAAATATTCTGATGATGGTCATGTTCCGGATTGGAAGTTTATGGAATACTACATGAAATCATTACATCATAAGCCATTGACAACGCAGAATAAGAGTGAAAATACATTACAACTAGATGTTGAGAAGTGGAAATATTTTTATTTGAAAAATATTTGCGATATAACAATGGGAAATAAAATGGATTGGTCAGCAATGACCATGGAAAATCCAGAAGTGAATTTCGTTGGACGTTCTGCGGATGATAATGGTGTTGCAGGAAAAGTAGATTTAGTAGATGGGGTCGAACCATATAAAGCTGGCTGTATTACAGTGGCATTAGGTGGAAGTTTGGGGTCTTCATATTTGCAGGATGAAAAATTTTATACTTCGCAAAATGTTTCTGTGCTGGAGTTTGAAGACGATGTATCAGATGCGGCAAAAATATTTGTCTCATGTCTTATTATGAACGAGAGTAAATATAAATATTTTCCGTTTGGGAGAGAGTTGAATACTCATATTAGAACCGATTTCGGTTTTACATTACCAGTACAACATAACTCAGATGGAACATTTTTTATTGATGAAAAACATACATACTCAGAAGAAGGTTATGTTCCAGATTGGCAGTTCATGGAAGACTATATTAAGTCATTGCCGTACGGAGATAGGCTGTAATTTATAAGTTAAACAGGTGATATACAAAGTTCTGTATGTTGCCTGTTTTTTTTATATTCTAATATTATGAAACACGTTATAAAATAAAAATATGTTATAGGGTAGGAAAAACAGATTTAATGTGTTATATTTCAAGTGTAAACGAAAATAATAAATTTTTTGATAGAAAGTTGAGGTAAAATTTTATGAGTAAACGTAATAAAAAAGAAAATGAATTATTAAATTATCTGAGTGAAGATGAAAGAAAAGTTTATGAAGAATTTGAAGCAAAGCTGAAAGCAAAAAGAGATGTTGCTGTAAAAAGACAGAAGAAAGAAATCAACTTCTGGAAAGAAATTGATGAACGTGAGGAAGAAGTTTATCAGCACATTCTTAAAAATCGCAATGCGAGAAATGCAGAGCAGAAAACAGAACCTGTTCAGACAAAAATTTTACATCAGGAAGAATCTGTTCCAGCTGAAAATGTAGTTGAACAGGAAAGAGAAAATGTTACAAATTCATTCTACGGACAGAATCAGTAAAGAACATTTTCGCAAGCCCCGCAGGGTCGGGGTAAGTCCAGAAAGGGGCAGACAGCCCCTTTTGGCGAAAGAAAACCTTTGATGCGAAGCGTCAAAGGTTGTATTGAGCAACCTTGGCAGAGGCAAGGTTGGAAACAAATATGGATGCGGATATATTACAGGAAAGGAGATGGACGAGATGGCTGAAACAATGACAGTATCATCATCGCAGGGTCATACAGCAGAATGGCACGACCAGCGACTGACTACACCGGTAAATGCAGATGTTGAATTGAGTTCCAGAAATGAGTTTTGGATTGGCGATATGAATTCAACAGATGCAGATAAATTCAATGAAATTTTTCAAGATTCAGTGGATGATTTTAACGCAAAGCAAACAAGACCATCACGAAAAATGGGTGCGGAATCTACAAGCCCAGAACGACAGAAAAGTTATTATGATGGTGTTGTGGATGGAACCTTTTGCTATGGAAAAGGAAAGCAAAAAGAAACACCGATTCAAGAAGTCGTTTTACAGATTGGAAATAAAGATGACAATGGTGTGACGGATAAAGATTTTGATATGGAACACTGGAAAACATTGAAAAAATCTGGACATGAAAAAGAAGCATCGGAGTATGCGATTTCACATTTGAATAAAAGTGAAAATACAGAAAGAACAAAAAGAATTCTTCACAAAGCGGTTGAAAGAATTGCAACATTAGACCCTGAGCATTTAATTGTTATTCGTGCGACATATCATGGAGATGAACCATGTGGAACAGGTCATGGTCATCTTGCATACGTGTTAAGAGCAACTGGATATGAAAAGGGTATGGAATCAAGAGTTGCAAGTGTGAAAGCACTTGAACAGATGGGATTTAAAAAGACAAAAGAATCTGAATATGGAATTGTACAGTTGCATGAAAAATTCAAAGAAATCATTGAGGAAGAAATGATAAATGATGCGATTGAATATGGCTATGAAGCAATTCAAAGAACGCCTGATTCTGGTGAACATAGAAAGCGTTCAGACGTTTCAGAATTTAGAGAAATGGCTGCGGAAAGACAGGATTTGAAAGAATTACAAATGGAAGTCAATGATGCAGTTGCAGACAATCAATTAAGAGAATTTGCTCTGGAACAGAGAGAAAATAGTGTCAAACGACAGAAAGCATTGAATGATGAAAAATCAAAAGAAATCAATGACAGAGATGAACAAGTTCGTAAAAAAGAAATGGCATTTTCTGAGAAAAATTCTGAATTGATTCTTAGAGAATCGAATGTTCTTATTAAGGAATCAGAAATTGATGAGCGTGAAGAAAAATTGAAAAAGAAGCAGGAGCAGGACGAAAAAGATTTTCAGATGAAAGAAGATAAGATAGAAGCTCAACAACGTGTTATTTCACAACGTGAAAAAAGCGTTTCTGAAAGAGAAAATTCAGTTGATGTAAAAGAAAATGAGGTTGCTCAAAAATCAGCAGAATATGGTAAAAAATTAGTTCTTCTTGATTCTTTGATTGATGATGTACAATCTTATAAATCCCCTGTTTCTGTTGCAAAGAATGTTTTGGAAATTTTGAAAGAATCAATGAATGAAAAAGGTAAAAGAGTTACAAGTGATATGATTGGTGTTCTGACAAGAAATACAGATATGCTGAATAGAAAATATCAGGCAAAAATTAACGAAACAAGAGTGAAACGTGAACAGATTCAGCAGGGTACATATTTTGATATGTCTGATGAACAAGATGAACGTGGAGATAGAAGTTTGTAAGAGAATGAGGTGTTTACATGAATGAAAATACAAAAAAATATTTGTATGTCTATGGTGATTTAGATTATAAAATCAGAGATAGAATTGATGTGTTGAAAAAAGCATTAGAGGATGTAAGAAATACTCTTGGAGAAATTTGTGAGGATGAAATCGAATGTGGTCATGTAGAGACAGGCAAGGACTGGCTGGACTATCATAAAAAATACAGCAAGGCAAAAGAAGAGATGGAAGAATTGTTGAGAACGGTTCAGTCTGGAAGACTAAAAGATTACATGGAAGAATTATGGAAAGTTCCAGACATTGATTTATAATAATGGTCGCTCCCTGTACAGGGAGCGTGAATTGAAATGACATTGATTGATTTATAAATAAAATGGCATCTGGGAAATCAGGTGTCTTTTTCTTTGCTTTTAATCATGTAGAAAAATGTTGAAAGAAGTGTATCATTGATATATAATAGAAACACGATATTGACTAAACCTAAGAAAGTGGGTAGGAAAATGGCAAAAAGGAAGTTGAATTGCTATATATATACGAGAGTATCAACAGAATTACAGCTTGATGGATATTCGTTAGAAGCTCAAAAGGAACGACTACGGAAAGAAGCAAGTCATCGAGGAATGAGAATTGTTGGTGAATATTCAGATGAGGGAAAATCAGGTAAAAACGTTGCTGGAAGACCGGAATTTCGTAAGATGCTTGCTGATATTAAATCTGGCAAAGATAATGTTGATTATGTACTTGTATTCAAGCTCAGTCGATTCGGTAGAAATACTGCTGATACACTGAATAGTCTGCAATATATGGAAGATTACGGAGTGAATCTGTTGTGTGTTGAAGACAATATAGATTCTGCTGGTGCATCTGGAAAACTGATGATTTCAGTGTTAGCGGCGGTTGCTGAAATCGAGCGTGAAAATATCAAAGAGCAGACAATGGCTGGAAGACAGCAAAAGGCACGTGACGGCTTGTGGAACGGTGGTTTTGCTCCATACGGTTACAAATTGGTTAATGTAGATGGTCAGAAATCAAAGATGCTGGTTGTTGATGAAGAAGAAGCAAAGCTGATTCGATTGATTTATGAAAAGTATTTACAGGGTATGGGCGTAAATGCGGTTGCAAAATGGCTTAATGAGAATGGATACACAAAGACTGTGAGACAGAATGGAACTGTTCCTAACATATCAGCTCATTTTGTAACGAATGTGCTTGATAATCCTGTCTATTGCGGAAAGATTTCGTATGGACGTAGGAGAACTGAAAAGATTGACGGTACTAGAAATGAGTTCCATGTGGTTAAGCAGGATAAAGAATCATACAAGCTGTATCAGGGGCAACATGAAGCAATCATTGATGAAGATACATGGTATAGAGTGCAAGTGAAACGTAAGAAGAATGCTTTCAAGAGGGAGAAAACACATTCGTTATTGCATGAACATATCTTGTCAGGAATTATCAAATGTCCTGTGTGTGGTTCGTCAATGTATGGTGTGGTAAATCGTAAGAAAAAGAAAGGTTCTGACGAATTCTACACTGATATGTGGTATTATCTTTGTAAGAATCGAAAAATGGTCTCAGGGCATTTATGTGATTATAAGAAGCATATTAGACAAGATGAAATCAATGCAGAGGTCATACAGCTTGTGAAATACGTTTTCTGTGGCGAAAACGATATGAAAGAACAGATTCTTAAAAAGCTGGGTTCTGATGATTCTTTGAGTGAATTATTACAAGAAAAAGAACGTCTTACGAAAGAACATGAGAAGCTGAATTCAAAGAAATCAAAGCAATTACGCAGAATCAATGAGTTGGATATTGATGATGAATTATACGATGATTTGATGAAGACATACAGAGCTGGTGTGCAGGAAATCAATGAACAGATTGCTATAATAGAGAATCAGATGTATCAGAATGATTTGAGTATTGAAAATGCTCAGGGTGAAAATTTGTCGGATGAGGTCTATAAAAGAATTATTGATGAAATGTTAGACCACATAGACGATATGCCAGACAGTGATAAAAAGCTGATGATGAATCTGTTGATTGAGAAAGTGGAAATTTATGAAGAGAAGCAGAAAGACGGTCGTTGGGTGAAATCAGTACAGTTCAAGATTCCATTAAACATCGACGGAAAGGTTGTAGATACAATGTTTTTCGATGATGATGAAGATACAGAAAATTCCCTATCCAATGAGAAACACGTTGAGACGGTTGTCTTGCTTTCCAAGGGAGAAATCGACTCGAAGAAAGTGCGTGTGGAGTTTTCGTTGGAGGACATGGATATGTCCGGCTTCCAGAAGGGCGCGACCTATGAGCAAATCAAGGCGTATGTGCTGGAAAAGTTCGGCTTGAAGGTATCGTCCCTGTATATTTCACAAGTCAAGCGGAAATGTGGTCTGGATATTGGCCAAAACTATAATCTGTCAAAGAAAGAAGATGCTAAAGTGCCACAGTGTCCGCCGGAAAAGGAAGCGGCGATTATGGAGGCACTGAAGCATTTTCAGATGATATGATTATTACGAAAGGGCCTGGGTAGTTTATCCTAGGCCCTTTTCGCAGTTTTATGGCTCACTATTTCGTGAATTTTATTTGCCTTTTAGTGTAAAATCAAGTATACTAGAAATGAAAAATATCAGGAGGTGCAGGATGGCAATTAGCTATAATCGTCTCTGGAAACGATTGATCGATCACGATTTGAGTAAAACCGATATGATGCACCGTGCAAACATCAGCACCAATGTTCTGGCACGTCTGGGGAAGGGTGCGCCTGTTTCAATGGAAAGCATGGAAAAAATCTGCAAAGTATTAAACTGCAATATTGGCGATGTTATGGAATTTGTTCCTGATAATGAAAACGGAGGAAAAGACGCATGATTACAGGCGCAATCAAAAATAAAGTGGATAAAATCTGGACGGACATCTGGGCTGGCGGCATTACTAATCCGCTGACAGTAATTGAGCAGCTGACCTACCTGATGTTCATTCGTTCTCTTGATGAAAAAGAACTGGAGACAGAAGAATTTGAGAACATGAGCGGCGAAAAGATGGATAAAATCTTCCCCCAGTCCCCTATCGGACAGTCTATGCGCTGGAGTAAGTTCAAGAATAATGATCCGCGTGACATTTATGATGTCATTTCCCAGCGGGTGTTCCCTGCTATTAAAAATATGAAGCTTGGCCATTTGCCTGATTTTTCGGAGAAGGGCGAGATGATCGAAATCGTAGATAACACCGAGAATGATGCGGAAAAAGATACTGCTTTCGCCCGGTACATGAGTGACGCCATGTTTCTGATTCCCACACCCCAGGTGTTGCAAAAAATCATTACAGGCTTGGACGACCTGTATGAGCACGACATTTCCGATTTGGATATGCAGGGCGATCTGTACGAGTATATGCTGGGAAAACTGTCCACTGCCGGTCAAAATGGTCAGTTCCGCACTCCCCGGCATATCATCAAAATGATGGTGGAACTTTTGCAGCCTACCCCGGAGGATACCATCTGTGATCCGGCTTGCGGAACGGCAGGCTTTCTGGTGGCTTCAGCAGAGTACATCCGTAGCCACTGTGAAGATACCATGACAAATGAACAATGGGAACATTTCTCCGGCCCGATGTTTACCGGTTTTGACACAGACCGTACTATGCTACGGCTTTCGGCCATGAACCTGATGCTTCATTCGATTACGCACCCAGAGATTGATTATCAGGACAGCGTTTCTAAGCAGAACCAAATCCGGGACAAATACACCATTTGTTTGGCGAATCCTCCCTTTAAGGGCACCATTGACGCTGAGAGCATCAATGATGATTTGAAAGCTGTTACCAACACGAAAAAGACCGAGTTGCTATTCTTGGCGCTATTCCTGCGGATGCTGAAAAAGGGTGGTCAATGCGCCTGCATCGTGCCGGATGGCGTGTTGTTCGGTTCCTCCAAAGCGCACAAATCCGTCCGAAAGGAACTCGTGGAGAATCATCAGCTGCGGGCGGTGATCTCCATGCCCTCCGGTGTATTCAAGCCTTATGCTGGGGTGTCCACGGCGGTACTGGTGTTCACCAAGACTGGCGCGGGTGGCACGGAAAACGTGTGGTTTTACGATATGAAGGCCGATGGTTTTTCGCTGGATGACAAGCGCAGCGAGATTTCAGAGAACGACATTCCAGACATTATCGAACGGTTCCATAATCTCGATAAGGAAGCCAGCCGCCAGCGCACCGAGCAGAGTTTTTTTGTGCTGAAACAGGAAATTGCGGATAACGACTATGATCTTTCCATCAATAAGTACAAAAAAGTGGAGTATGTGCCAGTGGAGTATCCGTCTACAGCACAAATTATGGCTGACCTGCATGAATTGGAAATGGAGATCACCGCAGGGCTGGCAGAACTGGAGGGGATTTTGTGATGGCGAGGTTGGGGGGTTATATTTATATAAAAACCGGAAAGCTAGATGCAAATGCATCGTCAGATAATGGCAGATATCCATTTTTTACTTGCTCTAAAGAATCTCTTTTAATAGATACATATAGCTATGATTGTGAATGTGTTTTGGTTGCAGGAAATGGTGACTTAAACGTAAAATATTATTCGGGAAAATTCGATGCATACCAGCGAACATATATCATTGAAAGCAACAATAAAGAAAAACTACTTGTACGATATTTATATTATTTTCTCGACAAATATGTTGAAACTTTGCGTGAGCAGTCCATAGGTGGAGTTATCAAGTATATAAAACTTGGGAATTTAACTGAAGCACATATTCCCCTCCCTCTCCTTGACGAACAGCGCAAAATTACGGCGGTTTTGGACAAGGTCAGCAACCTGATAGCCAAACGCAAACAGCAGCTGGACAAACTGGATGAATTGGTAAAATCCCGATTTATCGAGATGTTTGGGGATATGTTTTTGAATACAATGGCATGGGACGAACAACCCTTAGATTCAATGGCGAATGTTGTATCAGGTATCACAAAAGGACGGAAAACTAAAGAGCAGCATATGACAAAGGTTCCATATATGGCTGTATCCAATGTCAAAGACGGTTACATTGATTGGTCTACAATTAAAACGATCGAAGCAACCGAACAAGAAATTAGCCAGTATCGTTTACTGCCAGATGATGTGCTAATGACAGAGGGCGGGGATCCAGATAAGCTCGGTAGAGGAGCTATTATCAAAGAGCCGTTGGAAAACTGTATTCACCAAAATCATATTTTTCGTGTTCGCTTAAATGAGTCAATGATTCTGCCGAGTTTCTTTGCAGAATACCTAAAACATCAAAAATCAAAGAGTTATTTCCTTGGATGTGCAAAACAGACTACCGGAATTGCAAGCATTAACATGAGACAATTAAAAGCATTACCTGTTCTGCTTCCACCACTGGGACTTCAAGAACAGTTTGCCGCTTTCGTTGCTCAGACCGACAAATCAAAATTGGCAATCCAGAAAAGCCTTGAGAAACTGGAAATACTGAAAAAAGCACTGATGCAAAAATACTTTGGATAAAGGAGTGGGTGCAAGAATGAGTTATCAGGAGCAAGTGATTACAGAGGGTGAAATACTTCGGGTATTTGAAATTGAAGAAAATCACTTCAATGATTTTAAAGCAAAGGATATTTCGGGAAAGAAATTTAGTAAAATAATTTCTGCCTTTGCAAATGCAAGTGGTGGAGATATTTATGTGGGTATTCGTGAGGAAAATGTTACAAAAGTAAAGTATTGGGAAGGGTTTAAATATATTGAAGATGCAAACTCTTTCCTTCAAGTTTTAGATTGCATTCCCAATGCTGAAAATTTTTATGAACTTGATTTTTTGAAGCATCCGACCTTAAATACTTATGTCCTTAAGGTCACTATTTTTAAGACAAATTCCATTATTCGTACGACCGATGATAAAATATTTGTGCGGAAAGGGGCACAAAGTCTTCCCGTAGACACACCAGAAAAAATAAGGCGATTAGAACTCGATAAAGGTATCACTTCTTATGAGAATGAAACTGTCGGGGAATCAGAAATAACTGATGTAACTGAATCCGAAATATATAAAAGATTTTCTGAGGCAATTATACCTGCAACTGATCCACAAAAATGGCTTATCAAACAGCGACTTACACAAGGAAATAAGTTGACTGTTGCGGGGGAACTTCTTTTTGCTGATGAACCACAAATTTGTTTGCCGAAACGTTCCTCAATAAAAATATTTCGATATAAAACATCTGGAATGGCGGATAGAGATACGTTATCTGGACAGCCAATTACTATCGAAGGATGCGCATATAATTTGATATATGATGCTGTGTCTAAGACTAAAGAGGTTATTGAATCTATTCGAAAACTTGGTCATGGGTTTGAGAACATTGAATACCCTGAAGAGACCTTGCATGAAATTATTACAAACGCAGTTTTACATAGGGACTATAGTATTACAACAGATATTCAAATACGAATTTTTGATAATCGAGTTGAGGTAGAAAGTCCAGGTAAACTTCCGGGGCATGTAACTGTAGCCAATATTCTCGATACCCAAGCGGCCAGGAATCCAAAGATGGTTAGACTGATCAATAAATTTCCTGACGCACCCAACAAGGATGTTGGTGAGGGGCTGAATACGGCGTTCGAAGCGATGAATAAGTTGAGACTAAAAGCTCCAGAGATTATTGAGTTAGAGAATTCTGTTGTAGTATATATACGGCATGAAAGATTAGCATCTCCAGAAGATATGGTTAGAGAATTTTTAGATAGTCATGAAGAAATAACAAATTCTCAAGGAAGAAAATTAACGGGGATTAAATCAGAAAATACAATGAAACGTGTATTTTGGAGGTTGCGAGATCAAGGGTTAATAGAGATGATTCCCGGAAGAGCTTTGTGCAAGAGTGCTTGGCGTAAGAAACAATAGCTGTAATGAGGTGACACTATGCCTAACTTCTCCTTCCTCAAGCAAAAAAACGAATATGCTCTCTTTGCCCCGTCATGCATGGAAGCCGAGAAGATCTATACTTCCGCTCCTGCCATGTGTGCTGTCGGCTGCCGAAAGGCGCTGGAGCTGGCGGTTAAGTGGGTCTATGCGGCGGATCAGACCATGAAGATGCCCTACAAGGATAACCTGCAATCCCTGATCCATGAACCGTCCTTCCGTTTCGCCGTAGATTCCAATACCTGGGGTAAGCTGCCTTTCATCATCAAGCTGGGTAATTTGGCGGTACATACAGAGCGGAGTGTGTATCCCAGCGATGCTCTTGCATCCTTAAAAGGATTGTTCGAGTTTGTACAGTGGATCGATTATTGTTATGGTTCTGATTATCAGGAACGAGTCTTTGATGAAAGCCTGATCCCTTCGGAAAAGGTCGCGGTCGATACCCGGAAAATAAAAGAGCAGGAAAGCCTGCTGGGCGAAAAAGAAGCAGAGATTGAGGCACTGCACAAACAAATTGAGCAGATGTCAGCCCAATATACTGCTGAGAAAGAGAAGCATCAACAGGAGCGATCTTTCCAGCCGGAAGATTTGTCTGAGTTCCAGACGCGGAAAATTTATATTGACGTAGATTTGAAGTTCATGGGCTGGAAATTCGACGGTACCGATGCAGATGTACAGGAGGAATATCCTGTACAGGGTATGGCCGGTGTGGTGGGCCAGATGGGCTACTGTGACTATGTGCTGTTTGGCAAAGATGGCCTTCCGCTGGCGGTGATTGAGGCCAAACGCACTAGCAAAGACCCTAACATTGGGCGGAAGCAGGCAGTTCTATATGCGGATTGCTTGGAACGGAAATTCGGCCGCCGACCGATGATGTTCACTACGAACGGTTTTGAAACTTATTACTGGGACGACCAGTCTGGCCCCCAGCGCAAGGTCAGCGGAGTATTCAGCAAGGAAGACTTACAAAAGCTGATGAACCGCCGCACGGAACGACAAGATTTGATGAGCATTCCCATCGATGATAAAATCACAGATCGCTACTACCAAAAAGAGGCTATACGGGCTGTTTGCGGGCAGATTGAACAGGGCTTCCGCAAGCATCTTCTGGTAATGGCAACTGGTACGGGAAAAACGAGGACAGCCTCCAGTTTGACGGATGTGCTCAGCCGCGGCAAGTGGGTCACGAATATTCTTTTCTTGGCTGACCGCACCGCGCTGGTCAAGCAGGCGAAGGATGACTTTAAGCGGTATCTGCCGGATATGTCCCTCTGCAATCTGTGTTCCAACAAGGATGACCGGCACGCTCGCATCGTGTTCTCCACCTACCCTACTATCCTCAACGCCATCGATGATACGAAATCCAAAGATGGGCGCCAGTTGTTTACTCCGGCGCATTTTGATTTAATCATTATTGATGAAAGCCACCGGAGTATTTTCAAAAAGTACCGGGCAATTTTTGAATACTTTGATGCTTTGATGGTTGGCCTTACTGCTACGCCGAAAACGGATGTAGATCGGAACACCTACGATTTCTTTGAAATGGAACATGGTGTTCCTACTTACGCCTACGATTATGAAACAGCGGTCTACCAAGACCATGTGTTGGTACCATACTATAATTATGAGGTCAAAACAAAGTTTTTGGATGAAGGCATTACCTACGACGGCCTGTCTGACGAAGACAAAGAGCGTTACGAAGATGACTTCATTGAAGATGGCATGATGCCGGATTTTATCCCGTCCGCAGCTCTGAACAACTTTGTATTTAACGAGAAAACGGTTGACATGGTTTTACAGGATTTGATGGAGCGGGGCATCAAGGTTGCAGGCGGGGACCGGCTGGGTAAAACCATTATTTTTGCACAGAATAAGCGCCACGCCGAATTCATTCTGGAGCGGTTTAACAAACTCTACCCTCAGTATCACGGTTCATTTGCCCAGCGCGTGATTTGTGACGATAGTTATGCTCAGACCATCATAGATGATTTCAAACAGCCGGAAAAGGAGCCGCATATTGCTGTGTCCGTGGATATGATGGACACAGGTATTGATGTGCCGGAATGCGTCAATCTGGTGTTTTTTAAGAAGGTGCGCTCTAAGGCAAAGTTTTGGCAGATGATTGGCCGTGGCACCCGTTTGTGTAAGGGCTTATCCTGCGTGGATCAGGTTGATGGAGTATATACGGATAAACGGCGCTTCTTGATTTTCGATTACTGCGGCAATTTTGAATATTTCCGGGAACACAAGGAAGGATATGAAGCCAGGGAAACAAAGACATTGTCGGAGAATATTTTCGGCAAGCAGATTAAAATTGCTATGGCTTTGCAAGAAAGCACCTTTGCAGGAGAAAACTACCAGTTATGGCGAAACGAACTTGTCGAAACCTGCCATAAGCAAGTTACAGCGCTGAACCCAAAGTTGATTTCCGTAAAACTGCAGATGCAGTATGTGGAAAAATATAAAAAGCAGGATGCCTTTCTTTCTATCAGTGAGGGTGATAAAGGCGAGTTGCTGACACAGATTGCACCGCTTGTCCAATCGGAAGAAACGGATGAATTTGCCAAGCGTTTTGATAATTTCATGTATGGGTTGATGTTGGCACATATTGAACAGATGCCTGCTTTCAAGTATGCCAAAAAGCAGTTGTGTGACACTGCTTCTCTGCTGGAGCGCAAGGCGAATATTCCGCAGATTAAGGAAAAACTGCCGCTTCTACAGGAAATCCATACAGACGACTTTTGGGATGCCAATGATATTCTGCTGTTTGAAAAGGTTCGGAAAGAGCTTCGTGGTTTGATTCATTTTTTGGACGAAGAGGACGGAGGGCAAAAACGTATTATTACCAAACTTACTGATCCAATTATAGATAGCCAGGAAGGAGTTCAACTGGATATAGCGTACGACTTTGAAGACTACCGTGCCAAAGTAAACCGCTATGTCAATGAGCACGGAAATACGCTGGCTATTTACAAGCTGACCCATAACATTCCGTTGGCTACGGGTGATTATCAGGAGCTGGAACGAGTGTTGACAAGCGAACTCGGGAGCAAAGAAGATTATAAGCGCGAATTTGGTGACACGCCATTTGGTCTGCTGGTTCGTAAAATTGCCAAATTGGATCATGAGGCGGCCATGCAGGCATTTTCTGCTTTTATCAACGACCAATCCTTAAATCAGAAGCAGATTGCCTTTGTGAAAAAAATCATCAATCACATAGAGCTGAACGGGTATATGGAAAATGTTTCAGAACTTACAAAGCCGCCATTTGACAAACCGGTTAGCTTTATTAAGCTGTTTGATGCAAAGACTAGAACCGCATTGATAGCAACTATAAATCAAATTCGTGAAAATGCGGTTCAGATAGTAGCATCATAACAGCGTAACAGCACACAGATTTCCATGTAGATAAGCTGTTAAATCTGTGTGACGGTTTCATGTTCGGACAGGAAAATCCAACAGCCCCAGATGGGATAGGTAGCCTCTGCACGAACATAAAGGGTGTCCAGAGGGGCGCAGCTCCTTTGGCTCTGGGTTTCCAATAGGGGCGAGCAGCATCCCTGTTGGCACACGACTTTCCCACGGAAAGTCTAGTGTGTTATACCTTTGTGGAGCAGATGGCAGCCGGAATTGTAGCACGCCCCGGAAAGTGCGGCTACAGTTGCGGCGTTCTGGCGGGAAAGGTTGCCCCTTGCGGTGCAGCATAAGCGACAGAAAAAGGATGGCAGGCGGTGCGGGCAAGCACTGCCTGTGCCGTGTCACCTGCGGAACAAAGGTATATCAAAGTCCACGTCAGCCGCTGCTTACCATCGTATCAGAACCA
>OGRT01001267.1_pt1 | contig 20771 bp, 14 predicted proteins | sample 1553581 | NCBI WGS metagenome assembly OGRT01 (sample SAMEA2580113, study PRJEB22360) | human gut metagenome | biome: human gut; feature: human-associated habitat; material: faeces | place: Denmark | collected 2008/2010
GCTATGTGGTCAAGCGGGGACGGGGCGGTGCAATCTCATTCCTTGTGCCGGGGCAGCAGCGGGCCACCCGGCTCCGCTCGTCCACCCTCAGGGAATGCTTTGATCCCGGGGACATCCGGGATGTAATTGCGGGCAAATGCCCTCTGCCCAAGTTAGACGCTCCGGGATGGGTCCGATTTATGAGCGGTGGGGCAAGGTGTATATGCTACACTGATATGTATATCATAGAAAGGAGCAAACACCATGACCTACACAGATCAAGAGAAAACCGCTATCATCACACAGTACCAACAGGGCAAGCCAATCCAGGAATTATGCGCAGAATACGGCGTCTGCGCACGGACGATCTGCCGCTGGGCAAGGACATACTGCCCAGTGGTTCCGGACGAAAAACGCACCTGCACCGTCAAAGAGTTTGATGCACTTCTGCGCAGAGTTGCCAAATTGGAAAACATGGTCGCTGTTTTGCAAACCGTCGGCTGCACAGTCCATGCTCCATTAAAGGAGCGGCTAGGAGAACTGGAGTTGTTATACGGCCAGTACGACGTTCACACGCTTTGCGAAGCCATGAATGTGTCTCGCGGAACTTTCTATAACCACATTCTCCGAAATAAACGGAGCAATGCTTGGTTCGAAAAACGCAGAGAGGAATATTGCGGATTGATCCGTGAAGTATTTGATGAGTATCGTCAGGTGCTGGGTGCCGAAAAGATCCGCACTATTCTTGTTCAGCGAGGCCATCAAATCAGCACGGAATATGTGGCAAAGTTGATGAAGGAGATGGGGCTGGCCAGCATTCGCAGTACTGCAAAGCAGGACTACATAAAGCTTCACGAGCCTGAGAAGAAACGGAATGTCCTGCGCCAGCAATTCCAAGCGGATAGGCCCAATCAGATCTGGGTCAGCGACGCTACCTGCTTTAAGCTGGGGGAACTTTATCTTTATACCTGCGTAATTCTAGACCTGTTTTCACGCAAGGTTGTTGCCTATAAAGTGTCCAGGAAGAATAGCACCCAGTTGATTACCTCCACATTTAAGGTTGCATGGGAGCAGAGAGCTCCCGATGCCGGTCTCATTTTTCACAGTGACCGAGGGGCTCAATACACCTCACATCGGTTCCGACAACTGCTTCACGAGCGCGCAGTGGTGCAATCTTTCTCCAATTCTGGGAAACCTCATGACAACGCTGTTGCGGAGTCTTTCTTCGCCACCCTAAAGAAGGAAGGTCTGTATCGGAAGGATTACACCTCAGAGGCGGCTTTCAAGCGTGGCCTTGCCTCCTACATCGACTTTTACAATATACAGCGCCCACATCGTACCTTGAAAAATCTGACGCCATGCCAGGTTGAAGATGCGTTCATGAGTGACAAATGATGAACACACATCCCAGTGACATAACCGGGGTTCAGATTTCACCGATTACGCGTTTTGCGTCTTGATTTCGCCCTGTTTGCATTTGTTTGGTGACATAGTGCCCTCTATAATAGGAACGCCAGAAACCATTGTGGCTCAATGGTTTCTGGCATAAAATGCCCCCGCCTATCCTGAACAATGACGACTCTTTGTTCAGGTCAGGTAGGGTCATTCAATTTTTTTATAACTCCACACTTTCCTGCAGTCTGGTTTGATCGTAGGCTCGTTTTGTGATCCGTAGACAATGCTCTTCTTCTCGGAAGAACCGAAGCTCCTGAAAGTCACTCTCCAGAAAACTAAACTTACGTCGGAAGAGTTTCGCCACATTTTGATTGGCGGTTGTAAAGAAAATCTGGCGCCGGTGAGTGACTGCGATTTCCCGAAGGAAATCCATCAAGGCCAGTACATTCAAATCGTCAATATTTGCAACAGGCTCATCCAGCAGCAAAAAGCTAGGAACCAAGGGTGTCGCTAGGTTCATCTGGAAGAACACGGAAATTACCAGAGCGGTACGCTGGCCGGTGCTCATACGGTCGATAGAAACCTCTTTTCCATTTCGGAACGCAACCAACTGACGGTCCACAATGTCCAGCCCTGAAAACTCCTGTGGGGAATGAAGCGCTAGGAAAATCCGACTGATCTGTGCTACGTTTTGGCAGATAAATGCGTCCGCATAGGAATCTGGAGACCGCAGGCTTTCCAGTGTAGCTTGCAAAATATGGCAGCGATTTAACCTTTCCTGGATATCAGCAGCCTTTTTCTGATAATGCTCTTTTTGGCTCTTATTTTCCGTAAACTCGATGATTCTGTAAGCCTGATGATGGAGATTCTCACAAATAGCATGGACAGCCTCCCCGCTCAACGATGGATTCGTTACTGTACCTCCCACAGACTTCCAAAAATCAGAAATTTTCTCCAGCCTCAATATATTCTCTTTCAGTGTTTCTGACTGCTCTTCCATTTGACTGCGTTTCTGCCTGGGCTGTTTTAGAGCGTCTCGTAGCTGTTCCAGCGTCGCCTTTTTTTGCAAAAGGTTTGTATCAAGCTCCGCCTGATTCTTTTCACAATACTGTAGGAGGGAGAAGAATTCTGTGGTCAGTGCTTCATCCAAGGCCCCCGGTTTGAAATGCTCAGTATATTGGGGCGGAACAGACTCCAGAAAATTCTGCCGACTTTTGCAAATTTCTTCAATAGTTCCGATGACAGAAGCCTTTTCTAATTCCTTCAGCAAATAACCTTTTAACTTCTCGGTTTCATTTTTCTTCGTAGCGTGGTTTTCTTGCGCGGCTATGAAGGCTTGGCGAAGATCGTCGGCGCTCTGAATCTCCGGGAAGTTTTGGTGAATTGCCCGCAAAGCCTCCTGATAGGTCTGCGCAACAATTTCCCGCTGGTTCAATGTTTTTAGTATAGATTTCGTAGTCTCCAGCTGATCGCGGACTTTCTGACGCTTTTGGTAAAGCGCTTGCAACTGCTGATTGCCCAATGCAGACTCCCTCTGCAGGTGTTCACGCAGGATTTTGTCCGTAATCCCCTCCGTCCCGCACAGCGGACACGTACGTCGGGACTCATCCAGTTGGTAGATTTCTAGCCCTGCAGAGCTAAGGGCAGAAAACAAAGTGGTCCGTTTTTCTTGGGCAAGTTCTTTCTGGTTAATCTGGACGTCTAGGGCATCCAACTGTATTTGCAGGCTGGAACGCTGCTGTTGCATCTGTCTGGCCTGTTCCCGGAGCTGTTGGGGTGTGGCTGCAACTGGCGAGTCTAGAACGAATTCGTAATCCTCTTTCAAGGCCCGCAGCTGATTAGCTGTGCTTTCGAAGGCCTTTTGTTGTTTAAGGCAACCCTGGTAGTCCTCAAAACAATCTCTGTAGTCTTTGTAGAATTGCAGCTGTTTTGCCAAGGGTACCAATGCACGCAAGGAAGTGACGGCCTGTTCAGTAGCCGAACGCACCCCCATGCATTTCTCAATCTCCTGCGTTAGAGTGAGTTCTTTATCTTCAACAGGTGTCAAGGCTGCCGTAAGATTCTCGATTTCCGTTAAAAGCTCATGAAACCGTTTTTTCTGAACAGTCTGTTCCTCTGTCAGCCGTTCTATTGAAGGGATGGGGCCCAAGCTTTTCACCTTGTCGTATTCTGCCTGGATTCTCTGGGTCTCCGTCAAAATTTTCTCCGGCGCCGCATCCTGACCAAAGTTCAGGTCAGACGCGACAAGGTATGCCCAAAAGGAGTCCCAATCCGCCGCTGGCACTTCGGCTAGGGCTTCCGTTTGTTCCCTTAAAGATTCAAGCTCTTGCTCATAATTTGCAGACATTTCTGTGCATACGCTTTTGTAACGTCCTAGATTGCGCCACATCTCCTGTGTTTCCGGACCAAACAAAATCTGAGAAAAAATTTTCGTCAGATTCGGCTGGTTACTGGTAAACAGGAAGGTTTCTTCCGCAGATAGGTAGTTAAAGCGGTGAAACAGGCTTTGCAACTGGGAACTGGTACGGTTGGCGTTCCTGCTTCTGTAGAATTGCCGCTCACGCTCTTTTTTCTCTGCGGGCTTCAAGGGCGGGGCTAATACCACCGATCGTTCGTCCACCTCTACAGACAGTTCAGGCTTCGCCTGTATGGACTCAGCTTGTGCGGCGTCCTCCATAAGACTGCGAACATCCCCCGTCATGGCCAGCTCAATCGCCGAAAGCAGGGAGGTTTTTCCGGAACCGTTGAGGCCATAGAGCAGATTGACATTCTGGAAGGGAATGCTCCAATTCTTGGGATAACAGTGGGCGCGGAATTTTTGAGGAATAAAAATAGAACTCAGCTTAGTAAGGTGCTGCCCAGCCACAGCATCTATAGAAGAAATTGTTGATTTCTGACTTTCGGTTTTTCCTTCCAAATAGGCGTCCAGATTCTTTTTCGCATATTCGTCAAGGCAAAAACTCAGGCCCTTGCCCTCTAGCTGGGCCGTCCAATCATCGCTGGGTTGTTCCATTTCCCTGCCTGTTATATCCACTGAAATCCGGCCAATAGGAATGGATTCCGACAAATGCTCCAGTGAAAGAAGCAGGTTCCTTGTGTACTCTGTATTACTGGTAAAGACAATCCGCTGCCGGGGATCGATTTTCCGCAGCTCCTCCTCGCTTAGAACGCTGACCCAGTAGATGTTCCAGCTGATATCGTTCGCCAAACGGAAATAAATTGGTTCAATCACTTCAGAAACAAAGCGGTCGCCCCACTCGTTCCACTGATGCCATTGTGCTGCGGTCATATGATACGTAAAGAGATACTTTGCCAGGACTCTGGGAGGATCTCCATACAACTGGTCTGCCCAAATATAAGAGATCTCCCGCCAAGCACCGCCGGAGACTGGTACAAGGCCTGTGGACGCTATGATCTCGGGCGTCAGATTCGCTTCCGCCATCGGTAATGTCCCCTTTCATTATTGGCCACGTCCTTGCGTGATCTCAGTGGAGAGCATAGGCACACAAGCGAGTTTATGTCCTCTTGGCTCATAATAAAACACACGGACAAACTGACGGAGCAAATCCTCATCCCCACAACACTCTGTCTCTCTTAAAAACTTGATATGTTGCTGTGCTTGAGGCGTTGTCTGTGCATAGGCCACCAGAGCCCCCTGCTCCTTTGTCTGCAAATTGATGCTGGGCCTACCAGGCTGGGCCGATTGGTAACAAAAGCTATGCGGGGCTTTCAGCGGAGCGCACTGAGGGGGGAGCTCGCCCTGAAGAATGTCAATTAGGGACAAAAGCTGTTCTAAGAGAATGCCAGCGGTTTCTTGCTCCCCCTCATTCAGAAGCAGTGTCCAAGCGCTTAAGTTTTCCTTTTCGTCGATTTCCAGGATGTTGTTTGGGGAAGCCTCCAGCGCTAACGCAAAAAAGCGGTCGGCTTCCCATCGTTCCGTCGTATCCAGTGGAAAACGGTATGGATTATCTATGGCACGGCTGTTTTGGTGCAGATACAAGTGTTCTTGAGACATCCGATCAATTCTTTGCTGGAGGGTTTCTGATTTGGCCGCCTGCTCCACCCAATTCCGGGTACCTTGGTCATAGCAGAGATGTGCCTGGGCATGAATGTCTGGCACACTTAGCTTTCCGTAGCCATTGAAGTCTAGATTTGGAATCCGTAGCTCTAGCGCCTCCTCATGTGATAGGCTGAACCACACTTCTGTCCGTTTGGGCTTCATGATGGTCCCGAATAGTCCGTGTGCTTCGTTGTTCCGCCGCAGGGAATAGTTTCGCTCCCATTTTTCAAAAATATCATCCGCATGTTTTCGATAAAGACAGGACCAGGACAGATCGATGGTTTTTGCCGCCTCCTGACATTCTGGGGAAGAAAGCGTGGTGCCTGCCGCCCAGTTGCAGGTAATATAAACACCGGGCGTTCCCCGCTCGAACAGTTCCCAGCGAAGACGAGAAAACACCTGGTCCTTCGGGTGTCCGTTCAGTTGCGGATGCAGGATGGTGAGGCCGGACATTAGCAACCCCTCCTCTTGCAATCTCTGCCAGGTGAGCTCATTGTTCATGGAATCCGCGCAGAGAAGAGTCAGGAGGCGTTGCTCCAATGTAAATACAACACTCCCAGTAGCCATGCCTGCTTGCTCACAGAGGCAATCCTGATCTCCCATGGGTTGAGTTTTCAGTTGGGGAACCAAGCAGAGGATGGACGCATCACCTTGATATCCCAGAAAGCAGTAAAACAGGACGGTGACAAAATGATTGAAGGTTACTCTGCGGGAGGTGCAGGCCGTATCCAACAGAAATACACGATTATTTTTCGAAAGATTCTCTATAAATGCTTGAAACTGATCCTTTGTCATCCCTTGACATGGCAGAACCCACAGCTTCCGGTTTTCCGGCCACAGCGCTTCATCCGAAACGATATCCCATAGAACCTGGTCAGAAATGCAGTATTCAGGAAACAGAACCAGATCGCAGCTTTTTTGCTTTGCCAGATGTAGCAGGCTAAGGCATTTTTTATCGTGTTCAAAATCTTTGATCCAAACTCCCTCCCGGCTGAACTGGAAAGTTCCCTGCATCTGTGCACGCAGAAGTGAGTAGCTACTTTCTTTGGAACTGCAGCAGGCGGGTGAATCCCAGGCAATATGGTTTTTCTCCAGTTCTTCCCGCAGATCCACAAATTCAAGGTTGTCCATCTTGCCCATCAACCGTCACTCCATCGTTGTTTTGCTCATCATATCATATTTAGCAAATTCTTACAAGATTTGTTCAATTTCTGTTTTTGCAATGGAAATGAGCTAGGACATTGTTCTCAAAGATGAGGGCGGATTAGAAAGCAAAATATTACTGCTCCCTAGATAAAGCACAATCCAGTTTCGTCTATTGCGCTGACCGAATCAGTGCCAACCGCTCCTTCGGATCGAGCCACAACCGAAAATCCGCCGCAATTTCCGGGTAAGCATTCACGCCACCGCCTTTGCCCTGTTTGACATGGAGCCCGACAGCGTGAGTCCTTCGGACCCGCAAAGTCGGCGTAATGGTCAGCGAGGTGGTATGATGCCCTTGGTGGATCAGCTCCGCACATGCCTGGTCGTCGAACTCCGCGTTCTGCTCCAATTCCCACTGGCGGAGAAAGTCCAATGTGTTCCGGCTGCGCATCCAGCTTTGGATCACATAGCTCGGAGATTCATCAGAATACTGTCGCACCAGTTCTGTCAGCGAGAGCATTCCATCATGGGCCAGCGTTCTCATATACAGGCTGATGGTCTCATGATAGTCCCTGATTTTTTGCGTGGTCCACAGCTTTTCCTCATTCAGCGTATCATAGAATCTCTCTTTTGCAGCGCTGGCTGCTTCCTCATCGACCAGACCTCTGGTCAGAAGGGCATCCATGGCGGACTCATATTGAAACGCCAGGCGTATGTAGCGCTCATGAAGTTCATTCTCGCTCATAACCCATTCTCCTTTTTTAACAGTATAACAGGAGAAATGGGTTCTGTATAGTCTCATCTGGCCACAAATGAAGGGGATTGGTATCTGACTGCCTTTCGAGGATGTCCGGCTTTCTCATAATCCACGTTGCAACGCCGAGCCTTCTCAAACTGAGCGTCCATGTATACCTTAACACCAACCATGGGGATATACTTTTTGTTCGCCAGAAGCTTATCTATGGCCGCTCTCGTCCACTTTGCTTTTCCGGTTGGAGAGGCCACTCCTCTTTTGAACAACAAATCTACGATCTTGCCCAGGCTGGCTCCGGCGAGATAAGCGTCAAAGATGCTGCGGACCACATCCGCCTTTTCTTCATGTACTGCTACTTCTCTATCGATCAAAACATAGCCATATTAGAACCATAGGTAAACCAATCTCTTTTTCGAATTTGGCTTTCTTCTTCCAACGTTCCAATAATGCTACATTGCATTTGCATCTGCCTTGCCATGCGCTTCAAAGGCGATTTCTTCAGCTTTTCACAACACAGGGCAGAAATATTGTAATCCAAATAGGACAAAGCTTGAGGATACATATGCTCTAAATAATCCAATGCATGTTGTTTTGTTATTGGCGTCTTGGCGTGTCGGTATGTCCGTATTCCATTGGCAATTGCTTTGGAGAACAATGGGTACCCGTAGGTTGCGACTATGCGTTCAAATGTCCATATAGAACCATCTCTACAAATCGGATACACGGAAACAATATTTTTCCCTCTCCGCCTTTCTTCTTCAACAAAAGAAATAGTCTCTGGATATTCCCATCCCGTATCCGAAAATAAATGTAGAATATTCGGTTTTAAGCTACACACAAGTGATGATAGAACGGTCGAATCTTTTCCTCCAGAAAAGGAAATGTATACTTGCTGATCGCCAAAGGTTTCTATACAGTTTAAAATCAAGTTTTTTGAAAGATCGATTTTATGCTCTAAAGGCAGTTTTTGCAAGTACCTTAGGCCCTCCTTTCTGGACTGAAATTCTCGAATTATGGTTATTTCTTCATTTTTGAAAACCATGTCTTCCACCTCGTAACTTCCTTTGAAAAGTATTTGTGTTGTGTTAACTCTATTCCAAAGGAATTGCAAGAGGTTTTCACTAATTTAATGGTGCAGAGGGAAAGTGTAGTTTTTCATCCTGACAAGGTGGATTTTTTTTCGGCAAAATGATATACTAAAAAATGGTGTAGTATTGGAAAGGATATTGCTTTCTCTGTGATGAGAAATCTAATCCGTGTTCCCATACGACCCAAAGACTTCTAAAGGGAGCAAAGGGCATACATGAAAGAATACAATGGGAAGCCTTTGGTCGAGGGCCTACTTGAAGAAATAAAGTATGTATACAAATCTGATAAACGCCCTTGGGTTATTGGATACAGTGGCGGAAAAGACTCTACAGTTGTTGTGCATTTGGTATACCAGATGCTGAAGAATTTACGCCCCGAGGAACGACACAAAACAGTCTATATCGTCTCCTCGGATACGCTTGTGGAAAACCCACTGATTAAAATCTACTTAGATAACATGCTTCAATTATTGCGAGAAGCAGCCAAACGGGATCATTTACCACTCTCTGTTAATAAGGTAACTCCAGATTCGGACACTTCTTTCTGGTCCAATGTAATTGGCAGAGGCTTTCCGACACCGCGTCTAAACGGCACATTCCGTTGGTGTACCGACCGTTTGAAGATTGCGCCCAGTGGACAGTTTGTAGAAAATATCATTAAGGAACAACATACAGAAATCGTTTTTATTCTGGGCGTGCGTAAAGCCGAAAGCGCTGCCAGAAAGCGCCGCATCGAAGGCAGAGAATTGGCAGATCGGCTTTTGAATCGCCACGAGACAATCAAAGAAGCCTATGTGTATCCCCCTATCGTTTCCTTATCTACCGACGATGTCTGGGACATTTTGATGTCTAATAATCGAAAGAATGCTTGGGGGGGAGATAATTCTCAGTTAATTGAATTGTATTCCGATGCAGACAGTGGCGAGTGCCCATTTGCAGGATATTCTTCCAAAGACGATCAGCAGCAGTCTTGTGGTCAGTCTAGATTTGGGTGCTGGATTTGTACGGTTGTGCAGGAAGATCGATCTTTGAATGGTTTCATCCGCTCTGGTCACCGCGAATTGATTCCACTGGCCGAATTCAGAAAATGGCTCATGAGTATTCGTGATGTACCTGAGTATCGTGAAAAAAAGCGCCGTGATGGAAGCGTATATCGCACCTCCCAGAATCAGCTTGGCTTTGGCCCGTTTACCTGGGAGGCTCGCCAAATGATTTTGCGTCGTCTTCTGCAAACACAGAAGCAGATGAACTATGAACTTATCACTATCGATGAGCTTCGTGCGATTGACCGCATTTGGGATGAAGAGCAGGATCTGAGTTGCCGTGTACTGGTAAACCTCTATTACGACGAGATGGGAGAACGCTTGCCTTGGGATGAATTGAAGCATCCTGTCTTTGATGAAGAAACATGTAAAAAACTAGAAATATATGCGGATGAATTCTTGGTTCCTATGGACCTGATGAAGAGCATGATTTTTAGAACAAACAAAACCAAATTTTTCTCTAACACCCGCATTCTTCGCGACTCCCTCCGGAAAGCTGTTACGCAGCAATGGCTTCAGGAGGCTGAATTGGTGAATGTGCAGGAAGGAACCCGGAATGAAGATCAACAGAGTGACTCTCTATAATTTCAGCTCTTATGTGGGGGAAAATACGATCTCCTTGGATACCCACGATGAGCAAAATATTATTCTAATTGGTGGAAACAACGGTGCCGGCAAGACCTCTTTTTTTACCGCCATCAAACTGGCTTTATATGGGCCCCAGTGTTTCCGTTTTCAAGACAAAAACAACCGTTATACCGCGCGGATCAAAGAGTTAATTAACCACGATGCGTTTTTGTCTGACAATGTGAAGGCCTATGTCGAAGTGGAAATTGATCTGCCAACGGATCGTGTACACACGCTGTATACTATCCGTCGCGAATGGTCCTTTATCGAAAAACGTCTCCAGGAAAGCTATACCGTATATAAAGATCATCAGCTCCTTGCCGACAAAAATCTGGACTTTTTTCAGAATTATTTGTTCTCAATCATCTCCCCCAACCTGTTTGATTTTTTCTTTTTCGACGGCGAAGAAATTGGTGATTTTTTTGCAACAGGAAACTACAGTAACTATATCAAAAATGCGGTTCTGACTTTAAGTGGTTACGACACTTTCAATATTATACAGAAATTCTGTGATTCCTATATTGGGGCAGAAGAAGGTAACGAAGATTACGATGAGGTTGCCAAACTGGTGGAGCAAGAAGAGGCCAACCTCTCTGCTTATACGACCAGAAGCACGGACTGGGAATCGCAAAAGCAGCAGTTAGCTGCGCAACTGCTCTCTGCTCAGGAGGAAAAAGAATCTCTTGATCGTCAGTTTAAGCGTTCTGGGGGGGTGACCACACAAGAACAAGAGCGGCTTGAAGCACAGCGCGCAACGCAAGATCGTGTAAAGAGTGATAAAGCGAAGCGAATCCGAGAGTTTGTAGAATCTATGATGCCGCTTTACATTACAAAAGATCTTGCCGCCGTTGCCTATAAGCAGCTTAAAGATGAACAAGCGGTTCGTCAGTATCATACCATCTGTGATCTGCTGGATTTCCAGACCATTCAGGATGTCTTAGAACAGGAGTCTATTTGTAATGTTGCACAGGTTCCGGCATTGGCACAGACAATTTCCAACGGAATTGCAGAAAAAGCGTTGCCTGCTTTTCCTCTGGAATGTTTTACTTCCATCCACGATCTATCGCAGGAACAGGAAAGCCAGGTTGTCAGCGACATTGTCAGAACACAGCATTTTGCTGAAGCAGAAGCTCCTCAATTGATCAAAGCCATCGCAGACAAGAAAAAAGCTTCTCAAAAATACGAAGAGATCAGCAAAAAAATTCGAGAGGCATTACCTTCTGTGGACGCCGCTGCTTACTTTGAAAGAGTGAAATTCCTTACCGAACGCATTGCTGCTTACGAGGATAGTCTGGAAACTCTGGACAAACAAATTGCGGAATTGGGAACAACAATCACCAATCAAAAGGCTCTGGTTGACCGCTTGCGCAAAGCATTGCTGGCCAAAGCAAAAGACCGTACTGCACATGAGTTTACCAGCCGTATCAGTCAAGTTATGCAGCGCATGATTTCCGATGTAACGAAGGAGAAATTCCACCAAATTGAATCCCTGACACTGGAGATGTTTAATAAAATCATCCGCAAAGAAAACTTTGTACAGCTTATTGAACTGGATGATAATTTCAACGTAAACCTATATAAGAAGCAGACCTATATAACGCGCGACTTGCTCCTCTTAGCCAACAACATCGGGTTGGATGCCTTAGAAAAACGACTGGGGAGTGCTGGACTTAAAGAAGCCGCACATCTATTGACAAATGACTCTATCGATGATTTACGTCGGTATTTTTCCGGAAAAATTGTCACGGATCAAATCTCTTTTCAGGACGATATAGAACTTCCACTATACAATCGCGTGGAACTCAACCAGCTATCCAAAGGCGAAAAGCAGGTCTTCATTCTCTCTCTGTACTGGGCGATCATCAAAACATCTAATCAGGCTGTTCCATTCATTATCGATACGCCTTTTGCGCGAATCGACACAGAACACCGCGAACAGATTTCCGCCGTGTTTTTCCCAAACATCAGCGGTCAGGTCATCATTCTTTCCACCGACGAAGAGGTGGTGGGCTCATATCGCGCAATCATCCAGCCTCACATTGCACACGAGTATCTCCTTGAGTACAATGTGGAGCAGGGATGCACCTCCGTAAAACCGGGTTATTTTAAGGGGACAAAGGCATGATTTTTAAACTAAAAACTTCCCAAAAAACGCAACAAATTTTTGCGGAGATCGGAAAAAGCACCTCTTTAAAGCCGTACACACTGGTCAAGCATGCAATTGCCTGGTCTTTAAAAGAACAGGGCAAAATCACATCGTTCAGTAGTGACAACGAGGGACTTGAACTCAATCGTCAAACGATTACTGGGGAATATGACGATTACTTCAAAGTTCTAATTGAGCAGGCAGAAGGTCGTCATTTAAGCAATGAGGAATACTTTCCCAAATATATCAAAGCCCATATAGATCGTGGGGCGATTCTTTTGGAATCCCACTATAAGCACGCTGGCGACCTGGATAAATATGTGCTGGAAACCCTTGGGGTTGGTGATACCGTATGATTTATTTTGACAACAGTGCCACATCCCCTATCGCTCAGGAAGTGTTTGAGGCGATGCGCCCTTATTTACAAGAAGAGTATGGGAATCCTTCCAGCAAGTACTATCTGCTGGCCGCCCATGCTGCTGATGCTGTGGAAAACAGCCGAAACTGGGTTGCTAAGTTAATCCATGCCAAACCGGAAGAAATTGTATTCACCTGTGGTTCCACAGAAAGTAGCAATATGATTATCAAAGGTGTGGCAGACTACAAAAAATACTACGAAAAAAAAGGCAACCATATTATTACATCCAAAGTGGAGCACCACGCTACATTGAACACTTGTCGCTTTTTGAACGGTGATATTTATTCCAACCAGGATGCAACTTTTTCGCTATTTGGAAAGGTCCCCAAAGTGGATCGCGGTTATGAGGTCACCTTCTTGGATGTAAACAAGTTTGGCCAGGTGACCCCAGAGTCGTTTGAACAGGCTATACGTCCCACAACCACCTTGGCGTCCTTTATATGGGCGAACAACGAAATTGGTTCCCTAAACGATATGGACACTTTGTCTACTGTTGCACACAATCATCACGTGCTGCTTCATGCTGATGCCACACAAATCGCTGGGAAACTGCCCATCAATGTTGAACAAACAAAGGTAGATTTTCTTTCCCTATCCGCTCACAAGTTCCACGGGCCAAAGGGCGTGGGGGCCGCTTATATTCGCGGAGATGATTATGGTCTTCCTCCACTGAGTGCTTTTATGCACGGCGGTGAGCAAGAGCACGGTCTACGTGCTGGTACGTTGGCGGTTCACAACATTGTTGGCTTTGGAAAAGCCGCCGAGTTGGCCATTGCAAACCAACAGCAGCAGATGACCTACATTCAGGAACTGGAACAGGCAGCCAAAAAGATCATTGCATCCAACGAACATCTGGAACTTTTAGGCGATTCAGAACATCATCTTCCAGGTGTTATTAGCTTGATCGTAAACCTGGACGATTTTGACAACGAGCGCTTTGTGAAACGAATTAGTGCAAAATTTGCAGTTTCTACGGGGTCTGCTTGCACTGCTGGCATGCCTTCCCATGTTTTGCAGGCAATCGGTAAGGGAGATGCTGTGTCCAAGGTTTTGCGCATTTCATTATCTACGGAAAATACCGTTGACCAGGTGGAAGCGTTTCTGAAAGAGCTGTCATGATATAATCTTCTGGAAGGGGATAATGCCATGAGTCTACGTACAGTGTCTTTTCAAGATACTTACTGGAGTGGTGAAAATGATCTAATTAAAGAATTCTATGTTCCCTGCATGGAAGAAAGTGTTGAATATTGCCGCGCTGTCGGATACTTTCACTCCTCCATCTTTTGCTATATTACTAATGGTTTGTATCCCTTTATTCAAAACGGCGGGCGGATGCGCATTGTCTGCAGTGTGAATGTAAGCCCGGAAGATGAACGCCAAATTGCCCTCGGCTATGATATTCGCCAATTGTTAGAGGATAAAATTGCCCCTGTTACCCAGGAACTCATTGATTTAAATATTTCCAACATCAAGAATCTCTGCTGGCTTATCAAAAATAATCGGTTGGACATTAAAGTATGCCTTCGTAAGGATTCAAAGGCCCCAGACGCATATCGATTATTTCACGAAAAATTTGGCATCTTTAAGGATGCAGATGGAAATGCAATCTCCTTCTTAGGGTCCGTAAACGAAACACTCGGAGGATGGATCAACAACGAGGAGTCTTTTGAGGTCTCCCAAAGTTGGATTCCAATATTGCAATCTCGTGTAGAGCAGAAAATTCAGCGCTTTGAAAGGTTGTGGAATGGAACCGCTGGGAATGTTGTAACATTTGACTTTCCCAAAGCCTCTCGCTTGAAGTTAATTCAAAATGCACCGGAACATCCCATTGATTACATCTATCGCATATCTGCCGGAATCCATCCCAACTTCAAACCACGTTCTTGCCAGGAAGACGCTAAAAACGCTTTTCTGCAAAAAGACTTTTCCTGCCTTTTTATGATGGCAACTGGTTCTGGCAAAACCAAAGCGGCCATGTATGCGATTAGCCAAATTGACACCTGGAAACTCCTTCTGATTTGTGTTCCCAGCCTGGAACTTGTAGAACAGTGGGAAGCAGATGTTCGCTTGTTTTATCCTGATGTATCCATTATTAAGTGTGGATCTCCTTATCGTGGACACAAAGAACTACTGAAATCCCTTACACAAGCACGCTTCCCGGAACAAGTGGTAGTCATTTCTACCTATGACTCTGCGCAGGGTGATTACTACATGTCAAAGTGGAGATTGGCGAAGTCGGAACAATTTGCCATGATCTGCGACGAAGTCCACAATATGGGTGCTCCAAAATCTCAGTGTTTGATGGAATTGAATCCAGCATACCGCATTGGCCTTAGTGCTACTCCACGCCGGAATTTTGATGAGATCGGTTCCGAAAAGATTTTGGATTTCTATCATCAAAACACTTTTGAATTCTCAATCAAGGATGCACAACGTGAGCACTACTTGGTAGAATACCAATACAGGATTCTCCCATGCGCGATGCCGGAAGATGATTGGGAATTGTATAAAACATTTTCAAGGGAAATCCTACAGCTCCAGCACACACTGGAACAGGAGGGCAACGAAAAGGCGCAACTCAGATTGCGCCAACGCATAGAAGGCCGTTACCGCGACCGTGCCAAACTACTCAAGAAAAACGATCAAAAGGCGCAAACTCTGCAGACAATCTTTGATGAAATCCCTCCTACTGCACGTGTTCTTATTTACGGGGATGACTTGCACCATTTGGATGAAATTGGACAAGAGTTAGACCACATGGGCAAATACTATTTCAAATATACTGGTGAGTTGGACGCGCAAAAAGAACGTCCAACGATCCTGAAGGAGTTTCGGCAGGGAATCCGTAAAACTTTACTGGCCGTCGGATGCTTAGATGAAGGTATCGATATCCCTGCTTGTGATGTTGCTGTGTTCATCAGTTCTTCGACCTCCGAACGTCAATTTATTCAACGCAGAGGCCGTGTTCTTCGGGTCGCCCCGGGAAAAACATCTGCCTGGATTTACGACTATCTGCTCTATCCTATCCTTTCTGCCCGAACCAATGATGATGAGCGCCGTCTGGCATTGTCCATGATTGACGCACAATATCGGCGAATCAACTTAATGGTAGAAGACGCCATCAATGGAATTCAAGAACGTCAAAAACTTGATCAGTTTTTATCTCAGCGGAGGCTAAATCCGTATGATTTTTAAGGAGGTCGGCCAAACGATGGATCCATTGCTTGTTAATGTTGCTGAAGGACATCATATTGATGCTAGAGTCGTAGAGGAAATTCTGCAGGTAGAAAAAGACCATGTGTATCAAAAAAGCCGTCATACTCGTGGGCCTATCAGACAGATTATTGCTGAGATGAGCGAGCAGGAGGGTTCGGATCAATGATTTTCAATTCTCTTCGCATAAATAACTACCGCGCCTACTATGGGGAAAGTATCTTTGATTTCCCTATAGAGGGCGAACGGAACATCAGCATCCTTTATGCTGATAATGATGTGGGAAAATCTTGTTTTTTTTCAGCAATTTTATTCTGCTTATATGGTCCTAAAGACAGTGATGATCTCAAAGATCTCATCAATGTAAATGCGCAATCGGAGAAATCTTATCATACTGAAGTTTCTCTGTTTATTGAAAACGGCCAGGATAAGATTGAGATCTCTCGTGCCATTGATTTGCGTGGGAAACTGGATGCCACTCCAAGCAGCAAAGATTTTAAATGCACGTTGGAGTTGATCAAAAATGGTGTTCCGTTAAGCAGTGACGAAGATGAGAAAGCCGACTTTATCAATTCCCTTGTACATGAAGACGCCTCGCAGTACTTCTTCTTTGACGGCGAAAAAATCAACGACTATAGTACAGCCAGTGGAAGTCAATATAAAGATGCCATTGCTCGTGTGCTTGGCATTAAAGAAATTGACAATGCCGTAGAAGATCTTCACTTACTGAAAAAAGAGTTTGAGAAAATTCGGGATGCTTGGATTCATACCCAAAATAAGTATCAAGATATTTTGCAGCAAAAGGAAGAAGCGGACCAGAAAGTTGCTGAGCAGGAAGCCTTGTTGGAGCAGTATGAGCGAGAAATCAATGCTGCTAACGAACAGATTCAAAAGGATGAAGATAAACTAAAGGATTTCAAAGAAATTTCTGAAAAGGTCACTCAAAAGCAGAAATTGTCTGAAGAAATCAAGCAGCTCACGGAAGACTTGAAACGTGTCAGAGGGGAACAATCTGAGTGTTTTCAAAAGAATGCCACCCTCATGTTGGCAGCTTCTATTTTTGCAAAAATACAGCAGGATAATCCTGCCGAGCCGGCAGGATATCACATCACTGAGCCGGTGAAAGAGTACCTGGTTCGTCTTATAGAGCAGCCTATCTGCATATGCGGCGAACCAATGACAGATTCCCGTAAAGAAAAGATTCAGGCATTCATTCGCGATCATTTGATTACAGACGATGCCGTTCTCGTTGAAAAGGAGCGTCACACCTTATTTAATACCTGCGCGCAATACCAAGCACATGGATTTGAGACACGTGCCGCCTACTTTTCTCTGTGCGAGGAGATCTGGAAAAAAGATAAGGAGCGTTCTGCCAAAAGGGAAGAATTTGAGCACCTACGAAAAGATATTGGTTCCTTTAATGAAGAAGCGGGAGAACGCATCATCCAAAACATTGCTAACACAGAGGCAAAAAAACAGGAGGCAGAAACGCGTCGCACGCGGACACTGGTTCTATTAGAGCAAGACCAAGAAAAACTTGCTCAATTGGAGGAAAAACTTGCGGAACTTAGTCAGCTGGACAAAGAGGGAGCTTTGTGTCAGAAGAAATTAGAAAATACAATCGCGTTGGAAAAGGTTTTCAGTGAGTATCGAAATCGTCTTCTGGAAGAGAAACGTGCTTCTGTGGAAAAGTACGCCACTGAGGTTTTCTTGAAAATTACGAATGCTCCCAAAAAGTACAAAGGCATTAAGATTTCTAAGGATTATAGTCTGTTGCTCGAACTTACAAACGGCGAAACCTATCAGATTGAGCCCGGCCGCACACTGAATCCTTCAACCGGTCAGTCTAAGGTGATTAGCCTTTCTTACATTGCCGGCTTGAACCGCTCCTCCAACTTTGCCGCACCGGTTATCATTGATAACCCCCTTGGCCTGTTTTCGGATGAACATCGTGCTGCAATCACCCGCTTTTTGCCGCATATGGGCAAGCAGGTGATTTTTATGGTCTCCACCGGTGACCTGACTGAGAAGTATCAAAATGAGCTGAAACCTTATGTCAAGACTGTGTACAAGCTGGAAAATCACAGTGATGAAACCTGGCCCAAGACGGTGATTGCAAGCAAGGAGGTATATTGAAAAATGGCAGAACAAGAATTCTTTTCAATAAATCCTTCTACCCATATCCGAACCACATCTGAGAACCGACCTTTCTATGATCTCCTAGTAGATGAAAAACATATTTTTTCAACAAAATATCAGCTATACACATTTGCGATCATGGTTGCACTGAGAGCTGGTGTCGCACCAGATTCTGCGACGAAAAGTTTGGACATTTGCTTGGTGGGAAATGTGGACAAAGATAATTTTGCAGTAGCCAAAGGATTGGTTGCTCACCTTTGCCCGGAAATCAATAATGGCAGTGACCTTTTAAAACGTATGAATGAGTACGCCGACGCTGGCATTGCAATTCTGCGCACTGACTATGAAAATAGCGATGAGGACTTTGATCCGAGTGTATATCTCGAATAAAGAGAGGCTACGGCAGATGTATTTGCCGTAGCCTTTCTTCTTTTCATAAGCAGGGAATCAGATCTATCTTAGCGATCAAGGACTTTGCGAATTCATAGAAATCCTCTTCGAATTTCTCTTCAAAGTACCGATCTAGACATTCTTTGGCTTCCTCTGGTAAGCTAATTTGTTCTAATCTTGGGAACTCAGTAAACAACTTGGATTCTTTTAATATAGATAAATAACATAAAGAATAGTCACAATGGATTTCATCTTTATATTCATCCAGTCTTTTTACCTTTGTTGTAAACGAAAACTGCCCAAAATCCTTATTATTATTGAGATCCTTTGGAATAAAAATATAATCAAAAAGAAAATCACGATATCTTCCACATTTGCTTGGAAAAGTATATTGGAAGTCAATTTGATCTGTTTGTATATGTATCGTTTTCCCTTTAGGAATAATGAAATGTTCAAGTGTGTACGTGTCTTTATTGGTAATATAACTTAAAAGTTCATCCCCATTATTTATACTGACATATTTTTCTCCAGCCGCATTAGTTTTAAAGACGAAGTAATTATGGAGCATCGCTAAAGCTTTGCAACGGACAGACTGAAACATATTGCTCGTCTCCTCTTCGTCTTCTGTAAAGCGATAGACCGCCCTCATTCGCCCTTTTGTCAACTCAATACCGCTTACAAATGTTTTTATCCACTCGTTAAGTTTACCAATCCAATCTTTTGCTTGTACAATTTTATAAAATATTTCGCCATCTTTTTTTCTAGCGAAGAGAATAAATAGAGATGCTGCTGCGAAAATAGTATAAGCCGAATCATAGTCTCGCTTTTGATGTTCTGCACCATCGAAAAATTCCAAAATGTATTTAAGTACTAAAATTTTAGGGACAATCTCCTTGTCGAGAAGGATTCTTTGAAAAAAGTCATATACAAGCGTGACTTGATTGCTATCTATCTTTTGCTGACACCTAAATAAGTTTTTAAAGTTATCGCTCGGTCCGGAAGTAGATACAATATCATTCATGACCTCAATTGCTCTTTTCAACCGACGAAGTGATTGCTTTACGTAGCTGATATCGCCTAAGATTTCTACCAGATGGGTTCCTTTAAAAAATTTCTTCCCTTCGTATTGAAGATTGGTACTAATCGAGAAATCCTCTCCGAATTTCAGTCTTTGCTGTTCCAGTTCCGGTTTACTTTTAAATAGATCACAATAGAAAAAATGCTCGTATACTTTCATCAATGGGTAACGCTCTTTGCCTTTTTTATCTGTCTCCCCCTTTACCTTTGCTTGGTTAAAGATCAACATTGAGGTTTTGTTTTCTCTCCAGAGTTGAAGCATCTCATCCGATAGACTAAGAGAAAAAATTTGGGCCTTAAAAATGTCCTCTGTATCCAGTCGAACTCCTTTGAGGTTGACATCCAAAAAATATCGAATACTTGAATTGCTTTCATCTTCATGACTGGCAATAATATTTACCCGAGATTTCTCAATATTTTCTAAAATTGTTCTTGCAGTATGTGATGTAGTAAACAATTCTTCCTTTTCTAACCATTTCCATAAATCAATGAATGACTGCCGCTGACCATAGTAATCTGTTTCGATAATTGCTGGATTTTCCAGAAGTGAGTTATCAAAACCATTGTTCATCAATTCAGATAATCCAATAAAACTTCGATTTTCAATGGAACACGGAGTAAATGGCTCCAACGTGTCTTGGTATCTACTTTTTATGTATGCAATAATTAAGAGTAATATTGTTGTTCTCTGCTGTCCATCAATTATCTGGCAGTTTCCATTTCGATCAATTGTCAAAATAATATTCCCTAGGAATCGTGAACTTGACGACAGGTCAGATAGCAAAATGCTTAAATTGTTTTCTTCCCACCGAATTTCCCGCTGAAAATCCGGGATAATATACCTTCTATTCTGTGGAAGCGTTATTGTGTTTTCAGGGCCCATATCAGGAGAAATTTTTAACTCAATCTTTTCTGGCGAAAGATACCTTTTAATAGAGGTGACTGTTCCCATGATTTCTGCCATTTCTATATCCTTCTTTTCCTTTATTTTAAAGCGCATAAATAGGGTAATTAAAATGGGCTAAACTCATAATATCACATAAGGTCGAAAATATCATTATTTTGTCGATTTTTGTTTATAGTATGAGTTTGTTTTCCAACGCCCATACAATCCCTCAGCCCGATCCTGTATTCACTCGGTAAACCTCTTCAGGCTGCTTGCCGGCCCTGAGAATCTTTGAGAACCTTTTTGTTTTGCCAGCGGTATTTCACAGAAGTATCAGAACTATAAAACAAGCGAAATTCAGTAGACGTCACAAAATCTATAGCCCCTATGTAAAGAATACGGTCGGAGGGCAC
>OGRT01001282.1_pt1 | contig 20509 bp, 19 predicted proteins | sample 1553581 | NCBI WGS metagenome assembly OGRT01 (sample SAMEA2580113, study PRJEB22360) | human gut metagenome | biome: human gut; feature: human-associated habitat; material: faeces | place: Denmark | collected 2008/2010
CGTATGATGCGTGATGCTAAGATCACAGAAATCTACGAAGGAACTTCAGAAGTTCAGCGTATGGTTATCTCTGGTGCTTTATTAAAATAATCGCGATTCCAGCGGATTGAAAATGAAGTCATTAAATCAAACATAAGGAGTGAAATTACCGTGAAAATAGTTGTATGTGTAAAACAGGTACCGGATACAAAAGGCGGAGTTAAATTTAATCCGGACGGTACATTAGACAGAGGTGCGATGCTTACAATCATGAACCCAGACGATAAAGCTGGTTTAGAGGCAGCACTGAGAATTAAAGATGAGTACGGCGCAGAGGTTACTGTACTTACAATGGGTCTTCCAAAAGCAGAGGAAGTTCTTCGTGAAGCTATGGCAATGGGAGCTGACAAGGGAATCCTTGTAACAGATAGAGTATTAGGTGGAGCTGATACATGGGCTACATCTACAACTATCGCAGGAGCTCTTAGAAACATCGATTATGATTTAATCATTACAGGTCGTCAGGCTATCGATGGTGATACTGCACAGGTTGGTCCACAGATTTCCGAGCACTTGGATATTCCGGTTATCTCTTATGCACAGAATATTAAAGTGGAAGGTGACAGCGTAATCGTTGAGCGTCAGTATGAGGACCGTTACCATGTAGTAAAGGCTAAAATGCCTTGCTTGATCACTGCTCTTTCTGAGTTGAATGAGCCACGTTATATGACTCCGGGCGGAATCATGGACGCATTTGACAAAGAGATTACCGTTTGGGGACGTGCAGACCTTAAAGATGTAGATGATTCTAACCTCGGTCTGAAAGGTTCTCCGACAAAAATTGCAAAAGCTTCCGATAAGGTTCGTAAGGGTGCCGGCGAAGTCGTTACCCTTGACCCGGCAGAAGCTGCTCAGTATATTGTAGATAAGTTTAAAGAGAAACATGTAATCTAATTATTATAAAGGAAAAGTGGTGAAAAAAATGAGTTTAGAAGAATATAAAGGTGTATATGTCTTTGCACAGCAGGTTGACGGAGAAGTAAGTGGAATCGCTTACGAACTGCTTGGCAAAGCAAAAGATCTGGCAAAAGATTTGAACGCAGAAGTTACCGCTGTTTTGCTTGGTTACGGTGTTAAGGGCCTTGCGGATTCTTTGGCTGAGTATGGTGCAGACAAAGTAATCGTAGTGGATGACAAAGAACTTGAAGTATATCGTACAGAGCCATATGCTCATGCACTTGCTTCTGTAATCAATGAGTACAAACCTGAAATTATGCTGGTTGGTGCAACTGCAATTGGCCGTGACTTAGGTCCTCGTGTATCCGCACGTGTAGCAACTGGTCTGACTGCTGACTGTACAGTACTTGAGATTGGTGATTTCACCGATAACATGACAAAGGAGACCATTCCAAATCAGCTTCTTATGACACGTCCTGCATTTGGTGGTAACACGATCGCAACGATCGCGTGCCCGTACAACCGTCCGCAGATGGCTACTGTACGCCCAGGTGTTATGCAGAAGATCGCTCCGATTGCAGGCGCTAAGGCAAATGTGGTAGAGTACAATCCGGGATTCACCCCGAATGACAGATATGTAGAGATCTTAAACATTGTAAAGGCTGTTAAGAATACAGCGAATATCATGGATGCAAAGATCCTGGTATCCGGTGGACGTGGTGTTGGTTCCAAGGAGAACTTCAAGCTTCTCGAGGATCTGGCAGAGGTACTTGGCGGTACCGTAAGCTGCTCCCGTGCAGTTGTAGATGCTGGCTGGAAGTCCAAAGACCTGCAGGTTGGACAGACCGGTAAGACCGTTCGTCCTCATGTATACTTTGCAATCGGTATCTCCGGTGCAATTCAGCACCTGGCTGGTATGGAAGAGTCTGATATCATCATTGCAATCAACAAAGATGAGACAGCTCCGATCTTCGACGTTGCTGACTACGGCATCGTTGGCGATCTGAACAAGATCCTGCCTGCTCTGACCGAGAAGATCAAAGAAGCAAAGGCTGCAAAGAACTAAATTGTATATAGAATGTATACAGGAAAGACCCGTCGATGAGGCGGGTCTTTTTTCGTGGCGGCAAGGTGATCGCTGTTGCCCATAACGGGGAGGCAAAGCAGTGTCAAAATGCGATCATGTATGCCGTAGGCTTGTATCCTATCCCCGAATTTGATATACTTGTCGCTGGAAAGGGATGACAGAATATATGGCGAAAGAAAAAGAAATCAAAACAAACGCGATGCGGATTCTGGATCGGATGAAGATTCCGTATACCCATTATACCTACGAATGCGACGAATTTATCGACGGCATGCAGATCGTGGAAAAGCTGAACTTAAAACCGGAGCAGGTCTATAAGACGTTGGTAACGCAGGGACACAGCAAGGCCTATTTTGTCTTTGTGATCCCGGTGGCAGAGGAGCTGGATTTGAAGAAAGCGGCAAAAGCGGTCGGAGAGAAATCTCTGGAGATGATCCATGTAAAGGATATCAACCAGATCACCGGCTATATCCGCGGTGGCTGTACGGCAGTCGGCATGAAAAAACAGTATAAAACGGTAATCGATGCCAGTGCTCAGACATTGCAGACAATGATCGTCAGCGGCGGACGGATCGGATCGCAGATCGAACTGACTCCGGAGGACCTTGCAAAGGCAGCAAATGCGGTATTTGCGGAGATTATCGCTTGACCCGCAAGTGGGTAAGTGTTATTATTTTGGATGGTAAAGTGCGTGTTTTGTGGACGCGCACAGGTTTCAGAAGAAAAAATGAGGTGTAGAAAGATGAGTGCAAATTTTGAAGAACTGATCTCCAAGGTCAAAGAGTATGGCAAAAAGAAAGTATCTGTTGCTGTAGCAGAAGATGCTCCGATTCTGGAAGCTGTAGAAGAAGCAAGAAAACAGGGCTTTGCAGATGCTATCCTGGTTGGTGATGAAGCAAAGATTCGCGAGATCGCTGCAGGTTTAAATATCGACCTGACTCCTTACGAAATCATCAACGAGCCGGATCACTGGCAGGCTGCTTTAAAGGCAGTTAAGCTGGCACATGACGGCGTTGCTGACATGTATATGAAAGGTCTGATCGATACCAAATCTTTCTTAAAGAGCATTCTGGACAAGGAAGTTGGTCTGCGCACCGGCAAACCGCTGTCCCACGTATGCTGTTTTGAAGTAAAAGGCATTAAGCAGCTGTTGTTCCTGACAGACGTTGCATTTATGACATATCCTACCCTGGAAGATAAGGTACATATCATTGAAAATACCGTAGAGGTTGTACATGCATGCGGTATTGAGTGTCCGAAGGTTGCTCCTCTGGCAGCAGTTGAGGTTGTAAACCCCAAGATGCCTGTTACCGTTGAAGCTGCTGAGCTGACCAAGATGAACGAAGAAGGCAAGATCACAGGCTGTATCGTAGATGGCCCTCTGTCTATGGATCTGGCAATTGATCCGGAAGCTGCAAAGCATAAGGGTGCTACTGACCGTAAGATCCAGGGCGATGCAGATATCCTGCTGTTCCCTGATATCCACGCCGGCAACCTGGTATACAAGACTCTGGTACACACTGCAGAGGTAAAGAACGGATGTATCCTCACCGGTACTCAGGTTCCCGCAATCCTGACCAGCCGTTCCGATACCTTCCAGACCAAGGTAAATTCCATCGCTCTGGCAGCGGTTGTAGCCGAAGGCTTAAAGAAAAACAAATAATTTCGCAGCATAACTGGAAGCTGCAAAAAGGAGACAGATATGGCAATCAAGAGTCTGATTATCAATCCCGGTTCCACTTCCACCAAGATCGGTGTATTCGAGGATGAGAACCTGTTATTTGAAGAAACACTGCGTCATTCCACAGAAGAGATTGCACAGTATGCGTCCATTATCGACCAGAAGGATTTCAGAAAGAACATTATCCTGGACTTCCTGAAGGCAAAGGATTTCGATGTTAAGAGTTTCGATATGATCGTAGGTCGCGGCGGTCTGTTAAAGCCTATCCCGGGCGGCACATATACCGTAAGCGATGAGCTGCTTGCAGACCTGAAAAAGGGTGTACAGGGTCAGCATGCTTCTAACTTAGGCGGTATCCTTGCACGGGAAATCGGTGATGAGATCGGTGTTCCTTCTTATATCGTAGATCCTGTCGTTGTGGATGAGCTGGAGCCTGTTGCGCGCCTTTCCGGTATGCCTGAGCTTCCCAGAAGAAGTATTTTCCATGCGCTGAACCAGAAGGCTGTTGCAAGAAGATATGCAAAAGAGCACGGCGTAAAATACGAAGATCTGAACCTGATCGTAATCCACCTGGGCGGCGGCGTTTCTGTTGGTGCGCACAGCCAGGGCAAGGTTGTAGATGTAAACAACATCCTGGACGGTGAGGGTGCATTCTCTCCGGAGAGAGCAGGTACCGTTCCGGTTGGCGATCTGGTTAAAATGTGCTATTCCGGTAAATATACGGAGAAGGAAGTTTATAAAAAGATCTGCGGAAACGGCGGCTTAAATGCTTATCTGCACACCAACGATTTCCGTGATATGCAGAAGATGGCAGAAGAGGGTGACGAATATGCTGCTCTGGTAAGAGATGCCTTCTTCTATCAGATCTCCAAGGATGCTGGTGCAATGGCAGCAGTATTAAATGGTAAGGTTGATCAGATCATTCTGACCGGCGGTATTGCATATGCACCTGTTACCAGGAAGATGCTGGAAGAAAAGCTTGGCTGGATCGCTCCGTTCACTGTATATCCCGGTGAGGACGAGCTGCTGGCTCTGGCACAGGGTGGTCTGCGCGTTATCCGTGGAGAAGAAGCTGCAAAAGAATATTAAGCTGATACAGAACATTCCTGCGATCTTCTAAAAGGCAGCAGGAAAGGATCAAAAGATACTGCGGAGGTCAAAAAAGGCTTCCGCAGTTTTTTTGCGGGTCACAAAGCCGGGAATCATATATTAAGAATTTGTGAAAAAACTGTAACAACCTGTTGCCAAAGGGGCGCGCGCCTTGCATTTTCGGGCTTAATCTGTTAAAATAACCTTTAGTTTTTTAGTTATCGTGGCAAAGAGGGCTCTTTTTGCCCTGTTTTGGCAGGAGTAAGGCGTCCGGCGGGCGCATTTGAATGGAGAATAACGGATGAATGTCATTGAAAAAGTTTTTGGTACACACAGCGAAAGAGAGTTAAAGCGAATCCTTCCGATCGTGGATAAAATTGAGTCTCTGCGTGACGACATGATGGCGCTGACGGATGAACAGCTGAAAGATAAGACGAAAGAATATAAAACACGTCTGGCACAGGGCGAGACCTTGGACGACCTTTTGCCGGAAGCGTATGCAACGGTTCGGGAAGCGGGACGTCGTGTCCTGAACATGGAGCATTTCCGCGTACAGCTGATCGGCGGTATTATCCTGCATCAGGGACGTATCGCAGAAATGAAAACCGGTGAAGGTAAGACGCTGGTATCCACGCTTCCTGCTTACTTAAACGCGCTGGAGGGTAAGGGTGTACACGTTGTAACGGTCAATGATTACCTGGCAGCCCGTGATGCAGAGTGGATGGGAGCGATTCATGAATTTCTGGGCTTAAAGGTCGGCATTGTATTAAACAGCATGAAGCCGGAAGAGCGGAAGGCAGCATATGCCTGCGATATTACTTATGTCACTAACAACGAGCTGGGCTTTGATTATCTGCGTGACAACATGGCGATTTACAAGGAGCAGCTGGTACTGCGTGATCTGCACTATGCCATCATCGACGAAGTGGACTCTGTCCTGATCGATGAAGCGAGAACCCCTCTGATCATTTCCGGACAGAGCGGAAAGTCTACCAGCCTGTACGAAGCCTGTGACATTTTGGCAAGACAGTTAAAACGCGGCGATGACGTTGGCGAGTTTTCCAAGATGGATGCGATCATGGGCATCGAGCAGGAAGAAAACGGCGATTTCGTTGTAAATGAAAAGGATAAGGTTGTAAACCTGACTGCAGAGGGTATCGAAAAGGTTGAGAAATTCTTCCATATCGAAAACCTTGCGGATCCCGAAAATCTTGAGATCCAGAACAATATCATCCTCGCCCTGCGTGCACACAACCTGATGCACCGCGATAAGGACTACGTGGTAAAAGACGATCAGGTTCTGATTGTCGATGAATTTACCGGACGTATCATGCCCGGACGCCGTTATTCCGACGGTTTGCATCAGGCAATTGAAGCAAAAGAGCACGTTAAGGTCAAGAGAGAAAGCAAGACGCTGGCAACTATCACATTCCAGAACTTCTTTAATAAATTCGAGAAAAAATCCGGCATGACCGGTACCGCTCTGACAGAGGAAAAGGAATTTAGAGATATTTACGGAATGGACGTTGTGGAGATTCCTACCAATCGCCCGGTTATCCGAAAAGACCTGCACGATGCGGTTTACAAGACAAAGAAAGAAAAGCTTAACGCCATCGTGGAAGCGGTCAAAGAAGCACATGCAAAGGGACAGCCGGTTCTGGTAGGTACGATTACGATCGAAGCATCCGAACAGCTTTCCGGCATGCTGCGCCGGGAAGGCATTCAGCATAAGGTGCTGAACGCAAAGTTCCATGAGCTGGAAGCGGAAATTGTTGCAGATGCCGGTATTCACGGTGCGGTTACCATTGCAACCAACATGGCAGGCCGTGGTACGGATATCAAGCTGGATGAAGAAGCAAAGGCAGCAGGCGGTCTGAAAATCATCGGTACCGAGCGTCATGAATCCCGCCGTATCGACAATCAGCTGCGCGGTCGTTCCGGTCGTCAGGGAGACCCCGGTGAATCCAGATTTTACATTTCTCTGGAAGACGATCTGATGAGACTGTTCGGCTCTGAGAAGATGATCAGCATGTTCAATGCGCTGGGCATTCCGGAAGGTCAGGAAATCGAGCACAAGATGCTTTCCAAGGCGATTGAAAACGCACAGAAGAAGATCGAGGGCAACAACTTCGGTATCCGTAAAAATTTGTTGGAATACGATCAGGTCAACAACGAGCAGCGTGAAATCATCTATGCGGAGCGTCGCCGCGTTCTGGACGGAGAGAGCATGCGCGATGTGATCTACAAGATGATTACCGACATCGTAGACAATACGGTGGATATGGTCATCGGGGAAGAAAACGATTCTGAAGAATGGAATCTGGCGGAGTTAAATTCTCTGCTGCTTCCGATCATTCCGCTTGAGCCGATCACAAAGGAACGGATTTCCAAGCCGAAAAAGGACAGCTTAAAGCAGCAGCTCAAGGAAGAAGCCGTTCGTTTCTATGAAACAAAAGAAGCAGAGTTCCCTGAACCCGAAATGATCCGTGAGGCAGAGCGAGTTGTTCTGTTAAAGGTTATCGACAGAAAGTGGATGAACCACATCGACGATATGGATCAGCTGCGTCAGGGTATCGGCCTGCAGGCCTATGGACAGAGAGATCCGCTTGTAGAATATAAGATGAATGCCTATGAGATGTTTGAAAATATGACAGAGAGCATTAAAGAGGATACGATCCGCGTGCTCTGCCATATCCGCATCGAGCAGAAGGTAGAAAGAGAACAGGTAGCAAAGGTGACCGGCACCAATAAGGACGAGAGCGGTCCGAGACGGCCTGCAAAGCGGGAAAGCGTCAAGATTTACCCGAACGATCCCTGTCCTTGCGGCAGCGGTAAGAAATACAAAAACTGCTGCGGAAAGAACCGGTAAAGGTGGACGAATATTATGGCAATGGTAGAATTAGATCAGATGAAGTTCGAGCTGCAAAGCTACGAAAATACCCTTCATGAAGTGAAGGATTCCCTGGATCTGGAAGGAAAAAAGAAGCGCATCGAAGAGCTGGAGATGGAAATGGAAGCACCCGGCTTCTGGGACGATCCGGATTCCTCCAACCGCAAGATGAAAGAGCTCAAAAATTTAAAGGATACTGCGGAGCTGTGCAATAAGCTGGAAACGCAGTATTCCGATATCGAAACCCTGATTGAGATGGGGCACGAGGAAGAAGATCCGGATATGGTAGAAGAAATCCGGGGCGAATTGGATGAGTTTATCGAAGAACTGGATGAGCTGCGTATCAGCACGCTGCTGTCCGGCGAATATGATAAGGATAATGCGATCTTAAAGCTCAATGCGGGCGCAGGCGGCACAGAGAGCTGCGACTGGTGCGGCATGCTGTACCGTATGTATACCAGATGGGCGGAGAAAAAGGGCTTTTCCGTGGAAGTTCTGGACTATCTGGACGGCGAAGAAGCGGGCATCAAGTCCGTTACCTTCCAGGTAAACGGCGAGAACGCTTACGGCTATCTGAAATCGGAAAAAGGCGTACACCGTCTTGTCCGGATTTCCCCCTTCAACGCCCAGGGCAAGCGCCAGACCTCCTTCGTATCTCTGGATGTTATGCCGGATATCGAAGAAGATCTGGATATCGAGATCAACCCGGAAGATCTGCGCATTGATACCTACCGAAGCAGCGGTGCAGGCGGTCAGCATATCAACAAGACCTCTTCTGCGATCCGTATCACGCATCTGCCGACAGGTATCGTGGTACAGTGTCAGAATGAACGCTCTCAGTTCCAGAACAAGGATAAGGCGATGCAGATGTTGAAGGCGAAGCTGTATCTGTTAAAGCAGGAAGAAAACGCCGAGAAGCTTTCTGACATCCGTGGCGAGATCAAGGATATCGCATGGGGCAACCAGATCCGTTCCTATGTCCTGCAGCCTTATAAGCTGGTGAAGGACCTTCGGACAAATCAGGAGGTTGCAAATGCAGACGGCGTACTGGACGGCGGTCTCGACCCCTTCATCAACGCATATCTGAAGTGGATCAACACAAAGGATAAAGCAGCGGAAGAATAGTTCACTCGCGCCATTCGCAATACAATAGAATGCACGCTCTGCGAACATTCTATTGTCATGAATCGCATCTTCGATGCTCTCCGCTGCTTTGCAGCTCCTTTTTGCTCATAAAATGGCGCTCCCTTCGAAGCTTTCTGAGTTCAGATTCTCATGCGAGCATGAAAGCTGAACTCGGAAAGCTTCGAGTAAACTGTAAGATAAAAAAAGAACCGGACATCGATTCCTGACGGAGCAATTCGTCAGAGAGTCGGTGTCCGGTTTTTTACGCTTCAGCGCTCTTTAACGATACCAGCTCAAGATAGAAGTAGGCATAGGTTTGCTTCTGATAAGGATACACATACAGCAGTCCGATGCCGCAGGTTAAGAACCCGCCCATTAGCCATGGCAGGAAGCTTACCATCAGGAGGAAATACTGCCATTTGTGGCCTTTCATGAGCCTTCTGGAGCGTTTTAAGCATTCTTTTGCACTCAGCTCGGGAAAGTCCAGCATGATGAAGAAAACCTGGGAATACAGCGTTTTTACATACAGCACAAAGGGCAGGAAAACGATGCTGATTCCTGCTGCAGCATAGAGATAAACCATATTCACGCGACCGGATTGCAGGTACAGGCTGAAAAGAAGCGACGGCACGATTTCCGGGATACATAACAGCAGGGACAAAACGAGCTGAATCTGGATGGCCTTTAACGGCTCATGCCAAAAGCCAGAGAAAATGCCGCCCGCATAGACCGGCTGATGGCAGGCATTGCTCAGAAATAGTCCTGTGATGCCGACCTGGAAAATCCCAAAGAAAACACTGATGGCAAAGGTGACGGCATAATACAAAATTGTACCAAAGGGCGGATGCACCTGAATCAATCCGGAGGGAGCCGTGATAATATACTGCAAAATAGCGAGAGAAAGAAAGGCGCTGGAGAGCGGCATATAATGTCCAAGCAGGGATGCGCGCGCTTTTCCCTTCAGGACAGACCTCTTTAACGGGGAGGCTGTGCCGGTGGTTGTAGTCTGATCATTCATTTGTAGGTTACCTCTCAGTCATGTAAGCTTTCGGGAAGTTCGATCCCGTATTCGTTCAGAATCTCGTCAAAGGTCAGACCGGTCATTTGCTCGTAGGTGTCATTGACCATTGTCCAATACTGCTGTTTTGCATCGGAGTTGGAAAAGACAATAAAAAAAGAAAACCCACCGACAGCAATATTGATGAGGAGTGCACTGCAGGCGACGATGACACCTGCGAGGGCGTGATTGGACATGGAGGTGTTCCCTCGGGACAACAGCCCAAACATGATGGACAGGATCGCGAGAAAGATCGGAATGACAATTGTCATCGTAAGGGTGCTGGCGAGCGCAGCGATGGCGAGAACCAGCGAAAACGTCGCAAAGCCGTTGCGCTTTGGCTGAGGTTTCATTTCCATAATATAGTCTCCGTTCTGGGAAAAATGCAGTCGATGAAATGCCTGCACTTTCCGCGTTCTTTTGAGATATTCTAACATTTTTTATGGTAAGATTCAAGTTTTTGAAAAAAAGTGTTGACAATTCGAAGAAAAGAATGTAGAATAATTTTTGTTGTGAGGGACACGAAGTCCTGAACAAGAAAAATGTGCGCGTAGCTCAGCTGGATAGAGCGTCTGACTACGGATCAGAAGGTCGGGAGTTCGAATCTTCTCGCGCACGCGACTGAAACCGGAATGTGAAAGCATTCCGGTTTTTTTATCGTATACGAAGCTTCGTTTCTATACGATAAAAAACGCTCCGTGCGGATGAGCACTCGGTACAAAGGTAGATGATTGCCGAAGCAACCGCGCCTCGGCGCGAGAATGTGCGGAATACATTCTGGTTTTCACAAAAACTGTCCATGACAGGGAGCGAGGGAGAAGCTTATGATTCCATCGAGAGAAAAAGCAGAACAACTGCTGCAGGAGGGATTGCGGCAAAATCCCGGACCGTGGGGCGACCACTCCAAAACGGCGGCGCATTGCGCGGAAAAAATCGCAGCCGCGTGTGGTGACCTTGACCCGGAAAAAGCGTATGTGCTGGGACTTTTGCACGACATCGGGCGGACATTTGGCGTGAGACATTTAGGACACGTTTCGGACGGCTATTCTTATATGAAGAAGCTAGGCTACGACGAGGTAGCGAAGGTGTGCCTGACGCATTCCTTTGCGACGCAGACGCTGGAGGAATATATCGGAAAATATGACGTTTCGGAGGACGAGTTGTCCCTGATCCGGACAGAGTTGGAAAAATCGGTTTACGATGATTACGACCGGTTGGTTCAGCTGTGCGACAGTATTGCCGGAGCAGAGGGCGTGCTCGACATAGAAGAGCGGATGTTGGACGTCAAAAGGCGTTATGGCTTCTATCCGCAGGAAAAATGGGACGCGCATATCGGACTGCGGCGGTATTTCGAAGAGAAAATGGGGCGGGATGTTTACGAGGTCTGCGAAAAGGAAACCTACGATCCGAAAAAGTGCTGAGCGGACAACAACCGTAGGGAGAATTTTGCAGTCGGGGATAAAATTTTTTTTCAGGAGAATCTGTGTGTATAATTTTCCTGTAGCGTGCCGATACTAGTGTCTGTAAACGCAGGAGAGACAGTGATGGCAGCAGGGATGGACAGCCTTTCTTGCGCGACAAATATTATCTGCCGCATTTTGATTTTCATGGAAAACAAAAGCGGCGAAAACAGGAGGGCACTATGGCCAAGAACGATTACACACAGAAACAGACCAACAAGAATAATTCTGAAAATACTCAGAAGAACCAGAGCAAGAACAGCACCAAGGAAAGCACTTCTGACTGCAAGGACAAAAACAATCAGTAAGACAGGTCTTTGAGGGCTGTAAAGCAGACAAAAAGAGAAGCCGGCGCAGAACGGGTGAAAATCCGGGAGCGCCGGCTCCTTTTTGGGTGGGAAGAAATTTCGGCGCGTTTTCCTTGACAGTCCACAGAAAATGCCCGTACAATAAAAAGAGCGAGAAATCAAAGAAAAGGTGCCGGGGCAAGGATGCCTGTGCGTAAATGTCGAGGCAAAGCTACCGTGGCATAATGCCGGAATAATGTTGCCCGTGCGCCGATAGAAATGGAAGAAAAAATGAGAAAAATGGAATTGATTGCACCGTGTCATTTCGGTCTGGAGGCGGTTCTTCGACGGGAAATCACGGATCTTGGATATGAAATCAGCGAAGTGGAGGACGGCAGAATTACGTTTCTCGGCGACGAGGAAGCGGTCTGCCGCGCTAATATTTTTCTGCGGACGGCGGAGCGCGTGCTGATCAAGGTCGGCAGCTTTCATGCGGAGACCTTTGAAGAGCTGTTTCAGGGCACGAAAGCGCTGGAATGGGAAAACTACATCCCGGCGGACGGCAAATTTTGGGTGGCAAAGGCTGCCAGCGTAAAGAGCAAGCTGTTCAGCCCGTCGGATATTCAGTCTATCATGAAAAAAGCGATGGTAGAACGTTTGAAAGGTGTATACAAGGTCAGCTGGTTTCCGGAGACCGGAGCACCGTTCCCGGTACGGGTTTTTCTGAAAAAAGATGAAGTGACTGTGGGATTGGATACGACCGGGGAATCCTTACATAAAAGAGGCTATCGCAAGCTGACGGCGAAGGCTCCGATCGCGGAGAATCTTGCAGCGGCGTTGATTATGCTGACGCCCTGGAAAGCGGATCGGATTTTGGTAGACCCGTTCTGCGGAAGCGGCACGATCCCTATCGAAGCAGCGATGATGGCGGCGAATATGGCGCCCGGCATGAACCGGGAGTTCACCGCGGAAGAGTGGGGACATTTTATTGATCGCAAATGTTGGTATCGCGCATCGGACGAAGCGCAGGATCTGGTTGATCTGGATGTAAAGACGGATATTCAGGGTTACGATATTGATGCTGAAATGGTTAATATTGCACGGGAAAATGCAAAACTCGCAGGCGTGGATCACCTGATCCATTTTCAGCGCAGACCGGTTGCAGAGCTTTCCCATCCGAAAAAATACGGCTTCCTGATTACGAATCCGCCCTACGGTGAACGTCTGGAGGATAAAAAGGACCTTCCGGCGCTGTACCGGACGCTTGGCGAACGCTATGCACAGCTGGATGACTGGTCGATGTATCTGATTACTTCTTATGAAAATGCGCAGCAGGACATCGGACGCAAGGCGGACAAGAACCGCAAAATCTACAACGGTATGATGAAGACCTATTTTTATCAGTATCAGGGGGCAAAACCGCCGAAGAGAGCAAAGCAGGAAGGACAGGCAAAAAGATGAAGCAGATCATTTTTGCAACGGGAAATGCAGGAAAAATGAAGGAAATCCGGGAAATCCTGAATGGAACCGGATGGAACGTGCTGTCGTTAAAGGACGCGGGCATCGACACGGAAATCGAAGAAAACGGCACAACCTTTGAAGAAAACGCAAAGATCAAGGCGGAGGGCATCCGAAACTGGTGTCTGGAAAACGGGATTCCGGGCTGCAGCGGGATTTCGGCGAAAGAAATTATTGTGCTGGCAGATGATTCCGGACTGGAAATCGACTGGCTGGGCGGCGAGCCGGGCATTTATTCTGCGCGCTATATGGGGCATGAAACCTCTTACCGTGAAAAAAACGCCAACCTCATCAGCCGTCTGGACGGCGTCCCGAAAGAAAAGCGCACAGCACGTTTTGTCTGCGCCATTGCAGCAGCCCTGCCGGACGGAAATAGTCTTGTGACGCGAGGAACAATTGAGGGCTATATCGGCTGGGAAGAATGCGGCAGCAACGGATTTGGATATGACCCGATTTTTTATCTGTACGAAAATGATAAATCCACGGCAGAGCTTTCCGCGGAGGAAAAGAATGCGATCAGTCATCGGGGAAAGGCGCTGCGTCAGATGAAAAAGATGTTGGAAGAGCAGAAATAGGGCGGTGCCGGATGGAGAAAACAGATGAAGATACTGATCGTCAGTGATACACACAGAAGAGACGGGAACCTGACCCAGGTGCTCGATATGGTTGGGCAGATCGATCTTTTGATCCACTGCGGGGACGTGGAGGGGAGTGAAGCGTTTATCAAAAGCATCGCAGGCTGTCCGGTGCATATGGTAGCGGGCAACAACGACTTTTTTACGGATCTTGCACAGGAAGAGGAATTTGAGATCGGCAAATATAGGGTCTGGCTGACCCATGGACATCATTATTATGTGTCGGTTGGGACAGAAGCGATTCTGGAAGAAGCGGAGAGCCGGGGCGTCGATATCGTGATGTTTGGACATACGCACCGCCCGTTGATTTTTACAGATCCGCAGACGAACGTGACGGCAATCAACCCGGGCAGCATTTCCTACCCACGGCAGGAGGGCAGACGACCGTCCTATGTCCTGATGGAGCTGGATCGGGAGGGCAATGCCCATTATCATCTGAGCTATTTGTAAGAGGCCGAGGCACAGCGCCATTCGCAATACAATAGAATGCACGCTCCGCGAACATTCTATTGTCATGAATCGCGTCTTCGACGCTTTCCGCTGCTTCGCAGCTCATTTTTGCTCATAATGCGGCGCTCCCTTCGTGGCATCCCGTGGGCAAATTCTCATGCAAGCATGGAATTCTGCCCACGGGATGCCACGAGGGAACTGTAGTCTAAATTTTAAAAAATTTTGAATTTTGCTGTTCTGCCCTTAAAATCTGCCTGGAAATAGTGTATGATGTTACTATCTTTCAATAAAGGACGGTACATTACATGAAATTTTTCCAGAAAAGATCCTTCTTTTCTTTTATGATAGCACTTGGAGTCGGCGCCAATCTGTTTTGTGGCGCTGTTTTAACGGCTCGCGCCGAGGTCATCGATTACCAGGCGCTGGCGGAGGCCAACCTTTCGATCCCGGTTGAGAGCAACGAAATCAAAAACTGGCCGGAGGGTCCGATTCTCAACGCTCGCTCCGCGATTTTGATGGATGCGGACAGCGGTGCAATCCTTTATGCCAAAAATATCCATGAAAAGCTCTATCCCGCCAGCACAACCAAGATTCTGACTGCCTATATTGCGCGTCAGAACAGCGAATTAAATGAGATGATCGAATATTCCGATACCGCGGTGCACAGCATCGACTGGCGAAGTGATTCCAACATCGGCATCAAAGCCGGTGAAGCGATCACGATGGAACAATCCCTCTACGGTCTGCTGGTGGGCTCCGGCAGTGAATGCGGCAATGCCATCGGCGAACATATCAGCGGCAGTATGGAAGCGTTTGTAGATTTAATGAACCAAACCGCAAAGGAGCTTGGCTGCACGGATTCCCATTTCGTCAATACCAATGGCAAGCATGATGACAATCACTATACCTCCACCCATGACCTCGCTCTGATCGGGCAGAAGTTTTTCTCCGATGACGTGCTTTGCCGCATGTCTGACACGGTAAGCTACAAAATCCCGGCGAGCGCAACGCTGTCACAGGATCTGATTCCGAACAGCAAAAACAAGCTGCTGCCCGGTAAAACCTACGCTTACGAATATCTCGTCGGCAGTAAGACCGGCTACACCGCAAACGCTCGCTCTAACCTCGTTTCCTGCGCCCAGAAAGACGGGCTGAAGCTGATCTGCGTCGTTATGATGGAGGAGTCCCCGCAGCAGTTCAAGGATACGATAAGCTTATTTGATTACGGTTTCAGCAACTTTTCTTCTGTTACAGCATCCAAAGAAGACACCACCTATCAGGTAAAAAACGGCGACCTGTTCGCAAATACGTTCAATCAGTCCGACATCCTTTCTATCGACCCGGATGCGAAAGTTCTCCTTCCGGATACGCTCACCTTTGCCGATCTGGATTCCGAGCTGAGCTATGATAACCTGAAGGATGGACAGGCCGCTGTCATCCACTACTCCTACGAAGGTCAGGATCTCGGCAGCGCGCCGATCCTCTTTTCCAGCATAACGCCCTTTGATTTCAGTGCAGAACCGGTTTCTGAAACGGAAAGCGCAGCCATCACAACAGCGGATGGCTCTTCCAAGGCAGATGCGAACAGCGTACAAAGCAGCGCTTCTAATGCGCAAAGCAGCACAGACAGCTCCGGCACGGATGGCAATGTGAATGCTTCCAGTGCAAACGGTTCCTCCGGCACACAGGGCGGCACGAGCGCGCAGACTGGCACTACAGCGTCTGAATCCGTCGCTTCCACAACTTCTCCGACCGCAGTTTCCACACCGGGGGGAAATGTTATTTTCTTAAACGTCCGTAAAATTTTGCTTGCAGTCAGCATTGTCGCGGTTATCCTGATCGTCATTCTGGTGATCCGTTCCATTCTGATCGGACACAGCCGCAATCGCAAGCGCCGCGATATCATGAAACGACATCGCAGCCGCAAAGATGAAATCATCGACTTCGACCGTTACACCGATCCCTTCGCGTAAGACACAGGACGGGATGCACAAAAATGCCGCAGACCATTTCTTTTGAAACCGGTCTGCGGCGTTTTTTTCATATTATTTTATTATATGGGCTCCCCGGCGTGTCTCCGATGTCAGCGTCCCGCCTCACCGTTTCCCGAGCTTTTCCTGCGCTTCGCGGTGTCTATGCGCCTTACGCAGCTGGCGGATGTGATCTTTTCTCTCCATCAGGGCGGCAACCTCTTTCTCTCCGACCAGCTTCGTCGTCTTGACGGCGTAAACCATGTCATCGTCCGCTTTTTTCACGCGGATTTTTCCTTTCATCCAACCGTGCTTATCGCACCACGACAGACTGTAATAGTGCTTGCCGTTTGGCGAGAACCAGCGGACTTTTTTACGAAGGTTATGATGGCACAGATAACATCTGGTGGAGAGAACCTCTTTATCCGCCATCAACGCCTCCTTATCCGGAAACGGTCGGGAAATATATTTTGCATAATTATCGAATACGACATGCACCTCGCTGCGGTGATTTTCCGGCAGCTGGAACGTGTCGAAGGAAACCCGCTGCAGTGCAATCGGGTCTTTGATCATCTGAAATACCCGTGCGGTATACACCGCGTCGCTGATCGCCCGGTGAAACGGAATATCCTTTGGAATCTGCAGATAATCTACTGCATATTCCAAGCTCCTGCGCACCTTCTGATCTTCGTAGGCGATGGAAAACAGCTTCTGAATATCATAGAACCGGACAGGTCCTTTTCCAAGGGGCTCCATACCGAAAAACCGCATATTTTTCTGAAGCTCCGTCAGATCCTGCGGTCCCCAGGTACCGAACATGAAATCCTCGCCGCACCACGCCAGAAAGTCCTTCATCACGGCATCAAAGGTCCGACATCCGGAGAGATCTTTCATATGGATGCCGATCAGCTTTTCTGTAATATGGTGCATGGTATCATAAACCTGCGGACGGATCAGCTCCTCAAAGGTATCCACAATTTCCATCCGGCTGTTTAATTTTACCGCACCGATCTCAATAATTTCAAACGTAAGCAGTCTGTTGCGGGCATCGCGGCTATCAGACGCCTGATTCCATTCCAGATCCAGAACCACATAATCCATTGATCGTTCCTCCGCCCACTACAACATCGCCATCATAAAGTACAACCGACTGTCCGCAGGTAATTGCCCTCTGGGGCTCGTCAAAGACCAGATGAATGCTGTCCGGTCCGGTGATCTCTGCGTTCGCCCACTGCTCCTGGTGACGGTAACGGATTTTCGCTTTGATGCGCTGCGTGCCCGTCGGCACCTCGCCGCTGATCCAGTGGAAATCCTTCGCCGTCAGCTCCTTTGACCACAGATCCCGGTCGCGTCCAAGGACTACCGTATTGGTCTTTGGATCGATCCTGCACACATACATCGGCTCATGCAGGGCTAGTCCCAGCCCTTTGCGCTGTCCGATCGTATAGCAGATAATTCCCTTATGCTGCCCCAGCACATGTCCTTCCTGATCTACGAAATTGCCCGGCTCAAAGCTTTTGCCGGTGTATCGTTCAATAAATCCGGCATAATCTCCGTCCGGTACAAAGCAGATATCCTGGCTATCATGCTTGCGCGCATTGATCAGTCCCTGTTCTTCCGCCATTTCCCGGATCTGCGGCTTCGTCATGCCGCCCAGAGGGAACAGCGTATGTGCAAGCTGCTCCTGCGTCAGGCTGTACAGCACATAGCTCTGGTCTTTCTTTTCGTCGATGGCTTTTTTCAGGAGGAACTTTCCACCCTGTTCTTCGATTCGGGCATAGTGTCCGGTTACAACGTAATCATAATCCAGCTCCTTTGCCCGCTTCATCAACTTTTCAAACTTCATATAACGGTTACAATCGATACACGGATTCGGGGTGAATCCGTTTTCGTAGGCGCAGACAAAGCGGTCCATGATCTGTGTGCCGAAATCTTCCGTAAAATTGAACACGAAATACGGAATGCCCAACTGACGTGCAACGCTTCTTGCGTCCTCCACGTCATCTAACGAACAGCAGGTATGCCCTTTTCGTTCGCAGCTGTCCTCTCCGGCAAACAGGCGCATCGTAACGCCCATACAATCATATCCGTCCCGCTTCATCAGCCATGCCGCAACGCTCGAATCTACGCCGCCGCTCATGGCAATCATCGCCTTTTTCATTCTCTGTCTCCGTTCTTTTTATTCCTGCCCTGCCTCTCCCGGAACTTTCCAGCTCATGCTTCTCAGGCTCAGGGCCAGTGTTGTCGTATTATGCAGCAGCGCGGATGTCGTAGGCTGAATCAGCCCGGTCACACCGGCTGCAATTAAACTACCGTTGATGCCAAGGATTGCACGGTAGTTGACATGAATCCGACGCATCATTTCTTTGCTTAAGCGGCGCAGGTAAACCAGCTCCTGCAGGCTGTCCGCACCGACTGTGATATCCGCAATTTCCCGCGCAAGCTCCGAACCGTCGCTGATCGCGATGCCGACATCCGCAGCAGAAAGCGCCGGGGAGTCGTTGATTCCGTCGCCGACCATGACTACCCTGCGTCCGGCTTCTTTTTCCTGCTGGACAAAGTTCGCCTTGTCCTCCGGCAGAACTTCCGCATGGTATTCGTCCACGCCGATCTGTTTTGCGATCGCCGCTGCTGTTCGCTCGCTGTCGCCAGTCATCATGACGATTTTTGCAAATCCTTCCCGTTTCAGCTCGCGGATAATCTGTTTTGCCTCTTCACGCACCGGATCCTCAATGCAGAGCACTGCTTCCAGCACGTTGTCAATTGCCAGATACAGATGGGAATACTGCAGCGGCAGTTCATCGAAGCACTGCTGGTATTCCGGACGGATCCGGCACTTCTCATCTTCAAATACAAAGTGGGCGCTGCCGATCACCACACGCTTTTCCCCAACATAAGAGGCAATGCCATGTGCAACGATATATTCCACCTTGGAATGTACTTCCTCATGTTCCAGATTACGCTCTGCCGCTGCGCGCACAACCGCCTTTGCCATCGAATGAGGAAAATGCTCCTCCAGACATGCTGCCAGACGCAAAAGATCGTCTTCCTTTTCCTCACCGAATGCGATAACAGAATGCAGTGTAGGCTGCGCTTTGGTCAGCGTACCGGTCTTATCGAATACGATGGTGGAAGCCTCGGAAAACGCTTCCAGATATTTTCCGCCCTTTACGGTGATCTTCGCTGCGTTTGCTTCCCGGATCGCTGTCAGGACAGTCAGTGGCATCGCAAGCTTTAATGCGCAGGAAAAATCAACCATCAGTACGGATAACGTTCTGGTAACATTTCTTGTAAGCAGCCATGTAAGACCGGTTCCAAGGAAGGTATAGGGAACCAGCCTGTCCGCCAGATGCTCCGCACGTCCTTCTACTGCGGACTTGAGCTTCTCGGAATCCTCGATCATCGTAACGATCTTTTCGTAGCGGGTCGAGCCGGAAACCGCCTTGACCTCAATCGTCAGCTCGCCCTCTTCCACAACGGTTCCGGCATAAACGAATCCTCCCTTTTCCTTGCGGACAGGTTCGGATTCACCGGTCATGGAAGCCTGATTGATCATTGCTTCGCCATCTGCCACTACGCCGTCAAACGGAATGACGTTGCCGACATGGATCACGATATGGTCGCCCGGCACAACGGATGCAGAATCCACAAGGATTTCCTGATCCCGGGTCTTTATCCACACTTTGCCGACATTTAACGACATGCTGCGCGCCAGATCGCCGACAGACTTTTTATGTGTCCACTCCTCAAGGATTTCACCCAGACCAAGCAGGAACATAACCGATCCTGCCGTCGAGCAGTCCCGCCGCAGAATCGATACGGTAATCGCTGTCGCATCCAGAACCGGAACTTCCAGTTTTCCTTTGGAAAGGCATAGGACGCCTTCTTTTACATAACGGAAAGCTTTCCATATAGTATACACATTTCTGATCGGTAAGGGAAGCATGTATTTTGTAAATAACCGTTTTGCCACATGCCCGATCAGTTTTTCTTTATACTCTACATTCAGCGCACGTCCCGAACTGGAACGGACGGAATCCGGCAGCTGGACGTCTTCATAATGAAAGCTTTTCAGCGCCTCCATCAGTTCTTTTAATTCGCCGTCATACTCGATCACCGCATCCTGCGTCTGCTCGTATACGGTCGCTTTTGTCACACCTGGCTGTGCTTCCAGAAAATACTGCAGGGTGTCCGCCTGGTCAAAGCTCATTCTGGACTGCCCCATATGCACCCGGATTCGCCCGGGAATTTTGTGTTTGATTTTAAAGTTCATTTTTTCCGCTCATTTCTGCGCACGCTTTTTGCGCATGTCGAGTTTGTGTCA
>OGRT01001303.1_pt1 | contig 20259 bp, 19 predicted proteins | sample 1553581 | NCBI WGS metagenome assembly OGRT01 (sample SAMEA2580113, study PRJEB22360) | human gut metagenome | biome: human gut; feature: human-associated habitat; material: faeces | place: Denmark | collected 2008/2010
GATCTCGCAGCCGACAAGTCCATCGCCGGCGGTGCCTGCCATGATGCCTGCCCGTGGCATATGCCCACCGTCAACCCCGAGACCGGCAAGTCCTCCAAGTGCATCGCCTGCGGTGCCTGCGTGGCAGGCTGCCCGTCCGGCGCTCTGTCCATCGTGGACTGGGACGCCGTCACCAGCGCAGCACAGGCTGCCTACATGGACCTGTAAGGAGGAACAACAATGGCTGAAAGTTATGGCTGGGCAGGCAAGATCCTGCGCGTTGACCTGACCACTGGCGAGATCACCACGCAGGACGACGCAAAATACCATAAGTATATCGGCGGTATGGGCATGGCCTACCGCATCATGTATGAGGAAGCTCCCATGGACCTCGACCCCTACGACGAGAAGGCACAGGTCATCTTCGGCGTCGGCCCCCTGACCGGTGCCGGCGTACCCTGCTCCGGCCGCATGAACGTCACCTTCCGCTCCACATGGTCCAAGGGCAGCTCCATCATCGACGCCCACATGGGTGGCCACATCGGCCCCATGCTGAAGTATGCGGGCTGGGACGGCATCGTCATCACCGGCATCTCCGCAAAGCCCGTCTACCTGCGCATCGAGGACGACCAGGTCTCCCTCGAGGACGCTTCTGACATCTGGGGCAAGGGTACGTTCGCGTCCAACAAGTGGATGGTGGAGCAGAACGGCCGTGAGTTCGAGACCGCTTCCATCGGCCCTGCCGGTGAGAATCTGGTGGACTACTCCACCCTGAACACCAGCTTTGGCAACTCCGGCGGCGCCGGTCTGGGCGCTGCCATGGGCAACAAGAAGCTGAAGGGCCTGGCCATCCGCGGCACCGGCAGCGTCAAGGTCGCCGACCCCAAAAAGGTGCTGGAGCTTTCCAACTACATGATGGGCAACCTCATCGGCGGCAACAACAACCACAACGTCCCCGCACAGCCCCAGAGCTGGGCCGAGTACAGCGCCACCTCCGGCAAGAACCGCTGGTCCGGCGCACCGGGCCGTATGTGGAAAAAGGCTCCCGGCGGCCCCGTGGATACCGGCGAGCAGCCCTACAACGACATCAACAAGATCGCGCTGCGCTGCTTCAAGGGCTACTTCGACTTTGGCGCACCGGCTGCGGAGTACACCGTGAAGAACGGCGGCTGCTCCTCCTGCCCTATCCGCTGCTACACCGAGTATGATGTGGACCCGCTGGCCGATTACGACCTGCCCACCCACAACTCCAACACCTGTATGCCCGTGCTGTACGGCACCCGCGTCTACCCGGACGGCGTCCACGACTTCAAGTACGAGGGCGACGGCACCATGGTCATCAACCTGGCATGGTCTCATGCCGTCGATGACATGGGCCTGTGGGACAACTACGGCAACCTGAACCGTGACCTGCTGTGGATTCTGCGGATGCCCCGTGAGGAGGCCACCAAGTACATCAGCGAGGAAGAGTACGACTCTCTGCCCTGGGCATGGGAAAAGGCCGGTGATCCCCGCTGGGAGGTGGAGCTCATCCGCCGCATGGCTTACGGCGAGGGCGACCTGTCCGTCATCGCAAAGGGTACGCTGGCCATGATGGAAAAGTTCGGCCTGCCCAAGAGCTGGCTGGACCGCACCGACGGTGCCACCAACTCCAACCTGATGTACAACGGCTTCCCCAACCACCACGGCCCCGCAGAGGCATGGCAGGTTGGCATGCTGTACAATCTGGTGTATAATAGAGACTGCATGATCCACGAGATCGTCTGCGAGACCGGTTCCGGCGCACCCTACGAGGTGACCAAGAAGGTCATGGAGGACTTCTTCGGCGAGGGCTGCTACGACAAGGCCAAGGCCTACACGCCCATCAACGAGAACAAGGCAAAGCTGGCCGCCTACTGCGTCAACGACAAGAACTTCCACGACTCCGCCACCCTCTGCAACTGGATGTGGCCCATGACCCAGTCTCCCTCCAAGGAGCGGGCCTACCACGGCGATCTGGACCTGCAGGCAGATTTCATGACCGCCGTCACCGGCGAGACCTACACCCAGGCCGGTCTGCAGGAGGCAGGCGAGCGCATCACCCAGATGCTGCGCGCCATGACCGCCATCAGCTTCCAGAAGAACTGCGGCAGCGCAAACCTCCGTCAGGAGCACGACGCCATCTGCGACTGGGTCTTCGACAAGGAACCCGACTTCAAGGCATTCGAGGAAGGCACCACCAAGCTGGACCGCGCCGACATGGAGAAGGCAAAAGACCTCTTCTATGACATCTTCGGCTGGGACAAGACCACCGGTGTGCCGACCCGCGAGACGCTGGAGAAGTTCGACCTCGGCGACATGGCCGACGATCTGGAAGCACGCGGCATCTACGCCCAGACTCCCGCTGAGGAGACTGCTGCCCAGTAATCAAGAAGCCGTTTTCATAAGCATTGCACACCGCCCGAACGGTCTTTTTGCCCGCATACTGCGTTGCTTTCCCTTGCAATCCGTCAGGATTGCTGCGAAAAATCGCCTTGTCTGCGGGCAAAAATCCTCGCCGTTCGGCGCACCCTGCTTACGAAAACAGCTTCTAAACGACATCAGAACGCGGAAAGTGTGCAAATTGCGAAAAAACTGTTTCCAAATCCGCACGATTCTGTAAAACTTGGGTGGGATTCGTTGCATTCCCCCCGGGAGTGCGCTATAATGAAAATAATCTCCGGCGGCACAGGGACAGCCTGAGCAGAAAACGCAGAGGAGTGCTGCCCACCCCGGGCATAGACAAGTGAGGTGTCTTTTATGGACTTCAATAAGATCAAGGAAATGGGCCTCGAGTATGCCGAGAAAGGCAAGAATGCCGCGCTGGACCTGGCCGAAAAGGGCCGCACCCAGGCAAAGATCGTGAACGCGCAGAGCAAGCTGTACAAGGCGCAGCGCCAGCTGGGCGCTCTGGTGTATAGTCTGGCCAAGGGCAACGAGGAGAACCAGCCCCTTGTGGACAAATACATCGAGATGATCGCCAACATCGAGCAGGAGCTCTCCGACCTGAAAGCCTCTCTCGAGCCGGATACCGTCATTGAGACGACTTTCGAGGATACGGAAGAGGCCGCCGCCGACGTGACGGCTGACGCTGCCGCAGAGCCCGCCGAGGAAAAGCCCGAGGACGACGAGGCCAAGACCTGCCCCCAGTGCGGCGCGCCCGTCTCGGACGACGCGCTGTTCTGCAACAAGTGCGGCGCACAGCTGTAAGCGAAAAAGCCCACGCAGGGCGGTGTCCCCCGGGGGATGCCGCCTTTTGTTGTGAATGAAATGAGAATTTTGCCGCAAAAAGCCGGAAAATGCGCTTGTACCCTTGCATTTCGGCAGATTCTGCGGTACAATTTGAATCTGTTCGCAGATGTTTTCGGAATGCGGAAAGGAGACGCCCCATGCAGGACTGGACGCCGAGGGAACACTATACGGCGGAAGACCTCGTGGAGATCATCCGCATCCTGAGAGACGGGGAGAACGGCTGTCCGTGGGACAAAGTCCAGACCCACGCTTCCATCCGGAAAAACTTTCTGGAAGAAACGTGCGAGGCGCTGGAAGCCATCGACGCCGACGACCCTGTCATGATGCAGGAAGAGCTGGGCGACGTCCTGATGCAGGTGGTGTTCCACACCGTCATCGAGGAGGAGCGGGGCCGTTTTGACATGGAAAAGGTCTGCCGCGAGGTGTGCGAGAAGCTGGTCTTCCGCCACCCGAACATCTTTGCTTCCTCTGCGGCGGAAAATGCTGGTATAAACAGCTGGGATGCGCTCAAAAATAAGGAAAAGGGCCGCACGACTCTGGCCGATGAGCTGGACACCGTCCCGGCCACCCTGCCCGCCCTGATGCGCGCCCAGAAGCTCCAGAAGCGGGCCGCGCGGTTCGGCTGCGGGCCGGAGGATGCCGCCGGTGCGGCCAGGGCTCTGGACAGCGCCAGGGCCGCGTGGGACGCACAGCAGACGGCAGAGAACGCCGGTGAGCTGCTGCTGGCCGCCGCCGATGCCATGCGTCTGGCCGGTGTGGATGCCGAAGAGGCACTGACCTTTGCGGCCAAGCGCTTCACCCAGAGGCTGGAAGCGGACGAAACGTAAACGGGTACCAGACGGTCAGACCGTCTGCTCGAATAGAAAATGTTGAGAATATTGTGGAGGCTTTTATTATGACCAAGACCGATCTGATCGCACAGGTTGCGGCAAACACTGAGATGAGCAAGAAGAGCGCCGAGATGGCTGTCAACGCTGCATTCGAGGCACTGGGCAAGGCTATGGCCGAGGGTGAGAAGATCTCCATCTCCGGCTTCGGCACCTTCGAGGTGCGTGAGCGCGCTGAGCGTCAGGGCATCAACCCCCGCACCCGCGAGCCCATCACCATCGCTGCTTCCAAGAGCATCGTGTTCAAGCCGGGCAAGGCTCTGAAGGACACCCTGTAAGAGAAAACCCATCGCCGCCGGAACCTTTAGGCCCGGCGGCTTTTTTAATAGAGGAACAACCTCTCCGTCACGCCTACGGCGTGCCACCTCCCCTAATAGGGGAGGCTTTGGCATATCGTAAAGCTTTGCCTCTTCGCCAGAGGCTCCCCTCGATAGGGGAGCTGTCGAGCGACAGCGAGACTGAGAGGTTGATACAAGGAGTTTAGAAATGCGTTTAGACAAATATCTGAAAGTTTCGCGGCTCATCAAGCGCCGCACGGTGGCAAACGAGGTGGCCGACGCGGGCCGCATCCTCATCAACGGCAAGACCGCCAAGGCCAGCCAGGCCGTCAAGGCCGGCGACATCATCGAGGTCACCTTCGGCAACCGGCCCATCAAGGTGAAGGTCCTCTCCGACGTGGAGCCCCGCACCAAGGACGTGGCCCGCGAGATGTACGAGATCATCGAGCAGGACAACGTGCTGGCAGCCGCCCACGACGCCCCGAAGGCCGAGTAAATCCGGCATGACCCCGCCCCGCCCTGCATAAGATGGCAGAAAAGGGGAGGGGAATGTCATGAAACAACAGGACGCAAAGCCGGAGCAGGCTCTGCCTCATGACCTCATCCTGGAGGGGCGGAACAAGCTGACCGTCACCGGTGTGCGGCGGGTCATCCGCTGCGACGCCGAGGGGGCGGCGATGCTCACCTCGAAAGGGACGCTGGAACTCACCGGGGCCGAGCTGAGCGTCACCAGCCTCGACCTCGACAAAGGCGAAGTCAAGCTTACAGGCCGGGTGGACACGCTGGAATACACCGCAGAGCATACGCCGGGCGGCTTTCTGCGCCGTCTCGTCCGGTGATGGGCCCGGCGCTTTCGCCCGGGGCGGTGGCGCAGGAGATGGCGGCCTGCGCGGTGCTGGGCGGTGTACTGGGCGCGGCGCGGGCCGTTCTGCCCACCCGGGGCAGGGCCGCGTTCCTGCCGGATATGCTTTTTGTGGGAGCCGTGCTGATGGCTTTGCAGAGCTATGCCGTCTCCCAGAGTCAGGCCGGGCAGCTGCGGGGCTATATGGCGCTGGCGGCGTTCTGCGCCGCCGGGGCGGTGCAGGCAGCGCTGCGGCCTCTGTTCGCCGCTGCCGAAGCCTTTGCGGGGAAACTGCTGCTGGGGCCGGTGCGGCTCGCCGCCCGGTGCATCGCCCCGTGGAAAGCCGCCCGCGCCGCCGCCAAAGTACGGCGGAACGAAAAAAGACTTGCAAAAAAACAGAAAAAGAGCTTGCCAACACCACGGCGTATGTTGTATAATTCAAACGTATCAAAGTGAGAGTACAGGCGCATCGGGCCTGCTGTCCGAAAACGGGAGGCACTGTGTTATGGCAAATCCGAGCCGGAAAAAGCGGAAGAGAAAGGCGTCCGTCGTGGGCGCTGTGCTGAAACTGCTCTTCCTTCTGCTTTTGCTGAGTATGCTGGCGGCGTACATCGCAAATCAGGTGGCGCTCAGCTCCAAGAAAGCGGAGCTGGACACCCTGCAGGAGCAGATCGACCAGCAGAAGACCCAAAACGAGGAGATGCAGCGCATCCTCAGCGGCGACTCGGACGACGTGACCGAGTGGGTCGCGCGGGACTCTTACAATTATGCGGCGGCCAACGAGCGCATCTTTGTGGATGTGACGGGCAACTGATGCCGCGCCCCGAGCGGCTTGCGGCCGGCGGGAAACACATTAGTCAACAAGGAGTATTGAGTTTTGGCGATTGAGGTAGGGAATATTTTTGAAGGCCGTGTCACCGGCGTAAAACCGTTTGGTGCATTCGTTGCGCTGCCGGAGGGCCGCGTGGGCATGGTCCACATTTCTGAGGTGTCCAACGAGTATGTGCAGGACATTGCAGCCGTGCTGCATGACGGCGACACCGTGAAGGTGCAGGTCATCAACGTGGCACCGGACGGCAAGATCGCGCTGTCCATCAAGCGGCTGCTGCCCCCGGCGCCGCGTCAGCCCCGGGAGGGCCGCCCCGCAGGCCCCCGTCCGGGCGGTTTCCGCAATGGGCAGGAGGGCGGACGCTCCGGCGGTCGCGGTGCAGGCCGTGCCCCCCGTGAAGGCGGCAGAGGTCCTGCCCGGGAGGCGGCTCCCCGCGTGTGGCAGCCCAAGACACCCGTCCGCTCCGACAACCTGAGCTTTGAGGACATGATGAGCCGCTTCAAGAGCCAGAGCGAAGAGAAGATGGCCGACCTCGACCACGAGACCAACAACCGCCGGGGCGGCGGCTACGCACCCCGGGGACGCCGCGGCAGCCGCTGAGCCGGCCGCCCAAGACGAAGGAGCTTTGGGCCTGCCCCCACCGCATCGGCTGGGATCACAAGGAACACAGGCAGGCCTGTCCCCGGTCGGACAGGTCTGTTTTTTCGGTACAGAACAGAAAGGAACTACCATGCCCGCAAAATTTGAACTGATCGCGCCCTGCTTTTTCGGGTGCGAATCCACCGCTAAATTTGAACTGACCCGCATCGGCGCAGAGAACATCCGGGTGGAGGATGGCCGTCTGAGCTTCTCCGGCGGTGCGGAGATGATCGCGGCAGCCAACCTGCACCTGCGCACCGTGGAGCGCGTGATGCTGCTGCTGGCACGCTACAAGGCCACCACCTTCGATGAGCTGTTCGACGGCGTGTATTCCATCCCGTGGGAGGAGTTTCTGCCTGCGGATGCTGCCTTCCCGGTCACCGGCTCTTCGCTGAACAGCCAGCTGTCCAGCGTGCCGGCCTGCCAGAGCATCATCAAGAAGGCCGTGGTCAAGCGCCTGATGCAGGGCCACCGCACCACCAGCCTGCCCGAGACCGGCGCGGAGTATAAGATCCGCTTCATGCTCCGCAAGAACGTCTGCGAGATCATGCTGGACACCACCGGCGACGGCCTGCACAAGCGCGGCTACCGCTGCAACGCCATGGAAGCCCCTCTGCGCGAGACGCTGGCGGCGACCATCGCCGACCTTGGCCGTGTGCGCCGCGACAGCCTGGTGGAGGACCCCTTCTGCGGCAGCGGCACCCTCCTCATCGAGGCCGCTCAGAAGGCCATGAACATCGCCCCCGGCCTCAAGCGCCGCTTTGCCGCCGAGCGCTACAGCTTCGTGCCTGCCGCCATCTGGGCCGAGCAGCGCCAAAAGGCTCTGGCCGACTCCAAGCTGGACGTGGGCTTTGAGGCCTTCGGCTACGACATCGACCCCGCCGCTGTGGCTCTGGCCAACGCCAACGCCAAGCTGGCCGGCGTGGAGAAGCGCTGCCACTTCGAGGTGGCCGACGTGGCCGATTTCGCCGCCAGGAGCGAGGCCATCGTCCTGACCAACCCCCCGTACGGCGAGCGCATGAGCACCATCGAGGGTGCCGCCAAGCTGGCCCGCACCCTCGGCCAGCAGATGGAGGCCCACCCCTGCGCCGGTGTCTATGCCATCACTGCCGATATGGACTTTGAGCACCACTACGGCAAGCGGGCCAACAAGCGCCGCAAGATGTACAACGGCATGATCCCCTGCCAGCTGTATATGTACTACAACGCCCCCAAGTTCGAGAACCGCCCCGCAAAGCCCATGCCCAAGAGCGGCTTTGACGGCAAGCGCACCCAGCCCGGCCACACGAGCCGTTTCGAAAAGAAATAAGATGCACCCAAAGACCGCACTGAAATCGATTCCAGTGCGGTCTTTTCTAATTAAATTTACAAAAGAACGGTTGAACGCTGACGAAAAATAGATTATACTAGTCTATAGCTGTGGGGAAGCGGTCTTCCCCTGCAAGAAAGGCTGCGCCCGGCGCGGCCCGCGAAAGGAATGAACAGAATGAAGGGACGTATGCGGCCCTATCTGCCGGAGCTGACCATCCGGGATTACAACACCTATCAGTGGTATCAGCGCGGCGTCCGCCGCCAGCTCTACACCACCTATGGGCTGTATTCCTGCTATGGTCTGCGCTACAACGGCGTCCTGTTCGCAGTGCTGGCCGACAGTCTGGCAGGACGTCCGGCCACCTGTAAGCGGATGCGGGAGCCGGGTACGCTGGTCTGGCGGCAGATGATGTGTCAGACTCAGGGCATCCGGCTGGCTGCACAGGTGGAAGTCCTGCTGAGCTGGCACCGCATCCAGGATGCCCAGTGGGCCGACCTGCCCTTCTATAAAAAGGTACGGCGGGTGGTGGACACCGTCCTGCTGCGGCAAGCCTACCGGAAGGCTGCCGCCGAGAACCCGGCACTGGAGCGCATCTTCGTACAGGAGCGGGACCAGGCCAACGTCCAGATGACCCTGAACGCCAAGAATTATCTGCTGGCCGCAGAGCCGAAGGGCAACCTCTACGGCGCGCTCTACTCGGTGCTGGCCACCGACGACCCCAATCAGCGCAAAAGTATGCACTACATCGGCAGCTGCATCGGTCGGGCCGCTTATCTGCTGGATAAAGCGGAGAGCTTTTCCCGGGACAAAGATAAGGGCCGCTACAACGTCTTCCTCCTCAACGGCATCAACGACAGGAATGCCGCCCGGGAAAACGCCCGGCGGCAGGCCCTCGCTGCAGTCAACGACCTCGTCCGCGCCTACGGGATGCTGGACGTCAAGCTGAACCGCACCCTGCTGGACAACATCATGATCTTGGGTCTCCGCCACGCCATCGAGCCGCTGGACGCTGAGAGCCAGCCGGTACAATGGGAGCTGCCATGAAGGGACGCAAAAGTAAAAGCTGGGCCATGGCCTACTGCGGCATGGCCGCAGCGCTCAGTGTGGCCCTGCTGCTGCTGGGGGCTGTGTTTCCCATTGCGATGTTCATCGCTCCGGCGGTGGCCAGCTTCCTCATCGCCACAGTCTGCGTGGAGTGCGGGAAGACCATGGCCCTGACGGCCTATGGCGCGGTGAGCCTGCTGAGTCTGCTCTTCGTGCCGGACAAGGAAGTGGCCCTCACCTTTGTGTTCCTGCTGGGGTACTATCCGTTGGCAAAGCCTTATTTCGAGCGGATACGCCCGGCCCTGCTGCGGGTTGTCTGCAAGCTGCTGCTCTGCAACGGCGGGATCCTGGCGATGTACGGGCTGGTGCTGCTGCTGGTCCCGGCGGGCAGCATCGCCGAAGAGCTGCGCACTACGGCGCTGGCCGTCTCGCTGGTGACGCTGGCCATGGGCAATGCAGCCTTCCTGCTCTATGACCGGGCGCTCCACAATATGCTGATGCTCTATAAAGTGGTCTGGCAGCCGAGGCTCCACAAAATGCTGGGCGTCCATTGACGGATGTGGGACTTTGTGATACAATACCGCTGACCTTTTCCGTCGGCTTCTGACAGCTCCGAAAGGAGCTGTTTTTGTTTTCAGGAAAGCAGCGGAAAGAGCAGAAAGAGGGGATAGACCACTTCAGTTGACGAAAAAGCGCCGGGCCACGCGGGTGACAGCCGTGAGGGTGACGAGGAGAGGGATCATCGAAAGTTTCGGCGGGTGTTCCTCCGGTTGAAACGGGAGCAAAAGCTCCCGGGGCTTATACCAGCCGCAGAGAAGGGCAAAAAACGGCAGCAATACCGCAACAGAACCCTTTCAAAGAAAGCCATACAAGAACATAGACTGATTATAAGAGGCTGACAGCTACCGTGTGCATTCGCGCCGGGCTGTCGGCATGGAGGTGTTTTGTATGTGTGGCATCGTAGGTTATTCGGGTAAGCGCAGCGCCCAGGAAGTGCTGCTGAACGGTCTGGAAAAGCTGGAATACCGCGGCTATGACTCCGCCGGCGTCGCGCTGGCGCTGGAAAGCGGCATCCACGTCGTCAAGAGCAAGGGGCGGCTGGAAGTGCTCCGCCGCAAGCTGGAGGCAGAAAACCTGCCCGAGAGCTTCTGCGGCATCGGACACACCCGCTGGGCCACCCACGGCGAGCCCAGCGACGTCAACAGCCATCCCCACTCCACCCCCCGCGTGAGCATCGTCCACAACGGCATCATCGAGAACTACGGCCCTTTGAAGGCCGACCTGATGGCCAAGGGTGTCACCTTTGAGAGCGAGACGGACACCGAGGTGCTGGTCAAGCTCATCGACTACTTCTGCTGCGCCCAGCCCAAGCAGAGCCCTCTGGCAGCCCTGCGGGAGGCGCTGGCGATGGTACGGGGCAGCTATGCGCTGGGTGTGCTGTTCCGGGATGAGCCGGACACCATCTACGCCGTCAAGAAGGAGAGCCCCCTCATCGTGGGCTGGGGCGAGGGTGAGAACTTCGTGGCCTCCGATATTCCGGCCCTGCTCAAGTACACCCGCCGCTACAGCGTCCTCGAGGAGGGCGACATGGCGGTGGTCAAGGCCGACGGCATCCGGTTCTACGACGCCTTCGGCAAGCCGGTGGAGCGGGAAGTGCTGACCGCCGACTGGGACGAAGAAGCCGCTGAGAAGGGCGGCTACCCCCACTTCATGCTGAAAGAGATCCATGAGCAGCCTGCCGCCATCACGGCCACCGTCAGCCCCCGCGTGGAGGACGGTATGCCCGACCTCCGCATCCCGGAGCTGAGCGATGAGAAGCTGCGCAGCATCAAGAACATCCACCTTGTGGCCTGCGGCACGGCCATGCACGCCGGTATGGTGGGCAAGACTGCCATCGAGCGGCTGGCCCGGGTCCCTGCCGAGGTGGACATCGCCAGCGAGTTCCGCTATCGTGACCCCATCCTCGACCCCGACGACCTCGTCATCATCATCAGCCAGTCGGGCGAGACCAGCGACACGCTGGCCGCCCTCCGCCTCGCCAAGAGCCGGGGCGTGCCAGTGCTGGCTGTCGTCAATGTGGTGGGCAGCTCCATCGCCCGCGCAGCGGACTACGTCCTCTACACCTACGCCGGCCCGGAGATCGCCGTAGCGTCCACCAAAGCCTATATGGTGCAGCTCTGCACTCTCTACCTCTTCGCGTTCCGTCTGGCCTACGCCAGAGGCCGTCTGAGTGAGGCAGAGACCCGCCGCCTGACCGCCGAGCTGCTCCGCGCCGGTGAGGTCATCCAGCCCCGTCTGGCCGACTGTGAGCAGATAAAGTACCTCGCCAGCCGCTTCGTCAACACCCAGAGCTGCTTCTTCATCGGGCGCGGCTTCGACTACGCCCTCTCGCTGGAAGGCAGCCTGAAGCTCAAGGAGATCAGCTACGTCCACTCGGACGCCTACGCTGCCGGTGAGCTCAAGCACGGCACCATCAGCCTCATCACCGACGGTGTGCCGGTCATCGCGCTGGCCACCCAGAAGCAGGTGTACGAGAAGACCATCTCCAACGCGAAAGAGACCAAGAGCCGCGGTGCGCGGGTCATCCTCTTCACGACGAAGGACGTTGTCGTCCCGGAGGGCGTGGCGGACTATGTGGTGCGCTTGGACGACTACGACGAGCTGCTGATGCCCCTGCAGCTCATCGTGCCGCTGCAGCTGTTCGCCTACTATATGGCCGTCCTGCGCGGCTGTGACGTCGATAAGCCCCGCAATCTGGCCAAGAGCGTGACGGTGGAGTAAATAGAACAAAAAAGGAAAGCCTCCCCAGCCAGGGAGGCTTTCCTTTTTATCTGAGATCCAGAGAGTTACCAGAACCAATAGCGTTTCTTGATGACGATGTAGGCGATGATGATGCCCACGATGACCACAAGGCCCGCGATGAAGAAGGTCATGTCCACATGGACGAAGCGGAGATTCTGGGTGGTCAGCAGGTATTCGCCCGCCGTGTCCGCCTCGAGGACATGGTCCTTGTAGCTGTTGAGGAACTGCCACTTGCCCTTGAGGGCATTGTGCAGGTAGACGCGGGTGTAGGCGGCGTTGTCGCCGGTCATCTCGACCTGAACGACGCCCGGCAGAGCCTCGCCGCCGTTGAGGGTGAAGGTGACACCATACTCAGAGGGGGCAAAGCTCAGGGCTGTGCTCACCTGCGCGGAGGTGTTTTTTACATCGCGGCCCGCGATGCGGATGGTGTAGTTATCGGCCTCGACCACGAGGGTCTTGCCGTTCAGACGGAGGGCATTCAGCATCTCGCCGGTGATAGTGGGGAGCTCGCGCTGTGCGAAGGTCACTTCGTCGGTGCCGTCGGCCTCGATGGCCTCCACGACGGGGTCGGTGATGACCTCACCGTTGCTGTCGTCGGTGCTGCCGCCGCCGTTGCCGGAGCTGGAAGCATTCCGGTTGACGATGACCGTCACCGAAGCGGACGCCGTGCCGTTGGAGACGACGATGGAGGTCGCGCCCGTACCCACGGCGGTGATGACGCCCTTGGCGCTCACAGTGGCCACCTTGGTGTCATTGGACTTGAAGGTGAGGGACTGGGAGGCAGAAGACGGGGTCACTTTGCCGGTGATGGTGCGGCTGGCGCCCGGCTTGAGGACGACGTAGCTCGTGTTCAGGTCGATGGACTGACGGTCTACGCCGCTGTTGACGACCTTGACCGTGGCCGAAGCGCTCACATCGCCGCAGGTGGCGGTGATGGTGGCAGTGCCGGGGGCCACGCCGGTGACTTTGCCGAAGTTGTTGACGGTAGCCACAGCGGGATCGGAGGAGCTGAGGCTCACGCTGGCGTAATTCGATGCGCTGGAAGGCAGCACGCCCAGCGACAGGGAAGTGGTCTCGCCGACAGCGATGGTGCTGGAGGCCAGCGTGATGTCCATCTCCTTGACGATCATGGATTCGTCCAGCTCGGTGGTGATGGTGTAGACACAGCTCACGCCGTCTGCGCTGGCGATGACCTGCGCCGTGCCGACGCCCACCGCCTGCGCCACGCCCTCAGACGTCACGTTCACGATGGTGCTGTCATTGGACATAAAAGTTACCGTGGCTTTGCGTGCGGCCTTGGCGGGCAGAATGACCGGCGAGAGCTGCTGCTGCGTCCCCACCGTCATGGTGGAGGCGTAAGTGCCGGTCTCGACGCTCTCCACAGCCGCAGCGGACCAGGGCAGGGAGAGGGCAGCGGCCGCGTTCAGGGGGCTGGCTGCAGAGGCCGGAAGCGCAGCGCCGGCGGCCAGCAGGCCCAGCAGAGCGGCGCTCACGGCCAGCATTTTCAGGTTCAGTTTCATTCTTTCGTACCTCTTTGAGCGTTGATGTGAGCGCTTAGCGGAACAGAACGCCCAGAGCTTCCATCGCGTATTCGAAATAGGTCAGCTTGTCGTACTCCACGCGGGCGGTGACGCTCATACCGTTGGACAGATCGACCTTGTCGCCGCTGTTGCTGATGACGTAGGTGCTGTCCGGGGTGATGGTCATTTTGTAGTAGGAGCCGGAGGAGCTGGCGGTCACATCGCTGTCGATGGAGGTCACGGTGCCGGTCAGGGTGCCGTAGGAATACTCCGACAGGCCGGTGATGGCGATCTTGCAGGGGTCGCCCACATGGAGCAGCGGCCGGTCGCTGAGGGTGACGAAAGCCACCACCTCGAGGTCGCTGTTCTCGCTGGCGACGGTGGCCAGCGGGGTGCCGGCGCTGAGCACCATGCCCACCTTATAGGGCGTGTCCATGTGGATGACGCCGGAGGTGGGGGCATAGATGTAATAGTCGTTGGCGCCGGTGTTCAGGGCGTCCAGCTGGCTCTGCAGATTGTCGATGTTGCTCTGCACGCTGGTCAGGCTGGCGGAGATGGACTGCAGGGTGGAGTAATACAGGGCCTCCACCTCGCTCTGGTTCTGCTCCATCAGGGTCTTGATCTGCTCGTCGGAGTAGCCTGCGGCCTGATAGGGCGAGGCGTCGAAAGCCTTCTGCGCCACCTGACTTTTGTAAGTCTCATACTGGTAGTAGTAGGGCTGGTCGTCGATGTCCGTCTCGCTGAAGTAGTTCTTGTCGTCCTGAATGGACTTGACCAGCTTTTCGTACTGGCTCTTCTGCTTTTTGTAGATGTCCAGCTGGCTCTGGATGCTGTCCTGCTGCATATCGAGGTCGGTGCTCTTGATGTGAGCGATGAGGTCGCCCTCGTTGACGTAGGAACCCTCGGCGATGTTTAGCTCGGTGATGGAGCCGGAGTAGCTGGACATGATGTAGGTCTTGTTGGCGGCCTGCACCGAGCCGCTGGACTGGCTGACGTAGGTGCGGTAGTTTTTGGTGCTCCACACCACGAGGAAGAGGATGAGGGCAGCCGTCAGGAGAATGAGCGCGTAGCCGAAAGGCGGCAGCTTTTTCTCCATCATGATGCGGCGGTCCTGCAGCTCGTTGATGTCGCGGATGGTCGTCGTCATATTACTTCGTCTCCATAAAGGTATCCACAACGCCCTCGTCATCATCCTGATTGACGAAGATGGTGTAGACAGTGCCGGTCAGCTCGAGCTCGTGCTCAAAAGCCATGATGTTCAGCTTCTGGGAGGCGAGGCCGCTCTGGCTCATGGGGCCGACGTAGTGGGCGTACAGGCAGTTGCGAACGCGGAGCACAGCGTCCATGGAGTAGCCGGCCTCCATGCGGGGGATGAGCTGGGTGGCCTGCTGCATCATATAGACTTCGGGCTGAGGGTTGGGGCCGGCGGGCAGTTTGATGCACTGCACGAGGGGGCCGAGGGGCTGTGCGCCGTTGCTCTTGATAAAGTTGTGCATCTGGGTCAGCACGATCTGCATATTGTTGAACTCTTCGGGCTGGATGCGGCGGCTGACCACATTGGTCAGCTTGAGGGTCTTGTTTTCTGCGGTCTGGATCTCTCTCATGATTTTATACCACCTGTTCTTGGTTTCATTGCTTGTAATAGGCAATAACAAAACGTGAAGTTAGAGGCTGAAGCCTGACCTTCTCGCAAAGCCTCTCCCAAAGGGAGAGCCTTTACGGGGCAGGGGGAGACCTCTGCGCATCGGCTGACTTCATATTTTGTTATCACCTATTACTATATCAAAGTAATAAGTCCAAATTGTAAACTTCGAAATGATTTTATAAAAAAATAAGGTATGCCCGGAGGCAGGTGCCTCCGGGCATACCATTACGAGGCATTATCATCCGGCGGCCCGAGAGCCGCCGGACGAAATACACTTCAGATTCTAGGGGTTACTGATTAGACACCAAGGACATCCTTGCCGTCAGCACCCACGTGGGTAATGCCCATAACGCCGTCGTTGAAGCCAATCTTGGCAGGAGCGGTGCCCAGGGTGTAGACGACAGAAGCCAGACCCAGAGTACGCATGACCTTGTTGCCGAAGGTCATGTCGTCGCCGTTGACATCACCGTAGAAGTTAGTCTTCAGAGAACCCTCGTCGCCGAAGATCTTGGCGCCGTCATCGCCGCCCCAGTTGCCGCTGAACATAACGCCCAGAGTGGAGTTAACAGCCTTCTGGAAGAAGGAGTTGCTGACCAGGGTGATCACGTTGGTGTTGAACTGCTTGACGTTAGCAGCGCCCCAGACAGGAGCGGCGGTGTCAGCCAGGATGGTGAACAGGTCAGCGCCGCCGTAGACGACCTCAGAGTTAACAGCAGTAAAGTTTGCAGGCATCATCATAATGAATTACTCCCTTCAAATGATTGAAAAACAAATTTAGTCGGCTCAATTTCCGGATGCGCATCCAGCCAAAAAGCCATTTATGTAACTGCGTGCGCACGCAGCTGCAACGAATTAGTAGGTGATGGACTCGCCATCCTCCTCGTCCTCCACCACCTTGGCGGCAGAGACGGGGGCGGGCTTCTCCCCGCGTTTCTTATCGCGGAAGATGCCCTGCTGCAGGCTCCAGAGCTCGTAGTATTTGCCCTGCTTTTCCAGCAGCTCTTCGTGAGTGCCGCGCTCTACGATCTCGCCGTGGTCCATGACCAGGATGAGGTCGCAATCACGGATGGTGGAGAGGCGGTGGGCGACGATCAGCATCGAGCGGTCTGCCAGCTGGTTGTAGATCATATCAAAGATGGTATTCTCTGTGCCAAAGTCCAGACTGCTGGTGGATTCGTCCAGGATATAGAGGTTCGCATCCTTCAGGAAGGCGCGGGCCAGTGCAAGGCGCTGCTTCTCACCACCCGAGAGGCCGTTGCCGGCTTCTTCCAGATAGGTGTTGTACTGCAGCGGCAGCTTGCGGATGAACTCGTGGGCATCTGCCTTCTTGGCAGCGGCCTTGACCTCATCGAGGCTGGCTTCCGGTCGGGAAATGCGGATGTTGTCGTAGATGGTCTTGCTGAACAGCTCAACGTTCTGGGGCACATAGGCGATGGCGCGGCGCACCGAGTGGTTGCTGTACTCCGCCAGATTCACGCCGTTCACATCGATCTCGCCATCCTCGGGGTCGTAGTACTTCAGCAGCAGCTTAGTAATGGTGGATTTGCCGCTGCCGCTGCTGCCCACCAGCGCCACCTTTTTGCCGGCGGGGATGGTAAAGCTGACATGATCCAGTGCCGGGGCACGGTTGCCGTAGCGGAAGGTGACGTCCTTGAACTCGATGTCGCCCTCCACCTTTTCCATCTCGCTCTGCTCCATACCCTCGGCAGTCTCGTTCTCAGCGGGGTAGTCCATGATCTCGGTCAGACGCTTCATGGAGATGCTGGCTTCCTGGATCTGCATCTGCAGGCCGATCAGGTTGCTCAGGGGGGAGGTGAAGTAGCTGGACAGGGTGCTGAATGCCATAAAGCCGCCCAGCGTCATTTCGCCGTTCAGCACCTGACTGATGCCCACATAGGTGGTCAGCATACTGAAGCCGGTGGAGATGAAGGAGGAGATCAGACCCTGCGTGGTGCTGATGCGGCTGGAGCGCAGGCTGATCTTCAGGCTCTTCATGTACTCGCGTTCCAGATTATCCAGCTCGGTCTGCTCGTTGGCGTTGCACTTGACGGTCTCGATGCCGCGCAGGCTCTCGATCATCTGGCTGTTCAGCGCTGCAGACTGTGCCATGCTCTCTTCGTTGATCCGCTTATAGGGCTGCTTGTACACCAGCACAAGCAGGATGCTGACCAGTGCCATGAACAGCGAGATGGAGAACAGCATGGCGTTCATGCGGAACAGGATGATGCCGGTGATGACTGCCATGGAGATATCCATCACAAGGCTCAGCGCAATGCTGGTAAAGATGGATTTGATGGTGTCAGCGTCCGAGTAACGGGTGGTGATATCACCGGTCTTGCGGGTGGCAAAGAACTTCATGGGCAGGTTGAAGATGTGCCCGAAGTAGCCCAGCATCAGCGGGATATCGATCTTGATGGACAGATGGATCAGCACCCACTGGCGCACAAAGCCGATCAGCGTGCTGGTGATGCTGACCACGCTGAACACCAGGATCAGGGTGACCAAAAGGTTATTCAGCCCGTAGGGCAGCACCTCGTCCATCAGGATCTTATTGAACATGGAGGACGCGATGCCCAGAATGGTGGTGATCACCGAGCTGAGGATGGCGTAGAAGAACAGCTTTTTCTGGGGCAGAAGCAGGTCGATATACCGCTTCATCATACCGTACTTGCCGCTCTTGCCGTCCTTACCGTCCTTGCCGTCTTTACCGTCCCTGCTGCCAAGCTTGCCGCCCTTGAACTCGGAGGTGGGGTTCAGCAGCAGCAGCACGCCGGTAAAGTTCTTGTAGAACTCGTCCAGACTGATCTTTTTCAGCTCGGTGCCGGGGTCGCCGATGATGACGTAATCCTTGCACTTATGCTTTTTGCCCTTTTTCTCTTCTTCCTTGCGGGTCTCGGCGTCCTGCAGCATATGCTTGCGGCGCGCGCCTTCGTCCTTGATGGTGGTCTTTTTGAACACCACAACAAAGTGAGCCAGACCCTGATCGGTGATCACCTGTGCAATGCAGGGAAGCGAGAAGTCGCTCAGGAAGTTTTCGCGGTCCACGCGGACTGCGGCGGTGGTAAAGCCAAGTTCATTGGCGGCTTTTTGCAGGCCGACAAGGTTAGTGCCTTTCAGGTCGGTACCCATCATATCCCGCAGGCGGGTGATGGTCACTTCCTTTTTGTAGTGCAGGCACACCATGGCCAGACAGGCAGCCGCACAGTCGGTGGTATCGTGCTGCCGGACATAGGTATAACGCATAGATGTTTCCTTTTATTCTACAGATTTATTCAAACGACACAAAGCCGCCCTGCCGCCCGTGCTTGCCGCACAGAGCCGCCGGCCTGCCTGCTGATTTGACCAACGAAAAAACTGCGCTCCTGCACGGCAGCTTTCTGACCGGGGGAGCGCCTGTCTGCGGATGCGGGAAAGCCATGCAGCTTTTCTACATCTATAAACTTATAAAAGTATACCACATCCACTAGTGTTCTTCAAGGCGATATTTTTTAAGAACCGTTAAGAATGCGTGAAAAAAAGATACAGAAAAACAAAAAAGCGATGGAAAAATATCCATCGCTTTGCTGGCGCCTCTTGCCTGACTCGAACAGGCGACACCCTGATTAACAGTCAGGTGCTCTAACCGACTGAGCTAAAGAGGCATAACAGTGACTGCGAGAAATATTATACCGCAGTCACCGCACTTTTGCAAGCCTTTTTTGCAAAAATTCGGAAATCAATTTTCCTTTGAAGGCGCCCCCCGGAAGGGGGCAGCTGGCAGAACCCCTTCCGTCTTGCCGCTGCGCGTCAAGCCACCTTCCCCAAGGGGACGGCTTTTCGCGGTGGCGGTAAACCTTGCGGCAGTGCCTTAAGGCGTCCCCTTGAGGAAAGACTTCCCCCGCTCCGGGGGAAGATGTCACCGCAGGTGACAAAAAGGGGAATCTGACAAAGCCGACAGGCTTTGACTGAGGGGGTAACTGGCACAAAAAAGCAGCGCAGAAACGCCCGTGGGTGCTTCTGCGCTGCTATTATAAGTTGAAATTACTTCAGCTTGCTCTTGGCCTTCATGCGCTGGTCGTGGTTCAGGATCTGCTTGCGGATGCGCAGATTCTCCGGGGTAACCTCCAGCAGCTCGTCCTGTGCCAGGAACTCCAGACAGCCCTCAAGGCTCAGCTTGCTGACCGGGATCAGGCGCAGCGCGTCGTCGGAGCCGGAAGAACGGGTGTTGGTCAGGTGCTTGGTCTTGCAGACGTTCACGTCCACATCCTCGCCGGAAGCGGTGTAGCCGATGACCATGCCCTCGTACACCTTCTCGCCAGCACCGATAAGCAGAGTGCCGCGCTGCTGGGCGTTGTACAGACCGTAGGTAACGGCGTCGCCGGTCTCAAAGCTGACCAGAGAGCCGGTAGAGCGGTTAGCGATCATGCCAGCCCAGACGTCGTAGCCGTCAAAGATCTGGTTGATGATGCCCTCACCGTGGGTATCGGTCAGGAACTGGTTGCGGTAGCCGAACAGACCGCGGCTGGGCATACGGAACTCCAGACGGACACGGTCGGTGCCCAGAGACTCGATCTGCTGCAGCAGTGCCTTGCGCTGACCCAGACCGGTCATGACAGCGCCCTGATACTGGGTGGGCACGTCGATGACAACGTGCTCCATGGGCTCGTAGGTCTTGCCGTCGATGACCTTGGTCAGAACGTGCGGGGGAGATACCTGCAGCTCGTAGCCTTCACGGCGCATGGTCTCGATGAGGATGGACAGGTGCATCTCACCACGGCCCATGACACGGAAGGAATCAGTGGTGGCGGAGTCCTCCACCTTCAGGGCCACGTCCTTCAGCAGTTCCTTCTGCAGACGGTCGCGGATCTGGCGGCTGGTGACGTACTTGCCCTCGCGGCCAGCCAGCGGGCTGTCGTTGACCGAGAAGGTCATCTCCACGGTGGGGTCGTTGATCTTGACGAAGGGCAGCGGCTCGATCTGAGCGGGGCTGCACAGGGTGTTGCCGATGGTCACATCCGGCAGGCCGGAGAAGGCCACGATATCGCCTGCGGTGATGTTATCGCAGGGCTGACGGCCGTTTGCCTGGAAGTCATACAGCTTGGTCAGACGGCCGCGCATCTTCAGGTCGGGGTTGTGCCAGTCGCACACGACCACTTCCTCGCCCACCTTGGCAACGCCGTTCTGGATGCGGCCGATGCCGATACGGCCCACGAACTCGTTGTAGTCCACAGAGG
>OGRT01001306.1_pt1 | contig 20205 bp, 19 predicted proteins | sample 1553581 | NCBI WGS metagenome assembly OGRT01 (sample SAMEA2580113, study PRJEB22360) | human gut metagenome | biome: human gut; feature: human-associated habitat; material: faeces | place: Denmark | collected 2008/2010
TACCACCTCCATCCTGACCATCACCTCCAACGTCGTTTACGGCAAAGCGACCGGCAGCATGCCGGATGGCCGCAAGGCGGGCGAGCCGCTCTCTCCGGGCGCGAACCCCAGCTACGGCGCGGAGAAGAACGGCCTGCTGGCCTCCCTTAACTCCACCGCGAAGCTGCCGTATCACTGGGCGCTGGACGGCATTTCCAACACGCAGACGATCAACCCCGGCGCGCTGGGCCACGACGATGAAGAGCGAGCAAAGAACCTTGTGCAGGTGATGGACGGCTACTTCATGCAGGGCGCGCATCACCTGAACGTCAACGTGTTCGGAACCGAGAAGCTCATCGACGCGATGGAGCATCCGGAGAAGGAGGAATATGCCAACTTCACCATCCGCGTTTCCGGCTATGCCGTCAAGTTCATCGACCTCACCCGCGAGCAGCAGCTCGACGTTATCGCCCGCACCTGCCATGACCGCATCTAAGCCGCTTGGCCGGGTACATTCCGTCGAGAGCTTCGGTCTCGTGGACGGCCCCGGCGTGCGCTATGTGATCTTTTTGCAGGGGTGCGCGCTGCGCTGTCAGTTCTGCCACAATCCGGATTCCTGGGAGATGCACAACCCATCCGCCGAGATGACGGACGCGGAAAGCCTGCTGGAACAGGCGCTTCGTTACAGAAAGTATTGGGGCAGGGACGGAAAAAAAGGCGGGATCACCGTCAGCGGCGGCGAACCGATGCTGCAAATGCCCTTTGTCACCGAGCTGTTTGAGCTGGCGCACCGGAAAAGCGTGCATACCACGCTCGACACGGCGGGCCAGCCCTACCGGGAGGACGCGGAATATCAAAAGGCGTTTGAACGGATGATGGCGGCCACCGATCTGGTGATGCTCGATCTTAAGGCGATGGATGCGCAGCTGCATCGGCGCGTCACCGGGCTGGATAATGCGAACATCCTCGCGATGGCCCGAAAGCTCAGCGACATGGGCAAGCCGATGTGGATTCGGCACGTGCTTGTGCCCGGACTGACGGACGGCGAAGACGATCTGCGACAGATGGCGGCGTTTATCCAAACGCTTCAAACCGTGGAGCGCGTGGAGATTCTGCCGTATCATACGCTGGGGCTTTCCAAATGGCAGAGACTCGGCATCGATTACCCGCTTGAAGGCGTGCCCACGCCGACCAAAGAGCAGGTGGCGAAGGCAGAGGCTATTCTGAAGGGCAAATGAAAATTCAGCGGCGTTTTCACAGCGAAAGCGCCGCTTTTCCGTTGGATGGCCTTGACGGAAAGGCAGGAAGATGATAATATAAATTCCTATATTCAGGAAGGCGCTTTCGGCGTGAAAGGCAAAAGCATGAGAACACTGGAAGAGGTAAAAAGACTGGCGGATGGATTTCGCAAGCTTTATGACGACGCGCGGGTTTTTGGCGTCAAGGACGGTCGAAAAGTTCGCGCGGACGACACGGCGGGGGAGTGCTATGCCTGCTTACGAAACGGATATCCATGCAGAAAATGCGTTGCGGCGTCTGCACTGGATGAAAAAAGGGAAAAATGCAAAATTGAGTCCTTCGGCAGGGATGTCGCGCTGATTACGGCACAGTATATGGAGATCGAAGGGCAGCCGTATGTGTTGGAGACCGTGCAGCTCCTGCCGGATGGATCGATCATGGAACCGGACGAGGGCGAATACCTGCTGGCGAAGATGACCGGCTACAACACCAAGCTCTATCATGACGCGCTGACGGGCGTTTACAACCGCCGTTACTATGAGGATATCGCCCGCAACATGTCCGGCCCGTCCGGCGTGGCCATTATGGATCTGGACGATTTCAAAGTCCACAACGATACATACGGTCACCACGGCGGAGACATCGCGCTGGAGGTCGTGGCGGACGTGGTGAAAGGGAACATCCGCAAGTGCGACAGCCTGATTCGTTTCGGCGGCGACGAGTTTCTGCTGATTCTGGCGAACATGCCCGAAAAGACGCTCAAAAAGAAGCTGGAAAAGATTCGGGATCAGGTACACGCGGCGGTCATTCACGAATGCCCGCATTTGCGCGTGAGCGTCAGCATCGGCGGTGTGACGCAGGGCGAACACGAGACGATGGACAGCGCCGTCCGCCGGGCCGACAGGCTGCTCTATCATGCCAAGACGACGAAAAACGAGGTCGTGGTTGAATCCGACAACACTTTGTCGGAAAGCGTGCAGACAAAGAACTACGTGAAGCCGCTTATCCTGATTGTGGATGATTGCGATATGAACCGCGAGATTCTGCGCGAGATCCTCAGCAGCGATTACAGCATTATGGAAGCATGCGGCGGCGAAGAGGCGCTTTCCATGATACATCAGTTCGGAACGGGCATTTCGCTGGTGCTGCTGGATATCGTTATGCCGGGGCTGGACGGTTTCGAGGTGCTCTCCTACATGAATCAGGATCACACCATCGAAGATATCCCCGTGATTATGATTTCCAGCGAGGATTCAGAAGCGTTTATCCGCCGGGCGTATGAAATGGGCGCGTCCGATTATGTCAGCCGTCCGTTCGACGCGAAGGTCGTCTATCGCCGCGTGACCAACAACATCAAGCTCTATGCCAAACAGCGCCGCCTGATTCGCATGGTGACCGAGCAGATTCGCGAACGCGAGAAAAACGTGTCGATGCTCGTCGGCGTGCTCAGCCAAATCGTCGAGTTCCGAAACGGCGAAAGCGGTCTGCATGTCAAGCATATCCGGCGGTTTACTGAGTGCATTTTGGACTGCCTGATTGAAAAAGACCCCGATCTGCATCTGGGCGCGAAGGAGAGGGAGAATATCCCGCTGGCCTCCGCGCTGCACGACATTGGCAAAATCGCCGTGGATGATAAGATCCTCAATAAGCCCGGCAGACTCACGCCGGAAGAATTTGAGGCGATGAAGCTGCACACGGTCTACGGTGCGAAGATGCTGGAAGAGCTTCAGCCGTATTACGATGAGCCGCTGCTCAAAACCGCGACGGAAATCGCACATTGGCATCATGAGCGCTGGGATGGACGCGGCTATCCGGATGGGCTGGTTGGCGACGCGATCCCGCTTTCCGCGCAGATTGTGTCGCTGGCGGATGTTTATGATGCGCTGACCAGCGAACGGTGCTATAAAAAAGCGTATTCGCACGACAAAGCGGTGGAAATGATTTTGAACGGCGAATGCGGCGTGTTCAATCCGAAATTGGTGGAATGCTTTGTCGAGATTCAGAATGTGCTGCGGGAAGAACTTTGCAATGTGAAACACAAAGACGAACAGAAATAATTCCGCAAAGCGCGGCTTGCCGGGCTTTGCGAAAAAAAAGAAGTGCCGATTCACCCGAAGGTGACAGCACTTCTTCTTTTTTGGCGCATCCACCGCGATTCGAACGCGGGGCCTTTCGCTTAGGAGGCGAACGCTCTATCCTGCTGAGCTATGGATGCATACGACATACGGGGATTGCGAAAAATATCCGTCCATCATTATAAGGGAGAAGAAGGGAAAAGTCAATTCATTTTGAAGATTTCGGATGGAGACCATTTTTCAGCGCGCTCTGCAAGTTGCACATCAAAAAAAGACGCGAATTTGAATGATTTTTCCTATAAAACTTGGGAAAAGCGGGTTTTATTGGGAAAAATAGCAGGAAAAATGAAAGGGAAGTATAAAATATATATAACGGGTGCGTGAATTACAGTTTGGATATGCCGGAACGACATGGCAGCCGATCCGAACTGTAAAACGACAAAAAGGAAGGGGCATAAGTTTGAAACAATCGTGTGAACAGCAAGGCCCAAATACGGCATAGGAAATAAGCCGTCCGGTAAACGGCGAAAAACAGGATCAGAGTTTAAGGTACAGGAAGTGCAGGATCGTCTACAAGAATATAGCCACGATGCCGCAGAAGAGAAAGACCCTGTGAAATTGTCAGCGTCCTGGATGGCGCAGCGGTATGAGGTGTAGCAAGAAAACCAACGGGCGTATACGGAACGAGCTTGGATAGGATGTTCCAGATAGCGGTCAGGAGCATCTTGCACACAGCGATAATTGAATGATATTGGGAACACAGGTGGGATGACATCGTCAAAAGACGGCAGATTGTTGAAAAAGGCAGTCTGCCTCCTTTTGATGTGTTGACCATGCACGGCTGTGTTGATCGGATTCAGTTCTTCTGCCGTTTTGTGAGATGCGGCGCTGCACAAGATGGAAAACAGGGGGAGCTTGTGGTATAATGCAGAACAAGTGATGACGTTGAGAATGAATGGGGCGAGACAAAGCGTGAATCATTCCGAAAAGAAGATGGCACATTATCATTTACCCGGACTATTCGAATTCTACGAGTTATATGCTGCATTTCTGCCATTGTTCCGTGAGCACAGAGAGTTTTTTTACGACTGGTGCGATATCGGCTCGATTTATGGCGCTCCGGCAGACTGCATTTGGGGAGGCGGGCGTGTCGGCGGCGGCGACCATGATCCGCGCGATGTGCTGGCGCTGATGCAGGAATACGGAATTTCCGCACGATTGACGTTCAGCAACTCCTTGCTGAAAGAAGAACATCTTTCGGATAAGAGATGTAATGCGCTTTGCAGCTTGTTTGCCCAAAGCGAATCGCCGCGCAATGGTGTGATTCTTCATTCGGATTTGCTGCTCGATGCTTTGAAAAAAGCATATCCAAACCTCTATTTTGTTTCATCAACGACCAAAGTATTGACAGATTTTGGGCTGTTTAAGCGCGAGTTGGAGCGGGAAGATTTCCTCTATGTTGTGCCGGATTTTCGATTGAACAAGGCGTTTGACGAATTGAACAGAATCAGGGAAAAAGAAAAGGTGGAGTTTCTCTGCAACGAGTGCTGCTGGTTCGGATGTAAAGACAGAAAACGCTGTTACGAGGCAGTCAGCAGAAAGAATTTGGGCGAGAATACCCCGGAACATCGCTGCGGCGCGCCGGATGCGGAAGGCGGCTATCGATTTTCAAAGGCAATGATGAACCCGGGATTTATCGGTATCGACGAGATTCAAAGGCTGTATTTGCCGATGGGATTTTCCAATTTCAAAATCGAGGGACGCGGATTGGGAAGCGCGCTGATTCTGGAATTTTTGCTTTATTACATGACGAAACCGGCATATCAACTGCGCGTTCGGGAAGAAATATATCTGGATAATACGCTGGATTTGTTTTAAGGAAAGACGAAACGAAAATCCGACCGAGTCGTTAATCGAAAGCCGTCCTGCACAGGCGTATACTTTTTCCAACTATGGATGTTTCATTGAGCGAATGAAACATGATTTGTCAACCTTTGCCATCTTTTATGAGCGAATAATCCAGCCGGCTTGAACCCATACTGGGAGAGCGGACAGAAAGCAGAGTAGAAGGAGGCAGCATATTTGTGCGAGCAACGGGCATAGTGCGGAGAATCGACGAATTGGGACGAGTGGTGATTCCCAAGGAGATTCGCAGAACGCTGAGAATTCGCGAGGGCGACCCGCAACAGACGGCATTGGAAGGCGATGCGCAGGAGGACGCGCAGATGCTTCTGGCGCTGCTGGCGGGCGTGATCGAGCAGAGAAAGAAATATGCGTGAAAGCGAAAAACCGAATGATCGAGCGCGGCTTGCAGAAGCTGCGCTTTTTCAATGGGACAAAGAAAACGAAGCGGATTCCCTCATGAAATGTGGGCGAAGACTGAATATTCCCTCATGAAATATTGGAATTGGAGAAATATTCGCTCATTTTTTCGCAGATTACGTTGTGCAAATCGGAAAGACGGCGTATAATTGAAGAAAGAAAGCAGAGGGGAGCGGGTGCGATGACGTATTTGAAGCGAAAAATAGATGAAACACTCAGGCAGTGGAAGGCTGATCCGAAACGAAAGCCACTGATCGTTAAAGGACCCAGACAGATTGGAAAAACGGAATCGGTTCATCACTTTGCCGAAACCAATTATACGAGCGTCATATACATCAATTTTGTTGAAGAACCCAAATACAAGCTGATTACCGAAGATGGCTACAAAACAGACGACATCATTAAGAACATATCGCGAATGGATCCGGCTAAACGCTTTATTCCGGGCGAAACACTGATTTTTTTCGATGAGTTGCAGGAATTCCCGGACATCGCAACGGCGCTCAAGTTTTTTCACATAGACGGAAGATTTGACGTGATTTGCAGCGGCTCGATGCTTGGAATCAACTATCGAAAGATTGAAAGCAACAGCGTAGGGTATAAAAGCGATTATGAAATGAAGTCCTTGGATTTTGAAGAGTTCCTTTGGGCGAAAGGCTATGAAGCAGATTTCGTTGAAGATATTTATCAGCACATGGTTCAGATGAAGCCGTTTAACGAGGTCTTGCTGAAAACGTGCCATAATCTGTTCTTGGATTATTGTATCTTGGGCGGGATGCCTGCCGTCGTCAAGGAATATATTGAAAAGGGAACGTTTGAAGGAACGCAGGAGATTCAGAAGCAACTCATTTTAGATTATAAAGAAGATATTCGCAAATATGCGGACGGCGTAGACCAGACACGGATTTTGAATATTTTCAATCAGATTCCGGTGCAGCTTGCGAAAGAAAACAAGAAATTCCAAATTTCTAAAGTGGCGTCCGGAGCGCGGTTCAAGGATTATCGGGGCTGTATAGAATGGCTGAATGACGCGGGAATTATCAATATTTGTTATTGCCTTCATTTCCCTGAACTGCCGCTTAGGGGAAACTATGACGATACAAAAATGAAGGTGTATTTTGCCGACAGTGGGCTTCTGGTGGCGCTCTTGGATGAAGAAGCACAGGAAGATTTGAGAGCGAATAAAAATCTTGGCGTATACAAAGGCGCACTGTATGAAAATGTCGTTGGAGAAGCGCTCGTAAAGAGCGGATATGAATTGTATTACTATAAGCGGGAGGATTCAACGCTGGAGGAAGATTTCTTTGTCAGGACGGCCTCCGAACTGATTCCAGTTGAAGTGAAGGCGAAAAGCGGAAAAGCGAAGTCCATGCAGGCGTTGATTGAGAATGACAGGTATCCTGAAATCCATCATGGAATCAAGCTGACGGGTGGCAACGTTGGATTCAGTGATAACGTTTATACCTTTCCGTATTTTTGCACGTTCCTGATGAAACGGTATTTGAAAAGCGATCCATTCAGCGGTTCAGAAGAGCGATGAAACCGAGAAATATGCCTAAAAGCGGAAAAGCGAATGATCGAGCGCGGCTTGCAGAAGCTGCGCTTTTTGCATAGGGAGTATCGTCTTGAAAACAAAAACGCATTGTGATATACTGAAACGGATAAAATATGGTCTATTAAGCGTGACTCTTAGAGATTTGTATCAAATATGATCCGTTGGAGGATGACATGAAATTCGTTTGGGAAACGCCGGAAGAAATCGACAAAGCGTTGGCGCAGCGTTTGAGCCGCATCCGCAAGCGCCGCAATCTTTCACAGCAGGCGTTGAGCGAAAAGAGCAACGTAAGCTATGGCAGCATCAAGCGCTTCGAAACGACGGGGCAGATTTCGCTGAACTCGCTGACAAAGTTGTGTGTTGCACTGGACTGCGCGGATGAAATCAAAAATCTGTTCACGAATGTGGAATACGGCAGCATTGAGGAGGTTATCCGTGAAAGAACGTAAGCTCGAAGTCTACCTCGGCGAGCGATTTGTCGGAACGATGGCGCAGACCGCAGATCGGCGGGTAGCGTTCGCTTATTCGGAAGAATGGCTGGACAACGGCTTTGCAATCAGTCCGTTTTCGCTGCCGGTGGAGCAAAAGGTCTTTGTTCCGACGAGCCAAGCGTTTTCCGGATTGTGGGGCGTGTTTGCCGATAGTCTGCCGGATGCATGGGGCCAGCTGCTGGTCGATCGGATGTTAAAGGCGCGGGGAATTCTTTCTGCGGATATGACACGGTTGGAGCGTTTGGCGATCGTCGGCGATTCGGGAATGGGCGCATTGTCGTACCGCCCGGCGTGGAATATCCAGCAGGATGCTGCGATTGATGATCTGGACGAGCTTTCCGCTCAATGTCATGCGATATTGAATCACGAGGATGCAGGCGATCTGGATGAACTGTTCCAAATGGGCGGCAGTTCCGGCGGCGCAAGACCGAAGATCATGACGGATGAGTGGATCATCAAGTTTCCGGCTTCCGATGAGATGAAGGATAGCGGCACGATGGAAAAAGCCTATATGGATTGCGCCGCGGACTGCGGAATCATCGTGCCAGAAACCAAACTGATGCCGTCCAGTGTGTGTGCGGGTTACTTTGCTGTAAAGCGGTTTGACCGAAGAAAGACGGATGGGCATATCGAGCGGCAGCACATGCTGACTGCGGCGGCGATTCTCGAAGTGGATTGGCGCACCGCCGCAATGGACTATCATACGCTGATGAAACTGACGAAGATTCTTTCTCTGGATAATCGGGAAGATTTGGAACAGCTGTACAGACGGATGTGTTTCAATGTCTTTGCGCATAATCGCGATGACCATGCGAAGAATTTCAGCTGGATCTATGACGAACAGATGGATTGCTGGCATCCGTCGCCGGCGTATGATTTGACGTGGAGCACGACCTACTTCGGAGAGCATAGCACGACGGTGGATGGAAACGGCAGGAATCCGGGAATGAAAGAACTGCTGGCAGTTGGAAAAGCGGCGGGAATGAACGCGAAGAACTGCAAAGTGATTGCCGAGGAGATTTGGGAAAAGACGCGGACGCTTGAAGCGACATACCGGGGCTGGAAATCGTAGAATCCGCGTTTCAGTGAAAATGGATGACAGAAATGTGAATTGCTTTGAAACGATAACAGTATAGACGAGAGAGCGCGGCTTGAAAAGGCTGCGCTTTTTGCATACCTAAAAGGAGAATGAGAAAATGAAAACAACAATTACTGCCCTCTGCAACCAGAAAGGCGGCGTAGGCAAAACCACATCCTGCCTGAATCTTGGGGTAGGGCTTGCGCAGGGGGGAAAGAAAGTGCTGCTCGTCGATTGCGACCCACAGGGAAGTTTGACGATCAGCACAGGTTGTGCGCAGCCTGACAGCCTGCAAGACACGCTCTCTACTGCGATGCTTGCGAAGATGATGGATACGCCGTATGATGTGAGCCGGGCAATCCTGCGTCACGGTGAAGGCGTGGATATTCTGCCTGCCAATATTGAATTGTCCGGCGTAGAGGTGACGATGGTCAATGCGATGAGTCGGGAGAAAATTCTCAAACAGACGCTTGAACCGCTCAAAGAAAAGTATGACCATATCCTGTTGGATTAGAAAATCGGGAATCTCGCGAAATCCTTGCAGAGCAAGTTAGACAAAGCCGTAATCAAATTTCCAGATTTATTCGTCTGACTGAATTGATTCCCACCCTGCTGGACATGGTGGATGAACGCAAAATTGCATTTAACCCTGCCGTTGAGCTGTCTATTCTATAGAGAGCATATCAGATGCGAGAAAATGAAGAATCGTTTTTTAAATATCAAAGAAAAGAACGAAAAATAAAGAAATATGGGGGACAAAAGCCGGATGTGCATTTTATGAACTGAAAAATGTGAAATACGTTGATGGAACGAGAAAAAACATGAAAAAATGGACAAAAAAATGTTGACACATTTGAGCATATGAATTATAATAAGTTGCGTAAAGACGTTACGAAACAAAACGATAAAATCAAAGAAGAACAAAATGTTGAAAAACAGATTTTAATGGCGATGATTGCCTGCTCCTGAACGGATTGGAAATAATGTGCTGGAAGCATGTTATGAAATAAAAGGAGGTACATCTCAATGTCTAAGAAACTGGTTGGAACTATCCTGGCCGTGGCGCTTTCGCTGGCTTCGACTGTCTGTCTTGCCGACAGCGCGCCGAGCGCGCCGAGCGCGCCGAGCACGACGATCCGCTTTGCAATGTCCAATTCTGCGACCACGCCGCACGGCAGAACGGCGACGAAGTGGGTGGAGGATACGGAAGCTGCGAGGGAAAAGGGCGAAACGTCTCTTGCGATTGCGTTCTATCCGAATGGCCAGCTCGGCTCCGTCAGCGAGCTGCTCGAACAAGTGCAGATGGGCGAGACGATTGCCGTCGCGACGGATGCGGGTGCGCTGAAAGCGTGGGCACCGGAACTCGGTATTCTGGAATGTCCGTATATGTTCGAGAGCACCGAAGAAATCCCCGCGCTCTTTGAGACCCCGTGGTTCAAAGAGCAGTGCGATCTCCTTGAGCAGAACGGCATCAAGGTGCTTTCCGCCGAGATGATCTACGGCTCCCGCCATATCATGTGCAAAGTGCCGGTTTGCACGCCGAGTGACCTGAAGGGCGTGAAGATCCGCGTTCCGAACTCAGATCTTTCTATTTCCATGATGGAAGCGATGGGTGGCGTTGGCACGCCGATGAGCCTCTCTGAGGTGTACGCTTCGATTCAGCAGGGTGTTATCGACGGCATGGAGAACCCGATTGCGACCCATCTGGATAACAGCATGTGGGAAGTCTGCAACTACCTGTCCCTGACCGGCCACCAGATCACCATCTCCTGGTACGTGATGTCTGCAGATGTGTTCAATTCTCTGAGCGATCAGGACCAAAACTACTTGATGACTTCCGCTAAGGCCGGTGCAGATTTCTTCAACAGCATCAACGGCGAGGCTAACGACGAGGCGCTTCAGGCGATGCGCGATAAGGGCGTCACGATTGTGGACGACGTGGATATCGCCGCCTTCAAGGAAGCGACCGCCAGCGTGTATGAGAAGTTCAATTACACCGATGTTCGTAACGAAATCTACGAACAGATGGCTGCGGTGAAGTAAGCCTTTGACAGCTTAAATTGAAAAGCACGTGCCCACTGGCGGGAACGATGGGCCGCTGGTGGGCACATTTATATCTTTGAGCAGAAAAGCTGGGATAAACGGGCTTTCGGGAAGGAGCAGTTATGCTTTTGAATGGCATTAAAAAGATTTACAATGTGTTGGATAAAATATGTGAACCGATAGCGTGCGCGTGCCTGGTGGTCGTGATTGTATTGACGTTCATCAACGCGATCCTGAGATATGTTTTCTCCATCCCGTTGGGATGGGCTGAGGAAATCAGCACGCTGATGTACACATTTATGGTGTTCTTTGGCCTGAGTGGTACGCTGAAAACCGGCTCGGCGGTCGGCGTTGATATCGTCGTATGCCTTCTGCCGCAGAAGGGCCGCAAAATTGTTGACGTCATTGCAACGGTCATCAACCTTGTGGTTTGGCTGATTCTGGTTTATCTGGGCGCGCGCCTTGCGCTGCAAACGAAAGGAACGGCGACACCGTATCTGTTGATTCCGTATCGCTACATCTACTGGTTTGTGCCGATTAGCGGTTTCTTCTGCGTCATTCAGTTAATTTACCGCTTGGTGCATATCCTTGATAACAGTGTGTATCAGAAAAAGGAAGCATAATCGTTTAACGATTTTGACAAGGAAACAAAGGAGGAGTAGCGATGGTAGTCATATCGGCGGTAGTGTTACTGTTCGTTCTGATGTTCCTGAACGTGCCCGTTTATACGTCTTTGATTGCTTCGGCGCTGGATTACTTCATCAATTCGGATGTAAATACGATCATCTTGGTGCAGAAGATGGCGCGAGGACTGAGCAGCACGACGCTGCTGGCCATTCCGTTTTTCATCTGCGCCGGTATCCTGATGAACAGCAGCGGCATTGCAGATCGGCTGTTTGATTTTTGCAAAGTGATCTTGGGACGCATGCCTGGCGCGCTGGCCCAGGTCAACGTCCTGCTGAGCACGCTGATGGGCGGCATGTCCGGCTCGAACATTGCGGACGCGGCCATGCAGTCCAAGATGGTTTTCCCGCAGATGATCAAGGGCGGCTATGACGCGCCGTTTTCGGCTGCGGTTACGGCAGCGTCGTCCCTGATTACGCCGATCATCCCGCCGGGAATCGGCTTGATCACGTTTGGCTATTTGGGAAACGTTTCTGTCGGTCGCTTGTTTATGGCGGGTATTCTGCCGGGCGTACTCATGTGCGTCGTGATGATGATTTTCGTTCACTTTATTTCGCTGAAAAACGGCTATCTGCCGATCCGCAAGACGAAGGCGACCATGCGTGAAATCGGCCATGCAAGCAAATCGGCTGTTTCCGCGATTGTGATGCCGGTGATCATCATCGGCGGTATTCGTCTGGGCATCTTCTCGGCAACCGAAGCGGGTTCTGTCGCGATAGTTTACGCAATTGTCGTCGGTTTCCTCTTCTATAAGAGTCTGACGGTCAAGTCGCTGGTTCAGGCGCTGCGCGACACGGTTGTTTCCACGACGAACGTGGCGATTATTTTCGCTTCTGCGACAGCGTTTTCGTGGTTCATTACCAATGAGCGAATTCCGCAGGCAATCAGCGATTGGGTCATCACCTCGATCAACAATCCGACGATTTTCCTACTGGCGGTTATCGGCCTGTTGCTGATCTGTGGCTGCTTTATGGATGGCGGCGCGCTGCAGGTTATCCTTGTGCCGTTGTTGCTGCCGGCGGCAAGAGCGCTTGGAATCAATGAAGTGCATTTCGGCATCATTTACATTCTGACATCTGCAATCGGTACGTTGACGCCTCCGCTGGGCACGGTTATGTTCACAGTTTGCAACATCACGGGCGTCGGCACAAGGGACTTCGTGAAGGCGGAAATTCCGTTCTACATTTGTCTGATTATCTGCTTGCTGATTCTGGCGTTTGTTCCGCAGATCACGCTGCTGCTTCCGAATCTGGTTTACGGCGTGTAACGACGATGTGCCGCAGAAATGCGCAGCACAAGGAGGAAACCATGAATACTGCCGAAAAGATTGAAAAACTTGGCGTACTGCCGATCATTCGGCTTGAAAAGGTGGAAAATGCCAGAAAGCTTGCGGCGGCTTTTAAGCGGGCGGGAATGCCGCTGGCCGAGGTTGTTTTTCGGACGAAGGATGCGGATAAGGTGATTTCGGGCATGAAAGAGGCTTTTCCTGAGATGACGCTTGGCGCGGGAACGATTTTGACGACGGCGCAGGTTGAAAGAGCGCAGGTGGCGGGCGCAGAGTTTATTCTCAGCCCTGGTACGGATACGGAAATCATTGATTGCTGCAATGCGCATCATCTTCTGCCGATTCCGGGGTGCGCCACGGCGACGGATGTGCAGATGAGCGTCAAGCATGGCGCGAATCTCGTGAAGTTCTTCCCGGCTGGCATGATGGGAGGGGTGAACGCAATCAATGCGCTTTCAGCGCCTTTTGCGCAGGTGAAGTTTATTCCGACCAACGGCGTTGGTTTCCCGACGCTCTCCGAATATGCGGCAAACCCGCATGTGGCAGCCTGCGCAGGTATTTATCCGTGCCCCAACGAGCTGATTCTGACTGAAAATTGGGATGAAATCAGCAGACTGTGCGAAAAAGCGCTGAAGATTGTGGAAGCGGTTCGCGCATAAGGAGGAAAAGCGTATGACATATTTTGTCCGTAAAGAGGACGTCACGCCGCGGCATGCGGAACTAGATCACGGTTCGTGGCCGATGCTGGACGAAACCTATGGTTGCGCACATGGCGTATACAGCGCAATCAGCTTCTATAAGTCGGAAGAATACCGTCCGTGGGAGACACATGAGGATATGGAAGCCTTTATCGTTCTTTCAGGAACGGGTTGGGCCAAGGTGGGCGACGAAGAGTTTGAACTGAAAAAGGACACGTGCTTTGTTGCGCCTGCCGGCGTCAGACATACGGTTCGATGCTGCGATAAAAATGAGCCGCTGATGATGTACTGGTTCCATGCGCCGAAGAAGTAAAGGAGTTAACCATGAGCAGTTGGATTTGGAAGTCTACGTGGCTGATTGCGAACTGGGCGTTAATGTTTCTCCTTGTTTGCGTGGCGATTCACGATGTGCAGCGCGTTTCACCGGCGCAGTTCTGGCCGTGGGTGAAGATCAAGAGTGAGCAGCTGACGGATGTAAAAGCGTATAATCAGGAGAATTGCACGATGTGGATGGCCTGCGCGTTTATTTTTCTGTTCAACGGTGTAATCGGCATATTTAACCGCGAGCTTTCGGCGGTGCTCATGGCCATGCTTCTTTTTCCCGGCTCGTTGTTCTTGATTCAGCGCTACCATCGGATTCTGCGCAGATATATCGTGCAGCCCGAACAGAATTCATAAAGAAGAACTTTAAAAAAGTAGATGCGCTGACATGGAGGGGTTGCTGATGGCAAAAATAAAGAGAGCGATTATAGCGGGTTCGATTGGTTTGGATATCATACCCGTTTTTGACGAAACTGCGGCGGGCACAGCGAATTTGTTTGCACAGGGCAAATTCAACGATATGCATGGCACGCGACTGTATTTGGGCGGCTGTGTGGGCAACACGGGCATAGCCATGTATAAGCTGGGTGTCCCGGCCAAGCTGATCAGCAAGGTAGGAGACGATTTGATCGGTCAGGTAATTCGGATGATCCTGAATGATCAAAAAGTGCCGCTGGAGATGAAGACGGTCGAAGGAATGCCGTCCTCTTCAACGGTTGTTATTTCTCCGCCGAAGTCTGACCGCGTTCTGCTGCACAGCCGAGGCGCTTCGCAGACTTTTGTTGCGGATGATCTGACGGAGGAAATGCTGGCTCAGGCGGATCATCTTCACTTCGCTTATCCGACGGCGATGAAAACCCTGTATACCAACGAGGGCAGGGAACTGACCGCGATGTTCAAGAAAGCGAAGCAGAGCGGAATTACGATTTCGATGGATACGTCCCAGCCGGATCCGAACAGCGAACCCGGAAGGGCGGATTGGAAGGGGATTCTGCAAAGAACCCTGCCGTATACCGACGTTTTTCTGCCAAGTCTGGAAGAATTGCTTTTCATGCTTCATCGGGATAACTACGAAAATGTGATGAAGAAATCCGCAGGAAAAAACCCGATTGATTACGTTGAGCTTGAGCTGATTCCGCAACTGGCGGAAGAACTGCTTGAGATGGGCGCAAAAATCGTCGTTTTGAAGCTTGGCAAGAAAGGGCTGTATCTGAGAACGGCTTCGAAAGAGAAAATCGAAAGCATGGGCAGAGCGACGCCGGAAAACGCGGAAGAATGGGCGGAAAGAGAGTTGTTGTTCAGCCCGTATTACACCGAGAATATTCGGTCGACAACGGGAGCAGGCGATAACGCGATTGCAGGATTTCTGGCTTCCTTCCTGAGAAGCGATTTGCCGGAGCATGCGTTGGCAGTCGCTTCGGCCAACGCGCTGCGCTGCATTGAATCGTATGAAACGACAGATCGAACGATTCACATCGAAGCGCTGGACGAAATCATTGCAATGAAGCCGAAACAGGAAGAAGCGGCGGATATTTCAGAGAGCTACTGGAAGAAGAACACGGTAAACAAGGCATTCTACGGAAGGCACGACACGCGAGGATAATCGAACCGGGACGCATAAGGCGGAAAGAAGAAAAATGGATAATTCGATTGGAATTTTCTATACGTATTATGCTTTTGAACAGCAGGTTGAATGGGAAAAATCAATTCGCCGCGCAGCCCTTGCGGGGGCGGACTGCATTGAGATTTCCGCGATGAGGCTTGTTCGGGAGCCGGAATCGGTTTGCGACAGAATTCTTCAAACGGCTCGGGAATGTGGCATAGCTTTGAATTTCACCAGCGGCCTGCCTGAAGGCTGCGACTCCAGCTCGGAAGACGAGCGGGAACGCCGGAGAAGCGTCGCCTTTGTTGAAAAGAATATCAAGCTTGTCAGCAAAATGGGCGGGCAAAAGCTGGGCGCGGTTTTTCATGGGCGAAATCATCCGCATGAAAACAGCTTCGGCAAAAAAGAACGGCGCTTGGAATGGGCAGCGCAATCCGTTAACCAAATGGGGCGGATTGCGGAGGATTATGGAATCAGCCTGTCAGATGAAGCGGTCAACCGTTTTGAAAGCGACATGATCAATACTGTGGACGAAGAACTGGCTTTCCTTGAACGGGTGGATTGCCCGAGCGTGAAAGCGCTTCTGGATACGTTTCATATGAACATTGAAGAGGATGATTTGACAGCCGCGATTTCAAGAGCTGGAAAACAGATTGGACACGTCCATCTGTCGGAGAACAATCGAAAACTGCCGGGCAACGGCCATCTGGAGTGGCCGGCTATTCTGAACGCGCTTTCCGAGGCGCAATATACGGGGTTGTTGACGATGGAGAGCTTTACAACGCCGTATCCGGCCATATCGGATTCTATGTGTATTTGGCGGAACATGGCCAAGACGGGAATGGATGAAGATGTGCGGGAAGCCGTTATGTTCCTTAAAACGCAAATGAAACGCGTTGAGATAGGCCCAAAGGGTAAAATTTGAAAGGAGAATCAATTATGTATACGGATATCGGAACGATTTTGAAAGATGCGGTGGCGAATCACTATGCAGTAATCGCCTGCCTGCCGGTAAACCTGGAGGTCTGCCGCGGCGCGATTGCGGCGGCCAATGAGAAAAAAGCGCCGCTGATCTTCATCTCCGGCCAGAATTCCAGCCTGCAGCATGCGAACGGCGAGCTGTTGGTGCAGACGATCAAGACAATGGCGGAAAAAACGCCTTCCCCGATTGCTATGATGCTGGATCATGGAAGTAAGTACGAGCGCCTGACCTATGCGTTCCGGCATGGGTATTCTTCGATTATGTTTGACGGATCCATGCTCCCGATGGAGGAGAACATCCGCCGTACGAAAGAGGTTGTGAAGCTTTGCCATATGCACGGCATGGGTGTAGAAGGCGAGCTGGGTCATGTCGGACAGGCGGCAAACAACGACGATCAGCGTGCAGATCTGTATACGAAGCCGGAAGATGCAGCCTATTTTGTGCAGAATACGAAGGTGGACAGCCTTGCGGTAGCGGTCGGAACGGCGCATGGTGATTACGAAAAGGGATATGTACCGCACATCAACTTTGAAAGAATTAGGGAAATCCGTAAAGCTGTCGGCGACACGCCGCTCGCGTTGCATGGTGGTTCTGGCTCTGGAGACGAGAACATCATCAAGTCGGTCGAAGCGGGCATGAATAAGATCAACGTGGCGACGGATGTTGGCAATTGCTGCCGGAATTATCTGCGTGAGACGCTTGCCAAGGAGCCGAATATCAACTATGTCAAGTTGATGATGGGTATGGAAAACGCGGTGAAGGAATTTATTAAGCATTGGATTGATTTGACTAAGTCCGAAGGAACTGCGGCGCACTTTATGACGCCAGATACGCTGTATACGGTTCTGGAGAGAAGCATTGTTGATGACGGCGAATAATCCGCGCTGGATGCAGGGATAAAAGGGAAACAGCATGAAGGCACAGTCCTCTTGTTGCAGAAAAAGGATGTTCTATCTGCAACGGGAGGATTGACTTTTATAAAAGGATAGAAAGATATAATTTGGCGCAGGACCAGGATGAATTTAACGAAAAAATGAGTTGCATGTCATGAAAAACATGATATAATATAAATCGGTATAGGATAATGTATATCACCCTATGTAACATCGAAATTGGTGTGATAAGGATGAAATAAAATGAAAAAAACAATACAAAGCGGAATTGACTGGCTGATCAGCGATGTTTCCTCCGCCATGCCTAACGACTTGAAAGCGGTTAATCGCTGGAAAGTGCTGAAGGCTTTTCAAGACGGAAAAGAACATACGGCGATGGAAGTATCGGTTGAGACGGGAATTAGCAGACAGACGATTATGAAAGCCATTCGCTTTTTCAGCGATAACGGCCTGCTGGAATCCGGCGGCAAGGGAGATTCGACTTGCATAGGCGGAAAAAAGCCGGAGTTTTTTGTTTTTACCTACGAAAAAATTGTGCTATGCATATCCATTAAGAGGGAAAGAGTTTATCTGTCTCTTTTTGATATGGTCAAGCGCGATCTGGGCAGTACGTTTTTTGATATTCAAACAGATGAAACGTTGGATGACATTGTTCATAAGATTGGAGAAGGAGCGGGTACGTTGCTGAGCGAGAAAGGGTATGGCAATAACTCTCTGTTCGGCGTGGGTATTTCGACGGCGGCCATTGTTGATTACGGTAACGGCAATTTGTATGAAAACCGATTTAATAAGGCATGGCCTTCCAACTATCCGATGGCGCAGCGCATGCGCGAAATCTTTGGTAACGATGCGATCATTTATGTGGAAAACGCGGGGAAGGCGGCGGGAAGAGCGCTTTTGCTGCATGGAAGCGACAGCAGAGATTACCGTATTTTGACCGTTTTTTTTGACGAGGGCATTTCTTCATGCATGATTGAATACGGTCATGTGCTCAACGGCAGTTTTTCCCTAATTGGCGAGATCGGCCGGATTCGTTCGGATCAAATGCTGCTGGAACAATTGATTTCAGACGAATATGTTCGTCAGCGGTGTCAAAACGCAAAAGTGGATTCTGAGCTTTGCAGGCTGATGGGAAAGGTTGGATTGCAGGATGCGTTTCAATGCAGCCGGAACGGTGACAAGCTGGCCATAGACATTGTGGAAGAAATTGCGGAGGAAGTTGGCAAATTCCTTTATAACTCGATGTTTTATTTCTGCCCGGATTATATTTGTTTTCAGGGCACTTTTGCGAAGGCGAGCGATTGTTTCAAGAAAAAACTCGGTCAGGCGATTGAACGGGAAGCAGAAGAGAGCATTGGAAAGAAAATTCGACATATCTATTACGACAAAAGGCCGATTTGGAAATTAGAAGCATGGGGATTGTATTCGGCACTGTCGAACAGCTTCTTCCGCTCGAATAAGCTGTATGCAGATGGTGATAACGATTTTTCGCGCCAAAGCGAGATGAAAATGGATAGCTGATGGATACGGAAAAAGTGAAGAGTCTTTTTCGAAGAAGCCCGGCGGATTGACAGATTGCTGTCCGCTGGGCTTTTCAATTTAGAGTTTGCGAAGCGGCGTACCGAGGCGTTTATATCCCATATAGAAATCTTAGCTTTGAGTGGAGAACTTTTTGATAAGGTACAATAAATTGCGCAAAAAGAAAGAGACATAGTTTACAAACTTTGGTAGAATGAAAGTTGCTACACACCATTCAAAAAGGTACCGTCAAGTATTATGCGCAAATTCATTTACAAGTCTGGCAGAACTCAGTCTGCACAGGGCAGGGAAACCTGCCCTTAATTACCTAGTAGCAGAGGACAGAGAGCGCGTCAAAGGCGGCGAAGCCGCTTGCGAAGCCCTTGACGTGAACTCTGTTTTCTGCTATCAACCAGCTTCGTCTTCCTGCATCTCAATGTGCTTCATGCTCATGTACTTTTTTCCGCCCCATTGGGTTCCGGCGACATGACGCAGTCTGGCGCATACCAGCATCAAAGCCGAATGGCCATCAGGAAAAGTGCCTACCACGCGCGTCCTGCGCCGGATCTCGCGATTCAGACGCTCAATGACATTGTTGGTACGGATTTTCTGCCAGTGCTCGGGCGGAAAATCCATATATGTCAGCGTTTCTTCTATACTGTCGCAGATCTTTTTCGAAGCTTCCTTCAGTTTCATGTTTCAGAGTTCTTCTGCAACCACTTCTGCCTTTTTCCGGGCAGCTTCTTTATTCTCCTGCGCATGAATTGCTTTGAGCATCAGCGCAACCTGCTTAATCTTTGCCCTCGGTACCGTAGAAAACACATTGCGATAAAAGTGAACGACACAACGTTGATACCTGGATTCCGGGAAGACTTCACCGGCTGCTTCGAGCATGCCGAGGCACTTGTCGCCAACAATGAGCTTGATGCCCTTCAATCCGCGGTTGCGCAGCCATTGAAAAAACTCCTTCCAGCTTTCCTTATCTTCCTTCATCCCTTCGGCTGCCCCCAGAACCTCACGGTATCCGTCTTCATTGACTGCTATGGCCACAAGAATGGCTACATTCTCATATTCGCCGCCCCAGTTCCGTTTCAGATAAATGCCATCCACATACACATAGGGATACTTTCCGCCCTCAAGTGGTCGGTTTCTCCACTGTTCGATGTGTTCGTATGCCTTCTTGTTCAGTTCGCTGATCGTTGAGGAAGAAACCTTGCAGCCCCATAGCGCTTCCGTGATATCTTCTACGCGGCGCACCGACACACCTGCCAGATACATCTCCATGAGTGCTTCTTCTACGCTGGATTCCCGCCGACGATAACGCTCAATAATCGCTGTTTCAAAGGTAACTCCCTTGAGCCGCGGCACATGGAGCTTAACCTCCCCGGCGGTTGTCATGAGATTGCGATTGTAATGACCGCTCCGATAACCTTGCCGTT
>OGRT01001325.1_pt1 | contig 19963 bp, 16 predicted proteins | sample 1553581 | NCBI WGS metagenome assembly OGRT01 (sample SAMEA2580113, study PRJEB22360) | human gut metagenome | biome: human gut; feature: human-associated habitat; material: faeces | place: Denmark | collected 2008/2010
AGCATGATTTCTGTGCATCGCGAAGCGTGTTACTGTGAACGGAGTGAACAGTAACAACTAATCGCTTACTCCTGCTGCTATTTTTATAGCTGCATATGATAAAAATCATCTCGCTTCCGGCTTGGGCTGAGCAGGGACTTCTGCGTCAGTGCACTTGGAATTCTGCGCCTGGAAGGTGATAGTCACTTTGAATAAATCCCCATCCAGGTAAAGCTGGAATTTGCCGCCCTGGAGCTCAGTAAGACTTTTGGCAATGCTAAGTCCAAGCCCGCTTCCCTCGGTGCCACGGGCTACGTCACCGCGGACGAAACGCTCGGTAAGTTCCTCGGCAGCGAAATTTAACGGCTGGGCGGAAATATTTTTCAGGGTGAAAACCACCTGACCGTGGGCGTTCATTACTTCCGCGTAAACCCGGGTGTCTTCCATGGCATATTTTGTTACATTTCCGAAAATATTTTCCAATACACGCCACAGCCGCTGGCCATCCGCATAGATTACAGAAGGCTCATCTGGAAAATGTACTATCATGGTAAGATGGTGTTCTTCGAAACGCTCCTCGAACTCTCCGATTACCTGATGGAGCATTTCTACGAAATCAAGATTATTCATGTTCAGTGTCAGATTTCCGGTGCTGGCCTTGGAGGCTTCTACCACATCCTCTGTGAGTACTTTCAGCCGGGCTGCCTTGGCTTCCAGAATATCCAGATATTCCAGAACCTTAGGATCCGTAAAATTCTCACGTTTCAGAAGATCAATGTAGCTGATAATGGAAGTCAGCGGGGTCTTCAGATCGTGGGAAACGTTGGTGATCAGCTCGGTTTTCATTCGCTCATTTTTCACACTGTTTTCTACAGCTGCGTCAAGACCGCTTCCAATGTTATTAATATATTCTGCAATATGTTTATCATCGCCCCAAAGCCGTTCCAGAGGAATTTTATATTGCAGGTTTCCATTGGAAATTTCTCTCAGTCCTTTTATGATCTGTTCTCTGCTGCAGGCTTTTGTAATAACATATAGCAGTATCAAAAGATCAGCCAGACAGCTGAAGAAAAAGAACAGCTGCATGCTGCCAAGTAAGGGACCGCAGATTATATATTTGATGAAAAGAAAGCAAAGAAAAGCGAAGGTTGCTTTCAGTCTGGCAGCAGTGTTTCTGGAGTAGAGATCAGCAAGGGCGTGAAGCTTGTGACTGGCTGAATGAATCAGTCTGGAGGTCAGGACAAGAAGACGGCGCAGGATGCTGTTTTTCCAGAGCTGCTTTGCCTTGATCCGCCGTACCAGGCTAAGGTAGCCAATCTGGAACCAGAATAAAGTGTAAAGCCCCAGAATCATAAGCTTCAGCAACAGACTCACATCAAGGAGCGATGTGGCACGCAGTCTGTCAGTCTGATAGTCTGCAAAGGACAGGCATTGTAAAAAGCGTACCAGGACAGGAAACCATGCAAGCAGAATCAGTCCTGCAGAAAGCTCGGTTGGCCAGCGGTCAAAAAAGCAAAGGTGCAGCTTTTGGTCACTGTTTTTTCTTCCGGCAATTGCTGTTAGCCATACAAACGCAGCCAGGAAAAGAAAGCTGCACAGCAGGAAGAAAAGAAATACCGGCTTCTGATAGCTGGAATAGTTTTCAAAAAATGTTTTGTCGGCAAAAAAGGTATCGGAAACAGGAAATGTCTGATCCACATAGGCTGCAAAGATGAAATTGCTGTTTACTGCTGGCAGCAGGGAGTTTGCCACCTCCTTCCAGGAGTCGCAGGTAACATTGTTTCCGGGGAAAGTATTGTATTTCCTGAGCCCTGCCAGGTTGCTGGTAAATCCATCTGGTTGATATTGGATAAGAACATAGGAAATACCATTTATAGATTTTAAAAGATCTGTCAGTTTTGTGCAATAATCGATGGTGCCCCCCATATTGTCAGCTGTAGGATTTTCTATGGCTGAATCAGCGTGTGTTACACTGCGTTCCAAGGTATAGCCCAGCTGGGCTTCCAGCTCGCTGTCATTGGAAATAACCTGTCCGTCATCCTCGTTAATGTAAATGTAACTCATGTTGGAGTGACCCTGGGAATAATTTTTCAGAATCTGCTCCTGCTGGATATAAAAGTCAGTTCTGGAAAGAAGGCTGTAAAGAGATTCGAAAGCCTCATCTATGCGGTCATTCCATTTGGCATTGGAATTTAGAACATCCAGAATGCTGTCTGCGCCTTGGGGCGGATAAGCCTCTGTTGGTTCATAATATCCATCATAGAGGGAGATGGAATCATAGAGCACTTTGCCGTCCCCGGATGTGATCTGAATGCCGGAAAGATCATCCATTACACCATATTGCATGTCGTATTTGATGTCTTCGATAAGCTGTTTGAGATTTTCATCGTAGGATGCTATTTCAGTTGCAGAGTCACTGAATCCGTAATACTCCATATCCACAGAAAAATCCAGCTCTCCACTGTCAATTTTTTCCAGAAAATCCTGAACATAATAATAATGCCGGGAAAGTGACTCGCCGGCAGAAGAAGCCTGGTGGCAGATCACAATGGGATTTCCACTGGAGGTATCAAAATCCTGCGCCCATTTTTCCAGGTCTGAAACTGAATAGGCCAGACCGGAGGTGTTTTGAAAAGAGATTTCTTCATCGTTGGCAATTTCATTAAGATCAACTACTTGGGATGCAGATGTCTGAATTAAAGAAGCGTGAGCCTCAGATGAGGCATTTTTGTCAGATGACTGGGAAGCTTCATTTTGGGCAAGGCCTTTCCAGGATACGTTAGTATAGGGAAATGTACCAGAAATTCCGTACATCACGTCATAGGCTGCGTCGTAGAGGGTATTGGCAAATGCCGTGGAATCCAGATAATCTTTCCCGGAATCAGAAAGCCTCAGACCATGTGCCAAAGAGGTAATTAAAAATAAACCTGAGAAGATTACAGCTCCCAGAAAAATATATTGAAATAGGAGCAAAAGCCCTTTGATACCAGGGCTGCGGTGCCATTTTTTCTTTTCCATATGATTAATCCCTTTCTTGATAATGTGCTGCTTATCGTATTGGTAACGCCATTTGGCATATTCAATAGCGAATCTTTCAAATACTTTTAATCAAAGCTTTTCAATTTTATATCCAAGTCCCCAGACAACTTTTAAATACCTGGGCTCCTTGGGATTGATCTCAATCTTTTCCCGGATATGCCGGATATGCACGGCAATTGTGTTATCTGCCGCAATTGCTTCTTCATTCCAGATATTTTCATAAATTTGATTGATGGAAAATACCCGTCCTTGATTCTTTATGAGAAGAAGCAGAATATTATATTCAATTGGCGTAAGCCTCAGGGTTTCGCCATCCACCTGAACTTCTTTCTGATCGTCATTCACCGTCAGCCCGCCGGTTGTATAAATATGCTGACTTTCACAGGAAACCGCTGCACCCAGCTGGGTATATCTTCGAAGCTGGGAACGAACCCTGGCAATCAGCTCTAAAGGACTAAAGGGCTTGGTTACGTAATCGTCAGCTCCAACATTCAATCCAAGAATTTTATCTGCATCCTCGGACTTTGCTGAAAGAATAATAATAGGAAGAGAATGTTCCTCCCTGATTTTCAAAGTTGCCCTGATGCCATCCAGCTTCGGCATCATTACGTCGATGATCAACAGATCTACCTCATTTTTCTGTAAAACCAAAAGTGCCTGTTGTCCATCGTAAGCCTTTAGAATCTGGTGACCTTCCTGCTCCAGATAAATGCTGATGGCTTCTACAATATCTTTATCATCATCACATACAAGAATTGTTGCCATTTTCTTTTTCACCTCCCCTGTAATATATAAGGTATCAGACAAAATTTAAGATGAAAGGGGTAAAATCTTAAGATATTCTTATGAAAATATTGTACGTAAGCTTATGGATATACTGCACCGTATAAAAACGTACTTGTCCGATAAATATGAGTGTAAAAGAAAGCCACGCTAAATGCAACAATATTGTCGGCTTTTGTCAGCTTTTAGCTGCTCCACTCTTTTTTGAAAGTGAGCAATAGGGTCATCATACTGTTTTTCCAATTCATCCATCCAGCCAATAGATTCTATTGTTTTCTGGCGGGAGCATTTCTTAGCTTTATCGTAATATGTGTCAACAATGGAAAGGCGAATTCGACCATTCTGGTTAGGTGTTTTTTTGAGGTACATGGCAAGCACTCCGTTTCGTATAATATTTATTATAACGCAAAACGATATAAAGCGCTAGTAAAATATGACTAATTTTTAAAAATAAAAAAGCCTGAAAGCAAGGAAACAAAAGGCTTTCAAGCAATAAGCGAACATATGTTACTGCAAAACTGTGGAGACCGGGTCTTATATCCCTTACCAACAGGCGGAAGGAGCTGGTGAACCAGTTGGAAAAGGAAATGGATGGTATTATTATGATAATGATGCAGGCACTTATCTGCCCTGGTAAGCATGAAGAATTAAACATAACAGTCAACACCATACAACACATATTGTAAAACGAAAACTTTGAAATCCTATATATTGTGAAATTAAAATATGATATTTACAACATATTGTATAATATGTAATTGTTTGGGTTGACTGTTATAGTCCCTTGTGCTATTATGATTTTGAGATTTGTATTTGTATCTGCCAAAGAGCAGGTAAAAAGTTCTTGTTTCGGATAAGTCCGAAAGAAAAACATTAAGGAAGCACTGGACTCCTGACTTTGGAACGAATAAGGTCATTTAGAAGAATGAAATTCTAAATGGCCTTTTTTTGTTGTCTAAAAGCAAATGCAGATCCAAATAAATGAGAGGAGGAAGTCATGAACAAAAAAGAAAGAGAGGAAGGGCTGCATGAACAGCAGCAAAAAGAACTGATCCGTTTACTTAAGTGGATCCAGAAGAATAGCGCAATGTGGGAGGTAATCTGTAATCCTAGTGGAATGGAGTATTCAGCCGAAGCTTTTTATGAGGCATATGAAACACTGGTAAAAGATCACTTCTGGTATTTGATACCAGTACTTTTTACGGTTAACCGTGGAGTAAGAAACATAAAGCTGACAATGCAGCTTCTTTGCGTGGATGGTCTCGTCAGGGAGTTACAGGAAGAAGGAACAAAAAAACTGAAAACAAGGATGGAGCAGCTTTTGGTAAAAAAACAGAAGAACGAAACGGATAACGGACGTTTGGAAGAACTCTAAATGTCTTTTTTTGTCATCAAAATCAGAAAAAAAACAAGGAGGAAAGATATGAATAAATCAATACTGTTTGGAAGACTGGTAAAGGATCCTGATATTCGTTACACCCAGACCCAATCCGGAGAACTGGCAATTGCCAACTTCCGGATTGCGGTAAACCGAAAATACGCAAAAGAGAATGGACCAAATGCAGATTTTTTCACGTGTACCGCATTTGGGAAAAAGGCAGAGTTTGTTTCCAATTATTTTGCCAAAGGTGCCAAGATTGCGGTAGAAGGACGCATGGAAAATGACAACTATGAAAACAACCAGGGAGAAAAGGTGTACAGTGTCCGCCTGATGGTGGACGATGTGGATTTTGTCGAAAGCAAGGGCGAAGAGGCAGGAGAAGACAGACCATCTGGCAGAAGGGCTGAAGCAGGTACCAGACAATCTTCTGGAGCAAATGGAAGAAGAAATACAGCCGCTTCTACAAGTAGGGAATCTGAACAGAGAGGCCGTTCTACCAGTCGAACTGCTGCTTCCAGAGCGACTGTGTCAGGTTCGAGAAGCAACAGCCCACAAAGAAGAAGTACCGCCTCCAGAGATTCCTACGATGTAGATGAAACATACATGAATGTAGACGAGGAACCTATGGACTTTGATTAAAGCATTTGGAAAGACTGGGAGGAAACCAATGGAACATGTAAAGAAATGGGCGAGCACCCATAAAAAAGCCTGTCTTTTAACTGGCCTTACAGGTCTACTTTTGGCGCCTTTTTTATGGCCGCTGTTTTTAGCAGCAATCCTGCAGTCCATCACCTTGGGACTGCCGATCGCAGCAGGAATCTATTTTTATCAATATCTAAAGAAGGAGAACACGAATGAGAATGAACATGCATGCAGGAACCCACAGACAGATGCAGCAGCTTCCGGTGAAATACACAAGGATGCTGAAGCGCCCCATGCAGTACCAGAAGATGCGGATGAAACGCCCTCAGAACCGGTAAATGCGCATGGGGATCGTGCGGATAATCTGGAACAAACGGCTGCCCTCTGGTATGAAAAAGAGGGAAAAGAACGGCTGTGTGCCATCTGTAAAAAAGCAGCGCAGGAAGGAAAAAACAGCATTTCCATCGGGAAAGAAGGCATCTGTACCATTCCGTCCAAGGGCAGTTACCAGAGAATCGGATTTTTAAAGGGATTTCCAAAAGGGCAACAAGAAAGCCTGATTCAGGTTTTTAAACGGGATGGCTTCTTAGTACGCACAAGTGGGAATTATCTCCGGCTTTACTGGAAACGGGGTGAGTTTCAATGAAATGCAGCCCCATCCGACAGATTTATTATAACCAGGGAAACGGTTACACGGTTGCTGCTTATACTACAGATGAGCCACTTCCCCCGAAGGTCCTTGGCAAGAAAAACGGACAGTATGGCATGTTCCAGGCTGTCGGGACCGAACTTCCCACAGATGAGGGACTGGAAGTGGAGCTTACCGGAAACTGGAAAGAAGGAAAGTATGGTTATCAGTACCAGGTGACTTCCTTTCAGGTGGAGATTCCCTCCACAATAGAGGGAATGGAAGTGTATTTATCCTCCAGTCTGATCAAAGGAATCGGACCAGTGACCGCAAAACGGATCGTGGAGAAATTTGGCGAAAGCTCCTTGGAAGTTCTGGAAAATACACCGGAACGCCTTCTGGAAATAAAAGGAATTACAGAGCAAAAGCTGGACGAGATTCAAAAGGATTTTAAGAGCAGTCAGACGGTGCGAAGCCTGATGGTCTATCTGGCTCCGTTTGGGGTATCCACAAGAAAGGCCATGCTGATCCAGGAGCATTTTGGAAGTGCTGCCATTTCCATTATCAAGGAGAATCCGTTCCGTTTGTGTGAAATCAAAGGATTTGGTTTTCTAACGGTTGATCCTATTGCAGTGCAGGCAAAGAATTTCCGTGCAGATTATCCCCTTCGAATCAAGGCGGCTATCATGCATGTCCTGGCAGAAGCCGAGGGCGAAGGGCACCTGTACCTGCGCGCGGAAGAGATTTTAAGCCGGACAGAGAAGCTTTTAAATCATAAGAAAGCAGTCGGAATCGTATCCCAACGTACCATCCGAGATGTGGGAAACGAGATGATCCATAAAGATGGAACCCTCATCTGCAATGGAGGTGGCTTTTACACGAAAAAAAGCTTTGACGCTGAGCTGGGAGCCGCGGCATCTCTTGTAAAGCTGTGTCTTCAGGAGAACATGCACAAAAACGTGGACAAAATCCTTAGGGATATCCAGAAGAAGGAACATATCATCTTAAATGCCATGCAGCAGGAAGGGGTAAAACGGGTATTTGAAAATCCGGTCTCGATCATTACCGGAGGTCCCGGAAGAGGAAAGACCACCATCATCCATTTTATTATCGCGGTACAGGAAGCCCTGAATAAAAATTCCATGATCCTTTTATGTGCCCCGACCGGACGTGCAAGACGACGGATGAGTGACTGTACCGGTTACCCGGCCATGACCATCCATAAGGCGGTGGGAATGAAAGGGGAAGACGGCGAAGAGGAATGGAAGGAAGATTTCCTGCTGCCGGATGACCTGATCATCGTAGATGAATCCAGTATGATCGACATGTACCTGGCAGACCAGCTTTTTTCCCATATCAAGCCTGGCACCCGCATCGTGTTTCTGGGTGATAAAGACCAGCTGGAATCGGTAGGACCTGGAAATGTGTTTAAAGAGATGATTGAATCCGGCGTAATCCCGGTTACGGTGCTGAACGAATGTTTCCGCCAGGAAGGGGATTCCACCATCATCCAAAATGCAGATAAGATCAACGAGCGGAAGACAAATCTGGTTTTTGATGATACCTTTTCGTTCTATCCCGCAAAGACCGCACAGGAAGCTTCGAAGATCATTGCAGAACTCTACCAGAAGGAACTCGCAAAAAATGGGAACCATCCGGAACAGATCCAGGTGATCTCCCCGCTTCGGAAAGATACAGATGCAGGTGCGGATGCGCTAAACCCGGTACTACGGGATATTGTAAATCCACGCCGCTACGGGTATCCGGAGCAAAAGAACGGAGCCGTTACCTACCGGCAGAAAGACCGTGTGATGCAGTTAAAAAATACGGAAGAGGTATCAAACGGAGATGTCGGGGAAGTTCTGAACATTTATCAGAAGGATGGAAAAAACGTGCTGCGTGTGGATTTTGGAGAGCACCGGATTTTGGAATATACGGATGGAGAAATATGGCCGCTAAACCTGGCCTATTGTGTTACCGTCCATAAAGCACAGGGAGATGAATACCCGGTGGTGATCCTGCCTATGCTGACCTGCTTTTACCGGATGCTTCGGAAAAATCTGTTTTATACAGCGGTTACCCGTGCAAAACGGAAACTCATTTTAGTAGGGAGCAAAAAAGCAATGGCAATCGCCATCCACAATGACACTGTGAGCAGCCGGAACACCATGTTCGGGATGCGGATCCGCAAGATTCGGGATGCCATTTTGGAACAGGAAAAGAAAACCGCATAAAGAAAACAAGTAAAAAGCAGGAAGTGGGGGAACTCATATCCTGCTTTTTAAAAAATGAGGAGGAAGAAACATGCCGGAGATCTGTTTATATGAACCATGGACAATGAAAACGGCAATGCCAGAAGAAATAGAGTCGTTATTAAAAACAAACGGAAAAAAGCGGATCAGTTATGAAGAAAATGACTGCTCCAGATATAATACCAGGACACAGGGAAAATCTGCCAGGCTCCATCCGCCAACCTGTTCCGCTATGCTGAAGCTCTATGAGATTGAAAACAACCGGGAAAATGGGGCGGCCGGGATCCAGAGGGTAAAAAACCAGGTGAATTATATCTGTCTGGAATACCCATTGGAGGCTTCCCTTTGCGCACTGGTTTACAACTACAAAAATGGAAGATTTCAGGGAATTCAGAAGAAAGAAAAAGGAGTTGGAAAGTTACTATCTGTCCATCCCGGACAATCTACCGGGGAGGAATTTCTGGCACTTTTTGTGTATGCGAGCAGTATTATAGACAGTCCTTTATATGACCCGGAGTTTTCCAACTGCTATCAGGAGTTTAAAAACTCCCTGCGTTCTGGAAGCGCACAAGCCCAAAAGATACTACAGATGGCGTACCGCTGTTGTGACAACCTGTATCAAAGGCTGACCATGGGAACCCAAAATGATATTCCCTTTGACCGCTTACAGTTTCAAAGTGACGAGCTGGAAAGCACGTTTAGTTCATTTGAGCTGAATGCAGGAGTGTTTAATCCCAATGACTGTGTGACTGGAAAATTTCAGGTTCTGGAAGAAGTAAGGGGAGCAAGACGGTATACCATCGCCCAGTTAAAAGAACTGTATTCCGGAAACTGGGACGTAACAGAGAAAGACCGTATCCCGGCACTTCCAGAGAATTATCTGGTAAGCCGGGAGGCAGAAGAGATCATCCGCATGGTGACCGGGTCTTCTGCAAGGCTGTTTATGATGACTGGAGAAGCTGGTACCGGAAAGACAACGGATGCAAGAATGATCGCCCAGGTTTTAAACCTTCCGTATTATGTATTCACCTGTGGACCGGGAACCGATGAACTGGATCTGCTTGCCAGTACCATGCCAAACATGGGAAAAGAAGAAGAAAAAGAGCTCACGCTTCCCGATTTGGAAGACCTTCAGATGGATCCTGCCTCAGCACTTTCAGTGTTAAGCGGAACCTATGAGGATGGCATTGATGAGAAGACTGCTTTTCAAAGAATCCTGAACCTGGTTTATGAAAAAGGATATGAAAAGGCAAAGTCGGAGAAGGATTTTGTATTGAAGGAATCGGAAATCATAAAAGCCTGCCGACGGCCATCTGTGATTGAGATCCAGGAGCCTGCCATGATCGAAAAGCCGGGAACTTTAACAAGGCTGAACTCCCTGTTTGATGACGGGGCAGTGACAGACCTGGTAAACGGAGAAAAAATAAGAAGGAATCCGGATACGGTGGTAATCATGACCACCAACCTGAATTATGTGGGGTGTGGGAACTTTAACCAATCGGTATTATCCAGAATGAGCCTGATCCAACCAAAGCCGGAGCTTACTGTGGAAGAAATGATGCAGCGGGCAATGGCAAGGACGGGGTTTGCGAATGAGAAGCTGATGCGTTTTATGGCGGATACGATCCAGAAAATCCATGACTATCTGATCCAGGAGGACATCCTGGATGGAGTCTGCGGCTACCGGGAACTGGAAAGCTGGGTGCTGACGTACCTTGCACTAAAAGACCTGGAGCGTGCCGCAAGGATTGCAGTCGTAAGCAAGGCTTCCGTGGACATAGAAGAGCAGGAGCAGATTATGAAGATCTATATCCAGCCATATCTGGAAACAGGAGGAAACGGATGAAAAACAGTTACAGAGAACGGATTCTTCAGGAAAAAAAGAAGCTGGATCCGGAACAGGTATTTTGTTCTCCTTCTTACGAAAAACTTTTACAGTCCATTGCAAACGAGATTGCAGGAGAGAAATTCGAACAGCTTCTTTTGTATAAAAATGCCGAGGATGGACTCCTTGGCTGGAATGATGGGAAAATGGTAGCGGTAAATCTTGCAAACAGGATTACGGAGACTTTTCCAGAAATGGAATTAAAAAGTACCAGTCTGATCGGAATACTGGGGCACGAATGCGGACATGCCAGATTTACGGACTGTACCCTTCGAAAAGAATACATCAACCGTCTTTTGCGTGGAAACTGGTATCCATCTGCACCCGAGCCGGAAGAGAATGAAAAAGCGGACTTGGAAGAGCTTACTGCCTATCTGGAACGAAAAAGCCAGTTATTGCTCCCGCTTCTGGTGCAAAGTGCAGGGTATCTCAGCAATCTTCTAAATGATGTCTATATTGAAGGAGAGATGTGCAGCCGGTATCCGGGCAGTATCAAAAGAGGAATCCTTTTGAACCGCAAGAGAAACACAGAAGGGATCCCAACTCTTTTGGAGCTCCTGGAAAATGGAAATGATCCGGTCACGATCCTATTGAATCTTTGTGCGCAGTATGCCCTGACTGGAAGAGTAAATTCCTGGAACCAGGAAAAAAGTGAACTTCTGGATGTCCTTAAAAAGCTTATGCCGATCATCGACCAGGCAAAAAATGCACCCACTGATTTGAAACGGTATCAGGCAACCAACCAGATTCTTTTAAAGATGTGGAAGTATTTCCGGGAAATCCTGGGGAGCATGGAAGAAAAGGAAGAGGGATCAGAAGATGCACAAGAAAAGCCAGAGGAGTTGCAAGAAGCAAATGACAAGGAAGAGTCAGGCGAAAGCAGTACGGAACTAAAAGAAACAGAAGAAGCAGAAGAATCAGATGAATCCGGAGCGTCAGGGAAAACAACTGAAGAAGGCTCCCAGGAGAATAAAGATGTTAAGAAAAGGGAAGATTCCAATGCTACAAAAGAAAGGAAAACCCAAACAGGAAGCATGGACTTTGCAACTGCATCAGATGCAAAAGAAGAAACCCAGGAAATGAAGGAAGCTATACAGCGTTACCTGCTGCAGCAATTTGAAAACCTTCCAAAGTTTCTTACCGAACAGGAGAAAACCGAAACAAAATTTACCATTCTTTCCGTTTCTGATCTGGGAAATACAGACGAAACAGAATCCGTTTCCAATCAAGAGCCTTCTGTTAAAGATGCTTCTGATGATGCCGACCTTGCCCTACAGGAAATCCTGTATCAACTGGCAAAGGAGCAGGCAGAAAAAGAAATGAATCTGGAAACCAGAGAGGCACTTCAGATGGAACTGAACTCGGTAGAGTTTGACGGAGACCACCAAAAAGTACAGAAAAAAATCTGCCGGGAAAGTGCGTTCACAGAAGCAGACCAGGTCAAACTAAAAACGTACGAAAATGCGATACAGCGAACGGTCAGACGGCTTCAGGTGCGCCTGCTTCCCATTTTAGAAAACCAGAAGGAACGGACGGAACACCGGATGTTTTTAGGAAAACGGCTGGATATGCGAAACCTGACAGAGCAAAAAGGTGCCATCTATAAAAGAAGTGTTCCTGGAAAGAAAACAGATGCAGCGGTTGCGGTTCTGATTGACAATTCCGGTTCCATGAATGGCGAGCGGCTGGAAATTTCCAAACTGGCAGCTTTGTGCCTGTATGATTTTTGCCAGAAAGCCAAGATCCCCATTTGTATCTATGGACATTGCACAGATGGGTGGGAGCATACCAACCTGGAAGAGGAAATCGTGTACTTAAGAAGCTGTGCAGAGTTTGAGCCCGAGAAAAACGACCGTCTTCGGATCATCCATCTGAAGGCAGAAGGAAGAAACCGGGACGGGGCAGCACTTTGGTATCTGGGAAACCAGCTTCTGCTGCGTCCGGAAAAACACAAACTACTCTTTTTGATCAGTGACGGGCTTCCCAATTCCAATTACTATGCCGGAGGGCAGGCGATGGAAGACTTAAAACAGATCAAAAACAAACTGGTAAAGAAGGGGATTGTTTTTCAGGCGGCTGCGATTGGATGTGACAAGGAACAAATCCGGCAGATTTATGGAAATGCGTATCTTGATATTTCAGACCTGGAGCAGCTTCCTAAAATTCTGACCAGGCAGATTGCAAAACTTTTAAGGAGAAACGGATGAACAAAGAAAAAAGCAAAGCAAACAAAGAATGGGACCAGGCCGAGTCCAGACAGATCAGTGTCCAAAAAACCAGTGAGGCCCTGATCGAACTGAACAGTTTCCTGCTTCCGGCAGATAAGAGCCGGTACTGGCGTATCCATGCAGACCACAGTGACGGGGATGAATGGACTTCCAGAATCCGGATCGTAATGGTTGGCTATAAAAAAGGCTATGACAGTGTCAGTGTCTATGCCAATGTAAGACCGGAAGACATTAAATACCTGTATTCCCGGGTGTGGAACGGGGTATCCGAATTCCGGTTTAACCAGCAGAAAATTTTTCAGGAGGATAAAGATTCCACGAATGGGATTGTGACAAAATTGGATATCCAGCGGCACATAAAAAACAGCCGGGGAGAAGTCCTTAATAATCCCTGGAGTATCCAGATCGAAAATGGAACGGGAATAGTAGAAAAGAAGGAGAATGGCGGACAGACGTGTCAGAGGGGTTCTTACACCTGTAGAGATATGGTGTCCATCCGTTTAAAGGATGCAGATTTTTTTGCACTTCTTGCAAGAGGAACGGCTGCAATTGAAGCCTTTGAGCATGACCAGATGACGAGAAGGCGAAATGCAGGGAATTTCCAGAAACTCTATCAGAGAATAGAACGTCTGATTCAAAAACAGGAGGGAAAATATGCAGCGTAAAAAGAAAATGAGAAAGAAAATCTACTCAGAACAGCTTCTTTCGGTACAAAAGGAGAAAGAAAGCCAATACCCTGCGCAGGAAATATATGTAACCGGCTATGTAATTGAACTGAAAAAAGACTGCTATTTTGCAGGCTGGCAGGATGGAAAGATCCTGTGCCGTTCGTATTCCTATGCCCGGTATTTTGGAAGCGTAAAAAGTGCGGAAGCGTATGTAAAAAAGAACCTGGCCTTTGCAGGTTTAAGATGCTATATCTGCAAGGTGTCCTGGGGACTGGTGATTCCGGTAATGGAGTCTTCCATGGAAGAAAACATTAAGCGTTATGAAAAAGATGGGAATATCCCACGCTTTTCTACGTTTTTTGAAGTAAAGCGCTACCAAAAAGAACATCATCTGGAGCACACAACCTACGCACTGCCCCTGGCAGACCGGGAAAAAGAGATTGTTCTTGCAGCGTGAAAAATTTTTAGGGGACTGGAAACGGTCCCTTTTGATTTGGGAGGAAGAGTATGACTGTAAGAGAAGCCGGAAAAGGCATTGTTTCAAGATATGGCGGCACTTATGTGATTGGTTATACCGACTGTTATGGAGAAGAACAGGAAACGGAATTATCTGCAAAAGGAATGCGGGATCTGGAACAGCTTTGGAGTTCCTTATGTCCGGAATTTGAATGCAGACGTAACAGTATCGAGTATATCGAACGGATCGGATAAATACAGGAATAAATGAAAGGAAAAAGCAAGATGGAATGGAAAATCTATGAAAAATGGCTGGATGTCACGTTATACCGGCAAATGACAGACCTAATCTACCGGCTGTCAAATAAAAAGGAAAAGAATGAAATCTATAAAGCGGCCAGCAGACAGGATCCCCTGTTAAAAGAACCGGAAACAGATATGGAAACGGCATACGGGCTTCATTATCCAGGTGAGGTCTTAGAACGTATGGAAGAACACCAAAAGATGACAAAACAGGTTTACCGTGCGCTTGGGCTTGCACTTGCCAGGACACTGGCTCTCCAGGAGTCCTTTATGTTTAATGGTACTCAAAAGATCGCTTTTTTTAAGAAACTGGAACGCTCTCTTGGCACGGAAGATCTGTTTTTTCTTTCCATCCGTTACCTTCTGGAAGAAAATAACCAGCGACAGTGGCTGGATAAACTTTACCAGTATCCATACCAATATCTGGAAGAGATGGTGCTTGCCTTATCGGTTCTTCCAGAGGATGAAAAGCTGTGGGAACTGCTAAAAGGAAAAATGGTAAAGATTCTGGAAACGAAACAAAACCTTCAGGTATATGAAGACTGGCCTGTTTATGTCTGGATCGCAAATACATATCGGAACCGGTTAAAAAACCACCGGAAAAAGGACTTGAATATCTTAAAGTGGCTGGTAAAACTTTCCATCACAAATGCGAAAAATGCAGATGGGGCATTGGAAAATCAATTCCAGAAGCTGGGATATACAGTGGAAGAAGTCACTTTTTTAAATTTTGTTATGACTTTAAGGGCTACGCATCCCGATCATTTGTTAAAACAGTCTCTTGTTATGGAAAGACTTGCCTTAAATGTGTTAAAAACCTTTTTGCCAGGAAGCGTGGAATATCCGCAGCAGGCGTATGAATTGTGTTCTTACATTCTGAAGACATATCAACTTTTACCAGTATGCATAGATGGACATAACAAGATTCAGGAATGCCTTTTTGATATTCTGGAAGTAAAAAATATACAGTCTTTTCTGGTCTTATATCCATTTCACGAATATGGACGGAAAGATTGGCATTATATTGATCTTCTGGATTCAAAATGGGATCATCTTGCACAAGCCCTTACGCGGGAAGAGTTTGATTTCTGTGTGTGCGAAACCTTAATCGGAAAAGACTATACAAAAGAAGAACTTGCAAAGTATCTGGAAAAGTATAAAGTGCTCCTTGGAGAGGACTATAAACAGGTGTTCTGGGAAAAAGCGGAGTACTCTCTTCAAAAAGTTTTTAAAATCTTAAGCGAAAAGGGAATGATAGACATAATCCGTATCACGGAAGTATTTATCCAGAGTTACAAAGGAAACCCGGATATGTTCTTAAAAAGAAAAGAGGATCCCGTTTTTAACAAGTGGAACTGTATGATGTCCTATATAAACCTGGCAACAGAAAAAATAGAAAACGAAAATGCTTTTTTGTTTTTGAAACTGGTCATTACAGAATCGGGAATGCAGGAGATCAGCTCTTTTCTAAACCCCTGGAATATCCTGGAACATGCATTTTCCTTAACCCGTTATGACATTCAAAGGGAATCCTGTGAGATTTTCCGGCCATTTTTAAGCCGGGAAGAACACCGGGAACTGTTTGACTGGATCGAGAAACATATTTTCCTGGAAAAAACAGAGGAGTATCCGAACTTTCTGATTGCCATCCTTTTGCAGGAAAGTACCGGGATTTGGATGGAGCGAAAAGAAGCGGAAGAACTTGTAAAGCGGTTTTCCCTTATGCAAAAGACAACGCCCAAAAAGAAAGACTGTTGGAAAAATATATGACAGAAGAGGAAAAGGAACAAAACAAGAAAAAGAAAGAATGGTTAAAAGAACAGCAGCGCAGGCTCAATGAATGGAACTACATCAAGGAGATAAAAGAAAAATTTAACCAGATGCTGAGGGAAAGCATAGGAACAGCAGAAGAATTTAAGAGACTGTTTGATTTTTACCAGAACAAAAGATATTCCTACGCATATGAGGAACTGTATGATAAAATCGCAGTTTCTTATACAAAAGATCTGATGAAAAGAAAAAAAGTTATTTACGTATATCGGGAGGATTTGAAATATTTTCTGAAACTGTTCTGGAAACTGTATCTGGAAGAAAATCTGGAATTTTCCCAGCTAAAAGACGTATTTGGAAGAATGGAGGAACGAAAATGTTAGAACAGGTAAAAAGACATGTGGAAGAATATAAACTTTTGGAGGATTCTGCGATTCCACTTTGCTTATTATATGAAAAAGGAAAAAGCGGAGAATCCATCTGTGTGAAGGCTGCAAAGGAAATTCTAAGAAACAAGCTGGAACATCAGATTCAGGAGCTTTCCAAGGAAACGGTAAGCAAACTGGTGGACGATCCGGACATGTTTTCCTATCTGGGAAAAATGAAGCAGAAAGGTATCCGGGTGGAAAAATGCCGGATTCAGACACTGTATGCCGATGCAGAAGAGGAAAAACTGTCGAAATATCCTTATGAACAGGTGGAACAGGTATTGTCAGATACTTCCATTGAGAACGGAAATATATACTACTATCTGAAATATTATGCAGCTTTCGACTTTCAACCAGAGGAAAAAGAACAGCTATTAAAAAGCCTTTCTGTGTGTATAGAATGGTTGGATTTTGAGAAAACAGATCCGGACATTCGGCTTCTTCTTATAAACCCTGCATTTTCTTCCAACCTGTTACAGGATCTTTGTTTGGAACCGTCCGCTCTTCAGGTATTAAAAAACCCAGAACTGATGCAATTGGTAAATGAACTTTCCGTATATTGTGGACAAGAGGAATCCCTAAACCGGAATCATTTGGAACAGTTGTATCAGAATACGAAAAGGATCCAGGAAAAGTTAGATAAGGTTCTAAGTTATATTCCAAGAGAAAGCCAGACACCATTTTTTACCTTATGGTTATGGAACAGTGCGTTGCTGGAAGACCTCTGCCAGTTGGAAAAACTTTTAACTGAAAGTACAGACACAGACACCCTCTTTTCTGGGAGAGCAGCCTATGTCAACGCATTGTATGGAAATCCGCTTACGGATTTTGATTTTTCTTATTTTCCCAATAAAAAAAACGGAATTGTTTTTGTATGCGATCACGAATCGGAAAAAGAGTTTTCTAAAGCTGGCACAGGAACAGGAAGAACTGTTGTTGGATCTTCCGGATGGTTCTATGCTTTTTGAACCAGATATTTACCGGAACCATTTGAATCTGAACACATTGAATGCTCAAAATTTAAAGGACTGTTATGGACTTGTGGGATTCAAGCAGAGACTGGGGCTGCTGGAGCAAAGATGGTACACCTTTGAGGAATTAAAGCAGTTAAATTATGCGAATGTAAAAGAAATGGAGTTATATGGATATTTAACCTGTGAAAAAAGTGATGAAAAGCTCTGTATCCTTAAGGAACTGCTGAAAAAGAAATGTGTGCCGGTAAAGTTTTCTACCGAGCAGCTGCAAAAGGTTGCCAAAAGCTTATCCGAAAAACGTCTGTCCAGATGGATGCAGGAAGAGTTTCAAAACATAACCGATTTAAAACCGGTTACTGCCATGTGGCTTCTTGCCAGTCTGGATGACCTTCATGGATTTGAAAAGGAAATCACAAAGGATAAACAGGTGTATTTTCTGCTCCGGGATAAAGAGCTTTTAAGCCAGTGTGATTCAGTATCAGGATTAAAAGAGCTCCTGTGCAAACAGGATTCCTCCTGGAAATCCCTAAAAGAAGAACTGATGCTCACAGAAGAGTTTCAAACGGAAAATCAGGAACGAATCCAGGAATTTCTCTTTGAAGGCGGGGCAGAAATCATGGCTGCTTATTTAAAAAGCCGTTCCTGCAAACAGGAAGAAATTCGAAGGCTGGTGGTAGCGGAACTTCTGGGAAAATTTTCGGAACTAAAATATCCAGCCGGGGATCTGGAGCGTGAAATTGCATATCCAATAACTTCGGAAACGGAAAACGAATGGAAGAACGATCTGTGTCGGAGCGCTGGAAGTTTTCTTGCAAAAGAAGAAACTGGTCTTCTGCCAGTGATGCAGATCGGAGAAATTCCCATCTATTCCTGTCTGTCTTATATAGATGGAACGAATAATGAATGTCTGCTTTCCTGTTTTGATTCCAACAAAAAACTTCTTTTTATTGAAAAAAATGGGGAAACGGTATTCCGGGCAATTCTTCGCCTTACCAAAGGTTCCTATGAAGGAGAGACGGAACAGAAAAAGATAGAATTTGCCGATATGTTAAACCCTGATTCAGAAGCCGAAGAAATGAAAGAAGAGCTGGTTTTGTTTTTGGAACGCTATTATCAAAAAGGGTTAAAGGAACTGGATGTGTTCAAGGCCGCCCAGTTGGCAATTGCGCTAGCAGAAGAAAAGGCCAAAAAACTTGGAGCAAGACTTGTACTAAGCAGCTATTACAATTCCGTTCTTCCGACTGGAAAAGGAAAGTATGTAAGCAGTATTTACTATCTTTATATCTCTGCATCCAAAAACGGGAAACAATATCTGGACAGCCTTGGCGGAACTGCGGGCATCAGCAGTTCAGAAAGCTATAAGAGCAACCGTTTTTATATAGAAAACAAGTAGTAAGCACATAAGAATAAAATATATTTTGCATGCAGTTTTCAAAAAAACGGATACTCTGTGACACAAAAAAAGAAAGAGTTCAAAAATTTAAAGAAATGAAGGGGCTGGAAACAGTCCCTTTTCAATTGCATATATAGTGAAGAATTCTTCATTTACAAAAAGAATACTACTTGCACTATTTTCCTGGGATTGTTATCCTTATAGAAGTGATTTTGCAAGAGAACGAATCGTTCGGCCAGTGCCCTGATGTATCAGACGACCGATTTGCAGAGAATGGGAGAGGGTTATGGAAAAAATAAGTTTTAATGATGTGATTCTTTTAAACGAAGCATTATCCGATAACCAGTTGAATTTCCGGGTACATTTACGAAAGGTTTCCAATGGACAGAAAATCTGGATTGAACCGCTTGGTATTTGTGCCTGCGAAGGGCGTTATGATAAGATGTATGAGGTAATCGATAAATATTTTCAGGAGAAAGGGCAAAAGGTAGTCTATACAGATGGAAAAATGGAGTTTACTTTATGCAATAATAATGAGATGAAAAATTAAGAAAAAGGGAAAGGGAGACCATATGGAAAATACAGATAGATTAAATGATGAAGCATTTATGAAAAAAGCAATTGAACTCTCCCGACTGGCAGTTGCACATGGCAATGAACCATTTGGCGCAGTGCTTGTCAAAGATGGCGAGATTGTATTTACAAATGAAAATCAGATTTATACGAAACATGATCCCACTTTCCATGGGGAGGCGGGGCTGATCCGGGAGTTCTGTGCACAGACGTCTATCACAGACCTGCATGAATATACGCTCTATTCAAGCTGTGAACCATGCTTCATGTGCAGTGGTGCTATGGTCTGGGTAAAATTGGGAAGACTGGTCTATGGTGCAGGCAATATGGATCTTGAAAACATTCTTGGTAATGAAGGATGCAATTGTTCAAAAATCGTGTTTGACCATTCTTTTGGGAAACCACAGGTTACTGCCGGGATTTTGCGGGAAGAAAGTCTGGAAGTACTGAAAGCATATTTTAAGGAGCATACAAAAGGTTGATAAATATTTACGTTTCCAAAAGCACACAGATCATGAGGAGAATTTGAAAATGGCAAAATTATATTTCCGCTACGGAGCAATGGGAAGCTCGAAATCAGC
>OGRT01001334.1_pt1 | contig 19778 bp, 18 predicted proteins | sample 1553581 | NCBI WGS metagenome assembly OGRT01 (sample SAMEA2580113, study PRJEB22360) | human gut metagenome | biome: human gut; feature: human-associated habitat; material: faeces | place: Denmark | collected 2008/2010
CCGTATTTTGCATGTTTTCAACTGTGAAGTAAAGCTGAAAAAAGAGAGTTTCGAAGCTATGTTACTTCTGCAAAAACGCGAGAAGCTTTCCAGACTGTGTTTTGTAATCGAAAACACCCAGATCATAAAGTTTTTGTTCAAGCGCCGCATCTTTGGAAAAAGTGCCGAGGTTTAAATGTTTACTTGGTGCGAAAACAAAAGCTTTTCCTTCTTTTTCCAGTTTGGCGGTAAGGTCAATGGACGCCTGATAATTGATGTGGCGATGGTCGATCCCTTCTATGGTCTTTGGGTATTTGTGAAGCATCCGTTTATAAATCGGGCGATGGGCTTCCGGCTGTTTTACAAAGTCCCTTGGATTGGATAAAATCACAACAAGTTTGTCGCAGCCATCATCTAAAGCGTGCTGCACCGGAATAGAATCCGCAACGCCGCCATCATAGTAGTAATGGTGATTAACCTGAACCGGACGACAGAATCCCGGCAGGGCGCAGGTTGCCATGAGTGTGCGGTAATCGTCGCGCACAATATCGTATTTGGAAAAGTAAGTGGCTGTTCCGGTGACGGCATCCGTGGCAGGCATATAAAATTCTGCTGGATTTTTCATGATTGCATCGTAATCAATCGGGTCTTTGCCGTCAGAATTGGTCAGTGTTCCGTAAATGTATTGCAGACCGAACAGACTCCCGGTTCGAATCAGACTGTGTACACTTAAATACCGGGGATCACTTAAATGTTCCGTATAAAAACGGAGATTTCTTCCACGTTGTCCTGCAAGATAGGACAGCGTGTTTGCTGCACCCGCAGATACGCCGATACAGTAGTCAAACTGAATATGGTCATCTAAAAATTTATCTAAAATTCCGGCGCTGTAGGCACATTTCATGCCACCGCCTTCTACAACAAGTCCTATTTTCATAATTCACACGTATCATCCAATTTTTTAGATGATAATTGGATATTTCCTTTCTTCCAGTCATAACTTCGTTAAAATTTTATCACATTTGAAACAATTTATAAATACCAAAAAACTCGGCAAAAAACAATCATGATGCGCTCTTGCGTGATGAGACAGAAAATTATATAATAACAGACAGGTATGTTTTTATTTCCGGCAGGAGGCCCGGAATAAGAACGATGGCAGTATAGAAATAAGGAGATATTTTTAATATGGAAAATAAGAAACCAAAAATCATTTTAACAGGCGACAGACCAACAGGAAAGCTTCATGTCGGACATTATGTCGGCTCTTTAAAAAGAAGAGTGGAATTACAGAATTCCGGGGAATTTGATAAGATTTTCATTATGATCGCAGACGCGCAGGCACTCACTGATAATGCGGACAACCCGGCAAAAATCCGTGACAATATCATGGAAGTTGCATTGGATTATTTATCCGTAGGGCTTGATCCTGCAAAATCCAATATTTTTATCCAGTCTCATGTGGCAGAACTGACAGAACTGACTTTCTACTATATGAATCTGGTGACAGTATCCCGTCTGCAGCGCAATCCAACGGTAAAAGCAGAGATTCAGATGCGTAATTTTGAGACAAGTATCCCGATGGGATTTTTCAACTATCCGATCAGCCAGGCGGCCGATATCACTGCATTTAAGGCAACGACTGTTCCGGTTGGGGAAGATCAGCTTCCAATGTTAGAGCAGACGAAGGAGATCGTGCACAAATTCAATGCAGTGTATGGAGAGACTTTAGTGGATCCTGAAATCCTGCTTCCATCGAATAAAGCATGCTTGAGACTTCCGGGTATTGACGGAAAAGCAAAGATGAGCAAATCCTTAGGCAACTGTATTTATCTGTCAGAATCCGAGGCAGATGTGAAGAAAAAAGTCATGTCCATGTTTACAGATCCGGATCATATCCGTATCGAAGATCCGGGAAAACTCGAAGGAAATACCGTATTTACTTATCTGGATGCGTTCAGCAACGAAGGACATTTTGCAGAGTACTTACCTGAATATGCAAATCTGGATGAGTTAAAAGATCACTATAAACGCGGTGGATTAGGCGATGTCAAAGTGAAGAAGTTTTTAAATAACGTTCTTCAGGAAGAATTAAGCCCAATCCGCGCAAGAAGAGCCGAGTATGAGAAGAACATCGAAGGTGTTTATGAGATTTTGAAAAAAGGCAGCGAAGTGGCAGCAGAGACAGCAGCTCAGACATTAAGTGAAGTCAAAGCGGCCATGAAGATTAATTACTTTGACGATCCGGCTTTTCTGGAAGAGCAGATTCAAAAATTTAACGAATAGGAAGAAAGAAAATGGCATTTACCCATCTCCATGTGCATACAGAGTTTTCCCTTCTGGATGGCTCGAATAAAATAAAAGAATATGTTGCAAGAGTGAAAGAGCTTGGCATGAACAGTGCAGCGATCACAGACCATGGAGTGATGTTTGGTGTCATTGACTTTTACAAGGCTGCGAAGGCAGCAGGTATCAATCCAATCCTTGGCTGTGAGGTGTACGTGGCACCGAACTCCCGATTTGACAGAGAGGCAGCGCATGGGGAGGATCGTTATTACCATCTGGTGCTGTTAGCTGAGAATAATGAGGGCTATCAGAACCTGATGAAAATTGTATCCAAAGGGTTTGTGGATGGGTATTATTACAAACCCCGTGTGGATATGGAAGTATTACAGCAGTATCACAGTGGAATCATTGCGCTGAGTGCGTGCCTTGCGGGAGAGGTACAGCGCTATCTTGTAAAAGGACTTTATGATGAGGCAAAAAAAGTTGCCAAAAAGTATGAAAACTGCTTTGGAAAAGGAAACTTTTTCCTGGAATTACAGGATCATGGAATCCCGGAGCAGCAGATGGTCAATCCACAGCTTGTGCGGATGAGCCAGGAGACAGGCATTGAACTGGTTGCGACAAACGACGTACATTACACCTACGCGGAAGATGCGGAGGCACACGATATCCTGCTCTGTATCCAGACCGGAAAGAAATTGTCCGATGAGAACCGTATGCGCTACGAGGGCGGCCAGTATTATGTGAAGTCAGAGGAAGAGATGCGGAAGCTTTTTTCCTTTGCAAGTCAGGCAATCGACAACACACAAAAGATCGCAGACCGCTGCCATGTGGAGATTGAGTTCGGTGTGACAAAACTGCCACATTTCGAGGTGCCGGAAGGTTACGACTCATGGACTTATCTGAATAAGCTGTGTCATGAGGGACTGGTAAAGCGTTACCCGGACCGCCATGAGGAACTGCTTCCGAAGCTTGATTATGAGCTTAATGTCATCCGGAAAATGGGATATGTTGATTATTTTTTGATCGTATGGGATTTTATCAATTATGCGAGAACCCATGGGATTCCGGTGGGCCCAGGGCGTGGAAGTGCCGCAGGAAGCCTTGTTTCTTATACCACAGGTATCACGAACATTGATCCGATCAAGTATAATCTGCTGTTTGAGCGTTTCTTAAATCCGGAGCGAGTTACCATGCCCGATATCGATATCGATTTCTGTTATGAGAGACGAAGCGAAGTGATCGATTATGTCGTGAAAAAATATGGCAAGGATTGTGTTTCGCAGATCGTGACATTCGGTACGCTGGCGGCAAAAGGTGTCATCCGTGATGTGGGACGGGTGATGGATCTGCCATATAGTTTTTGTGATACTATTGCAAAGATGATCCCAAATGAACTGAATATTACGATTGAAAAAGCACTGCAGATGAATCCGGAGCTCCGCGGCATGTACGAATCGGACGAGAATGTACGTACACTGATCGATATGTCAAAACGTTTAGAGGGACTGCCACGGCATACTTCTATGCATGCAGCGGGCGTTGTGATCTCACAGAAAGCGATGGATGAGTATGTTCCACTGTCGAGGGCGTCCGACGGAACAATCACGACACAGTTTATCATGACGACCATCGAGGAACTTGGACTTTTGAAAATGGACTTCCTTGGACTTAGAACGTTGACGGTCATCAAGGATGCCGCAGATCTCGTATATAAGAACCATGGAATCAAAATCGATGTCAATCACATCGATTATAATGATCATACCGATCCGGATGCAGTTCTTATCGACTACAATGATAAAAAAGTATTAGACTACATCGGAACCGGAAGAACCGAGGGTGTGTTCCAGCTTGAAAGTGCCGGAATGAAAAACTTCATGAAGGAGTTAAAACCGCAGAGCTTAGAGGATGTCATCGCCGGAATTTCCCTGTATCGTCCTGGACCAATGGACTTTATTCCAAAGTATATCAAAGGAAAAAATGAGCGCGACAGTATTACTTACGAATGCAAAGAATTAGAACCGATCTTAGAGCCGACCTATGGCTGTATTGTTTATCAGGAGCAGGTGATGCAGATCGTGCAGGAACTTGCCGGATACACGATGGGACAGGCGGACAATATCCGTCGTGCCATGAGTAAAAAGAAACAGTATGTCATTGATGCAGAGCGTCAGAACTTTGTTTACGGCAACGAGGAACAGGGAATCAAAGGCTGTATTGCAAACGGTATCAGCGAGCAGGCAGCGAATAAGATCTACGATTCCATGGTGGATTTTGCAAAATATGCATTTAATAAATCACATGCAGCGGCTTATGCAGTGGTTTCCTACCAGACAGCGTATTTTAAATATTACTATCCGGTAGAATTTATGGCAGCGCTGATGACGTCCGTGATCGATAATACCAGAAAAGTTTCCGAGTATATTTTTACCTGCCGGCAGATGGGAATCAAAGTGCTTCCACCGGACGTAAACGAGGGGGAAGGCGTATTTACCGCAGTTGGAGATAACATCCGCTATGGACTGTATGCAATCAAGAGTATCGGAAGACCGGTCGTGGATCTGATCTTACAGGAGCGCACAGAGAATGGAACATATAAGACTCTGCAAAGTTTTCTGGAGCGTGTTTCCTGCCGGGAAGTCAACAAACGTGCGGTGGAAAACCTGATCAAAGCGGGGGCGTTAGACGGCCTTGACGGAAACAGACAGCAGATGATCACTGTTTTTTCCACAATTATGGACAACCTTGCCTCGGAGAAGAAAAAGAGCATGTCCGGTCAGATGACACTCTTTGATCTTGTGCCGGAGGAAGAGAAAAAGGACTATGAGATCCGTCTTCCGCAGCTTGAGGAATACAGTAAGGAAATCAAGCTTGGTTTTGAAAAAGAGGTGCTCGGCATTTATCTGACGGGACATCCGCTGGAGGAATATGAGGAACGCTGGCGCAAGAATATTTCGGCGGTCACAACGGATTTTGTCCTGGATGAAGAGACAAATGAGGTGAAGGTAAAGGATAACCAGAAAGTCACAGTCGGCGGAATGATCACAGAAAAGACGGTCAAGTACACGAAAAACAATAAAGTCATGGCATTTCTCACATTAGAAGACCTTGTCGGAACTGTGGAGGTGATTGTGTTCCCGAACAGCTACGAAAAGTACAGCTCCTTATTAAATGAGGATGAGAAGGTATTTATCACCGGACGTGCCAATGTAGAGGAAGATAAAAATGGAAAGATCATCTGTGAGCAGATCACTTCTTTTGACAGTGTAAAAAGGGAACTCTGGCTTCAGTTTTCCACGAAGGAAGAGTTTGAGGCGAAGGAGCAGGAACTTTATGGAAAGCTTCATGATTCGGATGGAAGAGATTCGGTTGTCATTTACATTTCATCCATAAAAGCAATGAAACGACTGCCAAATAACTACAATATCTGCATAAATCAGGAGATTGTGAACAATTTGACGAACTTTCTGGGTGAAAATAATGTAAAAGTTGTAGAAAAGATCATTGAAAAGAGAGCGTAAAGATATTAAAATAGTGTAGATTAGATAAATAAATATCTGTAAATGGGTAAACAGATATTCAATGGGTATATTTATTTTTAGGAGGGAACTTATAAAATGGCAAAAGAGATCAAGACAATCGGTGTACTTACCAGTGGCGGAGATGCACCTGGAATGAACGCAGCAATTCGTGCAGTTGTAAGAGAGGCAATTGTAAAAGGATTAAAGGTAAAAGGAATTAAGAGAGGATACGCAGGACTTCTTCAGGAAGAAATCGTAGATATGGAAGCAAAGGACGTATCTGATATTATAGAGCGTGGTGGTACGATTTTACAGACAGCACGTTGTATGGAGTTTACAACACCGGAAGGTCAGCAGAAAGGTGCTGAGATCTGTAAGAAACATGGTATCGATGGAATCATCGTAATCGGTGGTGACGGATCTTTCAAGGGTGCCCAGAAGTTGGCAGCACTTGGAATCAATACGATCGGTCTTCCGGGAACCATCGACTTAGATATCGCATGTACTGAGTACACCATCGGATTTGATACCGCTGTCAATACAGCAATGGAGGCAATTGATAAAGTACGTGATACCTCTACTTCCCATGAGAGATGTTCTATCATCGAGGTTATGGGACGTGGCGCCGGATACATCGCTTTATGGTGTGGTATCGCAAACGGAGCAGAGGATATCCTGTTACCGGAAAAATATGATTACGACGAGCAGAAGTTAGTAAATAACATCATCGAAAAACGTAAACATGGCAAGAAACATCATATCATCGTAAATGCCGAGGGTATCGGACATTCTGCAAGCATGGCAAAACGTATTGAGGCAGCTACCGGTATTGAGACACGTGCTACCATCTTAGGACATATGCAGCGTGGTGGTTCTCCGACAGCAAAAGACCGTGTATATGCTTCAACCATGGGAGCACTTGCAGTAGACCTTCTGTGTGAGGGAAAGACAAACCGTGTCGTTGGATATCGTCATGGCGCTTTTGTTGATTTTGATATTGATGAGGCTCTTGCAATGAAGAAAGAGATTCCAGAGTACGAATATCAGATCGCTAAGAACTTATCCATCTAATTTGGAATCATTACGAAATACAGGAAAGAATTTAAAACTCCACGGATTTTGGTTCGTGGAGTTTTTATGACATATAAGAAAAAGATTTGTTTGGAGAAAAGTATGATCACAAGTACAAGCAATCAGCAGATGAAGAATCTGATGCTTCTGATGAAAAAGGCAAAAGCGAGAAACGAACAGGAACTCTTTGTCGTAGAGGGACGGAAAATGTTTCAGGAAGTCCCAAAAGAGTGGTTAAAACAGGTGTATGTGTCGGAGAGTTTTTTTGCAGAGAATGATAAAATGCTTGCAGGCTATACCTATGAGATCGTATCAGATTCTGTATTCAAAGCGGTATCAGATACGCAGACACCGCAGGGGATTCTCTGTCTGGTCAGAAAGCCACAGTATCGTCTGGAAGAACTGTTAAAAGGGGCAGACACGCATCTTCTGATTTTAGAGAGCATCCAGGACCCGGGAAATCTTGGGACGATGCTGCGCACCGGAGAGGGCGCAGGAATCAGCGGTGTGGTCATGAATCATACAACCGTCGATCTTTTCAATCCGAAAACAATCCGTTCAACGATGGGAAGTATTTACCGCATGCCATTTTTTGTGACCAGAGATCTGGCAGAGACCATCTGTGAACTGAAAAATGCAGGGGTAAAAACGTATGCTGCCCATCTGAAAGGAAAGATGCAGTACGATGAGCCGGACTATACAGGAGCCACTGCCTTTATGATCGGAAATGAGGGAAACGGTCTGTCGGATGAAATCGCTGATCTTGCGGATACTTATATTAAAATTCCAATGTGTGGACAGGTGGAATCTTTAAATGCTGCCATTTCAGCATCACTTTTGATGTATGAGACAAACAGGCAGCGGCGGATAAGAAGTATGTCGCAGGATAGAATGAGTAATATTAGGAAAGTGGAAGAATGAGAATCTGGTTTAAAATGATGAAAGACAATCATCTGCTTCGGGATACAACCATCACAGACGAATCGGATGATACACGTACCCATAAAATTTTCAGGGCAATCGATGAAGTGTGCTATGCATTTGATCTTGGAAAACCAATCTGGCTCGATGCCAATGTTGCTGAATTCAAACGCCATGCAAAGACAAGATTTACCCAGGACAGTTTCATTGAGTCGATCGATTTTGATTTTCTGGAGATGCATGTGATCGAGGAAGATTAACGGAAGAAGCTGGATGGAAGAAATGCATGCATTCGAAGAAGATTAACGGAATAGATATGTGTATAGGAGATGTAGGAGGAGCGTTGCCGTGATAGAAGGGGATATCAGACGGGAAAAAATCATTGAAATAATGTCAAACCAAAAAGAACCGGTCAGTGGTTCAGACCTTGCAAAAAAATTCAGCGTGAGCCGTCAGGTGATCGTGCAGGATATTGCTCTTTTGCGTGCTACCAATAAGAATATTTTAAGCACAAACAAAGGTTATTTCCTTTACAATCCGGGAAAAGGTCCGCAGAAGCCAAAGAGAAGCTTTTGTGTGCAGCACACGACAGAGCAGATGCAGGATGAATTATACACGATCGTAGATTACGGCGGAAAGGTGTTAGACGCTGTGGTGGAGCATGACATCTATGGTCAGATCACGGTGGATCTGATGCTCTGCAACCGCATGGATGTGGATGAATTTATGGAGCGCATCAGAAAGAGCAAAAGCCAGCCGTTAAATGTGCTGACCGGTGGAAAACACTGGCACACAGTGGAGGCAGACACGGAACCGATGCTACAGGTCATCGGTGAGAAGCTGCGTGAGAAAGGATACCTTCAGGAATAGAAAAAGGAATAGAAAAAACAGTAAAGTTTTGAAATAACTCCCCATATCATAGAAAAGTATGGTATACTTAAGGGAGCATGAGTGTTGATGGATAAAAGTTTTTTTCATGCACGGGGAATATATTGTTGGAGGAATATTATGGATAGACCATTTACCTTAAGTGAAGGGGTAGATAGTTGGAATACAATTATTTTTTTATACCGGTCAGCGTTGAAGGAGGTCAGTACCAAAGTTGAGATCTTAAATGATGAATTTCAGCAGGTACACCAGTACAACCCGATTGAATATATTAAGTCCAGAATCAAATCACCGGAGAGTATTGTCAAGAAGCTGAAACGATATGGATACGAGAGTTCCATTGACAATATGGTGGACTATATCAACGATATCGCAGGAATCCGCATTGTTTGTTCATTTACGTCCGATATTTACAAGCTTGCGGAGATGATCGGTAAGCAGAATGATCTGACGGTGGTATCCGTGAAGGATTATATCAAGCATCCGAAGGAGAGCGGTTATAAGAGCTATCATATGTTAGTGACCGTACCGATTTTTTTGTCTGACCGGGTGGTTGATACCAAGGTTGAGATCCAGATACGGACGATGGCAATGGATTTCTGGGCAAGTTTAGAGCACAAGATTTATTATAAGTTCGAGGGAAATGCACCACAATATATCAGCAGAGACTTAAGGGAATGTTCGGAGATCGTCTCTATGCTGGATGCTAAGATGCTGCAGCTGAATGAGGCGATCATCGAGGCACGTGCAGCGCAGGAGGAAGATACGGATGCAGTATAATTACAGTTTTGAAGCGGCTTCACTATTATTTATGTTATTAATATTCGTACATTTTATGGTAGTGTGGCAGTTTCCGACTGAAAAGACAAGGGTATTCCGTGCACTTTTGATCGTATGTATCGGAGAGAGTGCGTTTAATATTTTATCATCGATAGGACTGGCAAACGCTGGAGTCGTTCCGCAGATCGTGAACGAGATACTTGCGTTTGTCTTTTTTTCGTTTGAAGGCTTAAGCTCTTTGATGATCTATAAGTATATGGTTGTGATCAGTGAACTGGACCAGAGACAGAAAAAGTGGGCAGTTTCAGCTGCAATGATCCCTGCGGCATTCTTTTTTATTTTTCTGCTCTTAACACCGTTCATCGGGTTTTACTACTATTTTCAGGATGGAGTGTATCATCAGGGCAGAGGAGCAAATTTCGGATATTTTTATATCATGCTGTTTTTTGTATTGAATCTTGTTATGTCGATTGCAAGGCGGAAGATCATTAATGTGAGGGAGAAATACATCATCTATTTTTATACCGCAGCGGCATTGATTGCCATTTGGGTGCAGTATTACCATCGGGAGATACTGCTGACCAGCCTTGGAAATTCGGTGATCGTCATAATGATCTATCTGTCGATGCAGAATCCAAACGATTATTTAGATACCGTGACAGGAATCGGAAATGAGGCGGCATTGGAGCTGCAGCTGAAGGACGAACTGATGCGGAATCATGAAGGAACGGTCATTATTATCAGAATCCGCCAGTATCAGCAGATGGGAATGCTGTTTGGGGCAGAAAACTGCAATATGCTCATGGCGGAGCTGGGACAGTATTTTTTCCATCTGGGTGGTAAGTTTCACGTATTCCGCAGTGATGCGGATACCTTTGTGGTCATGACAGACAAAGACCGGTATCAGGAGATGGTAAAGTCTGTTGAGGGGCGTTTTTCTGAGGAATGGAAGATAGAAGAAAACCATATTCTGCTGGATCACACCGTTATGATCATGCATTATCCGAAGGAATTTACGACAATCCCGGAATTTTTCGGAATCAGAAGTTACCTGTCGTCTGTTGCTTCCGGCAATGTGCGGAAAGAGCCTGTGATCGAGACGGATGCGCAGATGATCGAGGGATATTACAGACAGAATCAGATTGAAATGATCTTAGAGAGCGCACTCCGTGAGCGTTCCATTCAGGTGTACTACCAGCCGATCTATTCGCTTAAGGAAAAAAGAATTGTTTCCCTCGAAGCATTGGCACGTCTGTTTGACGGGGAACTTGGATATATTCCACCGGCTGAATTTATCCCGATCGCAGAAAAAAACGGTGACATCATACGTATCGGCGAGATCGTGTTAGAAGAGTGCTGTAAGTTTTTATCTAAACATGTATTATCGAATATGTCTCTTGGAATCCACTCGATCCAGATCAATATTTCGGTGGCACAGTGTATGCAGCAGAATCTGAAAGAGGCCATTCTGCCGATCCTGCAGAAGTACCATATCCCAACCTCCATGATCGTGCTGGAACTGACGGAGAGCACTGCGATCAATGCACCGGCGCTTATGGAACATCATATGAAAGAATTGGGAGATGCAGGGATCTCTTTTGCGATGGATGATTATGGAACCGGAAATGCAAACTGCTCTTATCTTATGCGGTTTCCATTCCGGGAAGTGAAGATGGACAGAGACATGACATTGGCATATTTTAATAATGAGACAGCCAGAATTGTCATTGAAAATGAGATCAGGACGATGCAGAAGCTTGGTATCCAAATGGTTGTCGAGGGAGTGGAAAAGTTAGAGCAGAGTGAGGAGATGGAGCGCCTTGGCGTGGAATATATCCAGGGGTATTATTATGGAAAACCATTGCCGGAAATGGAATGTCTGCGGTATATCCGCAACTTCAATTCGGCGCCGGAAGATTATGGAAGGTAAAAGATAAGTTTTATGAATATTATCAGTGTAACAGATATCACGAAGACATATACAGAGAGGAAGCTGTTTGAGAAAGCGTCTTTCTATTTGCAGGAAAGAGAAAAAGTGGGTGTGATCGGTATCAACGGAACCGGAAAATCAACTCTGTTAAAAATTGCAGCGGGCATCGAAGAACCGGATGAAGGACAGGTGATCCGTGCAAACCATATTGTGGTGCGTTATCTGCCGCAAAATCCGGCATTTGACCCGGAATTGTCAGTGATCGATACGGTGTTAGCCCAGAGTAGTCAGAATTTTGTCGGAGGAACATCAGGGCAGGATCAAAATGCAGGAAATCATGCAGAACATATGGATCACTGGAATTTAGAGAGTGATGCAAAGGCGATGATGACAAAGCTTGGCATTACGGATTTTGAGCAGAAGGCAGGAGAACTCTCCGGGGGACAGCGCAAGCGTCTTGCCCTTGTGGCAGCACTTTTAGTGCCGTGCGATGTGCTGATTTTAGATGAGCCGACCAACCATCTGGATTCTGCTATGGCAGACTGGCTGGAAGATTTCCTGAAAAAGTGGCGTGGAGCACTTATTATGGTAACGCATGACCGTTACTTTTTAGACAGTGTCTGCAGCCGGATCGTGGAGGTGGATAAAGGTGCCATCTACAGTTATGATGCAAATTATTCCGGGTATTTAGAACTCAAGGCAGAGCGTGAGGAGATGCAGCAGGCGGGCGAGCGGAAACGCCAGAATATCCTGCGGAAAGAATTAGAATGGATCCGCCGCGGTGCAAAGGCACGTACTACCAAACAGAAGGGCAGGATCCAGCGCTATGAGAAACTGAAGGATCAGGATGCACCGCAGACAGATGGCAGTGTGGAGATCAGCTCGATCAGTTCCCGTATGGGAAAGACAACAGTAGAACTTTCGCATATTTCTAAAAGTTATGATGAAAAAGTACTGATCCGTGATTTTACTTATATTTTCCTGAAAAATGACCGGATCGGGTTTGTCGGGGCAAATGGAAGCGGTAAGACAACCCTGATGAAGATCATTGATCAGAGAATCCGGCCGGATGAGGGAACCGTGACCATCGGGCAGACGATCAAAATCGGATATTATACGCAGGAGATCGAGAATACAAAAGACGCCGGGATCGCCTATATGGATCCGGATGAGAAAGTGATCGATTATATTAAAAATACGGCAGAGTATGTCCGGACGAAAGACGGTCTTGTGTCAGCGTCCAATATGTTAGAGCGTTTTTTATTCCCATCCTCGCAGCAGTACAGTCCGATCGGAAAACTCTCCGGTGGAGAGAAGCGCAGATTAAACCTGCTGCGTGTGCTTATGGAGGCGCCAAATGTCCTGATCTTAGACGAGCCGACGAACGATCTCGATATCCGGACACTCACGATACTGGAAGATTATCTGGACAATTATGAGGGGATCGTGATCACTGTATCCCATGACCGGTACTTTTTAGACCGTGTCGTAAACCGTATTTTTGCCTTCGAGGAAGATGGAAAGATCTGTCAGTATGAAGGTGGGTACACAGATTATGTAAACCGATTGGCAGAGGAAGGAAAAGTGCCTGCGGGACATATTCTGGATGCGAAAAACGATACGACAACTTCTGTGGAGAAAGAAAACCTGACTTCTTCCATGGATACCTGGAAGAGGGAGCGTAAACTGAAATTCAGTTATAAAGAACAGAAAGAATATGAGACGATCGAAGATGATATCGCTGCACTGGAACAGAAAATAGAAGAGCTGGATGCGCAGACTTTAAAATTCAGCAGTGATTTTGTGAAATTGAATGAGATCACAAAAGAAAAAGAACAGACAGAACAACTGCTCGAAGAGAAAATGGAGCGCTGGGAATATCTGGAGGATCTGGCGGCAAAGATCGCCGGACAGCAATAAAAAAATACAAAACGTTAATCTTTATGCACAAGCTTTGAAAGCCCGTTAAAGAGGCTCTGTGGAAGCGCAAAACCAAAGATAATGCCAAGCACGATGGAACCGGCAACTTTCACAGTACTGATTCCGTACTGTGAGAACTGGCTCATATCTCCCATGATAAAGTAATAGGAGGTATAGTAGATTCCGGCGCCCGGAACTAATGGAAAGATTCCGGTGAGCAGGAATACAGTGACCGGGGTTCTGCGCACTGCCGAAAGAATTCGTGCAACCAGTGTCAGGGCAAGGGTGGCGATCAGGTTTGCAATCGCATTGTCTGTGTGATACTGTAAGCAGATCAGGTAGACGATCCAGCCGATGGCACCTGTCAGACCGCAGAAAAACAACTGTTTTTTTTCAGCAGAAAATAATACAGCAAAAGAGAGTGTCGCAGCTAAGCTGACAAGAAACTGAATGATCATCGAAGTAATGCACCTCCTGTGACAAGCTGGTAAAGCGTGATAACAGCGCCCACGCCAACGGCAATACTAAAAGCAGTTAAGATCGCATCGATCATATGGATCGCACCGGATAAATAGTCTCCGTTGAAAAAGTCGCGGATGGACGTTGTCAGTGCGATTCCCGGTACGAGCGGCATAATATCTCCAATGACAACCTTATCCTGCAGGATCGGTATCCCTGCGGAGAGCACGATCAGGCTTAAAAAAGTGACAATGCCGCTTCCTAAAATATTAGTGATAAATTTGGATTCCAGATGCCTGTCGGAAGCGATCAGGAAAATCTGTAACACGAGTCCGATAAAAAATGCAACAAAAGAATCTAAGGCAGTTCCTCCGAACAGATAGCAGAAACCGGCACTGCCAACTCCACAGAAAAATATCTCCACCCAGTTTTTATTTTTTGGAATGGATTTACATTCTTCTAAACGCACCCAGGCATCCCGCAGGGAACATTCATGGGAACAGATCTCTCTGGAAAGCTGATTTAACGCAGCAATCCTTCCGAGATGGGTAGAGCCGAGCGGTACATGACGGATCATGCTGCAGGCATCTTCTTTATTTTCATTTGCACTTGCAAAAATTCCATTGGAAAGCACATAGACATCACAGTCTGTAATCTCATATGCTTTTAAAATATGAAGCACCGTATCTTCCACGCGGTAAACTTCCGCACCATTGCGGAGCAATGCATCTCCGGTTTCGACAGCCAGAGTCAGAATTTCTTTCGTTACTGCCATAATTATCCTCTTTTATCAGTGTAACGGATAATTGCAAAACTCCTTTTAAGTTAGTTTAATTGTTCAAAATCAACAAAAACATTCAAGACACGCTCTCGCTATGTGTCGCTGGTAGCGGTACTAAGAACTCATATCCTGCATTTCATTCCTGATAAATCAGAATGAAATACAGAATCTGATTTCTAAGTACCGACCGCTCCCCAATGTCTTTCATGTCTTTTGTTGATTTTTCACAATTTAATTTACGTTATCTAAGAGTTTTGCAATTATCCTGAATAAACGTTGTAGTCCTATGAAAAGGTATCATGTTTTAGGGGAAAATGCAATGAAATAAATCAAAGATAGTATGTATATTTTGAGAGGTTTACATACATAATAAGAAGCATGGTAATGCAATATAGTATGCAGGAATGATCGGTGTGCGTACTGAAAAAAATAGCTGACGCATTTATCAAACAGAAAGGACGAAATTATTATGAATTGTAAAAAGTATCGGATTTGTCTTATGCTTCTTGTGCTTGCACTGCTGGCAGGAACAGCGTTTTATTATATGACAAACGGGAAAGAGGCAGGAGAGCCAAAGGATGGGATGCTCGTACAGGAAGTTATTTCAGAGGAAAGCAGGAACTACGCATGAGTGCAGGCAATACGCTTTATTTAAAGATTGGAAAGAATATTGTCGTGACAGACCGCCGTGTGACACTCGGTGATGTGGCAAAGATGGAGTGCACGGATCAGGCGGCACTGCGCCAGATCAGGCAGAAGAAGTTATATTCCTTCCGGGCAGAGGATGATAAGAAGAAAAAGAATACGCTTGTTGTGTTTTCCGTATTAAAAGTGATCGAACTGATCCATGAGGACTACCCGAATCTGGACATCAGCAATGAGGGAGAATCAGACTTTATCGTAGAGTATGTGAAGTCCCCGGAAAAACCGGTGTGGATGAATTGTCTGAAGACAGTGATCTTATGTATCCTGATTTTCTTTGGGGCTGCTTTTACGATCATGGCTTTTAACAATGACGTCGGAGTGACAGATGTTTTTGCAAAGTTTTATCAGCAGATCACGGGAATGGAATCGAATGGCATCACCGAACTGGAAATCTGCTACAGTATTGGACTTGCTGTTGGGATTATTGTGTTTTTCAACCATGTGGGACACAAGAAAATCACGCATGATCCGACACCAATCCAGATCGAGATGCGGAAATATGAGACAGATCTGGATACCGCTTTCATCAATAACGCAGAGAGAAGAGGACACAGTGTTGATGTGGATTAAACATTTATTTCTCGGATTTATCGGACTTGCCTCCGGTGTCGGAGTGGCAGCGGGAACCTTTGCATTTATCATAGTCATCGGTGTCGTGCCAAGAATGATTGCAAAATGCAACCGGGCGGAAAATACCATTCTTTTTGAAAATATGATCGTGCTTGGTGGGATTTTTGGCACAATTATGTCGGTATTTACAGATATCAGCCTTCCGGTCGGGCACTGGCTTTTGTATGTATATGGTTTCTGTGCAGGTATTTTTGTGGGATGTATTGCAGTGGCACTGGCAGAAATCTTAAATACGTTCCCGATCATTTTCAGAAGATTCCAGATAAAAGAAGGACTTTCCTGGATCATGCTGTTTATGGCATTTGGAAAATGTGCAGGGGCGTTCTGGTATTTTGGACATCACATGACACCGCCCTGATGCAGAAAGGACAGTCTGGAGAAAACATTTTCACAGGCATTTGTCAGAAGGACAGCACAGAGACATTGTTATATGGTCAGCATGGTATTTGACGAAAACGTGATTATGGCATAAGATAAAAAATAAGAACAGTCAGACACAGCCCAAAGCAGTGGGAGTATGTCTGCACAAGACGAAAGAGAGAATGACGGATATGGTCACATCCATCGCACGCCAGAGCGTGATCTTAAAATGTAATATGCAGAAAGCAGTAATGCTTGGAAATTATGAATTTTATTACGGAGCAGGGGTTGCCGGAAAAATCGGGGGATTTGAGATTCCAGATGATATAAAACCGCTGGAACTTCGGGAACTATTAGACAAAAATTTAGATCAGATCAGCCCCAAGGATGAAAAAGAGACTTATCTGATCCATATTTTAAAAGAATTCCGTCCGGATGAACTATATGACGAGCAGATGAAGGAACTGCTTTTGTGGGGGAAGGGAGAGCAGTATCTGTGGAGTGTCAATATTCCACAGTGACATCCTGCTGGGACATCAGAGGGTCTGATACTGGTTTCTTCCGTTTTCTTTGGCGGAGTACATAGCTTTATCAGCCGAAATATAGAGTTCTTCCATCTTAATATTTGGATGATCGGCAAACGAGATTCCAATGCTCGCAGAAATATTGCTCCATTCTTTTTTCATGGTGGAGAGTTCGCGGATGACCTGACACAGTTTTTCTGCAACTGCCATGGCATTTTGTCTGTCTGTGACATTTGAGAGGTACACAACAAATTCATCGCCACCGATGCGTCCTACAATATCAGAACTGCGGACAGATGTGCGGAGCGTGTCTGCAACCGCAATTAAGAGAGCATCCCCTTCTAAATGTCCATAAGTATCATTCACCTGTTTGAATTTGTCCAGATCGATACTGATCAGTGGACGTACACAGCCAGGATTTCTGCCATCTTCCTGCATCTGTCTTGTAATATGATCTTCGGCAGCCCTCCGGTTATAAAGACCGGTGAGAGCATCTGTCTCCGACATGATCCGGATCTCTTTTGTTTTCCGGCTATGGATCAGCAGAATACCCAGCAGCAGTGAGAGCAGGGTCATACTGACTGCCAGAATGATTGCAATGGAAATGCGCGGATAAGCATAAACAAGTGTTAAAAGGGATGGATCCTCCTTATAACTGCAGTTCTGAAGGATAATGGAATCCAGCTGTTCAGAGGAAATACACGCCAGTCCCTTATTGATAATGCTGAGCAGTCTTGGATCGCACTGGTCAGACAGACCAAAGGAAACATCCTCTGTCATGGCAGTGAGCGTTGTGGAGGACAAATTACGGTATTTTACCTGCGAGAGCAGATAGCTGGAATTATAGCTGTTGGCATAAGTACAGTCTGCACTGCCGGACAGCACAGCCTGAAAACATTCCTCAATTGTATCATAATAGACCACATCCTCAGTATCGTATTCCGGATTGTCCAGAATGGAATTTGTGAGATTAAAGCTGTGCGGCAGTGCAACGATATTCCGCTCATGGCTCTTGGTTTTGTTATTCCGTACAACCACAATGGACGAGTTCAGATAAGGGGTTGACAGGAACGCTTGATTCTGCTCAGACCATGCATAATCGTGTGCCAGTGCCGTAAGGATATCGATCTCATGAGACTGCAGCTTCGCCAGTGCATCGGAGAAACTGTCAGACTTTATATATCGGAAATGCAGACCGGTATACTGGCTGACAAGATCGAGAACATCCGCAGCGATGCCGGAAACGGTCTGTGTATTCTCATTGTAAAATTCAATCGGTGCTTTGGAGGGGTCACAGGTCACTGTAATCTCCGGCGCTGTGGAAAGATAGTCTAACTCATCCCGGGTAAATTCGCAGCGGTAATTCCGGATATCCTGCTGGTAAGTGGTGTAGAGGTCGTGATCAAAGTTGGGATTGACGTCTAAGATCACAGCCTGGGCACTGTTTAAGTCTTCCATGATCGGATTTCCCTTAAAAGTCACAAAATAAAGAGGAAAAGAAGGAAGGCTTGCAAGAATCTTTTTCTCCGAAGGGTGGGAAACATTTGTAGCATAAATGGCATCCACAGTGTTGTCCTCAAGCGCTTTTCCAGCTGTGCTGTGTTTCCAAAGTATTGTTTCTCAAAAGAAAAATGGTGTGCAGCCGCATAGTCATCCAGAGCGTCTAAATGGTTACAGCTTGCAAGAACGCCAATGCTCATTCCATCGAAATCCGCATAGTCGTTATAGTAATAGGTATCGTTATCCTTCAGCGCATACAGTTCGTAATGGGTTGTGACCGCCGGCTGTGCAGAAAAGTCAAGAGTGCTTGTCCGGAAGGAAGAATAGTCCACACCGCAGACAAGGTCAATATTCCTGTCATTTAAGGATTTCAGGCATGCTGAGTAATTCATCTGGATAAATTCATATTCCCATCCGGTATACTGGCTGATCTCCCGGAGGTAGTCCACAAAATAACCGCTGTAGTTTCCGTTCTCATCACACTCCTGATAATTAGCTAGTGTGTAAAAACCTACCCGGATGACTTTTTTACCATCGCGGGCATAGCAGTTGACAGGGGAAAAAACAGTAAGAAACATCAAGGTTGAAAGAAAGAGACAAATATATTTTTTCATGGCATGCTCCATTTACTTCATTGTGGTCGATCCGCAGCGTTTTCCTGAAACAGTGTATGCCGACAGATTCTATCAACATTATACTACAAATAGTAAGTGATTCAATGCATAATGTAATCTAATTCCATTAGGATTACTTATATAAAACAAAGAAAAAAATAAGAGATACTTATTCTTTGAAAGTAAGAAAAAATATTGGCCGGTTCATGGAATTACAGAACCTGTGTTATGCATATTTTACAGTAAAAAAGGCAAGATAAGAGAGAGGATTTATGCCGGACAAAAAACAGGAACATAAAATATGTGGATACAGGAGGCACAGAAAATGGCAGATAAAGAGACAGAGCAGATAAAGAAACTGAATCAGACCGTGCACAGCAAGGATACGAGAGAGCGCGATCAGGCATATAACGATTATGTGAAACAGGTGACACCGACGCACAATCTGATCTTTAATATGGTAAAGGCTTTTTTTACCGGTGGGATCATCTGCTGTATCGGGCAGTTCATTTTAAATACGTGCGAAAATTATGGACTGGACAAAGACACCTCCGGAGGCTGGTGCAGCATGCTTCTGATCCTGCTCAGCGTGATCCTGACGGGATTTAACATTTATCCGTCGATCGCAAACTGGGGAGGCGCGGGGGCGCTTGTGCCGATCACAGGTTTTGCCAACGGTGTGGCTGCCCCGGCGATCGAGTTTCAGAAAGAAGGGCAGGTTTTTGGAATCGGATGTAAGATTTTTACGATCGCCGGTCCTGTGATCTTATATGGGATAGTTTCAAGCTGGGTACTGGGGCTGATTTACTGGATATTCTGGTAAGAAGCGTATTCCGGTCTTTTCCGGGGAAAAATGATAGCTGGACCGGACGCGGTTTGCCGCATGAATGACGAAGAATAAAACGC